>Ga0160473_100038_pt1 | contig 163771 bp, 144 predicted proteins | sample HID1975I_E11MG_FD_108217 | JGI IMG/M metagenome (GOLD analysis project Ga0160473, IMG submission 108217) | Enriched soil microbial communities from UW Madison campus, WI, USA - HID1975I_E11 MG | ecosystem: Environmental > Terrestrial > Soil > Unclassified | place: USA: Madison, Wisconsin...
ACCCCTCCGGGGCCCGCGTGAGTCGGCCATGGATGGCCGGCGTTCGGTGACTGAGTACAGGGACGTACGCCGGAACCGACACGCGGGCCCCGGAGGGGTCGGGGCCCGCACCGTAAGGCGACACCACCTATCGCCCGGTGCAAGCTCTCCTCAAGAACCCAACGCCCGCCGCAAAAGGAGTAAGAAAGCAGCAAAAAAAAACCCCGCCGAAGCGGGGTTCTTCTTTAACGTTAAAACTTCGATCAGAACTTGAAGTTCGCCGAAGCGGCCAGCACGTCGCCAGTCACCTCGTAGGTGCCGGTGATCACGCTGTTGGTCTGCGAGGTCGAACGGATGTTCGGATCGCTGGTGAACAGATGCGTGTAACCGAAGCTGTACTCCGCGTTCGCCGACGGGGTCCAGGTCAGACCCAGCGACAGCCACTTGCGGGTGGTGTCCGGCACGCGAACGTCGCGGTGCGCGTCCGTGGTCGGGGTCTGGTCATAGGCCAGGCCGCCACGCAGCGTGAGCGTATCGCTCATGCGGTAGTCCGCACCGATCGAGGCGAACGTCGTGTCGCGGTAGTGGAACGGCAGCACGCTGTCAGCCTGGTTCGACGCGTAGTCGACCGTGATCTGGTCGAACTTGCTCCACGCCGTACGGCTCACGTCCGCCATCAACGACCACTGGTCGTTGAACTTGTGGGTGAAGCTGGCGGTGGCGCTGGCCGGCAGGGTGATCGTCGCACGACCACTGGTGTCGACATACTGGCCCGGTGCAGCCACGGACAACACGGCAGCCGCGTTGCCCGGCACGGTGAAGTCGGCAGTGCCGTTGGTGATCTTGTGCTCGACTTCCGAGCGGTAGCTGAAGCCGATGTGCGTGTTCTCGTCGATCGAGAACAGGCCGCCCAGGGTGTAGCCAATCGCCGTGTTGTCACCCTTGATGCGCAGCGAGCCATCAGCGGTGCCCGGCGCGAAGCCCGGAACGCGCTGCGCGTACAGCGCGGTGCCGAAGTCGATGGCGTTGCTCAGGTCCACGTCCAGGCGTTCGCCGAACACCGACGCGCCGAAGGACACGTACGGGTTGACGTCGTAGGAGAAGGCCAGGTTGAGGTCGATCGCCTGCAGCTCGGTCTTCAGGCCGTTGTAGCGGCCCACCCAGTTGCGGTCGTACTCGGTCTTGAAGCCGAACGGCACGGTGACCGAGGCACCAAAGTGCATGTTGTCGTTCTCGCCGAACGGCAGGTGGTAGTACATCGCCGGAACCGGGGCGATCATGCCGGCGTCTCCGCCGTCACCACCGCTCACCGCAGTGCCGGTGCCCGGGCCGGTCGGGCCAACGTAACGGGCGCTGCCGGTGAATTCGGCCGAGAAGCTGATCGCGCTGACGTCAGCCTGGAACTGCTGGCCGTCGAGCTGGCGCATGCCAGCCGGATTCACTGCAATGATCGAAGCGTCGCCCTCGGCGCTGCCGGAACCGGCGAACGCGCGGCCGAGGCCCTTGGCACTGTTTTCCTTCAACTGGAAGGCAGCACCGTGCGCCTGGCCAAACGCGAGCACGCCGGCGATGCCGACGGCCAGCGCGGTGACGCGGCTGATGTTGGAAACATTGGTCATACTGGTATCTCTCCGGAAAGACTTTGTAATTGTCTGTAAAGCGTCTGCATCTGCCCGCCCTGAAGGCCTGCAAGATGCGCCGGAGACCCCTCCCGGACATACGACGCCGTATGCAGTATACCTATCCGGGTTAACCTAACAATAACGGTTTTGGGTGAATGGCCGGCCAATCTTGAGGGTGGGTTCATGCCGGTGAAAGCGCTATCTTGCCCGCCAGACAGAGCCCATGTTCATCTCCATTCCTTCCCGTAAAAAGCCTTCACACCGGTGGGCGGTACCGCTGCTGTTCGCGACGATATGGGCCGCGTTCCTGTGGTCGATCAGCCGGCCGGACGAAGCCCGCGCCGGTTTGTGGCTGGATTGGGGCGCCTTGTCCACCGGCCGGCCGGCGATTTCCGATTGGTGGGCCGCGCTGGAAGACGGCAGCGTGCTGCGCCTGTTCACTGCATTGTTCCTGCATGCGGACTGGTCGCACCTGCTCGGCAACCTGGTGTTCCTGTTGATTTTCGGCCTGCCCGCCGAGCGCATCCTCGGCCCCTGGCGGCTGTTGCTGCTGTTCCTGCTCGGCGGGGCGATGTCCAACCTGGCCGCGATCTACACCCTCGGTCGCCCGGATCAGATCATCATCGGTGCCTCCGGCGCCGTGTCGGCGTTGATCGGCAGTTACCTGGCCCTGTTTCCGGGCGCCAAGCTCGGCGTGGTGCTGCCCTTGGGCGTGTTCCTGGAATTCATCCGCGTGCCTGCGCCCCTGCTGATCGGGATATGGGCACTGCTGCAGGTGGTGTTCGCCCACATCGGCCCGGCCTTCGGCATGGTCGCCTGGTCGGCGCATATCGCCGGCTTCCTGTTCGGCGTCTGCTATGGCCTGTACGTACGTGCGGCAATCGCGCGCCGGCTGCGCAAGCGCCACGGTTTCTGAGTGGCGGTCCTATAATCGCGCCATGTCCAAGCCGCTCTATAAAGTCACTTTCCTCAACCACGGCAAGGTGTATGAGCTGTACGCGCGTCATGTCGCCGGCAGCCATCTGTGGGGTTTCAACGAGGTGGGTGATCTGGTCTTCGACGTGCACGACGGCCTGGTGATCGATCCCACCGAAGAACGCTTGCGCGAGGAGTTCGGCAATACCCGCAAGCTGCACCTGCCCATGCAGAGCATCGTGCGCATCGAGGAAGTGGAGAAGAAGGGGCAATCGGCCATCCGCGACGTGGCCACCGGCGAAAGCGTGGTGACGCCGTTTCCCATGCCCGGCAAGCCCCGCTGAGCCGCGGCATGCGCGTCGTCGTGCCAGAGGATTACCAGCAGGCGGTACGCGGGCTGGATTGCCTGGCGCGGATGGGCGAACACACGGTCCAGGTGCTGAGCCAACCGCTGGCCGATCTCGATGCCCAGGCCGCCGCGTTCGCGCACGCCGAGGCGCTGGTGCTGATCCGGGAGCGCACCCGCATCGATGACGCCCTGCTCTCACGGCTGCCGCGCCTGCGACTGGTCAGCCAGACCGGCCGGTTGTCGTCGAATATCGATCTCGATGCCTGCACCCGCCATGGCGTGGCCGTGGCCGAGGGCAGTGGTTCGCCGGTGGCGCCGGCCGAACTGACCTGGGCGCTGGTACTGGCGGCGAGCCGGCGCTTGCGCGACTACGGCAACGCGCTGCACGCCGGTCATTGGCAGGCCACGGGCGATGCCACGCTCGGGCGCGTGCTGCACCAGCGCACGTTGGGGATCTGGAGCCTCGGCAAGATCGGGCGGCTCGTGGCCGGCTATGGCCGCGCCTTTGGCATGCGCGTGCGTGTCTGGGGCAGTGAGGCGTCGCGGGCACAGGCGTTGGCCGAGGGCTACGAAGTCTTCGCCCGGCGCGAGGATCTGTTCGCCGATAGCGATGTGCTCTGCCTGCATCGTCGCTTGAGCGCCGAGAGCGAGCACGAAGTCACGGCGCAAGACCTGGCGCGCATGCGCCCCGATGCCTTGCTGGTCAACACCAGCCGGGCGGAATTGATCGCGCCAGGGGCCTTGCTGGCAGCGCTGGATGCCGGCCGGCCGGGCATGGCCGCCGTGGACGTGTTCGAACACGAACCGGTGATGGATGCCTCGCATCCACTGCTGCTGCATCCGCGCGTGCTGGCCACGCCGCACCTGGGCTATGTGGAGCGCGACAGCTACGAGCGCTATTTCAGCATCGCATTCGACAACGTATTGGCCTTCGCCGCCGGGGCGCCGGTGAACATCGCCAACCCGCAGGTGCTGGATCTTTCGAAGTAGGCGTGGCGCCGCAGCGCCGACGCTTTACGGCGTCGGCTTGTCTGATTCTTCCGGCGTCGGCGCGGCTGCCGGTACATCGGCCGGCAGCACCGGCTTGGCCTCGACCGGTTTGGCCGGCACTTCCGGCTTCATCGGCGCGATCGCCGGCTTGCCTGCTGGCTTGGCAGTTGTCGCCGGCTTTGCCGCCGCCTTGGCCTTCGCCTGTGCCTGCGCCACCGAACCAGGATGCTTCAGCTCGGCCAAGGCCGAGGCGATCGGGCCATCGCCGGGCAACACGTCGCCGGCACTGTAGCCTTCGGCCCCTTCGTCGTCACCGCGCAGATGGCCCGGCAGCGTGGCCTCGCTGAAATCGGCCAGGCTGGCCGGCGCATCCGGGTCGCGTGCCGGCTTGATCACCACATCTGGGACGATGCCGCTGGCCTGGATCGAACGACCGCTCGGCGTGTAGTAACGCGCCGTGGTCAGCTTGACCGAGTCGCCGTTGTCCAGCGGCAGCACGGTCTGCACCGAGCCCTTGCCGAAGGTCCGGCTGCCGATCACCCGCGCGCGCTGGTTGTCGCGCAGCGCGCCGGCCAGCACTTCCGAAGCACTGGCCGAACCGGCGTCGACCAGCACCACCACCGGCGCACCGTCGAGCACATCACCCGGGGTCGCTTCAAACTTGGCATCGGTGATCGAGATGCGACCACGCGTGGTGACGATGACGCCCTTGTCGAGCAGATCGTCGGCCACCTGCACGGCCGCAGTCAGCAGGCCACCGGGATTGCTGCGCAGGTCGATCACCAGGCCACGCAGCTTGCCGCCGGACTTGGCCTTCAGCGCCTCGACCTGCTTGTGGAAATCATTGCCGGTGTCGGCCTGGAAGGTGCTCAGGCGCACGTAGCCATAACCGGGCTCAAGCATGCGCGAGCGCACGCTGGTCACGCGGATGGTCTCGCGCTTGACGGTGATGTCGAACGGCTTGTCGCGGCCCTCGCGCAGCACGGTCAGGGTGACCTGGGTGCCAGGCTTGCCGCGCAGCGGTTCCATCGCCTCGATGGTGGCGATGGGCTTGCCGTCGATGGCGATGATGGTGTCGCCGGCGCGGATGCCGGCACGCGCGGCAGGCGTGTCGTCGATCGGCGAAATCACCTTCAGCGTGTTGTCCTTCTGCTGCAGCAGCTCCACGCCGATGCCGTCGTAGGCGCCAGTGGCCTGCTCATCGAAGGCTTCGGCATCTTCCTTGTCGAAGTAGGTGCTGTGCGGGTCCAGGTCCAGCAGCAGGCCGCGGATCGCCGACTGCATCAGCTGCTTGTCGTCGACCGGGTCCACGTACGCCTGCTTGACCGCGTTGTACACCGCCACGTAACGGCGGATCTCATCCAGCGGCACCTTGGAGCTGGCCGACTCGCTCTGGTCTGCGGTCTGTTCGTCGTCGGGGGGCGTGGCGGCCTGGGCCGGCGGCGTGGCCTGGGACCAGGCAGTGGCCGGTGCAAGCGCCAGAAGCAGGGCGGCGGACAGGACTACGCGCATGAAGCACTCCGGAACGATGATGGCCGCCGGCAGCGACGGTACGTCCGATTATGCGCGAAGCGCGGTGGATTTCCCGTGGCCGGCGCGGCCCGCCCGCGCGAGGTTCAGCGGCGTTGCAGCCACCCGCCCGGATCGACCGGCTGCCCGTTGCGGCGCAGCTCGAAGTACAACGCCGAGGTGCCCTGCCCGCCGGAATTGCCGACCTTGGCCACCGCCTCGCCGCGTTTGACTGCCGCACCAGCATCGCGCAGCAGGGAATCGTTGTGCGCGTAGAGGCTCATGTAGCCGTTGCCGTGGTCGATGATCAGGATCATGCCGTAGCCGGTCATCCAATCAGAGAACACCACGGTGCCATCGGCCACCGCCGTCACCGGGGTGCCGCTGGGCGCGCCGATCAATACGCCGTTGCTGGTGTGGCCATCGGGCAGGCGGCCGCCGTAGCGTGCCAGCAGCTTGCCCGACACCGGCCAGCCCAACCCACCGACCTTCGGCGCCGGCGCGGAAGCCACCACCTTCGGCGGTGTCTTGGTGCCACGGTTGCCGGACTTGGCCTGTGCCGCCGCTTCGGCAGCGGCGCGTTGGGCGGCGGCGCGGCGTTCGGCTTCGGCGCGGGCCGCCGCGGCGCGCAGGTTTGCCAACAACTGTTCCAGCGCCTTGGCGTCCTGGCCGATCGCCTTCTCGCGATCGGCGCGTTCCTGGTAGCGGCCGTCCAGCTGGCTCACCGTCGTCGCGCGCTGGCGGCGTTCGTCGGCCAGTGCGCGTGACTGCTGCTGCTGTTGCTCGCGCGTCTGGGCCAGGGCCAGGCGACGCTGTTCGATCTGCTGCTCAACCTCGTTGAGGCTGGCCAGGTCCTGGGTCAAACCCTGGATCTGCCGCGCCCGTTCGCGCTGCACATAACGGTGGTACGCCAGCAGCCGATTGGCATCGGCCACGGTGTCCTGCGACAGCATCAGTTTCAACGGCGCGTTGTCGCCAATCCGATAGGCCGCCTGCAACAGGCCGGCCAGGGCGGCGCGCTGCCGTGTCAGGTTCTGCTGCAGCCCGGCTCGCCGGGCCTGCAGGTCGGCCAGCGCCTGTTGCTGCTCGCGCAGCGCCGATTCGGTCTGGCTCAGGTTGCGCGAGGTACGGGCGACCTTCTCGTCGGCCTCGCGCAGCTGCCGCGAGGCTTCGCCGCGCTGGCCTTCGAGCTTGCGGCGCTCCTGGCTGATGTCGCGCAGCTCCTGGCGCATCTGTGCCAGCTTGCGCTCGGTCTCGCGCTGGCTCTGGGCCAGTGACGGGGCCATGGCGCAGGCCAGTGCCAGGCCCAATGCCAGTGCGGGCCCCCAGGGCGTGCGCGAGGGCGAAGGACGCTGCGGTCGTGGCGACGCGTTGGCCAAGCGGGAGGGTCCAGTGACTTCAGGCAGATGCGGATTGTAGCCAAGCATGGTCCTATCGTTACGACACAGGCGCCGCCATCCACGCGGGAGGTTTGCATGAAGCTCCACCCATTGTCCGCATTGCTCGTCCTGGCCCTGGCCAGTGGCTCGGCCTGGGCCGACGAGGACATCAGCAAGGTCAACGGCCGGATCACGGCGCAAGCCGGCCAACAGTACGGCGGGCTGTCCACCGTCAACGGCGGCATCACGATCCAGGACAACGCCACCACGGGCGACGCGGAAACCGTCAACGGTGGCATCAGCGTCGGCAACAGCGCGCGCACCGGCGGGCTGTCTACCGTGAACGGCCAGATCAGCGTCGGCCAGAAGGGCGTCATCAGCGGCGGCATCGAAACCGTCAACGGCAGCGTGTTCGTCGATCGCGGCAGCCAGGTCAAGGGCGGCGTGGAGACGGTCAACGGCAGCATCGGCCTGGTCGGCGCCAGCCTCGACGAGGGCATCGAGACCGTCAATGGCGATATCACCGTCGGCGTGGGTTCGCACGTGGTGGGCGGCATCGAAGTGAAGAAGCCGAACTTCAACCTCTCGTTCAAGCCCTCGCGCAAGCCGCGCATCATCATCGGGCCCGATGCGGTGGTCGAAGGCGCGCTGGTGTTCGAGCGTGAGGTCAACCTGTATGTGCATCGCAGCGCCAAGATCGGCACCGTGACCGGCGCCACTGCCCAGATGTTCGACACCGACGTGGCGCCGGCCGACAAGTAAGCGCCCCGCCGACATCGAAGCCGGCCACGTCACCCGTGGCCGGCTTTGCGCACTAGAATCGGGCACCTGCTTGATTCGAGGATGCCCGATGTCCCGCAAGATCCTGTTGTGCCTGGCCGCGGCCACCGCGCTGGTAGCCTGCAAACGCGCACCCGAACCGGCCGCGCCCGCCGCGCCGCCCGTCGAGGCCCCCGCCGCTGCCGCGCCTGCCCCCCAGGCCAGTGACCACGCTTTCGCCAGTGACATCAATGCCGCCGATTTTGGCGAACTGGTCAAGCAGCTGTCCTCCGATGCATTCGAGGGCCGCGGCCCCGGCACCGCCGGCGAGCAGAAGACCGTCGAATACATCCGCGACCAGATGCAGCGCATCGGCCTGCAGCCCGGCAACGGAGACAGCTGGTTCCAGGACGTGCCGATGGTGGAAACCACCGCCGACGAAAACACCGTCCCGCGCCTGCAATCCGCTGGCCAGGCCCGCGACCTGAAGTTCGGCACCGACATCGTCGTCGGTACCCGCACCGGCCAGCCGGAAGTGAAGATCGACAACAGCGAGCTGGTGTTCGTTGGCTACGGCGTCGACGCGCCGGAGCAGAAGTGGAACGACTACGCCGACCAGGACTGGAAGGGCAAGACGGTCGTGATGTTCGTCAACGACCCGGGCTTTCACACCGGCGACAGCAAGTTGTTCGAAGGCAAGCGCATGACCTACTACGGGCGCTGGACCTACAAGTTCGAGGAAGCCGCGCGCAAGGGTGCGGCCGCCGCGCTGATCGTGCATGACGACGCCGGTGCCAGCTACGGCTGGGATGTGGTGCGCAACTCCTGGGCGGGGCCGCAGTACGACCTGCCGGCCAAGGACGATCCGGATCCGCGCCTGCCGGTGCAGGGCTGGATCTCGGCGGCCACTGCCAAGCAGCTGTTCGCCGACGCCGGGCTGGACCTGGCCCAGGCCTACAAGGACGCCAGCAAGCGCGGCTTCAAGCCGGTGCCCCTGAAAGCCCAGTGGTCGGTGGACCTGAAGAGCAAGATCGAAGAGAAGCAGTCGCGCAACGTGGTGGGCGTGTTGCCGGGCAGCACGCGTCCGGAAGAAGCGGTGCTGTACATGGCGCACTGGGATCACCTGGGCAAGCACGAGGGCGAGCCGGGCGACAACATCTACAACGGCGCGGTCGACAACGCGACCGGCGTGGCCGGCATCCTCGAGATCGCCGATGCGTTCGCCCACCAGGCCACGCCGCCGGAGCGTTCAGTGGTGTTCGCCGCGGTGACGCTGGAGGAGTCGGGCCTGCTCGGCTCGAAGTACTACGTGGCGCACCCGACCTTCCCGCTGGACAAGATCGCCGGCGTCATCAACATCGATGCGATGTCGGTCTCCGGCCGCGCCAAGGACATGACCGTGGTCGGCTACGGCAGCTCCGAGCTGGAGGACCTGCTCAAGCCGATCGCCGCCAAGCAGGGCCGCGTGCTGCACTCGGAAGCCACGCCGCAGAACGGCTCGTACTTCCGCTCCGATCATTTCAACTTCGCCAAGGCCGGCGTGCCGGCGCTGTATACCGATGGCGGCGAAGACCTGCGCGAAGGCGGCATCGAGGCCGGTCGCAAGGCGGCCGAGGATTACGGCAAGAACCGCTACCACGGGCCGAAGGATGAGTACGATCCGGCGACCTGGAAGCTCGACGGCACCGTGGAGGACCTGCAGGCCGTCTACGGCGTGGGCCAGGCCCTGGCCGGTGGCGACCAGTGGCCGAACTGGTACGAAGGCAACGCCTTCAAGGCGGCCCGCGACCGCATGATGAAAGCCAAGGCCGCCGCGCCCGCCGAAGCGCCGAAGCAGTAAGCTCGCCGCAGGTGCACGACAACAGAAGGCCTCCCTCGCGGGAGGCCTTCTTTATTGTGGGGCGAGCGAAGGAATCAATCGTTCTCGGCGGCCACGACCTTGCCGTCGTCCGGATCGACCTGCACCTTGACCTCCTTGCCGGCCGAATTCTGCGCCTTTGCCTTCCACAGGCCATCGTCGAAGCCAACATCGTGGACGTTCGAGTAGCCAGCCGCAGACAGCGCCGCGCGCACATCGTCTTCGCTCATGCGCGAGGCCATCGCATCCGGATACACGCGCCCGGTGGCCGGGTCGATCTTCAGGTCGACATCCTTGCCGTCGCCGCTCTTGGCGTCGGCCTTCCACATGCCGTCCTTGAACTCGACATCGTGGACGTCGCGATAACCCTGCGCGCTGAGCATGGCGGTGATTTCGGTGGAAGTCAGCGGTTGCTGCGGCGTGCCTTTGGCCGGCGGCTGCTTGGCGGCCGCGGCGCTGGCCGCGACGGCCAGTGACAGGGCAAGGGCCGTATGAAGAAGGGGCGTGGCACCCATGGCATGTCTCCCGATGATGTGGAGGGCCATCGTGGCGAGCGCAGGATCGCGGAGGGGTGAAATGCGGCGCGCAGGCGCCGTAAACGTTCAGGCTGTGCTTGTAGCCGGTTCAGGCCGGTCATCGCGCCGCGAATGATGAAGTGGCCGATGAGTTGGCCACTTCAAGTGAGTCGCGCAGTGCCGCCGTTACAGCATCCAGATCTCTACACGTTCGTTGCGGTCGCGCGCCTTGGCGTTGTCCAGCCCGGCCAGCGGCCTTTCCGCGCCCAGGCCGCGCGCGCGCTGCACCACGATGCCGTGCTGGGCGAGATAGCTGGCGATGATGTCGGCGCGATCGTTGCTGGCGATGGTCGGGTACAGCTTGTTCTCCGGGTCGCCGTTAGCGAAGCCCACCACGGCCAGCGTGCGGCCCTTGTTCTGCGGCTGCTGCATGAAGGCGACCAGGCGATCGAGGTCCTGCGCCGAGCCGCCTTCGAACATCGTGCTCAGCGAACGCAGGTTGAAACGCACGCTCAGCGGCAAGCGCACGCCACCGGCCACCGCTTCGCGATAGGCGGCCGGCACGTTGCTGGGGACTTGTTCGCTGGCGGTCCTGGGCAGGGACATCGGCACCAGGCCCTGCGAGGCCACCACGCGCTGCGCCGGCGGCGAGATCAGGTACAGGGCCAGGCTGCGGCCGAGCGCGGACATCATCTGCCCACCGTAAACGCTGTAGCGCTGCACCAGCGGATAGTCCTCGCTGCGCAGGTTCACCGGCGTCGGCGCGATCGCCAGGCCGCCATCGGCGATCGCCAACGCGCGGCTGTTGGCCGGCAGCGGCGTGACCAGTTCAACCACCGCCAGCGCCTGCGGATCGCCCGCCGCAGCGCGCGCGGCTTCGGCCAGGGTCGGGAACATGCGGGCGCAACCCTTGATCGCCGTGCCCGGGTTGACCCGGCTGGCGAGGAAGTCATTGAGCCCACTGTCGGCCGGCCCGCAGAACAGGTGTACCTCGCCGCCACGGCCGCCCAGCTGCGCCCAGTCGTGCACGCCGCCGGAAAGCAGCGTACGCAACTGCGCAATGCTCAGCGTCTTGACCGGGTTGGACTGCGCCACCACCACCTGCGCGCCATTGAGCGCGAGCACGAACTGCTGGTCCGGCGAGGACAGCTCACCCAACTGCCAGCCAGCCGACTGTTCTGCCGCCGTCGGGGCCCGGGCCAGCATGGCCAGTTCACTGTCGCCACGAATCAGCGCCTGCATGCCGGCCGCCGAACCGCGGCGGTTGATCTCGACGATCAACGGCAGCTCGTCACGCACGGCGTGGATCTCGGTGACCGCGCCGCTGACCTCCACCCGGCTTACCTGGCCGTAACCCATCGAGCCCAGCCACGATTCGACCAGCGCCGGCATCAGGCGCTGGCCCACGGTGTTGGAACCGTACACGCGCAGCCGTTCGGCCTCCTGGGCGTGCAACGAAGCGGACAGGCACAGGCTCGCGGCCAGTGCCGCGCGGAACAGCGAACGCAACATGGATCCCCCGGGGGTGATAAAGCGCCGGGAGTGTTGCGGTTATCGATGACAGGCCGGTGACGGGCCGGCCAGGGCGGGCATGGCCGCCCTGCCCTACCGGGCTCAGTGCCGGCGCAAGGCCTGCGTGCGTCGCGCCGCCGCCTCGGCCCAGCGGCGCGCCACCACCGGGGTGGTGGTGCACACCGCGTGCCCGGTGACCGTGGTGACGGCGCGTTCGAGCAGCTGGATGTCGGCCTCGTGCTGGCGCGCGACATGCGGATCTTCGAAGAAGATCGCGCGCTGGCAGCGCTGCTGCAGGACCAGGTCGGCGATCTGCGCATCGCCGCCCATTGGGCCGCTCTCGTAGCGGTGGACCCAGGCCTGGTCCTGCGGCCAGCCGCGGCTCCAGGCCAATTCGTTCAGGCGCTGGCCGGTGGTGCCGGTGCCCACGCGATGGGCGAAGCGCGATAGCAACTCGAAATGTTCCGCGGCGAAAGCCAGCATCTGTGGCTTCATCGCATCGTGGGCGATCAACGCCAGGGTGTGGCGATCGAAGGCGTACAGGTCATCGGCGCCGGCATCGGGCAGCAGCCCGGCGTGCATGCGTTCAACCTCCACCCAGTCGCGGGCCGAAGCCACGGTCGACAGGAACGGCTTGCCATGGATCACGCACTGCCGCTTCAGGGCGATGGCTTCGGGAAAAATCGAGGAAGGATCCACCGGATCGATCAGGTAAATCGCGCCATCGAGCGTGCGCGCGCCGCCTTCCAGCCCGACCACCTCGGCGACGAGCTTCATCAATCCGCCCTCGCGACCATACGGATAGCGCTTCAGCGCGGCATGGCCCTTGAGCAGGCCGGCGCGTTCGATTGCCTCATACGTGCGGCCGACCGCGTGCAGGCCGAGGTCGAGTTCGCGGATACCCGCCTCGCTGGCCCGCAGCCAGCGGAACAGGGCCGCGTCCTTGCCATTGTGGTGCAATCGATTGGCTGCCAGCCCCAGGCGCATGCGCATGTTTCCCGATGGAATCCCCGGCCCGCAGTCTAAGCCGGGCGGGCCTCGCCAGCACAGCTATCGCTCAAGGCGCCTGCGTCACCTTGGCAGCATGCTCGGCGAGCAGCGCGATCTGCGGCTTCTCGCTGCCATCCTTGCCGGGTTGCACGTTGAAGGGATAGGTCGGCTGCCACCAGCTTCCGGCCGCCCAATACGTCCAGCCCAGCCACACATCCGCGTTCTTTTCGAGAAAGCCGAGCATGCCGTCCAGCGCCTGCGTGCAGGTGTCGCTGGTGCCGGCCGCGAACTCGCCGAGAAAGCCGCGCTTGCCCTGCTGCCGCAGCCACTCGGTGAAGCCGCGCAGCTTGTCCACCCCCACGGTGGGGCTGATGCAGTCGCCACTGGTGCCGCTGAAATCCTTGTCCAGGTACTGGTGCACTTCCACGGCGAGGTTGCTGGCCGGGTCGCTGATCTTCGCCAGGGCCGTCGCGTTCGGCGTGCCATAGCTGGTGCTGGCCCAGCTGTGCGCGCCGGTATAGGCCGTGCCGGGCACCAGGATGAGATTGCGTGCGCCAGTGGCGCGGATCGCGTCTATCGACGATTGCGCGATCGTGGTCCAGGCCGCGGCATCGATCGCGTTCGGCTCGTTCATCAGGCCGAAGATCACCGCGTCGTCGTCCTTGAACGTCATCGCCAGGCGCTTCCACAAATCGGCCAGCAGCGTGCCGGGCGTGCCCTCGTTGCCAAGCCGCACGCCCTGGTACTTGGCGTAGTTGTGCACATCGAGGATGACGTGCATGCCCTGCGCCTTGGCCTCGGCCACCGCCTTGCGGATCAATGCCAGCTGGTCGGCGTCCAGTTCGCCCGCCGGCTCGGGCTGCAGGCGTTCCCACAGGAACGGCAGGCGCACCACGTTCATGCCCTTGCCGGCGAAGTACGCATAGTCGCTGGCGGCGGGATAGGTGTAGTCCTTGAACAACGTGCCGGGGCGCTTGCTGGAATTGAATTCGGCGCCAGCCAGGTTCACCCCGGCATAGCGCAGCGCCCGCTCCTGGGCAAACGCGTTGGGCAAAGTGGCGAGCAGGCTCACGGCAAGGAGCCACGACAGGGGGCGGGGCAGCTGGTGCATCTGCGAATCTCCGGGTGGGGGCGCCGGTGCGCAGCGTTGTTCCGCGCAGGCGGACAAGGTAATCGCGAGGATGTTAGGGCGATATCCACAAACGCCGGCGAGGGCCAAGCTGTGCACTGCATCGCATTCGGGATCGGCACCGATTCCCCCCACAAGGTCACATACCCATGAGCAACGACGTCTTCATCTGGCACAACCCGCGCTGCGGCACTTCGCGCAACGTGCTGGCCCTGCTGCGACATGCCGGCATGGAACCGCGCGTGGTCGAGTACCTGCGTGAGCCGCCGGATCGCGCGCTGTTGCGCGCCACCATCGCTGCGGCGGGATTGCAGGTGCGCGATGCCTTGCGCACCAAGGAGCCGGCTTACCGGGAACGCGGCCTGGATGACCCCGCGCTGGACGACGACGCATTGCTGGACGCCATGCTTGCCGAGCCGGTGCTGATCAACCGGCCGTTCGTGCGCACGCCGCTGGGCACGCGGCTGTGCAGGCCTTCTGAGGTGACGCTAGAGATCCTGCCGCCACTGCCGTCGCCGTTCTTCAAGGAAGATGGCGAGCAGATTGGCTGACAGGCATTCGAGGAACCTGGGGAGGCGTCACGCGCCTCCCGAGGCGCAATCGCAGACCGCAGCCTATGCGGCCGCAGGTTGGCGCGTCGTCGCTTCCACGCCGAGCCATTCCACGATGCTCGCAGCCGCATCGCGGCCTTCGGCCACGGCGGTCACGACCAGGTCCGCACCGCGCACGACATCGCCGCCAGCGAACACCTTGGCATTGGCGGTCTGGTACGGCAGGCGCGCCCCGCCGACCAGGATGCGGCCGTTGTCACTGGCCTGCACGCCTTGCGAGGACAGCCACTCCGGCAGCTCCGGCGAGAAGCCGAAAGCGATGATGACCACGTCCGCTTCCAGCAGCGATTCACTGCCTTCCACCGCCACGGCGTTTCGGCGGCCACGCGCATCCGGCTCGCCCAGTACGGTTTCGACCACGGTCACGCCAATGGCTTCATCGTCCGCACCGGCCTCGATCGACAGCGGCTGGCGGTTGAACAGGAAGCGCACGCCTTCCTCGCGGGCGTTCGCCACTTCGCGTGCCGAGCCAGGCATGTTGGCTTCATCGCGACGATAGGCGCAGGTCACCTTCGCCGCGCCGAGCCGCACCGCGCTGCGCACGCAGTCCATGCCGGTGTCACCACCGCCAAGTACCACCACGCGCTTGCCGTTGAGATCCGGCAGCGCCAGCTTGTCTTCCCACCCGGCGATCGGCCGGCCCCAGGGATCGTTGCCGCTGACGATGCGGCTGTTCTGCACCAGGAATGGCAGGGCAGGCAGTACGTTCTTCAGGTCCTGTCCCGGCAGGCCGCCATCGGTGTAGCGATAGGCGCCGGTGCCGAGGAACACCGCGTCGAACTCGGCCAGCAGCTGCTCCGATGCCATGTCGCGGCCAATCTCCACGCCGAGGCGGAATTCCACGCCCATGCCTTCCAGCACGTCACGGCGCTTGGCGATCACCGACTTGTCCAGCTTGAAGCTGGGAATGCCGAATTGCAGCAGCCCGCCGATCTGCTCGTAGCGATCGAACACCACCGGATGCACACCGGCGCGCGCCAGGCGATCAGCACAGGCCAGGCCGGCCGGGCCCGCACCGACAATCGCCACGCGCTTGCCGGTGGGCTGCACGTCAGCCAGGTCCGGGCGCCAGCCGTTGGCCAGTGCGGTATCGACGATGTACTTCTCCACTGCGCCGATGGTGACCGCGCCGAATTCCTCCAGCGTGCAGCTGCCTTCGCACAGGCGATCCTGCGGGCAGACGCGGCCACACACTTCCGGCAGCGGATTGGTCGAATGGCACAGCGCGGCGGCTTCTTCGATGCGGTTTTCCTGCACCAGCTGCAGCCATTGCGGGATGGCGTTATGCACCGGGCACTTCCAGCTGCAATACGGATTGCCGCAATCCAGGCAGCGGCCGGCCTGGTACTGCGCATCGGCCTTGTCGAATTTGCCGTACAGCTCGCCCCAATCGCCGGACGTGCGCAATTCCACCGGAATGCGCTGCGGCATGGTGCGAGGCAGGTCGAGGAACTGGAAGGCTTGCTTGCGGCTCATAAAAAGATTCCGTGGTAACAACTTTCCCTTCTCCCGCACGCGGGAGAAGGGCGCAAGACTCAGGCAGCGCGGCGCAGCGATTCGGTCAGCGACTCGATGCTGGCCGCCTTGGGTTTGACCAGCCAGAACTTGCCGACGTAATCGCGGAACTCGTCGAGGATCTGCTGCGCCCAGATGCTGCCGGTCAGTTCGCGATGGCGGCTGATCAGCTTGTGCAGGTGCTGGCGATGGTTCTCGAACCCTTCGGCGGAAATACGGTGGATGTCGATCAATTCGTGGTTGTAGCGATCCACGAAGTCCCGCTCCACGTCCAGCACATACGCCAGACCGCCGGTGAAGCCGGCACCAAAGTTCAGCCCCACCTTGCCCAGCACCAGCACCACGCCATCGGTCATGTACTCGCAGCAGTGGTCGCCCGCGCCTTCGATGACCGCCAGCGCGCCGGAGTTGCGTACCGCGAAGCGCTCGCCGGCACGCCCGGCCGCGAACAGCTCGCCGCCGGTGGCGCCATACAGGCAGGTGTTGCCGATGATCGGCGTGCTGCGTGCTTCGAACCGTGCACCGCGTGGCGGACGGATCACCACGCGGCCGCCTGCCATGCCCTTGCCGACGTAATCATTCGCCTCGCCTTCCAGCTCCAGCTGCAGGCCGCCGGCATTGAACGCGCCAAAACTCTGCCCCGCCGAACCGCGGAAGCGCAGGTTCAACGGCGCATCTTCCATGCCATGGTTGCCATGCGCGCGGGCAATGGCGCCAGACAGGCGCGCGCCGATCGAGCGGTCGGTGTTGTGGATCAGGAACCGGTGCTCGCCGCCGGTCTTCCCGGCGATGGCGTTGGCCAACAGGCCGTCCATCTGCGTGGCCAGCGAATCGGGCGATTCGTACAGGCGTTGGGCCGCGCAGTGGCTGCCTTCGAAGTGGGCCGGCTTGAGCAGGCGCGAAAGATCCACGCGCACGCCTTCGCGCGGCGAGACTTCCAACTGTTCGAGCAGATCGGTGCGGCCGACGATCTCGTCCAGCGAGCGCACCCCCAGATAGGACAGCCACTGGCGCACTTCCTCGGCCAGCAGGCGGAAGAAGTTTTCCACGCGCTCGGGCAGGCCGGTGAAGTAGTTCGCGCGCAGGCGTTCGTCCTGCGTGGCCACGCCGGTGGCGCAGTTGTTGAGGTGGCAGATGCGCAGGTACTTGCAGCCCAGCACGATCATCGGCGCGGTGCCGAAGCCGAAGCTGTCCGCGCCCAGCAACGCGGCCTTGACCACGTCCAGGCCGGTCTTCAGGCCGCCATCGGTCTGCAGCAGGGTGCGCGCGCGCAGATCGTTGCCGACCAGCGCCTGGTGCGATTCGGCCACGCCCAGTTCCCACGGCACGCCGGCATAGCGGATCGAGCTGATCGGCGAGGCGCCGGTACCACCATCGTGGCCGGAGACGGTGATCAGGTCCGCGCCGGCCTTCACCACGCCGGCGGCAATCGTGCCCACGCCCGCATGCGAGACCAGCTTCACCGAGACCAGCGCCTGCGGGTTGACCTGCTTGAGGTCGTAGATCAGCTGGGCGAGGTCTTCGATCGAATAGATGTCGTGGTGCGGCGGCGGCGAAATCAGGCCGATGCCCGGCTTGGCGTAGCGCAGCCGCGCGATCAGCTCGTTGACCTTATGGCCGGGCAGCTGGCCGCCCTCGCCTGGCTTGGCGCCCTGCGCGACCTTGATCTGCAGTACTTCGGCGTTGACCAGGTATTCGGGCGTGACGCCGAAGCGGCCGGAAGCGACCTGCTTGATCTTCGAGCGCTTCTCGGTGCCGTAGCGCACCGGGTCCTCGCCACCTTCGCCGGAGTTGCTGCGACCCCCCAGGCGATTCATCGCGATGGCCAGCGCCTCATGCGCCTCGGGCGAGAGCGCGCCCAGGCTGATGGCCGCGGTATCGAAACGGCGAAGCACGTCTTCGGCGGGCGCGACCTCATCCAGCGGCGTCGGCGCATCGGCGCGCTTGAGCTGCAGCAGGTCGCGCAGCGCGGATGGCGGGCGCGAATGCACCGCGTCCATGTAGCGCTGCCAGTCGGCGGCATCGCCGGTGCGGGTGGCACGCTGCAGCGTCAGCACCACGTCCGGGTTGTACATGTGGTACTCGCCGCCATGCACGTACTTCAGCAGCCCGCCGACCTCCGGCTTGAGCAGGTCGTTCCACGCCCGTGCGGTGAGCTCGCGCGCCTCGTGGTCCAGCCGAGCCAGGTCGACGCCGCCGATGCGCGAGGCGGTTTCGGGGAAGCACAGTTCGACCACCTCCGGGTCCAGGCCGACGATCTCGAACAGCTGCGCGCCGCGATAGCTGGCGATGGTGCAGATGCCCATCTTGGAGATGATCTTCGACAGGCCCTTGTAGACGCCCTTGCGGTAGCTGCGGCCGATCTGCGACTGCTCGCCGCCCTTCTTCAGCTGCAGGATGCCGCGCCGGCCCAGGTCGAACAGCGTCTGATAGGCCAGGTACGGATACACCGCCGTGGCACCAAAGCCCAGCAGGCAGGCCATGTGGTGCGGGTCGCGCGCGGTGCCGGTCTCGATGATGAGATTGACGTCGCAGCGCAGGCCCAGTGCAGACAGATGGTGGTGCACCGCGCCGGTGGCCATCAGCGCGTGCACCATGGGCCGGTCGGCCACGGGGTAGCGGTCGCTGAGCAGCAGCATGACCACGCCTTCGCGCGCGGCCTGCTCGGTTTCGCGGCAGATGCGCTCGATGCCGGCCTTCAGGCCTTCCTCGACCGAGTACGACAGGTCGATCAGCCGGTTGCGTTCCACGTACTGCGGCATCTTCAGCAGCTGGCGCAGCTTGCGCTGGCTGAGCACTGGCGAATTGAGGATGACGTGGTTCACCGTCTCCGGCCCGGCGTGGAAGACGTTGGTCTCCTTGCCGAGCTGGGTGGTCAGCGACATCACGCAGCTCTCGCGCAGCGGATCGATCGGCGGGTTGGTGACCTGCGCGAACGCCTGGCGGAAATAGTCGTACAGCGGCCGGGTGTGCTGGCTCAGCACGGCCATGGGCGTGTCGTCGCCCATCGAGCCGGTGGCTTCCTGCTCGGTCTCGGCCAGCGGGCGCAGCACCTGCTCCACTTCCTCGGTGCTGAGCTGGAACAGCTTGTGGTAGCTGCGCAGGGTCTGCTCGGAGAACGGCTCCTCGACCAGCGAAGGGTCGATCAGCTCGGTCTGCAGGTAGGTCACGCCCTGGTGCAGCCACTGCTTGTACGGCGCGCGGGCGCGGTTGATGCGGTCGATGGCGTCCGAATCGAGCAGGTCGCCACGCTTGAGGTCGATGGCCATCATCTCGCCCGGGCCCAGCTTGCCCTTGCGGGTGATGCGCTCGGCCGGCAGCTCCCACACGCCGGCCTCGGAGGCGACCAGGAAGTGGCGGTCGGAGGTGAGCATCCAGCGCGCCGGGCGCAGGCCGTTGCGGTCGAGCATGGCGGCGGCATAGCGGCCGTCGCAGGCCACGATGCCCGCCGGGCCGTCCCACGGTTCGGTGTTCAGGCCATGGAATTCGTAGAAGGCGGCCAGGTCGGCGTCCTTGAACTCCAGCGATTGCGTGGCCGGCGGCACCAGGATGCGCAGCGCCTGCAGCAGGTCCATGCCGCCAGCGATCAGCAGTTCCAGCATGTTGTCCAGGCTCTGCGAATCGGAGCCCTTCATCGAGATCACCGGGTCAAACTCGGCGATGTCGAAGCGCGGGGTCTTCCACACCTTGCTGCGCGCCTGCGCCCAGCGGCGGTTGCCCTCGATGGTGTTGATCTCGCCGTTGTGGGCGAGCATGCGGAACGGGTGCGCCAGCGGCCAGCGCGGCAGCGTGTTGGTCGAGAAGCGCTGGTGAAAGACGATGGCCGAGGAAGACAGGTCGCTGCGCTGCAGGTCCGGATAGAACGTGGACAGCTTGTCCGGCAGCACCATGCCCTTGTAGCTGATCGCGTTCGGGGTGAGCGTGGTGACGTAGAAGTCGGCCACCTCGCGCAAGGCCTGCTCGGCGCGACGGCGTGCCAGGAACAGCGCCAGCGCGAAGGCGTCCTCGTCCTGGCCGGCAGCGGCGTCGACGAACACCTGCTCGATGCGCGGCAGGGTGTCGCGGGCCAGCTGGCCGCAGACGCTGTCATCCGTCGGCACCACGCGCCAGCCACGCGGCAGAGCGCCGGCGCGTTGCAGTTCGGCTTCCAGCGCCCGGCGGCAGCGCGCCGCCTCGCCTTCGTCGTGCGGCAGGAATACCACGCCGGCCGCATAGCGCGCGCCGATGGCAATGCCGGCATCGCGCGCCAGCGCACGCAGGAAGGGATCGGGTTTGCGGATCAGCAGGCCGCAGCCGTCGCCGGTGAGGCCGTCGGCGGCCACGCCACCGCGATGAGTCATGCGCGAGAGCGCGGCAATGGCGGTATCGACAAGCGCGCGCGAGGGCTGGTCGTCCAGCTGCGCGATCATGCCGAAGCCACACGCGTCGCGTTCGTCGCGCGCGTCGTACAGACCAGGTTGTTCAAGCCCTTGGCGAGTGCGGGGGGCCATGCGTGCCTCGTAGCGATCCGGGAAAGCGGCGACGACCGTTCCCGCTCTGTCCCAGCAGCGCATTCGAGGTCACCGGACGATCGACTAGATCACACTTGTTGCGGTGCCGCAACTCACCGTTACAGTTGCAACGAGGCGCTCGGAAAACCCTTGTTTTGCAAGGGTGGCGGCGACGCGCGCGGGCGTCGCCGCCAGTGCTTCGATCAGCCGCAGCGCACGCCGGTGATCACGCGCTTTTCGTCGATGTCCAGATTGAGCCGGTCACCGTTGAATTCCATGGTGACCATCTGCCCGGGCTCGAGCACGCGCACCTCTCCAGCCTTGGCGTCGGCCTTTGCCTGGGCCGACAGCGCATCGGTCAACGGTTGTCCGACCAGCGATTGGATCTGGCTGGCGTCGCAGGTGCCGATCGGCGGCGCCTCGGGCGCGGTCTCCTGGACGGGGGTCGCGGCGGACGCGGCATCGCGCTGGGCCTGGGCGCCCGCCGATTCCTGTTCGTCGGGCTGGGGCGATTGGCAGGCGGCCAGCGATAACGCCAGCACGGACGCGGCGACGATCATCCGCAATGAAGCGAGGGGATGCATCTGGAACCTCCGGGTCTGAATGGGCCGCCTAAGGATAAGCACAAGCCGGCGAGGCGTGCAGGGGTCCTCACGGCGCCGCGATCCGGCGTTGACGTGGCTTCGGCGGCGTGGCCACCACCATGATCCGCATGTCCGTACCGTCCCCCGCCCTCCGCGCCATCGCCCGCCAAGCCGGGCTCGTCCATGTCAGCGACGCTTCCCCCGGCATCCAGCGGCGCCGGGCCGGGCAAGGCTTTGCCTACCGGGACAGCGAGGGCCGGCCGGTCCGGGACAAGGAAACCCTGCAGCGGATCCGTTCCCTGGCCATCCCGCCGGCCTACACGGAGGTGTGGATCTGCCCGCTGCCGCACGGCCACCTGCAGGCGACCGGTCGCGATGCCCGGCGCCGCAAGCAGTACCGCTACCACCCCGAGTGGGCGCAGGTGCGCGGCAACGGCAAGTACGAACACCTGATCGCGTTCGGGCTGGCACTGCCCGCGCTGCGGCGGCGTCTGCGCACTGACTTGCGCCGGCCCGGCTTCCCGCGTGAAAAGGTGCTGGCGATCATCGTCGCGCTGATGGCCGATACCCTGGTACGCGTCGGCAACGAGGAATACGCCCGGACCAACCGTTCCTACGGACTCACCACGCTGCGCAACCACCATATCGCCTTCGTCAGCGGCGGACGGGCGCGGTTGAAGTTCAGGGGCAAGAGTGGGTTGGCGCACGACATCGCCATCGACGACCGACGGCTGGCCAGGCTGGTGCGTGCGATTCGACAGCTACCGGGGCAGGCGCTGTTCCAGTATCGCGACGACGATGGACAGTTGCAGCCGGTGGACTCGGGCCAGGTCAACGATTACCTGCGCGCGGCCATGGGCGGGGAATTCACCGCCAAGGACTTCCGGACCTGGGGCGGCACGCTGACCGCATTGCAGCAGCTTGCGCGCGTCCCGCTGCCGGAGCGGCCCAGCGAACGGGCGCTGGCGCAGCTGCAGAACGAAGTCCTGCGCGAGGTAGCGCAGACGTTGGGCAATACGCCGGCGGTATGCCGCAAGGCGTACATCGACCCGAGCGTATTCGCCGCCTGGCGCGAGGACCGCCTGCGGGTGCCGGAGCGTGTGCGCGGACCGCGGCAGTGGGAGCAGTTCGCGCTGCGGTTCCTGCGCCGGGCGCACGCGGGTAACGGAAAGCGGGGCTGAAGCCGAGGTGGTCGAGCGGCCATGTAGAGGCGGCTTCAGCCGCGACCGGCGGGCTCACGGTCGCGGCGGCGCAAGCCGCTCCTACGGCAGAAGAACAGCCGTCTCAGCCGCAATAGATCGCGGTGATGTTGTTGGTCGGCCCATGTTCGATGGTCAGCTGCTCACCGCCGCTCTGCCCGGCGCCCTGGGCAGGATCGGCCTGGCGGCTGCTGGTGGCGCCGCTCTGTGCGCGGTCACCGCGCACCACGCGTACCTTGAGGCTGTCGCTGTCCACGCGCGCACGCTCCACCGTCTGGCCCGATGCGGCCAGGCCCACCGCGCCGCGCACCATGTCGGTGTGGCACTGCCCGGAAATCACCCCGTCGATCGGCTGTACCGCCATTACCTGGTTCGGCGCGCAGCCGGAGAGCGCGAGCGCGGCGACGGGCAGCAGGCCAAGGAAGAGACGGTTCATGCTGGCGGTTCCTGAGGGTCGATGCGCAAAGCGTGATCGCTGCGGCGTATGCGCGACATGAAGGCATAGGCCCGGATCGTCACTTTCCCTGAGCCTGCAGCTGTGCATCGTCGGACGCCCACGTCCCACGGAGCTCCGTCATGCCGACCTGCGACGTCTGCGGCAACGATTACGACAAGGCCTTTACCGTCGAGCAAGGCGGCCGACGCGGTACGTTCGATTCCTTCGAATGCGCCATCCACGCCTTCGCACCCAGCTGCGCGCATTGCCAGTGCCGGATCATCGGGCATGGGGTCGAGGGCGGCGGAAAAACCTATTGCTGCGCGCATTGCGCGCGCCACGCCGGCGTGGTCGGCGTGGTCGATCACGCCTGATAGACCGCGATGAGGAATCCCATGGCCACACGCAAGAAGACCACTGCAACCAAGAAGACCACGGCAGCCAGGAAGACCACCGCAGCGAGCAAGCGCGCCTCCCTTCAGGGAAAAGGTTCGTCCGGCAGTGCGGCGAAAGCGGCGCGTCCCGGTGCCGCATCCGCCACCGCACAGCGCCAGCGCGCGCTGCAGGCCGAGGTGGATCGAAAGGAAAAGAACAAGCCCGCGAAGAAGGCAGCCAAGCAGCCCGTGCAGGCCGGCACGCGCCGGCAGCCCGAGAACCCGTTGCCGGCGCAGCACCTTGCCAAGCCCGGCAACGAACATGCGCTGGCCGAAGCCCCCCGCTACCTGGCCCCTGATTACATCGGCAGCGAAAAGCTCAGGGGCATGAGCGCCATCATCACTGGCGGCGACTCCGGCATCGGGCGCGCGGTCGCTGTGCTGTTCGCGCGCGAAGGCGCGGACGTGGCCGTCCTCTATCTCGATGAGCACGAAGACGCGGAGGAAACCTGCAAGGCCGTGGAGGCCGAGGGCCGCCGCTGCCTGCTGATCAGCGGCGACGTGCGAGACAGCAGCTTCTGCGATGCAGCGGTGGCCGAAGTGGTGGAGGCGTTCGGCGGGTTGAACATCCTGGTCAACAACGCCGCGTTCCAGCTGCATACCGATGCGATCGAAGACCTCACCGACGAGCACCTCAACGAGACGCTGATGACGAACATCGGCGGCTATTTCCACATGGCGCGCGCCGCCGTGCCACACCTTGGTCAGGGCGCCTGCATCATCAACACCGGTTCGGAGACGGGCTTGTTCGGCAGCAAGGCGCTGCTGGACTACTCCGCTACCAAGGGCGCGATCCATGCGTTCACCATGGCCCTGGCGAGCCAGCTGCAGCCGCGGGGCATCCGGGTCAATGCCGTGGCGCCGGGGCCGGTATGGACGCCGCTCAATCCGGCGGACAAGCAGGCCAAGGACGTCGCGGAGTTCGGCAAGGACAGCGCGATGGGGCGGCCGGCGCAGCCCGAAGAGCTGTCGCCCGCGTACGTGTTCCTCGCTTCTCCGGTGACCGCGAGCTACATCACCGGTGCGATCTTGCCGGTGATGGGTGGGCCGCATGGCTGACACGCGCCATCCACGGACGCGATAGTCGGCGCCATCTGCGGCGGCGCACGATTCAGGACATCACGGCCTGCCGGTCGGCCGCTTCGGCCTCCACCAGCCGCAGCATCAGCTGGGCCAGCGTCACCACGTCCTGGTGGTTGTGCGCCAGCACGCGGCGCAGGTTGATGGCATCGCCGCCACGCAGGTAATGCAGCCACGCGGCCGGCGCCTGCGAGCCCGGCAGATCGTCCTCGCGCACGATGCGCAGCAGTTGGCGCTCGACAGTCGCCAGCCGGCAGTTTTCCCAGGTGCCGCGATAACGGCGGCGGGTCGGGAACAGCAGGTCCACATGGTCCAGCGCGGAGAGGGGATCGCCACGCCGCGACAATCGGTAGCGGGTCTTCAGCAGCGGTGCGTCGTAGCAGCGGCCGTTGTAGCTGGACAGCACGGCGCCTGGCGCCAACCAGCTGCGGAAGGTATCCAGCATCGCGGCTTCGGCGGCCATCGTGGCCATCAGCAACTGGCGGATGCGCAGCCCCGGCCCCTGCACTGCATCGTGGTGCCAGTCCGCCGCGCCGATCATGAAGGCACGCGTGCCGGTGCCACCAGCCAGGCCGGTAGTTTCAGTATCGAAGAACAACAGGTCGGCCGGGGCGACGGCATCGTCGCGGCGCGCGAATGCCAGCGACAGCGGCTGGGTGGGAATCGCCTGCGGCAGGAATGCCTGGACCAGATGCAGGCCCGGTGCGATTTCCTCGCCGGGGAGGTGCCGATCACGCGCGCTGGCGCGCCGCACTGGCAGGGCGGCGGGCACGGCGCGTTCGCGCAGGCCGATCAAGCGCCGCAGCGCATCCATGTCGGTGCCTCGCGGCCGCGGTTCGGCGGCCACCGCGACAGCGGGCGGCGCCGTGGCGTCGGGCAGTGGTGTGTGGCGCACCTCGCGGTCGATCCAGGCGAACACCGGCTCGTTCGCGGAAGGTGGCGCGGCAGGGGGAGTGGGCGCCGCCGGGCTGGGCGGCGGCATCCCGGCAGCCGACTGATGACGCAGCACGCGCAAGCGTTGTGCATCGATGACCTGGCGCGGCGCGGGCGGCTGCGCCTGCGCCTGCGCTGCGGGCGTCGCATCGATTGGCATACCCGCCTTCGACTCGGGCAATGCGGTGCCCGCCTGCCGACGCAACAGCCGCAACTTGTCGGCACTTATGCCCACGTCGCCGCCTCCAGCGTAGGCGTGGAAGAGCTGTCATCCGTCGTATCGCGCGCGTTGCCGTCGAGCTGTGCCAGCAGTGCCAGCACCTGCAACGCCAGCGTCTTCGGCGTGGCCCCTTCGCCCTGCTCCTGCGCGGCCAGCACCGGGCCCACGCAGGCCGGGCAGCCGGCACGGCAGTCGCAGCGTCGCACCAGTTCGCCGGCGCGCATCACCAGTTCGGCCTGGCGCTGCCACAGCGGCTCGCTCAGGCCCACGCCGCCGGGGAAGTTGTCGTACAGGTAAACCGTCGGCACGAACTGCTGCTGCAGTTCCACGTGGCCTTCCGCGCCGTCGGCGCCGCGCAGCTGGCCGCGGCCGGCCTGGTCGGCCACCGCGAACCAGGCGCCGTCGCCATTGCCCACCGCCTTCTGCAGGTCGCGTGCATCGGCCATCACCGCCACGATGGCAACCACGTGCAACGCATATGCCGCGCCGAGGAATCCGTCGAGCGCGTCCTGGCGAGAGGCGAACGCCTTGCCCAGCGTGGCCTGCGGCAGTTGCCACCACACGGCGGTGGTATGCAGTTCCTGGTCGGGCAGGTTCACCGGGCCGTAGCCGATGTTTTCATGCGTGTAGTAGCGGATCTTCTTGTAGCCGGCCACGCGCCGTACCACGTGGACTTCGCCGTGATGGCTGTCGCCGCGTCCGGCCGGGCCGCCATCAAAGCGGTCAAGCACCTTGAGCTTGGTGTAGTCGATGCTGTCGGTGTAATAGTCCACGTGCGTGCGCGTGACGTAGGCCTTGCGGCCTTCCCAGTCCAGGCGCTCCACCTGGTACGGCGTGCTTTGCACCATGTGGATCGCGCCTTCGTACAAGGTCAGCGCGGCGGCGGAATAATCGACCTCGGCGATGATCTGCTGCTTGCCGTCGCTGCGATCGACGACGACGAAATTGCCATCGGCGACCGAGCGCAGGCTCACTGCATTGGCGGGATAGCTGTCGGCGATCCACTCCCAGCGATCGCCTTCCTGGTGGATCACGCCGCTTTCGGCCAGTGCTTCGAGGAACACCAGCGGGTCCACCGGGCCGAACGGCTCGCCCGCGTTGAACGGCAGCTCGAACGCGGCGCAGCGGATGTGGTCGAACAGGATCAGCGCCTGGTCTGGCGCGATGCGGGCGTGCTCGGGCGAGGCATCTGCGAAGAAATCCGGATGCCGCACCACGTACTGGTCCAGCGGCTGCGAACTGGCCACCAGCACGCCCAGCGCCGGCTGCTGGCGGCGCCCAGCGCGGCCGAAGCGCTGCCAGGTCGCCGCCACGCTGCCGGGATAGCCATTGAGCACCACCACGTCCAGCGCGCCGATATCCACGCCCAGCTCCAGGGCGGAGGTGCTGACGATGCCGTCGATGTCGCCGGCGCGCATCGCCTTCTCCACCTCGCGGCGCTCGGTGGGCAGATAGCCGCCGCGGTAGGCGCGGATGCGGGGCGGCTTGCGCGGGTCGTGGTCGAAGATGTCCTTGAGGTACTTGGTGAGCACTTCGACCATCAACCGGCTCTGCGCGAAAACGAGGGTCTTGAGCCCGGACTTGATCGCAATGCGCGCGATGCGATTGCTCTGCGAGCGTGCCGAAGCGCGCAGGCCCAGGTCCGGATTGACGACCGGCGGGTTCCACAACAGCACGTGCTTGTCGCCGGCAGGCGCGCCCGACTCGGTGATCGCGTGCACGGGGGCCTCGATCAGCGCCTCGGCATGCGCCTGCGGATTGCCGATCGTCGCCGAGCACAGGATGAACTGCGGGTGGGCGCCATAGAAGGCGCAGATCCGCTTGAGCCGGCGCAGCACGTTGGTGACGTGGCTGCCGAACACGCCGCGATAGGTATGCACTTCATCGATCACCACGTACTGCAGGTTCTCGAAGAACTGCGCCCACTTGGTGTGATGCGGCAGGATGCCCTGGTGCAGCATGTCCGGGTTGGACACCACGATGTCGCCATGCAGGCGGATCGCCTGGCGTGCATCGCCCGGCGTGTCGCCATCGAAGGTGAACGCTTTTACCCCCAGGTCGCCGGCGCGGTTGAGTTCCAGCAACTCGGCCACCTGGTCCTGCGCCAGCGCCTTGGTCGGGAACAGGTACAGCGCCTTGGCGCGTTGGGTCATCGCCGCGGCGACCACCGGCAGCGTGTAGCACAGCGACTTGCCGCTGGCGGTCGGGGTGACCACGGCCACGTGATCGCCACGCCGCGTGGCCGCCCAGGCTTCGGCCTGGTGGCTGTAGAGCTGCTCGATCCCGCGCGTGCGCAACGCCTGCGCCAACGCCGGTGGCAGGTCTTCCGGCAGCGGCGCATAGCGGCCTTCGCGGCCGGGAACGGTGAAACTGCCGGTGATGCGGTCCTGGTAACGACGCGACAACCGCGCGGTCAGCAGGGCGCCATCGCGCGAAGGTGCACCATCCAGCGTGGACAGCGCGCGCTCGGCGTCCTCGGTGCGGCGGGCCAGGGCGTGGGCCATCGGAAGCATTCCCCAAAAGTCGTATCGAAGCGGCTTATTGTCTCAATCCGTGAGATCGGGTGATTCATGATCCTGACGCGCTCACGGGGACACTGCGCTCACACTGGCTTTTGCAGGCTGTCCGTACCCCCAGAGCAGGAGAACGACATGGCCCAGCGCATTCCGGAAGGCACCGTAGTGGTGGTCGCCGATGGTGGTTCGGCCCGGGTGTTCACCAACGTCGGCAGCGGCAGCAACCTGCAACTGCACCAGCAGCAGATGATGGAAGTGGAGAACGTGGATGACGAGGGTCCGTCCGGTGCGGTGCCCAAGGACATGAGCGACGCGCAGCTGGACGAGGCGACCTTCGCCAAGCAACTGGCCTCGCAGCTCAACGAAGGTGCGCTCAACAACCGCTACGCCCACCTGTTGCTGGTTGCCGACCCGACCACGCTGGGCCGGCTGCGCCCGCTGCTGCACAAGGAAACCCAGGCCCGCCTGCTCGGCGACCTGGCCAAGGACCTGACCAACAGCCCGCTGGCCGACATCCAGCGCGCGTTGGGCTGAGGCGCGCGGCATGGCGTTTGCGCGCGAGTACCTGGCCGTCGAGCCGACGCCGGCGCAGGTCGTCGGCCACCCCGGCAGGGTGGCATTGGAGTTCGGCGCGCCATGGTGCGGGCATTGCCAGGCCGCGCAGCCCGCGCTGGCGCAAGCCCTCGATGCGCGGCCGGATACGGCGCACCTGAAGATCGAGGACGGCAAGGGCCGGCCACTGGGCCGCGCTTACCGGGTGAAGCTGTGGCCAACCGTGGTGCTGCTGGAAGACGGGCAGGAAGTGGCGCGGGTGGTGCGGCCGGTGTCAGCCGCGGATCTGGCCGCGGCGCTCGCGCGCTGGGATGCCGAAGCGGCCGGCGACGGTGCGGCCTGATCGTTAGTGCGTCGGCGCCTCGGGATAGGGCATGCCCTCCCCGGTTTCCAGGTACTGCTTGAGGCTGGTGCCGAGGAAGAAAGCCCAGCCGCGTTCGCATACCGATTGGCACGGTGAATCCGGATAGTCCTCGTGGCTGAAGGCCAGGCGCGTGCCATTGGCGGTGGGCTGCAGCTCGAAGCACATCGACGAGCCGGTCCATGCCTGGGAATCGAGCATGTTCGAGCGCGTGCAATACCAGACCACGCGGCGCCGTTCCGGCTCATGCAGCACATCCAGTTCGACCTGCCAGCCATGCGCGCTCCAGTCCAGGCGCACATGGCGGCCCTGTCCGACGGCCTCGCGCGTCCACCACTGCGCCATGTGCGCAGGATCGGTCAGCGCGCCAGCGACGACCTCGGGCGCGGCGGCAATGTGGAACTCGTGGCGGATGGCGGAGGGCATCAGGTGGCCTCGCGGCGGTGAGCGGGGCAGATCATCTCAAAGACTGAAGCTGCGTGCTGTTGCAGCGCGCAAAGCGCTGTTGCCGTGGCCGAATGTGCGTTCCCTTCTCGCTCCCCGGCGCGTTCGCGGGCAGCGCGCGTATCCTTGCGCGATGAAGCCTCATTCCCCGCCTGCCGAACGCAACCGCGCGCCGATCCTCGCTGCGTTGCGTCCGTATCTGGGTGATCGCCGCCAGGTGCTGGAGATCGGCAGCGGCACCGGCCAGCACGCCGTGCACTTCGCCGCGGCCCTGCCCTGGCTGCAATGGCAGGCCAGCGATCACGCCGATGCCTTGGCCGGCATCGAAGCCTGGCGCGAAGAAGCTGCCTTGCCCAACTTGCCGCCTTCGATTCCCTTGCAGGCGGTCGTCGGCGCAGGTTTACAGCCGGCCCCCGCGTTGCCGAAGGAGGCCGACGACGTTGAAGGTTTCGACGTCGTCTATACCGCCAACACGCTGCACATCATGGGATGGCCGCAGGTGCAGGCGCTGTTCGCGGCCTTGCCTGCGATCACCCGGGCCGATGCGCTGCTGGCGGTCTACGGGCCGTTCAACGTCGGCGGGCAGTACACCAGCGACAGCAACCGCGCCTTCGACCAGTGGCTGCACGAAACCTATGCCGAGGGCGGATTACGCGACCTGGAAGCCGTGCAGGCACTGGCCGGGGACGTCGGCTTCGTGCAGATCGCCGCCTTCGCGATGCCGGCCAACAACCAGCTTCTGCTGTGGCGGCGCGGTGGCTTGCGCGCGGGCCGCTAGCGTTTGTCCTCATCCGGCGAGCGGCCGGGAAACCACTCGGTATGCAGCTCGCCTAGCCGGCCGTAGTAGGTCACGCGGCCGCCAAGCAGATAGGCGAAGTAGCCCTGGACGCCAGCGCGCGTGGCGCGCTCGCAGAAGCGTGGGAATGGCTGGCCATGTTGCTGGCTGTCGAGGATGGCGGCGCGCAGCGCGTCGCGGTCGAATATCGCCGCCACCGGCGGCAGCGCGTCCAGTCCGAGCGGCACGCTACAGCTGCCGTCGCCCTCGTCGTAGTAGGTGAAGCGATGGCGCAGGTAGTCCACGTGGTAACTCGCCACGCCTTCTTGCAGCAGCAGGGCGACGATCTCGGGAAACGGCAACTTGCCTTCGAGGGTGGCGAGACTGGCCTGGAGCAGGATCGCAGTGCGCATGGCATGTCCTCCGCCGGGCGTCGGCGATGCGCCATGCTAGACGCGGCGCGGGCGCTCCAGCCAGGCGCACAGGGCAATCAGGCAGACGAAGATCCACCACGCTGGCCAGCGCGAGCCAGGGCGGCCCGGGATCGTGGTGACAGGCGCAGGGCTGTCGTCGCGCACGAGTCGTGCCGTGGCCTCGGCTTGCTCGTGCTGGAACCAGCCTTGGGCCGTGGCCGGATCGCGCACCAGGAACGGCTGTTGCCGCTCGCCGGCCACCAGCACGTGCCATCCGGCCTGGATCGGCCAGTAGCCGGCACAGGCGCGTTCCCCGGTGGCCCCGTCACTGGCCAGCGCGTGCGTCTTCCCGGTGGGATCTCGAACCACCGCATCGGCGGTGAGGCCACATAGCGTCATCCGCGTACCCGACCAGGCCAACGCCGGCAGTGCAGCGCCGGGCTGGGCCTCGCGCTGGGCGCGTGCCAGGGCTGACACCGCCGTACTCCACAGGCGCGCATGCGCTGCTGATTCGCCGGCCAGGGGCAATCGATAGCTGTCGACCAGGCTGGTCACGCCGATGCGGCCTTGGCCCACGCTGCGCCACCATGCATACGCCACCGATTTTGCGTCGCTGGCCAACACTGGCAACGCGGTGGCCGGTGCGAAATCGCGTCGGCCAGGCGCCGCGGCCGTCGCCGCCGCGCTCGTGGCGGGCCAGGCCAGCGCGGTGCTGGCATCACCGCCGCGCATCGGCAAACCCCATTGCACCAACGCCGCGCGGCCATTGGCGTCGAGCGGACCTCCCAATCGCACCAACACGCCTAGGCCAAGGCGTGCCGCTGCCAGCACTGCTTCGCGTTGCGCACGCGACAGCGCGGCCAGCGCGCGATCATCCAGCCACAGCAGGTCGAAGCGATCGAGTGTGGCGGCATCGAGCGGCAAGGGCGCGTCACCCAGTTGCAGGCCGCCACCGGCTGCGATCTGCGTATGCAGTGACAGCCCGGCATCGGCGGCCCAGCGACGCAGGAATTTCCACTCCGGCTGCGGCGCGCCGGCCAGGATCCACACCCGCAGCGGCGCAGGCGATCGCACCTGCAGCGGCATTGCCTGGCGGTCGCGCTCGGTGCCGGCAGCGTCGAGCACGCGCACGGCGAACAGGACGTCGCCGGCAATGCCGCCTTGTCCGTTCAAAACGAAGCGTCCCTGCGGGTTGGTCGGTGCCGCGTCCACGCGACGCCCGGCCGGATCCAGCAGCTCGACCCGCGCGCCCGGCAGGCCGGCGACCTGCCCCTGCACGGCGAAGGCGTTGCCCGGTGCGAGCGATGCGGGCGTCGAAAGCCCTACCAGCCCCGGCTGCGTCGCAGTGGCCTGGAATGCCAGCGGCAACGTGCCGACGGCCTCGCGATCACGCGCCGGCAAACCTTGGCCCACGACGCGCAGTCGCGCCGTGCCAGGACGTTGCCGCAACGCGGTGGCCAGATCCGGCACACGGGTGACGTCGTTCGACGCGGCGGCCTCCGGCAGCGCGACCAGCGCTTCGCCAGGCTGTGCCTGCACCGAGGCAGCGCCCGCGCCCAATACGACCAGGGTGTTGCCTTCGGCCTGCCGCAGCGGCGGATACAGCAACAGGTACAAGGCCAGCGCACACAGAGGCTGCAACAGCATCAGCACGCCGCGTCGCCAGCGCGGCGCCTGCGCTTGTTGGCGCCACACGCGCCACCAAGACGCCAGCACCGTGACCACGAGCACCGCAACGGTAGCGATCTGCCAGGGACTCATTGCGCAGCGTCCTCCGACATCACTTCCAGATAGCGACGGCCGGCAGCATCCGTCGCCTCACGTGCAGTCGGCTGCGCCGGTGGCGTAGCGATGGTCGCCCACAACAACGCACGCAGATGTTCGCGGCAGGTGGCACAGCCCGGTTCGGCGCGGTATTGCTCCAGCGCCGCAGCCAGATCCAGCGGCGAGGCCAACTTCGCCTCATGCGCGTTCAACCAACGCGCGAATGCATCAAACCGTTCGGCCGGCACCGGGCCGGCACCCACGGCCAACGCTTGCCACAGCGCCAGTGCATCGGCGGCATCCTCGCTGTGCCACGGCTGCAGCGCATCGTCGCGACGGGCCAGGCCGGCGCGATCGCCGCTGAGTCGGCGGCTCATGTCGATCGGCGGCAACTCGGGGCCCAGGCGCGCCAGATAGATGCGCTCGGCCTGCTGCACCTGCTTGATGAAAGCCAACGCCTTGTACGCATAAGGCAGCGCGGCCTGCGGCCGGCCCTGGCGCAGTTCGCCTTCCGACTGCCACATCTGGTCGAGCGCGGCCTTGAGCGTGGCGCGTGTTTGCGGATCGAGCAGCGTGGCCGCCTCGGCGTGATCGTGGGTGTGGCCAAACTCGGCCAGCACGTTGCCCGCTGCGCCGAAGCTACCCGCGCCGCCGCCGTGATCGTGCGCATCGAGCGCCGCGGCGCCTTCGTCGTCGTGGGCATGCTCGGCCGGCGCGGGCGTGGCTGGTGCATCCGACGTCGGCACGTCGGCAGTGGGCGCGTCACTGGTGGGAATGGAGGTATCGGCCTGCGCTTCGGGGCGCTTCGGCGCGCCCTCGCTCTCCTCGCCGAGGAACTGCCCGTAGCGCAGGCGCAGGATGCGCTGGTCGACACCGATGGCATCGGCGCGCTTGAGGAAGGTTTCGGCATCGAGCCTGGGTTTTTCCTTCAGCAGCGCCTCGGCGTCGATGATGATCTGCCGCTGGCTGCGGAAGTAGGCCGGCAGCGTCTTGCGCACGGTCGCCTCCAGTTCCACGCCCGTTTGCTGCTGCGGCGAAGGCCAGCGCAGGATCACGCTGCCGCTGCGCGCGCTTTGCGGCACGGGCGCGCGGTTGTCGCGCACCTCCAGCTGCGCGACCAGGTCATCGCCCGGCTGCATGCCCAGCGCGACCGGATCGACGCTGTATTCGTAACGACGCAAGGTGGCGCTGCCCTGGCCGGACAACGTCGTGCCGTGCTCGCTGAAACGGATGTTCTCGCCGCTGCCTTGCGCCAGGGTCAGGCGCAGCGGCGCGCTGGCAACGACACCGTAATCGTCGCTGGCCTCGAAGCGCAGCCGCCAGCGTCGCTGCGCCGGTTGCCATTCGACCAACGACGCTTCCGGTTCGACCACGCGCACCTGCGGCGCCCGATCGGGTACCGCTTCCAGGCGGTGCAGCGCCAGGGGCTGGCCGTCGAGCACGATGCGATACAGCACCGAGCGCTCGAGCACGAGGCTGGCACTGGCTTGATCGCCCTGCAGCTGCAGCGGCAGCGTGCGACCGTCGGTCAGGCGCAGCTGTGCCTGCGAAGGCGCGCGATCGAACTGCAATGTCCAAGTGAGCTGCGTGCCCTGCGGGACTTTGGCGTCGAGCGAAGGCAGCGTGGCCGCAGGCTGGCCGGTATAGGCGGGGGGCGTCGCGCGCAGCTGGCCGTGACGCAACCGCACTTGTTCGCGCGCGCGCGCCGCGCGATCAGCTGGCGCTTCGACCGCGGGGGGCGTTGAGGGGCGCGCAGGCCAGAAGGACAGCGCGGCCAGCATCAGCAGACCAGCCATCGCGACGGCGATGCCGCGCCGCCAGGGCATGGGCTCGCGCAGATCGCGTGCCGTATCCGGCAACCTGTGTAGCAAGCGCTCGCGCTGCAGCAGCTGCAGCGGGCCAAGCTGGGCCGGATCGGCAAACAGCAGGTCCGCGCTGTCTTCCAGCGCAGGCGTGGCGTCCAGGCGTCGCCGCAGCCAAGTGCGATCGAGCCGGCGCGACCAGAGCACGGCGAGCGTCGCCAGTGCCAGGCCACCGGCGAGCAACGCTGGCAACAACGCCGGACCAGCGCCCAGTCGCCACGCCAGGGCGGCCGGGACCAGCGCCCATGGCCAGCCGAAGGCCGTGACCATCCAGCGACGCCGCCGCCGCGCGGCGTGCCATCGCGCCTGCAGGACGTGGCTGCTCATGCCGGGGCTCCACTGCGCGGCGAGGTGGCCAGCCAGCGTTCCAGCGCAAACAACAGCGCGATCAACAGGGCCAAGCCAGGCAGCAAGGCGGGCGGTGGCGTGGGCCAATGCACAGGCTGTTGCAGCGGAGCAAAGTCCGCAGCGACGGTGCGCAGGGGTGGCGACGCCGGGCGCAGGTGCTGCGCCAGTTCGGCCGGGAATCGCGCATCGAGCAGGCGCGGCACGCGCGCCGGGTCCAGGCCTTGCGACCACTGCCACAAGCGCCCGCGTCCGAATGCCGCCGACGCCAACAGGATCTCGCCGCCGTCGTCACGCCATTCGGCCTGCGATCGAACCGCAGCAGGCCAGGCGTCGGCGCTGACCAGCAGCAACTCGCCGCCCTGGCGCACCCAGTCCAACCACATGGCGGGGACTGCACCATGACCGCCCCACACGGCGAGCGTGCCTGGCGGCAATGTGCGTTCGCCCGGTGCTTCAACCGTGGCCAGCGCGCCCGCCTGCGGCTGCCATGCCGCGTGGAGGGCGCGCAGCGTGCGCAGCTCGGGCGCGCTCGCCGCCAAGCCCACCGCGACCAGCGTCGGCATCGCCACCGGCATCTTCGCCGCCATCGGCGAGCTGCCCGGCAGCACCTGCCAGTCCACCGCCCGCGACAGTACCGGACGCTGGGCGTCCACCGCGCCCCAGGTTGCCGGCACGATGACGGTCAACGCGGCGCTGGCGGGCATCGTGGCGTCGAACTCGCGCAACAGGCTGGCGACGGGTTGCGAAGCCGCGGGCGCCGGCGTGTCGATGGCAGGAAAGCCCGGCGCCAGCCACTGCACGCGCGCCTCGGCGGGCAGACGCAACGCGCGTTGCGCGGCCGCGTCGATGCCGGGTGACACCAGCACGCGGGGCTGCCGCGCGTCGTGTTCGCGCCAGGCCAGGCCTGCCATCAACAAGGCGATCAACGCGAGCAGCAACAACCGCACCAGCAGCAGCGGCCATTCGTCGATGCGGATACGCTGCCGTGGCTTGGGCTGCGCACGTAGCCAGCGCAGCGCGGCGAATTCGGTGAGGCGCGATTCCTGGCGACGCGCCAGATGGATCAGCAGCGGCAGCAACAGGGACGCCAGCGCCGCCAGGCCGAGCGGGAACAGCAGGCTCAGGCCCATGCCGCCTCCCGGCCGAACAGGCGCTGCAAGCCCGCATCGAGCGGCTCATCCAGGTATTGCACCGCATGCCGGATGCCCGCGGCCTGCCAACGCGCCTCGCGCTCGCGCAGGGCCTGGCCGAAGCGACGCAGGTAATCGGCGCGCAAGGCATTGGCGTCGCCGAGCAACTCCTCTCCCGTTTCGGGATCGCGGAAGCGATGTCCGCCCCGGAATGGAAAGTCGCGTTCGTCGGCGCCCAGCACCTGCAACTGCAGGACTTCGCGCTGCGCTGCGGCCAGGCGTTCGCCCAAGGCCGTACCGGCCTCGTCGAAGCCATCTCCCAGCATCAGCACCAGGTCGTTGGCGGCGCTGCGCTCCCAGGCCACCCGTTGCTGTTCGGCCGGCGGCCAGCCGCCCTGCGCGCGCATGCCATGCAAGGCCAGCAGCAGGCGATCGCGCTGGCGTGCGCCGACACCGGCGGGCACCAGCTGCACCGTGTCGCCGCCGAACACGATCAGGCCAAAGCGATCGCCCTGGCGCAGCGCGACCTCGGCGGCACTGGCGGCGATGCCGCGCAGTGCGTTCAGGCGCGTGAAATCCGGCCGCGCTTCATCGTGCTGGCCTGCCGATGCGCTCGCATCGAGCATCAGCCACAAGGTCAGCGGGCTCTCGCGCTCGGCCTCGCGAACGAAGAACCGGTCCGAGCGCCCGTAGAGCTTCCAGTCGATCTGTCGCAGTTCGTCGCCAGGCTCATAGGCACGGTACTGGGCGAACTCCAGGCCCGCGCCGCGGCTGCGACTGGCGTGCAGGCCCACGCCCTGCTGCCCGGCAGTGCGACGCGCACGCAGGTGCAGGCCGCGCAGGCGGCTGCGCACTTCGGCGGGAATCAAGGCCGGGCCGGAAACGTCCATCGAGCGACGATCAGGCGCCGAACGGCACGGCCGAGAGCAGGGCCTCGATCACGTCGTCGGTGCGCTTCTGTTCGGCCTCGGCGGCGAACGACAGCAGGATGCGATGGCGCATGACGGGCGCGGCCAGCGCGGCGACGTCTTCGCGGGTCGCGGCGAAACGGCCCTGCAGCAGCGCGCGCGCCTTGGCGGCCAGCACCAGCGATTGCCCGGCACGGGGGCCAGCGCCCCACTTCACCCATTGCCGCACCGCTTCGGGTGCATCGGGGCCGGGCCGGCTGGCGCGGACCAGGCGATTGATCCAGGTGAGTACGTCCTCGCCCACGTGTACCTCGCGCACGTGCTGCTGCAGCGCGATGACGATGCTGGCGTCCATCACCTTCGGCACCGCGGCGTTGTGCGTGCCGGTGGTGTGCAGCAGGATGTCGCGCTCTTCGGCTTCGTTCGGATAGTCCACGCGCACGTGCAGCAGGAAGCGGTCCAGCTGCGCTTCCGGCAGCGGATAGGTACCGGCCTGCTCGATCGGGTTCTGCGTGGCCAGCACGAAGAACGGCGACGGCAGCGAATAGGTCGTGCCGGCGTAACTCACGGTGCGCTCCTGCATCGCCTCCAGCAGTGCGGCCTGGGTCTTGGGCGGGGTGCGGTTGAGTTCGTCGGCCAGCAGCAGGTTGGTGAAGATCGGCCCGGGCTGGAAACGGAAATGGCGATGGCCGGTGCCATGGTCTTCTTCCAGCAGCTCGGTGCCCAGGATGTCGCTGGGCATCAGGTCCGGGGTGAACTGCACGCGGCGGAACTGCAGCTCCAATGCCTGGCCGAGCGAGCGCACCAGCAGCGTCTTGCCCAGGCCGGGTGCGCCTTCGAGCAGGCAGTGGCCGCCGGCGAGCAGGCCGATCAGCAATTGCTCGACCACCACCTGCTGGCCTACCACGGCCTGCGCCAGTGCCTGGCGCAGCGTGCCGAGCTGGGCGAGTTGTTGTTCAAGGAGAGGGGCGTTGGCAGCGGTCATGGGGGGTCTCGATGGGGGCAGTCGTGCAACTTCAACTATTGAGCGCGTACATCACGATGTTGACCGCGAAGCGGGTGTTGTCTTCGGCGAGGAAGCGCTTGTTGCGCCAGTCGTAGTCCCACTCGCAGCCGTAATCCTTGTTGCTGTAGAGCACGCCGAGGCGGCCATCGATCTCGATGCCCTTGAGGTAATCGTGGACCAGGTCGTCGCCCCAGCCGTTGAGCTCGAAGCCGGTGGCCGGCGGACCTTCGGGGAACTTGAAGAAGCTGCTGTAGATCGGATGGCTGTTCGGCAACTTCTTCAGCGCCTGCTTGCCGAAGATCGTCGCCATCTGCGCCTCGAACGAGCGTGCGAACAGGCCGTCGATATCGTGGTTGCAGTCGTCGACGAGGACGAAGCCGCCGTTGCGCACGTAGGTTTCGAAGTTGCGCCGCTCGGCCGCGTTGAACTCCACCAGCTTGTGCCCGGCGAGATAACAGAATGGCGCCTGCAACACGCGCGGATCGGCCAGCGGCAACACGTGCTCGACCGGATCAACGCGCAGGTGGGTGTAGTCGATCAACGAGGTGATGAGGTTGGACGGCATGCGCGCATCCACGTCCCAGTCGCCAGAGTCGTATTTCAGGCGGGTGAACCAGAAGTCGTATTGCGGGGCGGCCGCGCGCGCGGCAGGCAGGGCCAGGGCGGCTGCGCTGCCCAGGATCAACTTCAGGAATTCGGCGCGCGTCATTACCCTCATCCGCCCTTCGGGCACCTTCTCCCGCTTGCGGGAGAAGGGCCGTTTCGATTGCTTACACCGCGTCCGAGAGGCTGGTGAAGGTGAAATCGCGCAGGCGCATCGGCGGGATCATCATCACGAAGTTGGATTCGTCACCGGCCACGCGCACCGGCTTGCCCAGTTCGTCGATGTTGTTGAGCATGATCACCGGCGATTCGTTGAAGCGGAAATTCTTCACCGGATACTTGATCTGGCCATTCTCGATGTAGAACGTGCCGTCGCGGGTCAGGCCGGTCAGCAGCACGGTCTGCGGATCGACCATGCGGATGTACCAGGTGCGCGTGACCAGGATGCCCTTCTCGGTGGTGCGGACCAGGTCGGCAATCGACTTGTCGCCACCGGCCATCAGCAGGTTGCCCGGCTCGCCCACGGCGCGCTTGCCATTCTTCTGCGCCCAGTAGCGCGAGTAGTTGAGGTTGGCGATCTTGCCGTTCTCGACGATGGCCATCTTTTCGCGCGGCAGGCCCTCTTCGTCCCACGGCATCACCGGGCCGATCGGGTGCCACGGATCGGCGGTGATGTTCACGCGCGGGTCGTAGACCTGTTCGCCCAGCTTGTTGCCGCCGCCCTTCTTGGACAGGAAGCTGCGGCCTTCGTCGGCCTGGCGCGCGTCGAAGAAGTTCATCATGAAGGAGATCAGCCCAGCCGCTGCCGCCGGTTCCAGGATCACCGTGTACTTGCCCGGCTCCAGCGCCTTGGCTTCGCTGGACTCGCTGGCCTTGCGCTTGGCAATGCGGATGTCCTGGTCGGCACTGAACTGGGCGGCATCCTGCAGGTTGCGACCGACCCAGCCCGAGCCGCGCCCGTCTTCGGTACGCACCGTGCAGGTGTAGTCGAAGCGGGTGCCGCGCTGGTAACCGAAGTTGCCATTGCTGTTGGCGAAGGCAGTGAAACTCTGGCCGTCTTCCAGGAAGCCGGCGGCGACCAGGCCATTGCCCTTGCACGGGGTGATCGAATCGGCCGCGACCTGGGCGCGGAACTCCGGGGTGATGGCCGCGGTGGCTTCGCTGAAGGTCGCGCTCGGCGTATAGGTCTGCTTTTGCACCGCCGGGACGAATTCCGGATTCTCCGGCGCCAGCTTGGCCAGGTCTTCGGCACGACGCACGACGCGCTCCAGCGAGGCGTCATCGAACTCGTTGATGGTGGCCACGCCCACGCGCTTGCCGAAGGCCACCTGCACGGCCAGTTCGGTGTTGTCCACGATGCCGCTGGTGGAGACATTGTTCAGCGCGAAACGGATGTTGCCGTCGATCGAACCGGACAGCGAGGCGGTGCACTCGTCCGCCTTGGACAGCTTGATGACCTTGTCCAGGATGGCCTTGGCCTGTGCTTCGGTGAGGATGCTCATGAGGTAAGGCTCCGGATCAGCCCAGCGAACGGGCAGTGTTGATGACGTTGATGCCGTTGAAGCGGGCAGTGGACGAGCCGTGCGACACCGCCGAGACCTGGCCCGGCTGGCCCTTGCCGTCGAAGAACGAACCGCCCATGCGGTAGTCGCGTTCGTCGGCCACGGCGACGCAGGCGTTCCAGAATTCCGGCGTGCGGATCTGGTAGGCCACGTCTTCGAGCATGCGGGTGATCTGGCCGTTCTTGATCTCGTAGAACAGCTGGCCGCCGAACTGGGCGTTGTAGCGCTGCTGGTCGATCGAGAACGAGCCATCGCCGATGATGTAGATGCCGTTCTCCACGTCCTTGATCATCTCGGCCACGCCCAGCGGGGTCTTGCCCGGGGCGAGCGACACGTTGGCCATGCGCTGGAACTGCACGCTGGACCAGGAGTCGGCGTAGCAGCAGCCGTCGGACTCGGTCTTGCCCAGGATGTGGGCCTGGTCGCGGATGGCCTGGTAATCCACCAGCACGCCGTCCTTGATCAGGTCCCAGCGCTTGGTCTTGACGCCTTCATCGTCGTAGCCGACCGCGCCGAGGCTGCCGGCCTGCACCTTGTCGGCGAAAATGTTGACCTTGTCGCTGCCGTACTGGAAGCGCGACTTGAGCTTGTCCAGGGTGGCGAAGCTGGTGCCGGCGTAGTTGGCTTCGTAGCCGAGCACGCGGTCCAGCTCCAGCGGATGGCCCACCGATTCGTGGATGGTCAGCCAGGTATGCGAGGGATCAAGGATCAGGTCGTACTTGCCCGGCTTGACCGACGGCGCCTTGAGCTTCTCTTGCGCCTGCTTGGCCGCGGCAATCGCGTCTTCCTTCATGTCGTAGGACAGGCCGTAGTTGGTCACGCCGTTGGGGCTGACCACCTTGCCCGACGCGGCGCCGTCCAGGTATTCAAAGCCCATGCCCATGGGGGCGGACAGGCCATCGCGGGTGCGGAACTTGCCGCTGGCCTTGTCGATGGCGGTGACCGTCATCGGCGCCCAGATGCGGTGCACGTCCTGGTCCACGTAGGATCCGTCGGTGCTGGCGAAGTACTTCTGCTCGTTGACCAGGAACAGCATCGAATTGACGAAGCTGGCGCCGGCGCCCATCGCCGCGGCGTTGACGCCGAGCAGCAGGTCCACCTTGTCCTTCAACGGCACTTCCATCGCGTTCTTCTTGATCGGCGTCTTCCACGCCACCTCGCCAAAGCCGGGGGCCTTGGCCAGCTGCACCGGCGCGGTCTGCACCTTGGCGTTGGCCTTGGCGATGGCCGCGGCCTGCTGCGCGGCGCGGGCCACGCCCTGGTCGGTCAGCTCGTTGGTGGCGGCAAAGCCCCAGGCGCCGTTGGCGATGACGCGGATGCCCACACCGGTGGATTCGGTGTTGACCACGTTCTGCACCTTGTCCTCGCGGGTGATGACGAACTGGCGCAGGTAGCGGCCGATGCGCACGTCGCAGTAACTCGCGCCGGCGGCGCGGGCGGCGTTGAGCGCGGTATCTGCCAGGCGCTTCTTGTGCGCCGGATCGAGGACGGTGAGCAGTTGCTCGGCGGCAATGGCCTTGCCGAAGAAGGACGGCACCAACAGGCCGCCTGCGGTCAGCCCGGTCAGGGCCAGGAAATCACGTCGTTGCACGGTGATGCTCCCCGGAAATCCCGCGCCCGGCGCGGATAGGTTGGATGGACGCGGCCCACTGCCCGCGTCGTCGATTCTTGCGGGACGGCACCAATGCCGTCATGTGACTTTTGGCATGCAAAGCCCCTCCTTACTTCCTTCTCCCCGGGAGAAGGTGCCCCGAAGGGGCGGATGAGGGGAGCGCCTTGCCCCCAACCACCCTCACCCCAGCCCCTCTCCCGTGAAGCGGGCGAGAGGCTTTACCCCAGCGTGCGCGCGGTGTTGATGACATTGACCCCGTCGAAGCGCGTGGTCGCCGAACCATGCGACACCGCCGACACCTGGCCCGGCTGGCCCTTGCCATCGAAGAATGAACCGCCCAGGCGGAAATCGCGTTCATCGCAGATGGCCGAGACCGAATTCCAGAACTCCGGCGTGCGGATCTGGTAAGCGCCGTCCTCGACCATGCGCGTCACCTTGCCGTGCTCGATCTCGTAGATCAGCTGCCCACCGAACTGCGCGTTGTAGCGCTGCTGGTCGATCGAATACGAAGAACGGCCGTGGATATACAGGCCCTTCTCCACGCCGGCGATCATCTGCTGCACGTCCAGCGGCTGCTTGCCTGCCGCCAGCGACACATTCGGCATGCGCTGGAACTGCACGCTGGACCACGCATCGGCGTAACTGCAGCCGTCGGACTCGGTTTTGCCAAGGATATGCGCCTGGTCGCGGGTGCACTGGTAATCGACCAGGATGCCGTCGCGCACCAGGTCCCACTGTTTGGTCTTCACGCCTTCGTCGTCGTAGCCGACCGCGCCCAGGCTTCCCGGCCGGGTCTTGTCGGCGACGAAGCTGACCATCGGGCTGCCCCAGCGGAAACCGGCGTCGCGCTTGTCGATCGTGGCAAAGCTGGTGCCGGCGTAGTTGGCCTCGTAGCCGAGCACGCGGTCCAGCTCCAGCGGATGGCCGACCGACTCGTGGATGGTCAGGAACAGATTGCTCGGGTCGATCACCAGGTCGTACTTGCCCGGCTTGACCGATGGCGCGGAGAGCTTGGCCCGCGCCTGCTTCGCCGCCGCCACCGCATCTTCGCGGGGATCGTAGGACAGGCCATAGGCCACCAGGCCGCCCGGCAGGTGGTGCTTCTGCGCGGCATCGCCTTCCAGGTATTCGTAGCCCATGCCCACCGGTGCGCCGAGGCCATCGCGGGTGCGGAACTTGCCGCTGGCCTTGTCCACCGCGGTGACGGTGAACGGCAACCACAGGCGATGGATGTCCTGGTCGATCCAGGAACCATCGGAGCTGGCGAAGTACTTCTGCTCGTTGATCGCGAACAGGCGCGAGGCGGCGAAGTCGGCACCGGCATTGAGCGCGGCGGCGTTGACATCCATCAGCAGCGCGACCTTCTCGGCCACGGGTACTTCCATCGCGTTGCGGCGGATCGGCGTGCGCCAGTGGGTGGTGCCGGCCGGCGTCACCGGCGCCAGCTGCACGGGATGATCGGCCAGCCGCGCATTGGCCTTGGCGATGGCGATGGCCTGGCGCGCGGCAGCGGCCACGCTGTCGCTGGTCAGGGTATTGGTCGCGGCGAAGCCCCAGGCGCCGTTGGCCAGGACGCGCACGCCCACGCCGATGGACTCGCCATTGACCACGTTCTCCACCTTGGCCTCGCGGGTGACCACGAACTGGCGCAGGTAGCGGCCCACGCGCACGTCGCAGTAGCTGGCGCCGCCGGCCTTGGCCGCGGCCAGCGCGGCATCGGCGAGCCGGCGATTGCGCGCCACGTCATTGGGCGTGAGGAGTTCTTCGGCGGCGAGCAGGCGAGTGTGTGGCAGCAGCAGGCCGCCGGCGCCCAGCGCCGACAACTGCAGGAAGGTACGACGATCCACGCGGGGCTTCTCCAGGGGGCGCGCACGCGGACAACGTCGCATTGCGCAAACCTCGAGCGTCGCCGCTGCGTGGAAAGGCGGTCAAGTGACCGCGGTCATGGTGCGGCGAACCCACGTCACAGCTGGGCGGGGGTCAGCTCGACAGCGCCTCCAGCAATACCTTGGCCACCGCCTGCGGCGGTCGCCGCAGTACGGTCGCGTTGATCCGCAGCAATGTGTTGCCGCCCGGCGGTGGCGCGCCGGCGCGCACGCCGCGCGCTGCGGCGCGCTGGGCCCAGGCGCCGGCGTCGGCGCTGGCCGGCAAGGTCAGCGCCACGCTGCTGGTGCCTTCGGGCAGTCGCTGCACCTTCAGGCGGCCATCGGCCTGCAACAGGGCGAAGATCTGCTCGGCGGCCTGCCAGGCTTTCGCGTACTGCTGTTCGTAGTTGCCCAGGTAATGCAGCGCCGGTGCCGCCAGCGGCCAGGCGTGCGGCAGGCCGCCGCCGAACATCCGTCGCTGCGGCCGCAATGGTTCGATCAACGCGGCCTCGCCGGCGAGGATCGCGCCGGACGCCGCGTTGAAGTGCTTCCACAACGAGACATAGACCGTATCGAACAGCGAAGCATAGGCGCGGACATCGTGACCGGTGTGCTGCGGCAGGTTGAACAGCCGGGCACCGTCCAGGTGCAGGCCGATGCCCTCGCTGCGCGCGTAGTCGCACAGCGCGCGCACCTCGTCCCACGGCACGAAGCGATGACCCAGCCGGCGCACCGGGCTTTCCAGCGAGATGGCGCCGATCTTCAACGGCACCCGGCCTTCGTTGGCGCGTTCGACTTCTTCGCGCACCGCGGCCAGCGGCAACGCCGCGTTGTCGGCATGCAGCGGCACCAGGTTCAGGCCGCTCAGCTGCGTGGCGCAGTCGCCACTGTCGTTGTAGAGATGGCTCTCGGCCTGCACCAGCACCCGGCGCTTGTCGCCGGCCAGTGCGCGTACGGCGAGGTGGTTGGCCAGCGTGCCAGTGGGCAGCCAGATCGCCGCAGGCTTGCCCAGTCGCGCGGCAAAGGCCTGTTCGATCGCTTCGATCGCCCCGCCCAGACTGTAGTAATCAGCATCGAAGTCGGGCGCTGCGGTGAGCCGCGCCAGTTCGGCGGCGTATTCGGAAGGGGTCAGCCCCAGGCCATCGGTGAGGAAGTCGACCCGATCGCTGGCCGGTTCGGTAGCGCGGGTGGCGCCAGCGGGCAGTGCCGCGGCCAAGGCGGGCAGCGCTGCAGCCAGGCCGCCCGTGGCGAGGAAACGACGACGATCCATGTAGTCCCCGAAGCGTTCGCGCCGGCCCGGATGGCGGCGACATGGACCAGGAGCATAGCCGCGGCGGCAGCTCAGCCGAAGAAGCGACTCGGCGTCTGGCCGAAGTGGCGGCGGAACATCCGGGTAAAGGCGCTGGCGTTCTCATAGCCCAGCGCGGCCGCCACGTCGATCACCTTCTCACCGCTGGCGAGCCGTTCCAGCGCGCGCAGCAAGCGCGCCTGCGCCCGCCATTGCGCGAAGCTCATGCCCAGCTCGCGCCGACACAGGCGCTGGATGGTGCGCGCATCGATACCCAGCGCCTGGCCCCAATCGGCCAGCGGGGCGTTGTCTTCCGGGTGCACCTCGAAGTGGCGCGCGATGCGGCGCAGCCGCGGATCGGTCGGTTCGGGCAGGTGCAGCGGCAACACCGGCAGCGTGCGCAGTTCGTCCAGCAGCAGGCGCATCAGGTGGCCGTCGCGCGAGTCTTCGGCGTATGGCTGTGTCACCTGCGCTGCGCTGGCGATCAGTTCGCGCAGCAGCGGATGGATGTCCACCGCGGCGGCCGCGCGGGCCGGCAGGTGTGCCACCGCTTCGGGCCGGATGTACAGGCTGCGCATGTGCACTTCGCCGATGCACTGCACCTGGTGCCGCCAGCCCGCCGGCATCCACAGCGCGCGGGTGCTCGGCACCACCCAGCGGCCCTGCTCGGCGGTCACTACCATCAGGCCGCGGATCGCGTTGATCAGCTGGTGCTTGGCGTGCTGGTGGAACGGAATCAGCCGCCCGGCCGGGTAGTCCACCGCCCGGCAGAACACGTCCGAGGGGCTGGCATCGATCTCATCCAGATGCGCCGGCCGCGTGGGCCAGGGCGGGATGTCCGTTTCGGCATGGTGCATGACCGGATCGCATGAGTACGACAAGTTGTCGCAGCCTACCATGCGCCGTCCCGCTCCCCCGTATGGTTGCCATGTCCAGCAACGTGTCCGCAGTTTCTCCGGTCTCTGCTCCGGCCTCCGCCGCGCGACGCCCGGTCGTCACCGGCGTCCTTGCCGCGATCACTTCTTCGCACCTGATCAACGACATGATGCAGTCGCTGATCCTGGCCATCTATCCGATCCTCAAGGGCCAGTTCTCGCTGAGCTTCGCCCAGATCGGTCTGATCACCCTGACCTACCAGCTCACCGCGTCGCTGTTCCAGCCGTTGATCGGCCTGCGCACGGATCGCCGCCCGGCGCCGTACTCGCTGCCGATGGGCATGGGCTCGACCCTCGTCGGCCTGCTGTTGCTGGCGTACGCACCCAACTACGCGATGGTGCTGGTCGCTGCCGCCCTGGTCGGCGTCGGCTCGGCGGTGTTTCATCCGGAATCCTCGCGCATCGCCCGGCTCGCTTCCGGCGGCCGCCACGGGCTGGCGCAGTCGGTGTTCCAGGTCGGTGGCAATACCGGCACCGCGATCGGCCCGCTGATCGCCGCCGCGGTGATCGTGCCCTACGGCCAGCACGCGGTGGCCTGGTTTGCCGGCGCGGCGCTGGTCGGCATCGGCCTGCTGTCCTATGTCGGCCGCTGGTATGCGCTGCACCTGGGCGCCACGCCGGTCGTGCGCAAGGCGGGCCCCGTCGAATCCTCGCTGCCGCCGCGCACGGTGGCCTGGGTGATCGGCCTGCTGCTGGTGCTGATCTTCTCCAAGTACTTCTACATCGCCGGCCTGAGCAGCTATTACACGTTCTATCTGATCCACAAGTTCGGCGTGTCCGTGCAGAGCGCGCAGCTGCACCTGTTCGGTTTCCTGCTCGCCTCTGCCGCTGGCACGTTGATCGGTGGGCCGGTGGGCGACCGCATCGGCCGCAAGCCGGTGATCTGGGCCTCGATCCTCGGCGTGGCGCCGTTCGCGCTGGCCTTGCCGCATGTCGGCCTCGGCGCCACCACGGTGCTGACGCTGATCATCGGCTTCGTGTTGTCCTCCGCGTTCTCGGCGATCCTGGTGTACGCGCAGGAACTGATGCCGCATCGCATCGGCACCGTCTCGGGCCTGTTCTTCGGCTTCGCCTTCGGCATGGGTGGCCTGGGCGCGGCGGTGCTTGGCATCCTCGCCGATCGCACCAGCATCGAATACGTGTACCTGTTGATCTCGTTCCTGCCGCTGCTGGGCATTGTGGCGGCGTTCCTGCCGCGCAGCTTGCAGCCGAGTGCTGCAAGCCACGCCACGCCCTCGGCCCGATAGGGCTCAGGCCGTCGCCGGGTTCATCCCGGCGTGCGCTTGACGCATAGTGGCCGCTTTCAGACATGAGAGCCGCCCGATGCGCTGCTGGAGCCTGGCCCTACCCCTGCTGTCGCTGATCGGTACCGCCACGGCGGCGCCGGTGGCCGAGATCACCGTGCTCGACGCGGCCCACATCCATACGTCCAATCCGGCGCAGCCGCAGGTCCAGGCGATCGCCTGGAACCAGGAGGGCCGGCTACTCGAAGCGGGCGATTTGGCCACGCTCAGCCAGCATTACCCACACGCCAGGCGCATCTCGCTGCCACGGGCCACGCTGCTGCCGGGCTTGATCGACGCCCATGGCCACGTCATGGGCCTGGGCTGGGCGCTGATGCAGGCCAACCTAGTCGGTACGCGCAGCAAGCAGGAAGTATTGGAACGCCTGCAGGCATTCGAAAAGACCCTCGCCCCCGGCGTGTGGCTGACCGGTAGCGGCTGGGACCAGAACGATTGGGCAGACAAGGCCTTCCCCACCGCGACGGATCTCGACGCGGCATTCCCTGATCGGCCGGTGTGGCTGGAACGGGTCGATGGCCACGCCGGCTGGGCCAACAGTGCTGCGCTGAAGCTGGCCATGGCGAAAGAGCCGCGCCTGCGCACGGCCGATTGGCAGCCGGCCGGTGGGCGGATCGAACGCATCGCCGGCCAGCCGGCAGGCGTACTGGTGGATGGCGCGATGCCGCTGGTGCTGGCGGTGATGCCGGTCCCGGATGACGCCACCCGTGCCCGCGCGCTGCAGCTGTCGCTCGATACCGCCGTGCGCAATGGCCTGACCGGCGTGCACGACATGGGCACCTCGCGCGAAGACCTGGCGTTGATGCGCCGCTTCGCCGATGAAGGCCGCCTGCCGCTGCGCCTGGATACCTATGCCGATGGCGACGGCAACGCGCTGGCGGATCTGTGCGCGCAGGGTCGCTACGAACATCCGGGCGGCCGCCTGAAGATGGGCGGGGTGAAGCTGTACATGGATGGCGCACTCGGCAGCCGCGGCGCGGCGTTGCTCTCCGACTACAGCGATGACCACGGCAATCGCGGCCTGCTGGTGACCGATCCGGTCGCCTATGCCAGCGCGGTGACCAAGGCGAAGTCCTGCGGCGTGCAGGTCGCGACCCATGCCATCGGTGATCGCGGCAACCGGCTGGTGCTCGATACCTACGCCAAGGTGCTCGGCGCCGATGCCAAGGGTGATCACCGCTGGCGCATCGAGCATGCGCAGGTGCTGAGCCCGGACGACATCCCGCGCTTCGCCCCGCTCGGGGTGATTGCCTCGATGCAGCCGACCCACGCCACCTCGGACATGCCCTGGGCGCAGGACCGGCTGGGCCCGCAACGCATCTTGGGTGCCTACGCGTGGCAACGGCTGCTGCACAGCGGCGCGCACCTGGCCCTGGGGTCGGATTTCCCGGTGGAATCGCCGGACCCGCGACTGGGCCTGTATGCCGCGGTGACCCGACAGGATCGCAGCGGCCAGCCGCCGGGTGGCTGGATGCCCGACCAGAAGCTCAGCTTGGCCGAAGCGGTGCGCGGTTTCACTGCCGATGCGGCCTACGCCGGCTTCGACGAACAGCGCGTCGGTCAACTCAAGCCCGGCCTGCGCGCCGACTTCGTGGTGTTGGCGCAGGATCCGTTTGGCGTCGACGAAGCGCAGCTCGACACGCTGGAGGTGGAATCGACGTGGGTCGATGGCCGGCCGGTGTACGAACGCAGCCAGGACAGCGCGCGCGCGAAGTGAGGCGGATCAGGGCGCGGTCGCGGCGAACGCGGCAACGTCGAGCGTCTCCCACGGCGGCGGCGAACCGAGCTGTTCGATCAGGTAATCGACAAAGGCGCGCACGCGGGGCGGCTGCTGGGTGCGGGCGGGCATCACCGCGCTGATTTGCGAAGGCGGTAGCGGCCAATCCGGCAGCAGTACTTTGAGCCGGCCGGCGCGCAGGTCGTCGGCGACGTGCCAGAGCGAGTGCAGCGCGATGCCCTGCCCGGCCACGGCCGCTGCGCGCAGGAGCTCGCCGTGGTTGCTCTCGAAGCGGCTGTGCATGCGTACCCGCCAGGGTGTGCCGTCGGGTGTGGTCAAGGACCAGGTGTCCTGACGCCCGTCGCGGCCGACCAGCAACACGCCGTCGTGTTCGGCCAACGCGTCGGGGTGGGCCGGAATGCCACGGCGTTGCAGATAGTCGGGGGCGGCCACCAACACCCGCCGGTTGTCGGCGATGCGGCGCGCGACGAGGCCCGAGTCACCCAGCGGCCCGATGCGGATCGCCAGATCGAAGCCTTCCTTGACCAGGTCGACCAGGTTGTCGCTCAGATGGGCGCTGAGGCTTACCCGCGGGTGCAGCGCCTGGAAGCCGGGCACCAGCGCGGACAGGTATTGCAGGCCGAATGAGGCCGGCAAGGTCACCCGCAGATTGCCGGCCACGGCCTGGGCGCTTTCGCGCAGGCCCTCGGCCAAGGCGTCCAGGTCGTCCACCAGACTGCGGCCGCGCTCGGCCAGGGCCTGGCCTTCGGGCGTGGGATGCAGGCGGCGTGTGGTCCGATGCAGCAGGCGCACGCCGAGGCTGCGCTCCAGCCGTTGCAAGCGCTGGCTGGCCACCGCCACGGAAAGGTCCAGGCTGCGCGCCGCGGCGGAGATGGAGCCTTGGTCGAGCACGCGCAGGAACAAGGCGATGTCGCCAAGCCGATCCATGGATTCTCAACCGAATCTTGAAGATGATTCAGCATATCAGGGGTTTTTGCGCGACTGAGAGGGGCGCAGCCTAGCGGCCTTCTCTTCCTGGAACCCCCGCCATGTCCACCCTTCCTGCGGCCGCGCATCCGTCGCGAACCCCGATAGCGCTGTACGCGCTGACCGTGGGTGCGTTCGGTATCGGCACTACCGAGTTCGTCATCATGGGCCTGCTGCAGCAGGTCGCCGCCGACCTGGGCGTGTCGATCACCGCGGCCGGCCTGTTGATCAGTGGTTATGCCCTTGGCGTCTTCGTCGGCGCGCCCGTTCTGACCCTGCTCAGCGCGCGCTGGCCCCGCAAGGTAGTGCTGGTCGCGCTGATGATCGTCTTCACCGTCGGCAACGTGGCCTGCGCACTGGCGCCGGATTACGCCACCCTGATGGCCGCGCGGGTACTGACCTCCCTGGCCCACGGCACCTTCTTCGGCGTCGGCGCCGTCGTGGCCACGTCGCTGGTGGCGCCGGATCGGCGCGCCTCGGCCATCTCGCTGATGTTCGCCGGCCTCACCGTGGCCACGCTGCTCGGCGTGCCGGCCGGCGCATGGTTGGGCCTGCACTTCGGCTGGCGCGCGACGTTCTGGGCGGTGGCGGCGATCGGCGTGCTGGCCGCGCTGGCGGTAGCGTTGTGGGTGCCGGGCAGCGTGCGAGGTTCGGCATCGTCTTCGTGGCGCGCGGAAGTCGCCGTCCTGGCGCGACCGCAGGTGCTCTTGGCACTGCTCATGACCGTGCTCGGCTTCGCGGGCGTCTTCGCGGTGTTTACCTACATCCAGCCGCTGCTCGTGGATGTCACCGGCTTCAGCCAGGACGCCGTATCGGCGGTGCTGCTGGTGTTCGGCGCGGGCATGATCGCCGGCAATCTCGGCGGTGGCCGCCTGGCTGATCGCTGGCCGGTCGCGGCCTTGCTGGGCACCTTGGGGGTGCTGGCCGTCGTGTTGTTGCTGATGTCCTTCGCACTGCACTCGCGTGTAGCGATGGTGGTGTTTGCCGGCCTGCTGGGCGTGGCGGCATTCGCAACGGTGGCGCCGCTGCAGTTGCGGGTATTGGAACAGGCGCAGGGCGCCGGGCAGAACCTGGCCTCGAGCTTGAACATCGCGGCCTTCAACCTGGGCAACGCACTGGGCGCTGGTTTGGGCGGCGCGGTGGTGGCCAGCAGCGCGGGCGTGGTGGCCACGCCGTGGGCCGCCGTGTGCGTAACCGGGCTGGGTCTCGTCGTGGCGGTGGGCAGTGTCTGGTGGCAGCGCCGCGATGTCGCGGCTGTTGCCTGCATTCAAGCAGGGTGAGGAGCGATCACGTGGAATATCGACTGTTGGGCAATTCCGGCTTCAAGGTGCCGGCGCTGGGTTTTGGTGCGGGCACCTTCGGCGGCAAAGGTCCGCTGTTCGCGGCCTGGGGTGATGCGGGCGTGGCGCAGGCGCGCCGGATGGTGGATGTGTGCCTCGACGCGGGCGTGACCTTGTTTGATACCGCCGATGTGTATTCCGATGGCGCATCGGAGGAGATCCTCGGCGCCGCGGTGCAGGGGCGTCGCGACCAGGTGATTCTTTCGACCAAGACCGGCCTGCGCCTGGGCGATGGCCCCAATGACGCCGGCGCCTCGCGCTGGCGCCTGCTGCGCGCGGTCGACGATTCGTTGCGGCGTTTGCGTACCGACTACATCGACCTGCTGCAGCTCCATGCCTTCGATGCGCTCACGCCGCTGGAAGAGCAGCTCGACACGCTGGCCGGCCTGGTCCGCGCGGGCAAGGTGCGTTACCTCGGTGCGTCCAACTTCGCCGGCTGGCAGTTGATGAAGGCATTGGCGCTCAGCGATGCACGCGGCGCGCCGCGATTCGTCGCCCATCAGGCGTACTACTCGCTGGGTGGCCGCGATTACGAATGGGAGCTCATGCCGCTGGGCCTGGACCAGGGCGTCGGTGCGGTGGTGTGGAGCCCGCTGGCCTGGGGCCGTCTGACCGGCAAGATCCGCCGAGGCCAGCCCCTGCCCGAACGCAGCCGCCTGCATGACACCGCGGCGGTGGGTCCGGCGATCGACGACGAACGCCTGTACGCGATCGTCGACGTCTTGCTGGAAGTGGCGGAAGAAACCGGCCGCAGCGTGCCGCAGGTGGCAATCAACTGGCTGCTGACCCGGCCGACCGTGAGCAGCGTGCTCATCGGCGCGCGCGACGAAACCCAGCTGCAGCAGAACCTTGGCGCGGTGGGCTGGGCGTTGTCGCCAGCGCAGCTGGCGCGGCTGGATGCGGTGAGCCGGGTGGAAGTGCCGTATCCCTACTATCCCTACTGGCGCGGGCAGTTTGCCGAGCGGGCGCCGATCGTCGTTTGAGGAGAATCGTTACAAGTATCGTTACATGGATTGGTCGGCCCCTGTACCGCATTTCAGTAGAAATCTATACATTTCAATCACTAAGCGGTTAGTATCTTGAAATAATCGTAACGGAGATCGTTACATGCCGACGTCGATCCCTGCCATCGCAGACCGGGTGGAAGAACAACTGCGCAGCCGCGGCAGGCAGCCGGCGGGCGCGCTGGTCGATGCCCTCGGCATCAGCCGGCCCAGCCTCGGCCGGGTGCTGGAAGCAAAGCCTTCCATCGTCCGTCTTGGCAAGGCACGCGCTACCGAATATGCGTTGCTGCGAGATATTCGCGGCGAGTCGAAGTGGCCGTTGTATCGGATAACGCGCGCCGGGCGCATCGTCTCGCTCGGCACCTTGATGGCGCTGGATCGAGGCGAGTTCGCGCTCCAAGCCACGACGGCCAATCCGGTGCTGCTGCACCCGCCATTCGAGCGCGGCATCTTTCCGGATGTGCCCTGGTTCCTCGACGATCTGCGCCCTGCAGGTTTCCTCGGCCGCACCTACGCGCATCGCGTTGCGCGGCAATTGCGTGTTCCGGCCGACCTGAAGATGTGGAATGCGGAGCACGTGATCGCCGCATTGTTGCATGGCGGCTCCACCCAGGCCGGAGATCTTGTCCTCGGCGACCTGGCGCTGGAGCGCGCGCTGCGGGAGCTCGCGGCCCCTTCGGATCTGGTCCTCGCCGCCGAGCGAGCACAGCGCTATCCCGAATGGGCCGCCGATGTGCTGCGAGGCGAGCCACCGGGTTCATCGCCGGGCGGCGAGCAGGCCAAGTTCACTGCGACGGTGGAGGACGCCAGCGGGCGTCACCCGGTCATCGTGAAATTCAGCGCTGCCGAAGACAGTGCCGCCGCGCGCCGTTGGGCCACATTGCTGCGCTGCGAAGCCATCGCCGCCCGCGTGCTGGACGAGTGCGGCATCGCCGCCGCGCGGGCTCGCGTAATTCAGGGCGACGGGCAGCTCTTCCTGGAGTCCACGCGCTTCGATCGCACGCCGGAAGGAGGGCGATCCGGATTTGTCTCACTGGCCGCCGTCAGCGTGGCCTTCCATGGCGAAGTCAGCATGCCCTGGTGGCGGCTCGCCGACCTGCTCGAAACCGACGGCTGGCTGGACGCAGACGACGCGTTGGCACTGCGCCGTGTCGCCTGGTTCGGCGCCCTGATCGCCAATACCGACATGCATCTGGGCAACTTTGGCCTGGAACTCGCCGATGCCTTGCCGCTGCGGATCGCGCCGGTCTACGACATGTTGCCGATGCAGTTGCGGCCGACCTCGCAGGGCATCGTGGTCGAACGCGATTACGTGGCGCCGGTACCGGTTGCCGGCCAGATCGAGCACTGGCGCTGGGCTGCCAACGCGGCGATGACCTTCTGGGAACAGGTGCAGCACACGCCGGAAATCGAACCGGCGGTGCAGCAGTTCGCGGCCACCGCCCAACGCGAGATCGCACAACTGGCCGGGCGCTTCTAGGCGCCCGGCCTCGTCACGATCAGGCCGCTGCTTCGTCGAAGGCCAGGTGGTACTTCACCGCCTCGGCCACTTCCTGCTTTGAGCCGAGGAACACCGGCACGCGCTGGTGCAGGTGCGCCGGCTGGATGTCCAGGATCGGCGTGCGCCCGGTGCTGGCCAGGCCACCGGCCTGTTCGACCAGCATGCCCATCGGGTTGGCCTCGTACATCAGGCGCAGCTTGCCGGCCTTGGACGGGTCCTTGCGATCCCACGGATAGATGAAGATGCCGCCGCGGGTCAGGATGCGATGCACGTCGGCGACCATGCTGGCGATCCAGCGCATGTTGAAGTCTTTCCCGCGCGGGCCTTGCTTGCCCTCGAGCAGATCGGCGACATAGCCCTGCATCGGCGCTTCCCAGTGCCGCTGGTTGGACATGTTGATGGCGAACTCCTTCGTCTCCTCCGGAATGCGCATGTCGGCCTGCGTCAGCAGGAAAGAGCCTTCCTCGCGCTCCAGGGTGAAGGCGTGGGTGCCGTGGCCCAGGGTCAGCACCAGCATCGTGCTCGGCCCGTAGATGCAGTAGCCCGCAGCGACCTGCTCGCGGCCCGGCTGCAGGAAGTGCTCATCGCCCGGCTGCTCGACCCCGGCCGGGCAACGCAGCACCGAGAAGATCGTGCCGACCGATACGTTGACGTCGATGTTCGAGCTGCCGTCGAGCGGATCGAACAACAGCAGGAAATCCCCGCGCGGATACTGCGACGGCACCGGCTGGCTATGCTCCATTTCCTCCGACGCACTGGCGGCAAGATGCCCGCCCCAGGCATTGGCTTCGACCAGGATGTCGTTGCTGAGCACATCCAGCTTCTTCTGCGCTTCGCCCTGCACGTTGCCGGTGCCGGCGTCGCCGAGCACATCGCCCAGTGCGCCCTTGCCGACCGCGATGGAGATGCGCTTGCACGCGCGCGAGACGATGGTGATGAGCTGGCGCAGCTCCGGGCCGATACGGCCGGCCTGTTGTTCTTCGATCAGGAATCGGGTCAGCGATGTACGCGACATGGAACGGACAGCCTTGCGTAGGAAGTGAACATCGATTGTCGCATCGCACTCCCCGGCGATGACACCTTCGGGTCGTGCTGGAAGCGGTTCCGGCCAGCGAGAGGACATCGCAGCGGCAACAAAAAACCCCGACGTCGCCAGACGCCGGGGCCTTGATTCCAACGTGGGCGGTTTGCTCAGCCCTTGGCGACGGTCGCCACCGCGTTCGCCACGTAGTCCAGGTTCTTCTGGCTCAGTGCCGCCACGCAGATGCGGCCGGTGCCGACGGCATAGATCGCGAACTCTTCGCGCAGCCGATCGACCTGCGCGCGGCTCAGGCCCGAGTACGAGAACATGCCGGCCTGGCGTTCGATGAACGAGAAATCGCCCGCGCCCAGTGCATTGAGCTTGCCGACCAGGCCGGCGCGCAATGCGTGGATGCGTTCGCGCATCTCGGTCAGTTCCTGCTCCCACATCGCCCGCAGTTCCGGGCTGTTGAGCACGCCGGAAACCAGCGCCGCGCCATGCGTGGACGGGCTGGAGTAGATCGTGCGGATGATGCGCTTGACCTGCGATTGCACGGCCTTGGCCTGCTTGGCGTCGGCCGACACCACCGACAGCGCGCCGACGCGCTCGCCGTACAGCGAGAACGACTTGGAGTACGAGCTGGCGACGACGAAGTCCATGTCCATGCTGGCCAACAGGCGCACGGCGTAGGCGTCTTCGTCGATGCCCTTGTCGAAGCCCTGGTAGGCGATGTCCAGGAACGGGAACAGGCCGCGCTCCTTCAGCAGCTCGGCCACCTCGCGCCATTGCGCGTGGGTCAGGTCGGCGCCGGTGGGGTTGTGGCAGCAGGCGTGCAGCAGCACCACGCTGCCGGTGGGCAGCTGACGCAGGTCGGCGAGCATGCCGTCGAAATCCAGACCGTGGCGGGCGGCGTCGAAGTAGGTGTAGTCGACGACATCGAACCCGGCGGCGCCGAACACCGCGCGGTGGTTCTCCCAGCTCGGATTGCTGATGGCGATGGTGCGGGTGGACAGCAGCTTGATCAGCAGGTCCGCGCCCACGCGCAGCGCGCCACTGCCACCGATGGTCTGCGCGGTGCTGACGCGGCCGGCATCGAGCAGCGGCGAATCGGCGCCAAACAGCAGTTTCTGCGTGGCCTGGTCATAGGGGGCCAGGCCATCGATCGGCAGATAGCCGCGCGGCTTGGCGTCCAGGGCGAGCTGCTGCTCGATCTGGTAGACCGCGCGCAACAGCGGGATGCGGCCGTTTTCGTCGTAGTAGATGCCTACGCCGAGGTTGACCTTGTTGGGGCGGGTGTCGGCGTTGTACGCCTCGGTCAGGCCCAGGATCGGGTCGCCCGGCACCTGTTCGACATTTGCAAAGAAGGACACGGCGGTACTCACTGGAGACGGAATGAGGGGGTGCTTCCGGAGCGTTTGACGCGCCTCGCGCCAAACCTCGCCATCGTAACAAAGCAGGCGCGCAGCGGGGGCGCGAACGCCGCCCGGATGCAGCGCCCACGGTGCTTGCGCCACAATCAGCGCATGCCGCCATCGTCTCGCTTGAAACCTTCGCCCCACGCGTTGGCGACCGCCCTGTTCCCGTTCATTTGTGCCGCGGCGTCGGCGCAGGACGTGAAGACCTTGGCGCCCGTGGACGTGGCGGCGGCCCGCGTGCGCGGGATCGATCCGTTTGACCTGCCCATCTCCGCCACCCGCATCGACGCCGACGCGGCCGCCGATCGCCGCGGTGCACTGGCGTCGGAGTTGCTGGACGGCGTGCCCGGCGTGGTGGCGCGTGACCGGCAGAACTACGCCCAGGACACCCAGCTGTCGATTCGCGGCTTCGGCGCGCGCTCCACCTTCGGCGTGCGCGGCGTGCGCCTGTACGTGGACGGCGTGCCGGCGACCATGCCCGATGGCCAGGGCCAGCTTTCGCACTTCAACGTGATGGGCGTGGAGCGGGTCGAGGTGCTGCGCGGGCCGTTCTCGGCGCTGTACGGCAACGCTTCCGGGGGCGTGGTGCAGTGGTGGAGCGGTGCGGGCAATGCGGAGGATCCCTGGCGGCTGCGCGCGACCTGGGGCAGTTTCGGCAGTTTCACCGCAGGCGCCCAGTTGCGGGGCGCGCGTGCTGGCTTCGATTACAACCTCGCCGCCAGCCACTTCGAGACCGAGGGATGGCGCGCGCACAGCCGTGCGCGGCGCGAATCACTCAATGGCCGGCTGGGCTGGCAGCTGGACAACGGCGGCACGCTGTCACTGGTGGTCAACGCGCTCGACGCCCCCGATGCGCAAGACCCGCTGGGCCTGACCCGCGCACAGTTCCAGGCCGATCCGCGCCAGGTGGCGGCCGCGGCGACGCAGTTCAACACGCGCAAATCCGTGCGCCAGTCGCAGGCTGGCCTGGTCTATGCACAGCCGGCCGGTGCCGGCGACCTGCGATTGATGGCGTATGCCGGCGAGCGTTCGGTCGAACAGTTCCTCGCCGTGCCCATCGCTGTGCAGGCCAATCCCCTGCATGCCGGCGGGGTGGTTGATCTGGACGGCGGCTACGGCGGCGCCGACGCGCGCTGGTCGTGGCAGGGCGAACTGGGCGGCCGCCCGTTCGATTTCACCCTTGGCGCGAACGCCGATCGCCAGCGGCAACATCGCACTGGCTACGAGAATTTCGTCGGCACCGCGCTCGGCGTGAAAGGCGCATTGCGTCGAGACCAGGAAGACCGCGTATCCAACTTCGATCAGTTCGCGCAGGCGTGGTGGCAGTGGAGCGATCACTGGTCGGCGCTGCTGGGCGCACGCCATAGCGAAGTGCGCTTCCGCTCCGACGACGGCTACATCACCGCGCGCAACCCGGACGACAGTGGCAGCACCCGCTACTCGGCGACGACGCCGGTCGCGGGCCTGGTATTCAGCCCCGACGATGCCTGGCGCCTGCACGCGTCGATCGGCCGCGGATTCGAGACCCCGACCTTCAACGAATTGGGCTATCGCGCCGATGGCAATGCCGGGCTGGCGCTGGACCTGCGTTCGGCCCGCAGCACGCACTACGAACTCGGCGCGCGCTGGCGCGGGCCCGGCCAGGCGATGGCCACCGTGGCGCTGTTCCGCGCCGACACCGACGACGAACTTGCCGTGGCCAGCAATACCAACGGCCGCAGCACCTATCGCAATATCGGCCGTACCCGCCGCCAGGGTGCGGAGGCGAGCTGGATCTGGCCCTTGGCCGCGCGCAGCCAGTTGGCGTTGGCCTACACCTGGCTGCAGGCCACGGTGCGCGAGGGTTATTGGGTATGCGCGGCCAGTGGTTGCGCGCAGCCCGATACCTGGGTCCGCCCAGGCAGCCGGTTGCCGGGCGTGCCGCAGCAGCAGGCCTCGCTCCGTTGGTCGTGGACGCCGGACCCGTGGCGATTGGCGGTGTCGCTGGACGCTGCGGATAGCACCCCCGTCAATGACCTCGGCAGCGAGGCCGCGCCGGGATACGCGCTGGTGGCGGTGGAGGCGTCGCGCGAATGGTCGTTGGGGGATGGCGCGCTGCGGGCGTTCGCGCGCATCGACAACCTTTTCGACCGCCAGTACGTCGGCTCGGTCATCGTCAACGACGGCAATGGCCGTTACTACGAACCGGGACCGGGCCGTGCGGCCCTGTTGGGGCTGGAATGGCGCTTCCATCCCCGCTAGGCACGCGATAAATCGCATGCCCCACGTCCCCGGCTGCCTGTACGGTGCTTGTCCGTACATTGGCTTATACTCGCAGGGAGCGAATCGATGGGGGCTGTCATGGCGACGTCTGCAGATCGGCTCGAGTTTCGCCTCGAGTTGCAGGACAAAGAAGAAATCGAACATGCCGCGCAGTTGCTGGGCAAAAAGCTCAGCGCATTCGTGCGGGAAGTCACCTTGGCCGAGGCGCGTCGCGTCGTGGCCGAGCACCAGGCCACGCGACTGTCGGCCGATGAATCGCGACGCCTGCTGGATAGCTTCGACCAGCCGTTTGCGCCCAATGCCCGCTTGCGCCGCGCCATCAAGCGCGCCACGGACGCGGATCCGGGCAGGTGACATTGCGCTTCGAGCGCTTGTCGCGCACGCATGATCGCGCCGCTTTTACCTGCGGCGTGGCGTCGCTGGATGCGTTCCTGCAACGCTCGGCCTTGCAGAACGCGCGCGATGGCTTGTCGACCACGCACGTCCTGGTGCAGTCCAGGCATCCGAAGCGAATCCTTGGATATCTGAGTGCCAGCACCGCGGAGATCGAACTGGCGGGGCTGCAGCCGGCCGATCGCCGTGGTCTGCCGCGTTACCCGGTTCCGGCCTTGCGCCTGGTCCGCCTGGCTGTCGCAACGAGCGCGCAGGGCCGTGGCCACGGTGAGCTGATGCTCGGCGAGGCAGTACGCCGTGCCTTGGCCGTGCGCGAGCAGGCAGGGGTGCGCGTGTTGCTGGTCGACGCGCTGGACGAGCGCGCAGCCGGCTTCTACCAGGCATACGGTTTTCGGCCGACCACGCGTAACGGGCGGCTGCTTTACCTGCCCCTCGGCTGATTGCCCTCATTTGCGCAGGATCAACGCGGCGTAACGGCCCGGCGCGCATCCTCACGGCTCCCCCAAGGAGAACCGGCATGGACAAGACGATGAAGGCGGCGGTGGTGCGCGCGTTCGGCCAACCGCTGGTGATCGAGGAAGTGGACGTACCCCGGCCCAGCCCCGGCGAAGTGCTGGTGAAGATCGCCGCCTGCGGTGTCTGCCACACCGACCTGCATGCTGCTGAAGGCGATTGGCCGGTCAAGCCCAACCCGCCTTTCATTCCCGGGCATGAGGGCGTGGGGCACGTGGTGGCGGTGGGTAGTGGCGTGGATTACGTGAAGGAGGGCGATCGCGTAGGCATCCCGTGGTTGTATTCGGCCTGTGGCCATTGCGAACACTGCCTCGGCGGCTGGGAAACGTTGTGCGAACAGCAAAAGAACACCGGATACTCAGTCAACGGCGGTTTCGCCGAATATGCCCTGGCGGATGCGCGCTACGTCGGCCACCTGCCGAACAACATCGGCTTCATTGAAATCGCGCCGATCCTGTGTGCGGGTGTCACCGTCTACAAAGGCCTCAAGGTCACCGATACGCGTCCCGGCGAATGGGTAGTGATCTCCGGGGTCGGCGGCCTCGGCCACATGGCCGTGCAGTACGCCCGGGCCATGGGCCTGAACGTGGCGGCAGTGGATATTGACGACGAGAAACTCGCCCTGGCCCGCAAGCTCGGCGCAACCGTCACCGTGAACGCCTCGCAGCAGGATCCGGCGGCCTATCTGAAGAAGGAGATCGGCGGCGCCCACGGCGCGCTAGTCACGGCCGTCTCGCCCAAGGCCTTCTCGCAGGCGCTGGGCATGGTGCGTCGCGGCGGCACGGTGTCGCTCAACGGCCTGCCGCCGGGCGATTTCCCGCTGGACATCTTCGGCATGGTGCTCAACGGCATCACCGTGCGCGGCTCGATCGTCGGCACCCGCCTGGACTTGCAGGAGTCACTGGACTTCGCTGCGCAGGGCAAGGTCGCCGCGACGGTGAGCACGGACCGGCTGGAAAACGTCAACGACGTATTCGAGCGCATGCACGCAGGCAGGATCGAAGGCCGGGTCGTCCTCGACCTCGGCGCCTGAGCCTCAACCCGGCGGCTGGCCCGGCAGGCGCGCCGGCGATTCGGCGTCGCCGGGGATGAGTTCATCGGGGCGCTCGCCGGCGCCCCGGTCTTCCATCTCCTGGCTGTCGTGCTTGCCGCGCTGCTCGCCGGGCACGGGTGGCGCCTGTTCTCGCAAGGGATCTCGGGTCATGACGGCGGCGCCGGGGCAAGGAGGGAGCCCAGAGTTGACCGCGGCGGCCGTGAAGGGTCCGCCAAGCCTTGCGATCACGCCTGTCTAACGGGGCCGGCGTTACTGCTGTCCGCCCCCCGCCCCGATGCCGGAGCCGTGCCATGCGCACCTTCGAACGTCGCTCCGACCGCCGTCCCAACCCACGCTTGTTCGCCACGCCGCTGGACCCCCAGCTGCCGGAGCTGCTGCCGCCGCTGGAGAGCGGCATCGCGCAGGATTACCGGCATTACAGCCTGGTCGATTTCCAGCGCCGTCGCCGCCGGGGCGGACCCACCTGGCGCGATCTCTATCCGGCCTACGAATTCGCGCGCCGCACCCATGCCGACGACTGGCCGCGTGCGCCGGATATCGATGACGCCCTGGCAGCCCAGTGGGAACAGATGCGCGGCGCCTCGCGCCTGACCTGGGGCCGCGCGCGTGGCGTGGTCGAAGATGCCTGGCGCGCGCTGGACCACATGCCCGAAGCGGCAATCCATGGAGCAACCCACTGATGGCAAGACCAATCTGGTCAGGCACCTTGTCGTTCGGCCTGCTGAACGTGCCAGTGTCGTTGATGTCCGGCGAACGCAAGGTCGATCTGCATTTCCGCATGCTCGACTCGCGCGACAAGAAGCCGATCCGCTTCGAGCGGGTCAACGCTGACACCGGCGAGGAAGTGCCGTGGAAGGAGATCGTCAAGGCCTTCGAGTACGACAAGGGCAGTTACGTCGTGCTTGAGGAATCGGACATCCGCTCGGCCGCGCCGGAAACGCACGAGACGGTGGAGGTGGAAACCTTCGTCGATGCGAGCGACATCGATCCGCGCTACTTCGAAAAGCCCTACATCCTGGTGCCGGGCAAAAAGGCCGAAAAGGGCTACGTGCTGCTGCGCGAAACCTTGCGTGATACCGGCAAGGTCGGCATCGCGCGCGTGGTCATCCGCACGCGCGAATACTTGTCGGCGGTGTTGCCGCAAGGCGACGCCCTGGTGCTGCTGTTGCTGCGCTACCACCAGGAGCTGGTGGACCCGGAGGACTACAAGCTGCCGTCGGGCGCGTTGAAGGACTACCGCATCAGCGCCAAGGAGCAGGAAATGGCCAGGCAGCTGATCGAATCGATGTCCGGGCAATGGCAGCCGGATGACTTCCACGATGAATTCCGCGCGCGGCTCGAAGCGGTGCTGAAGAAGCGGATCAAGGCCAAGGGGGGCACGACGCGCATCGAGGAGGCGCCCGCCGCGCACGAGGAGGAGGCGACCAACGTCGTGGACTTCATGTCGCTGCTGCAGAAGAGCCTGCAGGCCAACAAGCGCACGCCGGCCAAGAAGACCGCCGCGAAGAAGACCCCGGTGCGCAAGGCGGCCAAGAAGGCGACCAAGGCGACCAAGGCCGTGAAGAAAGCCCCGGCGCGACGCAAGGCGGGCTGAGCGATGGGCGTTGCACGCCAGCCCCTGCGCGATGACGTGGTGGTCACCCATCCAGAGCGCGTGGTGTTCCCGGCTTCGGGCCTGACCAAGGGTGACGTGGCCGCGTACTACCGTGCCGTCGCGCGCTGGGTATTGCCGGAGGTGGCGAGGCGACCCCTGTCGCTGCTGCGTTGCCCGGATGGCATCAGCGGCGAATGCTTTTTCCAGAAGCACCATGGCCGCGGCCTGGGGGCGCACGTACAGGCAGTTCCGCTGCAGCAGAAAAGCGGCGTGGAAGATTATCTCTACATCGAAGACGCTGCCGGCCTGCTGCAGCTGGTGCAGATGAACACGATCGAGCTGCATCCGTGGGCGGCAACGGTCAAGGATCCGGAGCATCCGGACCAGCTCGTCTTCGACCTGGACCCGGGCCCAGGCGTGGAATGGCGCAGGGTGCGTCAGGGCGCGCGGGAAATCCGCGCCGAGCTGCGCCTCTTCGGCCTGGAAAGCTTCGTACGCCTGTCCGGTGGCAAGGGCCTGCATGTGGTGGTGCCCGTGCAGCCCAAGGCCGGCTGGGACGAGGCGCGCGAATTCGCAGACCAGCTCGCCCATCGCCTGGCCGAGCGCCATCCGGATCGCTACGTCGCCACGATGAGCAAGGCCCAGCGCGATGGCGTGATCTTCATCGACTGGCTGCGCAACGCGCGCGGTGCGACCAGCGTATGCTCGTGGTCGCTACGCGCGCGCGAGCACGCCACCGTGGCGATGCCGTTGCGATGGGAGGAGTTGTCGCGCATCGCCACGCCGCAGGCATTTCCCCTGCCCAAGGCACTGCAGCGGGCCGCGCGCCTGAAGGCGCATCCCTGGGGCGACTGGCACGGATTGGCGCAGCGCCTGCCCAAACCCTGACGCCGCCTCAACCGACCTCAATCGTGCCAGTGCTCGGCCTTGCTGGTCTGGCCGATGCCGGGGTTGAACGCATTGCAGGGATCGAGCTGGCGGTAATGCTGCACCAGTGCCGGCTTGGCTCGGTACAGATGGCCGACATTGTGCTCGGCCGGATACTCCGCGCCGCGCCGATCCAGTCCCGCCCACATCGCATGCTCGATGGCCAGCGCATCATGGCCCTTGCGCACGATGTAATCCTGGTGGAACACGTGGCACAGGAAGTGCCCGTAATACAGCCGGTGCAGCAACGTGGACTCAACATCGGCCGGCAGCGTCTCTACCCAGTCATCGTCATTGCGGCGCAAGGCCACGTCGAGCGCGACGATGTCCTCCACCGTGCGCCGATGTGCCTGCCGATAACGCACCGCCGCGCCCGCCACGGCGAAACGGTGCAGGAACGCCTTGCGCCCTTCGTCCTCGTCGCACTGGAACCAGGCGCCGGTGCGACTGGCGTTGAAGTGCTGTTGCAGGAATAGCGCGACCTGCGGCACGTCGGGGCGGGCCACCCGCAGCAGCAGGTGATGCTCGAAGCGATCGCGGAATTCGTACATGCGGCGTGGCAGGTGTCGCGGCCACAGCGCCATCGCCGCCTGGATCATCCGATCGGCCAGGCCGGGCAAGCCGATCGCCTCGCACCAGCCGTCAATCCGGCTCTTCAGGGCGAAGGCGCGCGGGACCCGCGCAGTGCCGAAGTGTTCGATCAGCAGGAAGCTGTCCTTGCCGTACTTCTCACCGATATCGAATGCATCGCGGTGCAGGTATTCGCCAGCGATGGGCAGCGAATCAAACTGGGTGAGCAGGTAGCGCCGTACCTGGGTGAGGTCGTCCGGCGCATTGGTACCCAGGTAAAAGACGGTGCTCTCTTCACGGGGAAAGGTATCGAGCCGCACCGCGAACACCGCCAGGCGCCCAGCCGAGCCGGAAGCCTCGTAGAGCCGTGCAGGATCGGCGTTGAAGCGCGCCGGCGTGGCCGCATCGACATCGCGCACGTGCTGCGCATAGCGAGGATCGGAGGCAGCGCGTGCCGGATCGTCGATGATGTCGCTTTCGGTGTAGGTGCCCGCCTCCAGGCGTTGCAGGATTGCTTCCGGCGTATCGCCCAGCGCGATGCCGAGGTGGTTGACCAGCTGCAACTGCCCGTCTGCATCGAGCTGTGCGTACAGCGCCAGCTCGGTATACGCCGGGCCGCGCCGCACCAGCGCGCCGCCGGAGTTGTTGCAGATCCCGCCCATCACCGAGGCGCCGATGCACGAGGAGCCAATCACCGAGTGCGGCTCGCGCTGCAGCGGGGCCAGCGCCTGTTCCAGCTGGTCCAGCGTAGCGCCGGGCAGGCACACCACCTGGCGGCCTTCGCCAATGAGGCGGATGCCGCGCAGGCGCAGCGCGCTTACCAGCACCACGGGCCGGTCGTAATCGTCGCCGTCGGGGCTGGAGCCGCCGGTCAGGCCGGTATTGGCGGCCTGCAGGATCACGATGCAACGCGCCGCCACGCAGGCCTGCAATACCCGCCACAGTTCGAGCAGGGTTCCCGGCCGCACCACGGCCAGGACCGGCCCGTCGCCGAACCGATAGCCCTTGCGATAGCGCCGGGTGGCGCGTTCGCCACTGAGGACCTGTGCTGCGCCCACCACGGCGCGCAACTGTTCGCTCAGCGCGTCCGTGGCAGGGCGGCTGTCCATGTCAGGCCTCGCGCACCAGCAGGTCGCGGTTGATGCCGGCGATCGATTTCGCACCTGTCAGGATCATCGCCACGCGCAGCTCCTTTTCGATCAGGTCCAACAGGTTCGATACGCCTGCACCGCCCGCCGCCGCCAGCGCGTAGATGAAAGCGCGGCCAAGCAGGACGCTGTCAGCGCCCAGCGCCAGCATCCGCAGCACGTCCAGGCCATTGCGGATGCCCGAGTCGGCCAAGATGCGCAGGTCGCCCTGCACTGCGTCGGCAATGGCCGGCAGCGCCCGGGCCGTGGACGGCACGCCATCGAGCTGGCGGCCGCCATGGTTGGAAACGACGATGCCGTCCGCCCCGAAGCGTACCGCCTCGCGCGCGTCCTGCGGATCGAGAATGCCCTTGATCACCATCGGTCCCTTCCAGAACTCGCGGATCCACTGCAGGTCCTTCCATGAAATGGAGTGGTCGAAGTTGTTGCCAAGCCAGCCGATGTAATCGGCCAGGCCAGTGGGATGGCCACGATAGGCCGAAATATTGCCCAGATCATGCGGGCGCCCGCGCACGCCCACATCCCATGCCCAGCGTGGGTGGGTGGTGGCCTGCAGCATGCGGCGCAATGCCGCGTGCGGGCCGCTCATGCCCGAATGCGCATCGCGATACCGGGCGCCGGGCGTGGGCATGTCCACGGTGAATACCAGGGTGCTGACGCCCGCGGCCTGCGCACGCTCCAGGGCATTTCGCATGAAGCCACGATCGCGCAGCACATAGAGCTGGAACCACATCGGCCGGCTGATCGCGGGCGCGACTTCTTCGATCGGACATACCGAAACCGTCGACAAGGTAAAGGGCACGCCCTTGCGGTCGGCCGCCTGCGCCGCCTGCACCTCGCCGCGTCGTGCGTACATCCCGGTCAGGCCGACCGGGGCCAGCGCGACGGGCAGCGCCAGGCGTTCGCCGAACAGTTCGGTTTCCAGGCTGACGCCGGTCATGTCCTGCAGCACGCGCTGGCGCAGGGCGATGTCGGCCAGGTCGTCGACATTGCGACGCAGGGTGCGCTCGGCGTAGGCCCCGCCATCGATGTAGTGGAACAGGAACGGCGGCAGGCGCGATTGCGCCGCGGCGCGGTAATCGGTGGAGGCGGAAATGATCATGGCGTCGGGGGCGAGGCGGGGAGTCGGGAAGCGCGCGCACGGCGCGCCGCGTCGTCGTCCAGGGCGCGCAGCGCATCGTGGACGAACTGCAGATGGGCTTCGGCGGCAGCGCGGGCAGCAGGCGCATCGCGCGCAAGCATCGCGTCGTGCAGCGCCTGGTGCTGCTGCGCCAGGGCCGGCGCGGTATGCGGATCCAGATACAGCGCCTGGCGGCTTTGCGAGATGTTGGTCCGCAACAACTCGAACAGCCCGCGCATCAATTGCACCAGCACCAGGTTGTGCGAGGCCTCGGCGATGGCCAGATGGAAGTCCGCATCGGCCTGGGCTTCGGCAGTCGCATCGTTGTCGACATGCGCCTGGCGCATCGCTGCCAGCGCCTGGCTGATGCGCGCACGGTCCTGGTCCGTCGCGCGTTGCGCCGCATGCCAGGCGGTGGCGCCTTCCAGGGCGTGGCGGGTTTCGAGTACGTCGAAGCGATAGGCGGGGTCGGCCTGCAACTGCGGCCGATACGGCAGCAGCGGTTCGACAACGACCTGGCCGGGCGCCTGCGCCTGGACGTAAGTGCCGCCGCCACCGCGCGCGATCAACAGGCCCTGGCTGGCCAGTTGCTGGATCGCCTCACGCAGTGCCGTGCGCGAAACACCGAGTTCGCTCGCCAGTGCGCGTTCGGCAGGCAGGCGCTGCCCGGCTTGCAGGCCACGTTCGCTGATCAATCGGCGCAGGCGTGCGGCGGTGCGGTCGGAGAGGCGATCGGCGGCGCCTTCAATTGGTATGACCGATAGGGTGGGGGTCGTCACCATGGTGCGCATTAGGCGCCCATGGCCGCAGCGGGTCAACGCGACGCGGTGTTCCGTCCAGCACGATTGGTCATACCAATAGTAGTGGGAGCAGGCGGCCGGTCCGCGCCGCGTAGGCGGCATAGGCGCCGGGGAAGGCTTCGCGCAACACCGCTTCCTCCACCGCGATACGGCGCCAGAAGGCCCACAGCACCGGCAGCATCAGCACCGGCAAGGCGAAGGCATTGCCCAGCCCCACGCCGAGCCCGAGGAAGGCCAGCAACGCGCCGGTGTAGGACGGGTGCCGCACCCAGCGATACGGGCCGCGCTCGACCAACTGGTGGCCGGCCTGCACGCTGACGTCCACGGTGAAGAAGCGTGCCAGTACGTGGATCGACCAGGCGCGCAGCAGCAGGCCGCCGGCCAGCAGCGCGCTGCCGATCCACTGCATCGATCCCAGCCAGCTTGCCGGCACGCGGCCATGCCCGGACATCGCGATCAACACCGCCGCGGCGATGCACAGCATCAATACGCGCCACAGCAGGCCGAGCGTGCCGCCATCGCGGCAGCCGTGCCCGGCACGACGACGCACGCCCAGGTACACCTCGTAGGCGCCCCAGATCAGGTTGAGCAGGAGGAAGACGGCCTGCGGCCGGACGCTGATGCTGCCGAGCGCGGCCAGCAAGGGCAGGGAATGGACACTGATGGCGATCATGGCAATGCCTCTTCGGGACTGTGGCCAGTGTCCGCCCGGTCTGCCGTGGCGTCAGGGGCCGCTGGTCATCGATCCGACCTGCCGGAAGTCACTTTCCGCGTCGCGGCCATTGCCGGCGCATGCGGCGGCCTGACAGCATCGCCCCATGGCTCCCTTCCTGCGCGAATTGCTCAAGCCGCTCAGCCTCGCCGGCTTGTTCACCCTTGGCGCGGTGGCGCTGTCCTTCAGCCTGACGTCGTCGCCGTATGGGCCCTGGCGCTGGATCGCCTGGAGTGCGTTCGTGATCGGCTTCGTGATGCAAAGCGAGACACCGCGGCGGATCGACCACGTGATCCTGGTCGTGCAGGCCGTCCTCGCCGTGGCGCTGGTGTGGATGGAGGTGCAGACCGGGACCACGCCGGTACTGACGGTGATCGTGGTCGCGCTGGCTGCCCGGCATTGGCCACGCCAGGCGGTGTGGGCGCTGGCGTTGGCCATGGACCTGGCGATGTACCTGATCCTGGTGTACGTCGCCGGGTTCGGCAAGCCCTGGCTGGTGGTGTCGTTGTATGGCGGGTTTCAGGCTTTCGCCGCGCTCACCACCCACTACGCCACCCAGGCTGGCCAGGCCCGCGATGCGCTGATGCACGTCAATGCGGACCTGCTCGCCACCCGCGCGCTGCTCGCAGACAGTGCCCGTGATGCCGAGCGCCTGCGCCTGGCGCGCGAACTGCACGATGTCGCCGGGCACAAGCTCACCGCGATGCGGCTCAACCTGCGGCGACTGACCGCCGATCCCGGCCTCGCCCGGCATGGCGAAATAGCGCTGGTCGAACAACTCGCCGCCGAGCTGATGGCCGACATCCGCAACGTGGTGCGCACCCTGCGCGATGATCAGGGCGTGGACCTTGCCACGGCGCTGCGCGCGCTGGCCGCGCCGTTCCCGCGCCCGGCCCTGGTGGTGCAGATCGCGCCGGACGTGCGGATCCGCGATACCCAGGTCGCCGAGACCGTGCTGCGACTGGCCCAGGAAGCGCTAACCAACGCCGCGCGCCACGCCGACGCCGATCATGTCCGCCTGCGCCTGTTCCAGCATGAGGGCACGCTGTGCATCGAGATCGAAGATGATGGCGCCGCCCCGCTGCGATTGTGCGAGGGCAACGGCATCGCCGGCATGCGCGAACGCGTGTCGGCGCTGCACGGACAACTGGAACTGGGCCGCGGCGCACGCGGCGGCCTGCGATTGAGCGCGAGACTTCCTGCATGACGCATTCCACCCTGCGGCTGGCCCTGGCCGATGACCAGATCCTGGTGCGCGCCGGCCTGCGCGCGCTGCTGCAAGACCAGGGCTTGACCGTGACGATCGAGGCCGATGACGGGCAAGCGCTGCTCGATCAACTGCAGCCCGGCGCGGTCGACGTGATCCTCAGCGATATCCGCATGCCAGGCCTGGACGGCATCGAGACCCTGCGCCGCTTGCGCGCGCGCGGCGACAGCACGCCGGTGCTGCTGCTGACCACCTTCGACGATGCCGACCTGCTGCTGCAGGCCTGCGAGGCCGGCGCCCAAGGTTTCCTGCTCAAGGACGCCGCGCCGGAAGACCTGCATGAGGCCATCACCCGCGTGGCGGCCGGCGAGACCTTGCTGCAGCCAGTGAGTACCGACCCGGTGCGGGCGCGCTATCGCTATCGCGACGAAGCGCCGCCCACCGATACCTTCGGCGAGCGCGAGGTAGCGATCCTGCGCCTGCTCGCGGGCGGTTACTCGAACAAGGAGATTGCCCGCACGCTGTTCCTGGCCGAAGGCACGGTGAAGAACTACGTGTCCAACATCCTCGACAAACTCGGCACGCGCGATCGCACGCGCGCCGTGCTGAAGGCGATCACCTTGCGGGTGATCTGAGATCGCGGCTGCCTGGCGCGACAGCCCGCGATGGCTCAGCGACGCACGTCGAACCGGCCTTCGCCGATCAAGGCATCCACCTCCGCCACGCTGACCGGGTTGAAGTCGCCGGGGATCGTATGTTTCAGGCAGGCAGCAGCGAGCCCGAAACGCACCGCGCCCTCTGCGCCACGGCCGTCGATCAATCCATGCAGCACGCCGGCGGCAAAGGCGTCGCCGCCGCCGATGCGGTCGACGATGCCGGTGACCGATTCGGCCGGCGCCTGCGCCACGGTGCCATCGCTGCCGATCAGCATCGCGCCCAGGTTGTGGTGATCCACGTTCAAGGTCGCGCGCTGCGTGCAGGCCATCCAGCGCAGCTGCGGGAAAGCAGCGAAGGCCTGCGCGGCGGCCGCGCGTACACGCTCGCGCACGTCCTCCTGCGGGAACTCGCCGCCGAGCACCACACCGATATCGCGATAGTCAGCAAAGACGATATCGGCGCATGCGAACAGCTCGCGCAGGACGCCGGCGGCATCACCCTGCCAGCGCTGCCACAGCTTCGGCCGGAAGTTGCCGTCGAACGACACGCGAACGCCAAGCGCGCGCGCCCGTCGCGCCGCGTCGATCGTGGCCTGCGCAGCCTCCGGCCCGAGCGCCGGGCTCACGCCCGACAAGTGCAGCCAATCGGCGCCCTGCAGCAGCGTGTCCCAGTCGTAGTCTTGCGGCGTGGCCAGCGCGAAGGCGGAGTCGGCGCGGTCGTAGACCACCTCGCTGGCGCGGTGACCGGCGCCGGTGGTGAGGAAATACAGCCCCATGCGACCGGGCACCGCACGCACGCCGCGCGTATCCACACCGTGGCGACGTAGCTCGCCGGTGGCCGCGGCGCCCAGCGGGTTGTCGGCCACCGTGCCCAGCATCGCCACGTCATGGCCAAAATGCGCGAGCGATACCGCCACGTTGGCTTCGGCGCCGCCAATATGCACGTCCAGGCGCGGCGACTGCAGCAGCAGTTCGCGTCCCGGTGCGCCCAGGCGCAACAGCAGTTCTCCGAAACAGACCACGCGGGTACGGCGCATGCGGCAATCCTTGGGACATTGGGTTCGGGGCCGACAGTGTGTAACTGACCATCGGTGTCATTCCAGCACAGGCGAAAAATCGCCCTTCCTGGGCCTCGTCGGCCGTGACTTCGTCACCATGGCCAGAACAATTGCCCGTTGCTGGACAGTTTTGTCGCAAAAGCGGCACAAAGCTTGCTGCGCTGCAAGATGTGACGGTCGGAAACAGCTGCTAACGTCTTTTTGGCCAGCGGTGTCATCCGTTGGGACACCATCTGGAATACCACGTAGTTCATGGACCCTTGGGAGGGGAGGACATGCAATCTCGTACGTCTAGCCGGAAGACACCGGTTACCTTGCTCGCGCTTTCGATTGGCCTGGCCCTGCAGGCGGGCCCCGTTTTCGCCCAGGATGCCGGCCAGCCGGTACCGACCGGGCACCAGGCACAGGATGCCGCCCAGGCGGAACAGGCGCAGGGCGCCGTCGACCTGGATACCGTCACCGTCACCGGCTACCGCGCCTCGGTTGAGAAGGCGCTGGACATCAAGCGCGGCGAGACCGGCATGGTCGACGCCATCGTGGCCGAGGACATCGCCAACTTCCCGGACACCAACCTGGCCGAATCGTTGCAGCGTATCCCCGGCGTGGTGATTACCCGCGACGCCGGCGAAGGCCGCAACATCTCCGTGCGCGGCCTGGGTCCGGATTTCACCCGCGTGCGCATCAACGGCATGGAGGCGCTGACGACCGTCGGCGGCTCGGACCAGTCTGGCGGCTCCAACCGCTCGCGCGGCTTCGACTTCAACGTCTTCGCCTCGGACCTGTTCTCGCAGCTGATCGTGCGCAAGACCGCCTCGGCCGACGTGGAAGAAGGCTCGCTCGGCGCCACGGTCGACCTGCGCACCGCCCATCCGTTCGACTACGACGGCTTCACCCTGGCCGGCAGTGCACAGGCGGCCTACAACGACATGGCTGAAAAGGCCTCGCCGCGCGTGGCCGGCCTGATTGCCGATACCTGGAATGACGGCATGTTCGGGGCGCTGTTGTCTTTCGCCTACTCCGAGCGCCAGCTGCTGGAAGAAGGCAGCAACAGCGGCCGCTGGGCAGGCGGCACGGCCAACAATGGCTTCAATCCCGCGTCGCCCTTCCAGGCGGCCCGCGGCGCCAACGTGTGGAGCCCGCGCTTCCCGCGCTACACGCTGATGGAACACGACCAGAAGCGTACCGGCATCACCGGCTCGTTCCAGTTCAAGCCGGGCGAGAACACCGAGTTCACGCTGGACGGCATGTACTCCAAGATCGATGCCAAGCGCACCGAGAAGTACATCGAGGCGATCTCGTTCTCGCGTGGTGCCTCGCAGGGCGGCAAGCCGGAAATGCTGGTCAACGATGGCTACATTGATCCGGATACCGGTGCGCTGCTGTACGGCCAGTTCGACAACGTCGATATCCGCACCGAGCACCGTTACGACGAGTGGAACACGGTCTTCAAGCAGCTCTCGCTGTCCGGCGAGCACCGCTTCACCGACAGCTTCAAGATCAATGGCCAGATCGGCACCTCGAGCTCCAAGCACGAGAACCCGATCCAGACCACGATCATCATGGACAAGCTCAACGTCGACGGCTACAGCTACGACTATCGGGGTGACAGCCGTTTCCCGGTATTCAACTACGGCATCAACCCGACCGATCCGAGCGGCTGGACCCTGGCCGAGATCCGCCTGCGTCCGCAGTACGTCGACAACGACTATGACATCGGCGACCTGGACTTCACCTGGAACATGGCGTCCAGCTTCACCCTGAAGGGTGGCGTGCAGTACAAGGACTACACCTTCAAGACCCGCGAGCTGCGCCGCGCCTCGGAAGTGTCGGTGCCGAACTTCGCCACCGGCAACAAGATCGTGCCGATCGACTTCACCGAACTGGCCAGCCTGGGTGGCATCACCGGCTCGCCGAACAGCTGGGTGATCCCGAACCTCGACGCGATTGCCGACGCGCTGGACATCTACAGCAACACCGGCACCTTCGCCCTGGCCGAGCGTGCGGTGAACACCCGCAGCGTGGAAGAGAAGGACACCGGCTTCTGGTTGATGGGTGACTTCGGCTTCGACATTGGCAGCGTGCCTTTCAGCGGCAACCTCGGTGCGCGCTACGTCAAGACCAAGCAGTCCGCGACGGGCTACGCCACCGTGGGCAGCGCATTGGTGAACACCACGGTGGATCGCGAGTACAACGACTTCCTGCCGTCGTTGAACCTGGTGGCCAACGTCTCGCCGGACTTCCTGATCCGCTTTGGCGCAGCCAAGGTGATGGCGCGTCCGGGCCTGGGCAGCCTGACCCCGGGCGTGACGGTCAACGTTTCCGGCGGTGCGCGCACCGTCAGCGGCGGCAACCCGAACCTCAACCCGATCCGCGCCAAGACCGCTGACCTGGGCTTTGAGTGGTACTTCGACGAAGGCGCGATGCTCGGCCTGGCGCTGTTCTACAAGGACATCGAGAGCTTCGTGCAGACCGCGCGCACGGTGATGCCGTACTCGGCAAGCGGCCTGCCCGTGAGCCTGCTCGATGGCACGGGCGCGGCGGCTACTGACGACTTCACCTTCAGTGTGCCGCTCAATACCCCCGGTGGCGACCTGAAGGGTGCAGAGCTCAACTACACGCAGAACTTCACCTTCCTGCCGGGCGCCTGGTCGAACTTCGGCCTGCAGTTGAACTACACCTACGTCGATTCGAAGATCCAGTACCTGACGACGACCGGCGCCAACTCGCTGGAAACCGATCTCACCGGTTTGTCGAAGAACTCGTACAACGGCACCCTGTTCTATGAAGGGGAGAAGTTCAGCGGTCGCGTCTCCTACACGCACCGCGACGACTACCTGACCCAGGTGCCGGCGACGGAGGCGGGTTTCGACGTGCATGGCATGACGGCGGTGAACACGATTGACGCCTCGCTGAGTTATGCGATCGACGACCACCTGCAGATCACGCTGGAAGGTATCAACCTCACCAACGAAGCTTCGGACGAGTGGGTAGGTTCTGCCTGGCAGCTGCCGTTGCAGTACAGCGAGTTCGGTCGGCAGTACATGCTGGGCGTGCGTTACAAGTTCTGACGGGAAGGGTGAGGTCGCCTCGCCCCCTGCCCTCACCCCCAGCCCCTCTCCCGCAAGCGGGAGAGGGGAGCAGAGCGGCTTTCCTCCTCCGACCAATGGGAGAAGGGAGCAGCGCTTTTCCCTTCTCCCACTAGTGGGAGAAGGTGCCCGAAGGGCGGATGAGGGTGCGCGAAGCGCAGATGAAGGCGCTTTGAGATGGTGCGGTGCAGGATGTCGCCAGGCGGCGGGATCGTTAGCGTGGCCCACCGCCAAGGCTACCTGCCGTGGCGGTGCGGCAACCGTGCCGGCCGGGCTCGACGAGCGCGGCATCGATCCACTGCTGCGGGGATAGCGTGTTGATGGTCTGCCAACGTTTTCTTCTTGATCGTCTATCGGCGCTGCGCGCCTGTCTGCTTGCCTGCCTGGCTGGCCTATTGCTGCTGCCGCCCGTTGTCCGAGCCGCCCCGCAAGCGACCGCACAAACGCCCACCCTGCTGTTCCGCGTCTCCGCCGACCAGGGCTTCAACGCCGATGTCGCCGCCGGCGATCCCGTGCCGAACTTCCGCGACAAGGTCAAACGCGTCCCCAGCGGCGTGCGTGGCGATGCGATCGAATGGGCCGACGATGGCGTCCTGTCATGGAATGCGCCGGGCAATCTCTACACCGAGCGTGGCACCTTGTCCTTCTTCTGGCGCTCCCGCTATCCGGTGGGTGAAGCGCCGTTCGTGATCTTTCGCGTCGGCTATGCCGACCACAGCAGCTGGGACATGGCCTGGCTGCGCATCGACTGGAACGGCCACGGCTTCGACGCCTTCGTGACCGACGCCAACCTCGCCCGTACCCGGGTGTCATTCCGCATGCCGACGCCGCCGGCCGCCAGTGACTGGACCCACCTGGCCTTCAGCTGGGACGAGACCGCCGGCGTGCGCCTGTACGTCAACGGGCGCGAGGTGGAGCGGGTCGACACCACCGCCGACTACGACGCCGGCCTGGATCAATTCGGCCTGGCCGGTCGGGTGATGTCGCCGCACCAGGTGCAGAGCCGCTACAACTTCCTGCGCGGCAGCGATTTCGACGAGATTCGCATCTACGACGCCATGCTGGACAACGCCGGCATCGCCGCGCTGGCACAGGCGCGCGAGCCGGCCGCCGCATTGCCCCCGCAAGATACAAATGCACGCCAGCAGGCCTGGCTGCATCGCTACGGTTTCGATCGCGGCGCGCCACCGGCGCTCGATGCTGGCGTCACCCGCATCCGCAAGGTCGAGTTCAGTGACGCGCGCGACCTCAAGGCATGGATGTGGAAGGCCACCGACGGCATCGCCGAAACCACCTGGCCGGGCGTCTACAACCGCTCGCGCCTGCCCGGCCGCAACGACTACTTCCAGCTGCCGGATTGGAACGTCTACGTCGAAGGCGGCAAGGCGCTGACCTTGTCGCTGCCCGATGAGCCCTTCAACCGCATCGAGATCCGCGGCGCTGCATTCGGCCAGGTCGACTACACCGCGCCTGGCGCCACGCCGCAGCCATTGTTCCAGCGGCAGAAGGGTGCAGTTCGCAGCGTCAACCAGTTCGGCGCGCGCCGCGGCGGCACCCTGCGCTTCACCAACATCGAACAGGAAACGCCGATCCAGGAGATCTGGGCCTATGACGTTGGCCCCGGCGAGGTGCCGGAAGGCAGTGTGAGCCTCCGCTACACCGTGCGCAGCGATATTGCACCGGATTACGACAACCTCGCCGCGCTGCGCCAGTTCATCGCCGGTCGCCACCCGGCCGATGAGCGCGACACCGTCATCGCACTGCCGGCGAAGGCGCCGGCGCGCAAACGCGAACCGGCCACCGGGGGCGCACACCGGCCATTGGTCCACGTGCTGGTGCCGTCCACGCTGGGCCAGCCGCCGTCCGATCAACCGCTGATGCGTAGTTGGGCGTACGGGTGGGAGAACATGCACGACGGGCTCGATGGCGTTGCCCTCGAACTGCCCGCGCTCAATCTGCCCACCAATGCCGAGGGGCTGATCCCGCTCAACATCCGGGTCAAGGACCCGCTGTGGCCGGCGCGCGACCTGATCGACGTCTCGGTCTCGGTGCGCGCCAACCAGGCCCGCACCCTATGGCTGGACCTGCGTGACCGCCTGCTCGGCGACGACAGCCTGATGATCGACATCGCCTCGGCCGATCCGGCTTTCGACGGACGCGCGCTGGACGGCATGGGCGTACGCCTGGTGTTCAAGCCGCGCGAGCAGGCCAAGGCCGAACACATCGCCGATCGCTTCAACCAGGTGAAGGACAACTGGGGCTTCCTCGTCGAGGAACACACCACCTCGCAACGCCAGGGTTTGTACCGTCGCCTGCACGGCGATATCAGCGATTTGCTGCGGATCGATCCGGACCATGCGCTGGGCCGCGAATACTGGAACGACATCAGCTACGGCAACCAGTCGCCGCTGCCGGTCGCGCTGCCTGTGGTGCCGAAGGGAACACCGGCGTGGGCCTTCTGGCAACTGGAAAACCTGAAGACCACGCGACGCTACATCCAGTGGTGGATCAACCAGCGACAAGTGGACTACGGCGACTTCGGCGGCGGCATTTCAGATGACACCGACCTGACCCAGCAGTGGCCGGGCATGGCGCTGATGGGCGTGGACCCGGATGCCTTGAATGCCTCGATGACCGCACTGTCGGATGCGAACTATCGCAACGGGATGTTCACTGATGGCTTGTCCACGATCGAGACGGATGAGCTGCACAGCTACGAGGAGGGCATCAATCTCAACAGTCAGATGCTCTACCTCAACTGGGGCGATCCGCTGACGGTGGAGCGCCTGATGGCAACGGTGAAGGCCTTCGACCGCATCATCCAGGTCAACCCACAGGGCCATTTGTTGTTCGCAAGCAACTGGTTCGGCGGACGCAAGGTCTATCGCGAGCCGAACTGGCAGTGGCAAAAGCCCTACTCGTTCCCGATCCTGCATCCGGCGATGCTGCTCGGCATCTACAACGCCGACGTGCAGAGCCGCCACGTCATCACCGGCCTGGCCGATGGCTATCTCGCCCATGCCTATACCAATGCGAAGGGCGAATGGGCATTGCCCAACGAGATCCAGTGGTCCACCGGCCAGACGCGGGGGGGCGAGTTGTTCGAAGGCAGCGGCGGCCCCGATGTGCTGCACACCTTCTGGGCGGCCTGGCGGTTCTCAGGCGGTGACGCACGATACCTTCAGCCGCTGGAGTACCGGGTGCGTCGCGCCGGCCCGGACGGCCTGTCACTGCTCAACGAAAACTTCCTCGACGCGCTGGACAAACGCGCCAGCTGGGGCGACACCCTGGCCAAGGCGGCTGACAAGCCCGAAACCGTGCCGGACTTCGCCCACTACGTGGCGTGGGAGAACAGCGGCGACAAGCGCTATCTCGAAACCCTGTACCGTGCCGAGACGCGCGACAAGCTGCAGAACTTCTACATGAACACCGAGGGCCACTGGTGGTCCGATCGCGTGGAGTCGCCGACGGTCAATCTGCAACGTGCGCGATTGGGAGGCGTGGCGCTGAAGCGCAACCAGACCTATCCCGGCAACACGGTGAGCTGGCGCTTCGTCGATCCGGAAGCAGCGGTGCAGGTCGCCTTGCTTCTGCCCTCGCCGCGGGCCGACCGGTTCAAGGTCATCGCCTACAACACCAGCGCCCGCGCGCAGAAGGCGCAGATGACCGGCTGGAACGTCACGGCGGGGCGCTGGCGCCTGCGTAGCGGCGTTGATGGCGATGGCGACGATCACATCGACGGCGCGGGCCGCACGCGCGAGTTCGATTTCGAGCGTAGTGTCGCTACCGAGGTCGAATTCGCGCCGCAGTCGACCACGGTCCTGGAGCTGGAACTGCTGCAGCCCTCTACGCCGCCCGAGCTGCGTGCCGACGTGGGTATCGGTCGTGGCGACCTGCGGCGCGAGGGCAATGTGCTGTGGCTCACCGTGCACAGCCTCGGTCACACACAAGCGCCCGCAGGTATCGCGGTGCTGGAAGATGCGCGCGGCCGGGAGTTGGCGCGGGTCGGCTTCGACGCCATGCCGGCGCCGGCTGACCTGCTGCCGAAGACTCAGGCGGTTCGCCTGCTGATGCCTGCGGCCGCCGCTGATCTACGTGGCGCGCGGGTGCGACTGCATTTGGCGGGTGATGTCGCCGAGGTAACGCAACGCAACAACGTGCTGGACGTGCCCTAGACCGATCGGGGCACGCGGCGTCGGCGAGCGGCTGAGCCTTGGGCGTTCATCGCGGTGGATCCACCAGCTGGATCTCCGGATCGCTGAGCAGCATGCCGCGCAGCGACAGGTTGAGGCTGTCGTGCGCGGCCTCGGCGGCGCGACGGCTCCACCAGCGTTTCAGCCACGGAACCTCGGCGGCGGCATGGCAATGCCAGAGCAATGCGTCGCCGGAGATGCGCGCCGCAGCATCCTCGCCAGGTGGCGCGTGATCGTCCGCCATCACGCCGCCGCAGCCTACCCATAGCAGGCAAGGCTCTCGCGCCGCGATCACGCACCAGCCCCAGCTCTGCGCCTGGACTTCAGCTTCGCGGTAACCCGTTGCGATCAACCGATTGCGCAACCAGTACGCCAGCTGGCGGCCATAGATGCCGGGGCTGGTGTCCCGATCCTCCCCCGGCGCGACCGGGAAACGCGTGCTGCGAAACCAATAACCGTGATCCATCATCCTGCTCCTTTCCTTCCATGTGCCAACGCGGCGCCAAGTGACGTGGCCACCTCACGGTCACGTCGACAGGGGAAAGGATAGGCACGCATCGCGACGACGCTAATCGCGTCATCCCTTGCTGGCAGGTCAGAAAGTGCCGCGCTGGATAAAGGGAACTCGCGCATAAAGCCGGCGTTCACCGCCACGCGGGTCATCGGCCAACTGCGGCGTCGCGTCGAACAGCATGGTTTGTCGACGCGTGAGGTCGTAGGGCGCCCAGGCCGGCAGGCCCGGATGATTCGGATTGCCGTGACGTGCGAAGGCGATCAGGCTGTCGCTCATCATGCCGGCCATGGCCCGTGCGCCAGCGCCGTCGCCGGTACGCGCCTCAGGCACTGCAATGTTGTCGAATACCAGTGGGATATCGAGGGTGTGATAGGCCCCCAATTGCGGCTGCAGCGGCGATGCCCAGTCGAGCTGGTACGCCCAGGTGGGGGCGCCCTGCCGCGCACGCGCTTCCAGTTCTTCCACTGCGCCGCGCCAGGAGCGTCCGGCCGTGGTCGCGGCAAAGAACACGTCGGATGGCGAGTAATGCGGGTACAGCCGGCGGTATTCGTCGATCACCACCTGTGGCGACAGGTCCACGAACTGCTGCTTCTCCAGCTTGGCCGGCAGTTCGTCCCAGTGCAGGGCAAAGTGCTTCGGATCGTGGCCGAGGAAGGCGCGCGTCTCGTCGTGCGTATTGCCGATCACCAGGGGGATCGTCGCCGACTGCGCTGGCGCTTCGGGCCAGAAGGGGTGTGTGGGCAGGCTGCGCGAATCCATCACCGGGCCGAGGTACAGCGCGGTGTCTTCGGCGCGCGAGGGATCACGGACCTGTGCTGCCGCGATCAGCGCCTCGGCAGGCACCGTGCGCAGCTGGTCCACCTGCGACGGGGACAGCTTCAGCGCATCGAGCACCATGGCCGCGCGTTGCGCCGCGGCGCGCGGACCACAAGCGGTGACCTGCTGGCCGCTCATCGTCCAGGCACGATGGAACAGGCCGCGTGCCGCCGGCATCGCCATCAGGGTGGCGATCTTCGCGCCGCCACCGGATTGACCAAACACGGTGATGTTGTCCGCATCGCCGCCGAATTCCGCGGCGTGCTGGCGCACCCATTGCAGCGCCTGGATCAGGTCCAGTTGGCCCACATTGCCGGCATCGGCCAGATCAGCGCCCCCGAACGGTGCGAGGTAGAGATAGCCGAAGGCATTGAGCCGGTGGTTCACCGTGATCACGACCACGTCCCCGCGGCGGCAGAGCGCGCTGCCGTCATACAGCGGACTGCTGCCGGAGCCGTTGTTGTAGGCGCCGCCGTGGATGTAGAACAGGATCGGCCGCCGCGCGTCATCGCGTAGCCCGGGTGTCCAGACATTGAGGAACAGGCAGTCCTCAGAGGTGTCTTCGCCGGCTTTGGGCTGTGGCGAGGCGGCGCCATAGGCCACGGCCTCGCGCACGCCTTGCCACGATGCCTCGCGACGTGGGGGCTGGAAGCGTTGCCCCGAGGTATCGGCGCCATACCGAATGCCCTTGAACACCGAGATGCCGCCATCGCGGTACCCGCGCACCTGGCCGCTGCGAAGCCGCATGCGCGGTGCATCGGTCACCGACATGGCGCCCGCCAGGCCGGGCCAGCAGGCGGCGATGGCAGTGGCCGCCACGCCTTGCAGGAGCAGGCGGCGGGTGTTGTCGGGGCGCTCGTGCCGCTCGTTCATGGCGATGCCTTGGTTTGTTCGCTGATCCAGTCCAGTGCCAGCGTTGGCCACGCCGAGACTGTCAGCCCGCTAGTGCCACGGATGCCGAATCCATGGCCGCCTTGTGGAAAAAGGTGCATCTGCGCCGGCACGCCTGCCTGTCGCAAGGCGCCATAAAAGAGCAGGCTGTTGTCGATCGGCACCACGTCGTCGTCCTGTGCGTGCAGCAGGAAAGTCGGCGGGGTGCGCGATGTCACGTGTAGCTGGGGCGAGTACTTGCGCGCCCGGGCGACATCGTCCTGCCGCGCCCCCAGCAGTTGCTGGCGAGAGCCCGGATGCGAAACGGTGCCGGTCATGTCGATCACCGGATAGATCAACAGCTGGAAGTCCGGGCGCGCCGATACGCGATCAATCGCATCACGGGGTGCATGCACCACCTCGTCGTAACGCGTGCCCAGGCTGGCCGCGACATGGCCGCCAGCGGAAAAGCCCATTACGCCGATGCGCCGCGGATCGAGTTGCCAACGGCGGGCGGTGGCGCGGATCAGCCGCAGGGCGCGCTGCGCATCAACGAACGGCGCGTCGGCCCCGTCGGCGTGGCCTTCGCCTGGCAGGCGGTAGCGAAGGACGAACAAGGTGACGCCACCGCGATCGACGAAGTCCGGTTGCAGCGCAGTGCCTTCCTTGTCCAGGACGATGCGCTGGTATCCGCCGCCGGGGATCACCAGCACGCCGGTGCCGTTCGGATGCGCGGGCCGGATGACGACCAGGTAAGGCTGGCTGACGTGGTCGGTGAAGCGATCGGGGCTGTACGGGTCACGACTGCGTTGCAGGATGCGCTGCGGCTGTTCAAGCGCGTGATCGCCGGGCGCCAGGCCGGGCGCGGGCCAAAGCGGCACACGCCCCTGGCGCTCGGCAGGCGTTTCGACCGTCGGCCAGGGTTCGCCGGACCCCGCGTCTGCCGCCCCGGCTGGCAGCGTCGCTGCGGAGGCCGTGCCCAGACACAGGCACAGGCCGAGGATCGCGATCCATTCTGGCCGCCCTCGCGACCGCTCGACACCAGCACGCATGGCCCCTCCCAAGGCTTGGCAGGCAAGGCCCGACGGTTTTTGCCGCAGTGCACATTGCCCATGACACCGGTTTACCATATACATCGTCCCGTGCCACTGTCGATGGGCAGTGCAACATTGATTACCCGGAGGTCACCCTTGAGCCCACAGCCCGGCCAGCAGGATCTGCAGGCGTTGTCCGCAATTGCCCAGTCCTTTGTGGCGGCCCGCCAGCAGGGTCGTTCCCTGGCGGATTTTCCCGGCGAGATTCCCCAGGACCTTGTCACCGCTTACGCGGTGCAGGATCTGGCCATCGCGCGCTGGGCAGACCCGGTGGTCGGCTGGAAGGTGGGCTACATCGCACCCGAGCGCCGCGACGCCTCCGGGGATGACCGCCTGCTGGGCCCGATCTTTGCTCGTGCACTCTGGAATGCCACCGGTGGCATAAACGAGTTCCCGGTGTTCGTGGGCGGATTCGGCGCAGTCGAAGCCGAGTACGTGCTGCAGCTGGAGGCAGACGCCCCGGCCGACAAATTGCAGTGGACTCCGGAAGAGGCCGCAGCACTGCCCGCGCGCCTGTTCATCGGCGTGGAGATCGCCAGCAGCCCCTTGGCCACGATCAACCAGCTGGGACCGCGCGTGGTGATCTCGGACTTCGGCAACAACAACGGCCTGATCCTGGGGCCGGAAATCACCGATTGGCTTTCCCGCGATGAAGGCCAGCTTCGGGCCGAAACCCTGATCGAAGGCCAGCAGGTCGGCACGGGCGGGGCGACGTTGCTGCCCGGCGGCCTGCGCACTGCGTACGCCTTTGCCCTGGGACGTTCGGCGCGTCGCGGCCGCCCGCTCAAGCGCGGTGACCTGATCGCCACTGGCAATGCCACGGGCATCCATGACATCACTGCCGGCCAACAGGCGACCATTCGCTTCGAGGGCTTCGGTGAAATCCAATGCAAGGCCATCGCCGCCGGATGAGAAGCACGCATCCTGAGTGAACTGAGCGCGGGAGGGCGCGGATGATCACACGTAGAAGTTTCATTGGCGCCAGTGTCGGCGCCGCCATGGCCGCGCCCCTGGGCGCGGCGCGGGCCATCACGCCGACTGCGGGTGGCCAGGTGTTGACCGCCACCGACGTGCATGTGGCCGACTATCCCACCGTCGAAGCGGTGCGCTGGATTGGCCAGCAGCTCGAAAGCGAAACCGATGGCCGGATCAAGCTGCGGCTGTACCACTCCGGCCAGCTGGGTCGTGAGTCCGAGGCGATCGACATGGCGCGTTTCGGCGCGATCGACATCACCCGCGTGTATTCCGGCGCGTTGAACAACGCCTTTCCGCTGACCCAGGCGCTGTCGCTGCCTTACGTGTTCGATTCGGTGCCGCACCTGCGCCGCGCGCTGGATGGCGACGTCGGCGAGACCGTGTTGCGCAGTTTCGAATCGCGCGGCCTGGTGGGCCTGGCGATCTACGATTCCGGCGCCCGCTGCTTCTACAACACCAAGCATCCGATCGTGACGCCGGCCGACCTGCATGGCCTGAAGATCCGTGTTGCCAATTCGGACATCTTCATCCAGCTGATGCGCCTGCTCGGGGCCAACCCGACGCCGATGTCGCTGGGCGAGACCTTCTCGGCGATGGAGACGCACATGATCGACGGCGCCGAAAACAACATGCGCAGCTTCCAGTCGAGCCGTCATTTCGAGGCGGCGCGCTACTGGTCGCAGAGCGAGCATTCCTATGCGCCGGACATCCTGGTGATGTCCAAGGCCAGCTTCGAAGCCCTGATACCCGCCGATCGCGAGCGCATCGTCCGCCTGGCGCGTGCGTCGGTGCCGGTGATGCGCCAGCGCTGGGATACGTCCGAGCAGGCCGCGCGCGAGGACGTCAAGGCGCATGGCATCCAGTTCAACGACGTGGACATGCCCGCGTTCCGCAAGGCGGCCGCGCCGCTGCTGGCCGAATACCACCAGCGCCCGGAGATCGAGGCGCTGTACCGACGCATTCGTGCGCTGGCGTGAGGCAACGATGACCGACTCGACCTACACCCGCAGTCTTCCCCCGGCCCAGCGCCTGCTCGACCGCCTCGCCGATGTCGCCATCTACACCGCGGCCGCCGCGCTGCTGGGCCTGGTCGTGGTGCAGGGCTGGCAGGTGTTCACCCGCTACGTGCTCAACGATTCGCCCAGCTGGACCGAGCCGGTCACGCTGCTGTTGCTGAGCACGGCAATGAGCCTGGGCGCCGCGGCGGGCGTGCATACCAACCGACACTTCGGTTTCTTCCTGCTCGCTGAGCGCTTCCCCGAACACGGCCGCCGCGCGCTGGAGGCGCTGCGTGCGGCGGTCATGGCGGCGGTGGGCGCGGTGCTGGCCTGGTGGAGCACCTTGCTGTTGCTCGATGGCCTGGACATCAAGATCGCCGGCGCGCAGATGCCGCAAAGCATCAACTACCTGCCATTGGCCATCGGCGGCGCGCTGATGGTCGTGTTCGCGCTGTATCGCGTGTGGCGCGCCGTGCGCCCGCTTCGTCTCCAAGGGGAGTCCTGAGCCATGGCCATCACCCTTCTGCTCGGCCTGTTCGTCCTGCTGATGGTTGTCGGCGTGCCGGTTGCTTATGCGCTGGCCGTGGCCGCTTTTGCCACGCTGTTGTTCCTGGATCTGCCCAGCGTGGTGCTGGTGCAACAGATCTCCGCCGGCTCCGGTACGGCATCGTTGATCGCGATTCCGTTGTTCATCTTTGCCGGCGAATTGATGCTCCGCGGTGGTATTTCCGAGCGATTGATCGCGCTGGCCGCCTCGCTGGTGGGGCGCCTGCGCGGTGGCCTGGGCCAGGTGAGCGTGCTCTCCTCGCTGTTCTTCGGCGGTGTCTCCGGTTCGGCCATTGCCGACGTCTCGGCCGTGGGTGGCACGATGATTCCGCAGATGGTGCAGCGCGGCTATGACCGCGACTACGCCGTGAATGTCAGCATCACCGCCGCGTTGGTCGCACTGCTGGTGCCGCCGTCGCACAACCTGATCCTGTTCTCGGCAGCGGCTGGCGGTGGCATTTCGATCGCCGACCTGTTCGCCGCGGGCATCGTGCCGGCGCTGCTGATGACCGTGGCGATGATGGTCACCGGCTATCTGGTGGCGCGTCATCGCGGTTACGGCACCGAACCTTTCCCGGGTTGGCGTGCGGTGATGCTGCGCCTGATCGGCGCGCTGCCAGGCCTGGGCCTGGTGCTGCTGATCTTCGTCGGCATCCGCGCGGGCATCTTCACCGCCGTGGAGAGCGCGGCGATCGCCGTGGTGTATGCGCTGCTGGTGACCGCACTGCTGTACCGGCAGCTGAAGTGGGCCGAGTTCTTCGCCGCGGTGACGCATGCCGCGCGCACCACGGGCGTGATCCTCTTCGTGATCGCCACCGCCGCCGTCTTCGGCTGGCTGCTGGCCTATCTGCAGGTGCCGGCGGCCGCCGTGGACTTCCTGCAGTCGTTTGCCCACAGCCAGCGCACGGTACTGGCGATGATCGTGGTGATCCTGCTGATCCTGGGCATGTTCATGGACCTGGCGCCGAAGATCCTGATCTGCACGCCCATCTTCCTGCCGGTGGTCAAGGCCTATGGGGTCGACCCAATCCATTTCGCGCTGGTGATGGTGCTGGCCGGCGGCATCGGCCTGGTGACGCCACCGGTGGGCTCTGTGCTGTTCATCGGCACGGCCATCGGCAAGATCAGCATCACCGACAGCATGCGCACGATCTGGCCGTTCTGGCTCTCGGCGCTGGGCGTGTTGCTGGTGGTGACGTTCTTCCCCGCGTTGTCGTTGTGGCTGCCGGCGGTACTGCGAGGGAACTGAACCTGCACGCGCAGGACGACCAGGGTGGAGCGAGCAAGATGCGCAAAGCGATGACGTGGTGGTTGGCCGGTGCGCTGTTGTTGTGCGCAAGCGCGCAGGCGGCGCAATGGCAACGGGGGCTGGAACACCAGCGCATTGCCGACCTCGGCGATGGCACCTATCTCAACCCGGTGCTGGCCGGCGATCACCCGGACCCTTCCGTGCTGAAGGACGGTGATGACTACTACCTCACCCTGTCCTCCTTCGACGCCTACCCGGGTCTGCCCCTGTGGCATTCGCGCGACTTGGTGAACTGGCAGCCCATGGGACACGCGATCCGGACCAACGTCGGCGCGATCTGGGCGCCGGACCTGGTCAAGCACAAGGGGCGTTACTACATCTACTTTCCTGCCCGTCGCGGCGAGGGCGGCACGCGCAGCAACTTCGTCGTCTGGGCCGACCACATCGGCGGGCCGTGGAGCGAGCCGATCGATATCGGCCTGGGCAAGTACATCGATCCTGGCCACGCGGTGGGCGAGGACGGCAAGCGCTATCTGTTCCTCAGCGGTGGCGACTACGTGCAATTGTCCGATGACGGCCTGCACGTGGTCGGTACGCCGCGGCACGTCTATGACGGCTGGAAGTACCCGGAAAGTTGGGATGTCGAGGCTTACGCGCAGGAAGGCCCGAAGATCACCCGACACGGCGGCTGGTACTACATGACCACCGCAGTCGGCGGCACCGCCGGCCCGCCGACGGGCCACATGGTGATTACCGCGCGCTCGCGCTCGATCCAGGGGCCGTGGGAGAACGCGCCGAACAATCCCATCACCCGCACGCGTTCGGCCAGCGAGCCGTGGTGGTCACGGGGCCACGCCACGTTGGTCGAAGGTACCGACGGCCGCTGGTGGATGCTGTATCACGGCTACGAAAACGGCTTCTGGACGCTGGGCCGCCAGGCCCTGCTGGAGCCGATCGAGTGGACACCGGACGGCTGGTTTGTCGCCGAGGGCGGCGACCTGGGGCAACCGCTGCGCAAACCCAGCGGGCAGGCGCTCACCCATGGCCTGGCACTGTCGGACACGTTCCAGGGCCAACGCCTCGGTCCGCAATGGTCTTTCTACAATCCTGCGCCGGAGGAGTACCAACGCCTGGGCTTCGGCCAGGATGGGCTGCGCGTTCGCGGCAAGGGCACGACGCCGCGCGACAGCTCACCGCTCACCGCCATCGCCACCGACCGCGCTTACGAGTTCCAGGTGCGGATGCAGATCGACCCGGGCGCCGTCGGCGGCGCGCTGCTGTTCTATAGCGATCGCCTGTATGCCGGCGTCGGCAGCAATGGTCAGGACTTCATCCTGCATCGATACGGCGAGGAGCGACCGCGCCAGCTGGCACCCGGCCCGGGCGGTGAACTATGGATACGTGTGCGCAACGATCGTCACATCGTCACCATCCATACCAGCCGTGACGGGAACACCTGGGCCAAGTACCCGGTGCAGATGGAGGTGTCGGGCTATCACCACAACGTCGCCGGCAAGTTCCTGGCGCTGAAACCGGCCCTTTACGCGGCAGGTGATGGCCAGGTGCGATTCCTCGATTTCCAGTACCGCGCCCTGGATTGAGCGGTTGGGAGGACAGGAACTTTCCCGTGGCAGGCAGGTCTTGTGCAGGGCCTTGCCCGCCGCGCACGGGGCAACCCGCTAGAATCCCCTTACTTCCTACGATCCGCCCTCATGCCGCGCAAGAAAGCCGAAGAACCCGTCGCCGGCCTGCCCAAGGGCAAGGTGGCGACCATCAACGATATCGCCAGGCTCTCCGGGGTATCGAAGAAAACCGTCTCGCGCATCATCAACAATTCGCCGCTGGTGCGGCAGGACACACGCGAGAAGGTAGAGGCGCTGATGCGCGAGGTGGGCTATGCGCCCGACCCGCTGGCGCGCGGCCTGGCCTTTCGCCGCTCGTTCCTGATCGGCATGGTCTACGACAACCCCACCGCGCAATACATCGTCGACATGCAGTACGGCGCGCTCGATGCGCTGCGCGGTTCGAGCTACGAGCTGGTGGTGCACCCTTGCGATACCCGCAGCCCGGGCTATATCGAAGGCGTGCGCCGCTTCGCCCAGCAGCAGAAGCTGCACGGCGTGATCCTGGTGCCGCGTGCCTCGGAAGACCAGGCACTGGCCGACATGCTGGCGGAAATCGGTTGCCGCTACACCCGCATCGCGTCCGTGGCGCTGGATACCACCTCGCAAACCGTCATCACCCATGACGCGGAAGGCGCGGCCGAAGCGGCCGATTACCTGCTCTCGCTCGGCCATCGCGACATCGCGCTGGTCACAGGCCCGAGCAACTATCGGTCCTCGATCGAGCGGACCAGCGGTTTTCTCGGGGCATTGAAGCGCCGCGGCATCGACCTGCCGCCCGAGCGGGTGGTCGAGGCCGGCTATACCTTCGAGTCCGGTGTCGCTGCTGCGGAGAAGCTGCTGCTCTCCAAGCAGCGCCCGACCGCTATCTTCACCGGTAACGATGAAATGGCCGCCGGCATCTACAAGGTGGCGTTGCGCGCAGGCATCAGCATTCCGCGCCAGCTGTCGGTCATCGGCTACGACGACAGCTCGCTGGCCTCGCGCCTGTGGCCCTCGCTGACATCGGTGCGTCGCCACACCCGCGACACGGGCCGCACGGCCGCCGCCATGCTGATCCAGCCGGAAGGTGCGCCGACCCTGCCCACGGCGAGCGTGCGCCCTCATTTGATTGTCCGCGACTCCTGCCAGCCGCCGGAAGATTGAGCCGGCGCGGCAAGGCCATGCGTGGCGCCGGTGCGGTGCTGGGCCAGATCGCGCAGGCGCACGCGTGCCACGCCAGGCCTGGCCACCCGTTGTGCAGGCCTGGCGCGCGCGGCACGGGCGCGGGGCCTGCGTGCATGGCCGCCTACGTCCACGCAATAGCGCCTCACCCCGAGCTCCTGCAGGAAGTTGGCGGCGGCCGCGACACCAGAGAACAAACGGATGACGCCGCCGCGCGTCCCGATCCGCCGCTCGGCCTCGCCGATACGCAAGACCACCGCGAACCCGCCCAATTGCCCCCGCAACGTCACCCGCGTGACCGCGCCTGCGGCCAGCAGCGGGACGGCGCTGTCCACGCTGAGGGTTTCACCTGGTGGCGGCGCTGCCGGCATCGCCTGGTTGGTGTTCGGAATCATCTGTGTCAGCTCCGTTGATGGGTTGACGCTCATCTTCCTGGGCCAGGCCAGGCGGTGGTATCGGCGGTGGGCGTGGCCGAATGTAAGGCGCCGCCTCGAAACGGCATCGTGCACTGCGCAATGACACCGGTGGTCAATGTCGCTAGAATTCCTCCGCACCCATTCCAGGCGAGGCCATGACGCCTCGCCCGCCACCGGAGACGCCATGTACGCCAAGACCGTTTACGCCACCCATCCGCAGGCCATCCAGGGCGTCAGCAATGACGAACTGCGCGACCTGTACCTGCTGGATGGCCTGTTCGCCGACAACGCGGTCACGCTGAAGTACACGCACTACGAGCGCTTCGTGATCGGTGGCGCGGCGCCGCTGCAGCAGCCGGTGTCCTTGCCGAAGCAGACCGAGCCGGCCTCGGCCGCCGGGCATCCGTTCCTGGAACGCCGCGAGCTGGGCGTGATCAACGTGGGCGCCGGCATCGGCACGGTCACCGTGGACGGCCAGGTGTTCACCCTGGCGCCGAAGGATGGCCTGTACGTGCCGATGGGCAGTGCCGAGGTGCAGTTCGCGTCGAACGATGCGGCGACGCCGGCCCGCTTCTACCTCGCCTCCACCCCGGCGCATGCGCGCTTCGAGGCCAAGCACATCTCCATCCGCGACGCGGTGCCGCTGGAGCGCGGCGCGCTGGAGACCAGCAACGAGCGCACCATCTACCAGTACATCGTGCCGGCCACCTGCCCGTCCTCGCAGTTGCTGCTGGGCCTGACCATCCTCAAGCCGGGCAGTGTCTGGAACACCATGCCGCCGCACCTGCATGACCGCCGCAGCGAGGTCTATTTCTACTTCGACCTGGGCGAGAAGGATCGCGTTTACCACTTCATGGGTGAGCCGGAGGCGCAGCGGCACATCGTGATCAAGAACGACGAAGCCGTGGTCTCGCCGCCGTGGTCGATCCACATGGGCGCCGGTACCTCCAACTACGCCTTCATCTGGGCGATGGGCGGCGAGAACCTCGATTACACCGACATGCACGTGCTGGACATCTGCCAGCTCAAGTAACCGCGCACTTACGACACGAGGGGAGCACGCAATGAGCTACAACCCGTTCAGCCTGGAAGGCAGGGTCGCGCTGGTCACCGGCGCCAACACCGGCCTGGGCCAGGGCATCGCGCTGGCACTGGCCGCCGCGGGCGCCGACATCGCCGGCGCCGGCATCGTCCATGCCACCGAGACCGAAGAAAAAGTCAGGGCGCTGGGCCGACGCTTCGTCAACATCGAGGCCAACCTGATCACCGTCGAACCGGTGCAGCGCGTGCTCGACGAAGCACTGGCCGGCCTTGGCCGCATCGATATCCTGGTCAACAACGCCGGCCTGATCCGTCGCGCCGACGCGGTGGATTTCAGCGAGAAGGACTGGGATGACGTCATGAACGTCAACATCAAGGCCGCGTTCTTCATGAGCCAGGCCGTGGGCCGGCACTTCATCGCCAACGGCGGCGGCAAGATCATCAACATCGCCTCGATGCTGTCGTTCCAGGGCGGCATCCGGGTACCGTCGTATACGGCCAGCAAGAGCGGCATCGCCGGCATCACCCGCTTGCTGGCCAACGAGTGGGCGCATCACAACATCAACGTTAACGCGATCGCGCCGGGCTACATGGCCACGGACAACACCGCGCAGCTGCGCGCCGACGAGGACCGGAGCAAGTCGATCCTCGACCGCATCCCGGCCGGACGTTGGGGCACGCCGGCCGACCTCGGCGGCGCGGCGGTGTTCCTCGCCTCGCGCGCCGCGGACTACGTCAACGGCGCAATCGTGCCGGTGGACGGCGGTTGGCTGGCGCGTTGATGCCGAGCATGGCGTGCATCGCCCCGCGCGATGCACGCCGAACCTGTTGAACCCGGTACCGCACCGGCGCTTCTCTCCAGCCGCGTTGCGGTGCCGGCCCTTAAGCCCCTGGCGAGGCCGCCGATGTCCCGCTTCCCGCGCACTGTCTTGTCTTCACCCTTGGCGCTGCTTGCCATCCTGCTGCTGGGGGGCATGGGCACCCCGGGCATGTGCAAGGAAGCGCCGCGTCGCATCCTGATCGCCGGCGACTCCACTGCCGCCGAATACGGCGCCGACCGCGCCCCACAGGCCGGTTGGGGGCAGATGCTGCAGGGCTGGTTCGATCCTGCGCAGTGGGAAGTGCGCAACCACGCCAAGGGCGGCCGCAGCGCGCGCAGCTTCATCGAGGAAGGGCGCCTGGATGCCATCGGCAAGGAACTGCGGCGCGGCGACGTGTTGCTGATCCAGTTCGGGCACAACGATGCCAAGCGCGAAGACGCCACCCACTATGACGATCCCCGCCAGGCCTACCCGCAATACCTGTCGCGCTACGTGGATCTGGCCCAGCAACGCGGCGCCACGCCTATCCTGATCACGCCGGTGGCGCGCATGCTTTACGACTTCGGCGCGCTGCTCGACACCCACGGCCTTTACACCGAAGCAGTGAAGCAACTGGCCCGCGATCGCCAGGTTGCGCTGATCGATCTCAACGCGAGCAGCAGCGACTGGATACGTGCCCTGGGCGAGCAGGCTGCCAAGCCCTACTTCATGTTCGTGCCGGCGCAGGGCAAGGCCGACGGCACCCACTTCAGCCGTGCGGGCGCGAGCGCCATCGCATGCCTGGTCGTACGCGACTGGACGCAACTGGACCCGGTGCTACAGCCGCAACTCAAGCGCGATATCGACTGCGGCGCCCCCGCCAGCGCCGCCGCTGATCGCGCTGCGCAGGCGCATCCGTCGCTGGTGGTGCATGAAAGTGACATCGGCAAATCCCAGCCGGGCCCGCACGGGGGTGCCGGGCCGACCACGGCCTATTCGTTCTTCGCCGAGCAGCCTGACCTGAAGTTCGTCCTGCGCAAGCGCGTGCTCCACGCCGGGGCCGGCATCGGCCTGCACCAGCATCACAAGGACGAGATCTACTACGTGGTCAGCGGACGCGGCCTGTATGCGCTGGACGGCAAGCAATATGCGGTCGGCCCTGGTGATGCGTTGTTGACCCGCGCCGGCAGCACGCACGCCATCCAGCAGGACGGGGATGAACCGCTGGTGCTGCTGCTGTCCTACCTCACCGGGCAATGAGCTGGGCGCCTCATGCGCGTGCATGGGAAGTGACATCGGCCGAAGGCTTCTTCGCCTGCGTCTAACGACGGCCCGGCAGAATCGACGCATCCCAGCCGAGCGTCGTCATGCCCGAAGGTCCTTCGATCGTCATCCTCCGCGAAGCTGCGGCAAAGTTTCGCGGCAAGACGGTGCGCGAAGTCACCGGCAACAGCCGCCTGGACCTGACTCGCATGCAGGGGCGCCGTGTCGTTGCGCTGCGTAGTTGGGGCAAGCATTTCCTGATCGAGTTCCGCGGATTCACGCTGCGGGTGCACCTGCTGATGTTCGGCAGCTACGCCATTGACGCGCGCAAGGACCGGCCGCCACGCCTGTCGCTGACCTTCGACAACGGCGAACTGAACCTCTATTCGTGCTCGCTGCGGTATCTCGAAGGCCAGCCGGAGGCGCATTACGATTGGCGCGGCGACGTGCTCGACGATGCCTGGGACCCCAGGCTGGCCCGCCGCAAGCTCAAGGCCATGCCCGAAGCGCTTGTCACCGATGCATTGCTGGACCAGGAAGTATTCGCTGGCGTCGGCAACATCATCAAGAACGAAGTCCTGTTCTGGATCGGCGTGCACCCCGCAAGCCGGATAGGCGATCTGCCGCCGCGCAAGCTTGGCCAGCTGATCAAGGAGGCGCGGCAATACAGCTTCGACTTCCTGGGCTGGAAGCGGCAGTTCGTGCTGCGCAAACATTGGCTGGTGCACACACGCCGCCAGTGCCCGCGCTGCGGCGGCCCGATCACCAAGGCGTACCTCGGCAAGACCCAGCGCAGGACCTTCTTCTGCCCGCACTGCCAGCTGCTGTATCCCGCCCCGTGACGGGATTGAACACACCATCACGAAGCACTCGCCCGAGGGGCCTGCCATGCCTGTAGCTGCGCGCTCGCCGCTTGCCCCGCGCTTCCATATCGGCACCGCGGGCTGGACCCTCCCGCGCGACTACGTGGCGCAATTCGGCAACGGCGACTCGGTGCTTGCGCGCTATGCCACCCGCTTCAACGCAGTAGAGATCAACTCCTCGTTCTACCGCCCTCATCGCCAGACCACCTACGCACGCTGGGCCGCCACGGTGCCCGCCGATTTTCGCTTCTCGGTGAAAATGCCGCAGGAGATCTCGCATGTGCTGCGCTTGCGCGGCACCAGCGCCGCGCTGGAACGCTTCCTTGCCGAAATCCAGGGTCTTGGCAACAAGCTCGGCGGCCTGTTGCTGCAATTGCCTCCGAGCCTGGACTTCGATGCGCGCGTGGCCGCCAGCTTTTTCGGCGTACTGCGCCGGCGCACCCGTCAGGCCGTGACCTGCGAGCCCCGGCATCCGTCCTGGTTCTCCCCTGCCGCCGAGGCCTTGTTGCAGCGCCACGGCATCGGACGCACCGCCGCCGATCCGGCCCGGGTAGCCGAGGCAGCCACCCCGGGGGGAGACCGGCGTTGGCCTTACTTCCGCTGGCACGGCACGCCGCGGATCTACTACAGCGCGTACGACGACCAGGCCCTGCAATCCCTGGCGGCCCAGGCGCAAGGCGTGGCCCGCGGCCACACCCCCTGGATCATCTTCGACAACACCGCCCTCGGCGCCGCCACCGGCGATGCCCTGCGGTTGGCCGGCCTGCTGGCCAAATCCCCCTGAGGATTTGCGCAGTCCGCCCCGGCGGCCCATCGGCTGGCCGGTCGTATCCCAAGTAACCAAAAGGCGTTGGTAACGCTTACATCTTTATGTCGGAAAGGTGCCGCCGGCAGACATAAAAATTTTGTTGCAGCGCACGGTGACAAGCGCTGTCATGCATGTTTTCTTAACGTCCGTTCAGTGATAGCGCTACCACCCATCCACCCCGTCAGCGGGCGGGTCTGTCGTCGCGAACACGCAGTGGGCACCACCGCTTCACCGGTAGTCGAAGGCCGGGCAATTACTGAAGAACCGGCTTTTATGCAGTAGCGGGCATCCCAACGGGCGCCCGGCTTCAGCCCGTGGGCCGTGGCCCGCGAATGCCCTGGGGGGGGCGACCAACCATCAGATCGTAGGGGGCTTCAATGAGAGGGTGCAGTAAGCAGTTCCAGGGACAACAGACCGTCGCGGCGGGAAACGCAATGCACGCCGGCACCGTGGTCGCAGACCGTTCGTTTTTTGACTTGAGGGCACACCGATGAGTCGCAAGTTGATGAAGTTGAAGTCGCGCGCGATGTTTACCTTCGTCGGCGGCGTGCTGGTCATCAATCCGGCGTTCGCGCAGGATGCTCAGACCCAGGCACCGCAGACCCAGCAGGCCGCGCAGGGCGACGAGGCAAAGACGCTCGATACGGTGACCGTCACCGGCATCCGCAACAGCCTCAATCAGTCGATGAACATCCGGCGCGATTCGGCCGGCGTCGTCGACGCGATCAGCGCCGAGGACATCGGCAAGTTCCCGGATACCAACCTGGCCGAGTCGCTGCAGCGCATTACCGGCATCTCGATCGAACGTCGCGACGGTGAAGGCGCGCAGGTGACCGCGCGCGGCTTCGGCCCGCAGTTCAACACCGTGACCCTCAATGGTCGCCTGATCCCGGGTGCAGACGCCTTCGGCGCACCCGGCCAGGTGCCGATCGGCGGCGTGGACGTGGGTACTCGCGCGTTCAACTTCGCCCAGCTCGCCTCCGAGGCGATCACCGGCATCCAGGTGTTCAAGACCAGCCGCGCCAATGCCCCCAGCGGCGGCATCGGCGCCACCATCGACATCCTGACCGACAAGCCGTTCAACCACGAAGGCATCGTGGCCAGCGCCGGCGCCAAGGCGATGTCGGACGACTCGCAGCCGTTCGGCAACAGCATCACCCCGGAAGTCTCGGGCATCTTCAGCTACACCAGCAAGGACAAGGTCTGGGGCATCGGCCTGAGCGCCAGCTACCAGAAGCGCCACGGTGGTTCGGTGCAGGCTACCGAGAACACCTGGAACATCCAGCGCTGGACCGGCACCGACCCGGGCCTGCGCTCGGACGCGGTGGTGACCAATGCGCCGGAAATCGGCCAGCTGTACGGCATGCCGAACGACCTGCGCTATGCCTTCGCCGACTTCCAGCGTGAGCGCACCAACGGCCAGGCGGTGCTGCAGTTCGCTCCGTCCGACGCGCTGACCCTGACCCTGGATTACACCTACTCGGTCAACGAGATCGAGGAGAACCGCGGCGAGCAGGGCATCTGGCTGCAGCGCGCCAACTCCATCACCGACATCACCTTCGACACCGGGCAGACGGTGGCCACGCCGATCTACCTGCGTGACGTGCCGACCGGTTCGAAGGACTTCGGCATGGAGCAGCAACGCAACATGCAGAAGTACAAGCTGGGTTCGATCGGCTTCAACGCCGATTGGCAGGCCGCCGACAACTTCCGCCTGACCTTCGACGGGCACGATTCCAAGACCCAATCGCTGCCCAATGATCCGCTCACCGGCGGCAGCGCCACCTACTTCAGCCTGGCCGGCACCAACAACTGCGCGTCCGGTCCGAGCTGCGGTGGCCAGTGGGGCCAGGAGCTGTACTTCAACACCGGCCTGCCGATCGGCGCACGCACCTGGTACCCGACGGCAGCCGACTCGTATGCCGGCACCAATGGCGTGTTGAACCCGGACTTCCAGGCCAACAACATCGGCACCCAGGTCCTGCGCATCTACTACCAGAAGCAGGTCACGGAAATTAAGGAAGGTCGCGTCGACGGCACCTGGGATTTCGACAACGGCCGCTTCCAGTTCGGTGTCGATTCGTCCAAGACCACCATGCAGCGCCAGACCAGCGACACCTACGCCGCGCTGGGTGACTGGGGTGTCACCGATGCCGGCACCGCGCCGGGCCTGATGGACCTGATCCGTCCGATCAGCATCACCGGGCTGTTCGACGACTACAGCGCCGCGGGCGCGCCGACCGGCGCATGGCGTGGCAACGCCGATCAGCTCGCCCAGTGGGCCAGCGGTGTGTACGGCGTGGGCACCGATCGCAACCAGAACCTCAGCTCGGACAACACGATCGAGGAGAAGACCAACGCGGCGTACATGCAGCTGGAGCTGCAGGGCGAGCTGGGCGGCATGCCGACCAACACCCGTATCGGCGTGCGCTACGAGAAGACCGACCTGACCTCGGTCTCGCAGGTGGCCACCCCGACCGCGCTGGTGTGGCAGTCCAACAACGACTTCCAGCTGCAGCGTTCCACCGACATGCAGCCGTTCGCCGAGAAGCACAGCTACAGCTACGTGCTGCCCAACCTCGACTTCGACATCAGCTTCACCGACCAGTTGAAGGGTCGTGCGTCGTTCGGCCAGACCATCGCCCGCGCGCCGTACAACAACCTGATCGCCGGCCCGACCCCGGGCACGCCGACCGGTTCGATCCTCATCAACCCGTCCACCCGCGCCGCCGGCAACGCGCAGAACCCCGCGCTGGACCCGCTGGAATCGGACAACCTGGACCTGGCGCTGGAGTGGTACTTCGCCGATGCCAGCTACGTCTCGGTGACGTTCTGGAACAAGCAGGTCAACAACTTCATCGGCAACACGGTCTCGCGCGAGACGATGTACGGCTTGCGTGATCCCACCTCCGGCCCGGATGCACAGACGGCACTGGCGTTCCTGCAGAGCCAGCAGTGCGTGACCCAGGTCTCGGCGGCGGGCAACGATCCGGCGGCGTGCTCGGCCAACGACACCTCGCTGTTTGCCGCCACCACCATGCTGCGCAATGCCTCCACCGGTGGCCTGGCCGCCTACAACGGCAGCTCGGCGCAGAGCCTGGCGCTGGAAACCGCGTACGACCTGGTGGGCGAGGCGGATGACCCGCTGTACGAGTTCGACGTCAACAAGCCGATCAACCAGAACAAGGCCAAGATCCACGGCTGGGAACTGGGTGGCCAGTACTTCTTCGGCCAGAGCGGCTTTGGCGTGTTTGCCAACTACACCATCGTCCAGGGTGACGTCGGCTTCGACAACAACGTGATCGACCGCGACCAGTTCGCGTTGCTTGGCCTCAGCGACACCGCCAATGCCATGCTGATGTACGAAAAGTATGGCTGGTCGGCCCGCCTGGCCTGGAACTGGCGCGATGAGTACCTGATCGCGGCGAACATGGATGGCGCCAATCGCAACCCGTACTACGTCGAGGCTTATTACCAGTTCGACCTGAGCGTGGGTTACCAGATCAATGACAATTGGTCGGTGGGCTTCGAGGCGATCAACCTGACTGGCGAGGACGTGCGTTGGCACGGCCGCTCCGACAAGCAGATCATCAAGCTGGTTGACCAGAGCCCGCGCTACACCCTCGGCGTTCGTTACAACTTCTGAGGACGGCGGCACCCGGCAACGGGTGCGCGCCCACCAGGGGATCGCTGCTTCGGCGGCGATCCCCTGTTGTTGTGAGGTAACGCCGCGCATTCACCGCGCACGCTTGCCGCTTGCAGGGATTTCTGCAATGTTCGCCAGGCCGGCGAGCAGGGGAAAGGCCCCCGGCATCCAATCCCGACTTTCCGCTGTTGGAACCAAGATGGCTCGATACGAACTACTGAATAACGTCGCGCACAAGGACCTGCGCGTGGTGCTGCGTTTTGGCAGCGAATTCGGCGACAACGTCGGCCTGGTGCCGGCCTTCCCGACCGAATGGGCCGAAATGCAGCGCGAGTACCCGCTGTTCCTGCGCAAGGACGAAGCAACCGGCGAATTCCACTGCGTGGCGCTGCTGGGCTTCGATGGCGGCGAGAACCTGTTCCTGAAGGATGATCGCTGGGACGCCGGCTACCTGCCGGGCATCGTGGCCAAGGGTCCGTTCCTGATCGGTTTCCAGGAGCAGGAAGTGGATGGCCAGCGCACCCAGATGCCGGTGATCCATGTCGACCTGGACCATCCGCGCGTGAGCTTTACCGAAGGCGAGCCGGTGTTCCTGCCGCAGGGCGGCAACAGCCCGTACCTGGACCACATCATTGGCGTGCTGCGCGGCATCCGCGACGGCGCCGAAGGGGCCAAGCGCCTGTTCCCCGCGCTCGAAGCCGCCGGCCTGATCTATCCGGTGCGCGTGGATGTGCAGCTGGACGAGCAGAACGGTGTGAACCTCACCGGCCTGTACGGCATCGATCGTGAGCGCCTGAGCGCGCTCGACGCCGAAACCTTGCACAAGCTGCACAACACCGGCTTCCTCGAAGGCGTGTACCTGTTGCTGTCTTCCCAGCACAACATGCGCCGTCTGATGGCCGAGAAACAGCGTCGCCTGCGTCAGGGCGAGGCCACTGCCGCGGCAGGCCAGGCCGCCTGAATGGCATGCCGGCCCTGGCGCCCATTCGTGAGCTGACTGGCTGCACGCCGGAAGCGCTCCCGTTGCAGGCCCTGCTTGCAGCGGGAGAGCCGGTGGTGCTGCGGGGATTGGTCGCAGACTGGGCGCTGGTGCAGGCTGCAAAGCAGGGCACTGCCCAGGCCATGGACTATCTGCGCGGCCAGGATGCTGGCAAAGCCGCGCCTTATTCGTACGGGCCGCCTGACATCGGCGGGCGTCCCTACTACAACGACGACTTCACCGCGCTCAACTTCGATGTGCGGCGCGGCACGATCAGCGAGGTGCTCGGCGAGATCGCCGCGCATCTGGAGGCGGCGCAACCGCCCACCTATTACATGGCCTCGCTGCTGATCGATGACAGCCTGCCGGCTTTCCGCGCGGCCAACGACCTGCCCTTCAACGAGACGGATGCACCGGTTCGCCGCAGCATCTGGATCGGCAATCGCGTGGTCGCCTCGTGCCACCACGACGTGCCCAACAACATCGCCTGCTGCGCGGTGGGACGGCGGCGCTTCACCTTGTTCCCGCCGGAACAGGCCGAGCACCTCTATCCCGGTCCGCTGGAGCTGACCCCCGGCGGCCAGGCGGTCAGCCTGGTGGACTTCGCCGCGCCGGACCTGGCGCGCTTCCCGGATTTTCCCAAGGCGCTCGAGCACGGCCTCACCACCGAGCTGGAACCTGGCGATGCGATCTTCATCCCCAGCATGTGGTGGCACCACGTACAGGGACTCGCGTCGTTCAACGTGCTGGTGAACTACTGGTGGAACAGCATGCCCGCCTGGATTCCGCCACCGATGCAGGCGATGCAGATGGCGATGTGGACCATCCGCGACCGCCCCGAGGCGGAGAAGCAAGCCTGGCGCGCCATGTTCGACTACTACGTGTTCGGCGACGCGCAGCGGGCCGGGGCGCATCTGCCGCCGCAAGCTCGCCAGCTCCTGGCGCCCATTGATGAAACCATGGCGCGGCAATTGCGCGCCATGATGATCGGCAGACTCAACCGCTGAAGCGGCGCACTGCTTCGCAAGCACACGCAATCGAGGGGAAGGTAGTGGAAGACAAGCGCATTCGCAGGGTGGTCATCGCAGGCGGCGGCACGGCGGGCTGGATCGCCGGCTGCGCGCTGTCGCACCAGTTCGGGGACCAGCTCGACATCACCCTGGTGGAGTCGGAGCAGATCGGCACCGTGGGGGTCGGCGAATCGACCGTGCCGCCGATCCGTGCCTTCCACCAGTTCCTCAACATCGATGAGCGCGAGTTCCTGCAAGCGGTCGCCGGCACCTTCAAGCTCTCTATCTCGTTCGAGAACTGGCGTCGCCACGGCGAGCGCTACATCCATCCGTTCGGCATGACCGGGCAGAACACCCTGGTCGCGCACTTCCACCACTATTGGCTGGACAGCCTGCGCCGCGGGATGCGATCGGAGTTGGGGGATTACTGCCTGGAGACCGTGGCGTCGCGCGACGATCGCTTTGCCCTGCAAACCCAGCCGCCGGTGAACTACGCCTATCACTTCGACGCCGGGCTCTACGCGCGGTTCCTGCGCGCCCGCGCCGAACGCCAGGGACTGAAGCGGGTAGAAGGCAAGATCCAGCAGGTGCAGCAGGACCCGCACAGTGGCGATATCAGCGCCATCGTGCTGGAGGACGGCCAACGCATCGAAGGCGACCTGTTCCTCGATTGCACGGGCTTTCGCGGCCTGTTGACCGAGCAGACCCTGCACACCGGTTACGAAGACTGGCACCAGTGGCTGCCCAGTGACCGCGCCGTCGCGGTGCAGACCGAAGCGGTCGGCCCGCCGGTGCCGTACACCCGTGCGATTGCGCACGAAGCGGGCTGGCGCTGGCACATCGCCCTGCAGCATCGCGTCGGGTGTGGCCTGGTGTTCTCCAGCAAGCACATGTCCGATGACGAGGCCCGGGCCAAGCTGCTGCGCGATGTCGGCGCACCGCCGATCAAGGAGCCGTGGCTGGTGCCGTTCCGCTCCGGTCGCCGGCTCAAGGCCTGGAACCACAACGTGATCTCGCTCGGCCTGGCCAGCGGCTTCATCGAGCCGCTCGAATCGACCAGCATCCACCTCACCATCTCGGCCGTGGTGCGATTGCTGCAACTGTTCCCGGTGGACGGGAAGGAAGATTCGCTGCGCGCGCTGTACAACGAAGTCAGCCAGAAGGAGATGGAGCACGTGCGTGACTTCATCATCCTGCACTATCACGCGACCCAGCGCGACGAGCCGATGTGGAAGGCCGCGCGCGAAATGGAGCTGCCTGAATCGTTGGCGATCCGCCTGCGGGCGTGGCGCGAACGTGCGCATGCCTGGCAGGGTACTGATGAGCTGTTCCGCGTCGATTCCTGGACCCACGTGTTGCTGGGCCAAGGCATCGCGCCCGGTGAGCCGCATCCGCTTGCGCGCGCGCTGTCCGATGCCGATCTGGGCAGGCTGCTCACCGCCGTGCGCAAGCCGATCGATGCGGCGGTGGCGCAGATGCCTTCGCAGCAGGCCTTCATCGCGCGCTACTGCAAGGCGCCGGCGGAAGTGTGGGGCGCGCGCGCCCGGCCGGTAGAGGCCTGAGCGCTGCATGATGCTGAACCTGCATCCGCAGGTCCGGGTGACCGCCTCGCGCATCGGTGAGGAGGGCGCGCCACTGCTGGTGATCGACCAGCTGGTGGCCGATCCCGATCGGCTGGTGCGCAAGGCCGCGCGGCACGATTTCACGCCGCAAGGCGCGATGTTTCCCGGCGTGCGTGCCCGTGCGCCGCTGGGCTACGAGCATTTTCTGGAATCGGCGCTCAAGCCCTACTTCAGCGAGTACTTCGGGCTGCCACCGGGTCGCTTCAACTTTCCGATGTGCCATTACTCGCTGGTGACCACGCCGCCGGGACAACTGGCGTTCCTCCAGCGCGTGCCGCACATCGACTCGGTGCGCGGTGACGGGCTGGCGACGGTGCATTACCTGTTCCATGGCGACTGGGGCGGCACGGCGTTCTATCGGCACCGCCACACCGGCTTCGAATACGTCGACGAAGCGCGCAAGGATCAGTACTTCCGGCGGTTGGAAGAAGAGAGCCGTGGCGAAGCGGCACCGGTTGCCGGCTACATCGACAACGACACCGCCTTGTTCGAGCGTATCGGCGGCGTCGAGGGCGTGTTCAACCGGATGGTGGTGTATCGGCGCAATTCGCTGCATTCGGGCAGCATCGACAACGCGCGCGTGCCGCCGCCCGATCCGCTGCAGGGACGGTTGTCGATCAATACGTTCATCGACATCGTGCCTTGAGCGCGTGAGGCAGGCATTGCCGCCGCACGCGCATCCGCACTAGATTGCGAATCGGCCTTTCGCGATTTCCGCTACCGGGCGCTGCCGGCCTGAGGGCCGGCAACGTTCAGACGTCGCCGTCCAGGCTCCAGCCTTCGCCGCTGCCGCGCTGGATCACCGTGTCGCTGTCGATCACGCTGCCGGCCGCGTGTTGCGGGGCAAGGCGCAGCTCGTTGTAGTAAGGGGTGAAGTCCGGCGCAGTGGCCTGCATCAGCTGGTCGAAACTGTCGATGACGAAATAGGTCTTCTGGAACGTATCGATGCGGTAGCGGGTCTGCATGATGCGCTGCAGGTCGAAACCGATGCGGTTGGGCGCAGCCGATTCCAGCGAGTGCAGCGATTCGCCCTTCGACGAGACGATGCCCGCACCGTAGATGCGCAAACCCTGCGGCGTGTTGATCAGGCCGAACTCCACCGTGTACCAGTACAGGCGCGTGAGGTTCTGCAACGCTTCCGGGCCGATACCATGGGCCTTCACCCCGCCGCGGCCGTAGGCCTCCATGTAGTTGGCGAACACCGGGTTCATCAGCAGCGGCACGTGGCCGAACAGGTCATGGAACAGGTCCGGTTCGGCGATGTAGTCGATCTGATCAGGGCGACGGATCCACCACGTCACCGGGAAACGCCGGTTGGCCAGGTGGTCGAAGAAATCCAGTTCCGGCAACAGGCCTTCCACGCCTACCAGCGTCCAGCCGGTCGCCGCGCCCAACACTTCGTTGAGCTGCTCGAACCGCGGAATCTGGTGCTCGCCCATGCCCATCTCGTCCTGGGCCTGCAGGAACTCATCGCAGGCGCGATCCACCAGCAGCTCGCGCTGGCGGCGATACAGCGCGCCCCAGGTGGCGTGGTCGTCGGCGCTGTAGGTGTCCCAGGGCTGCTCGATCACTGCAGTGGTGTAGACCGGCACGTAGCCCTTGTCGGTCTGCTGGCGTTCGACGCGGCGGGCAACTGGCGTGGCGTCAGACATGGGGCAGCTCGCAAGCAAGGAGGTAGAACTGCATGCTAGCGGCGAGGGCGCGCAACAGGGTTGCGATGTTGCGCCGATGTGGCGAGTTGGCGCAATCTTGTTGCGTCGATCAATGTTGCGAGGCAACAAATGCCCGAATCCGTCGCGCTCGACCGCACGGACCTGCGCCTGCTGGCCCTGCTGCAACAACAGGGCCGGCTGCCCAATTCCGAACTCGCCGCACAGGTGAACCTGTCCCCATCGGCCTGCCTGCGTCGCGTGCAGCGGCTGGAAGCCAGCGGCGTCATTGCCGGTTACGGGGCGCGGCTGGACCCGCGTGCGCTGGGGCTGGGCCTGCAGGCCTTCGTGCGCGTGCAGCTGCAGAAGCATGGCCAGGAAAGCGTCGCCCACTTCGCCGACAGCGTGCAGGACTGGGATGAAGTGGTGACCTGCCACGCGCTCACCGGTGACATGGACTACCTGCTGCACGTCATCGTGCGCGACCTCGAACACTTCTCGAATTTCCTGCTCGACCGACTGCTCAATGCGACGGGCGTGGCCGACGTCAATTCGAGTTTCGTGTTGCGCACAGTGAAGGAACGACACGGTTTGCCGCTGCGCTGAAGTCGGCAGCGTTGCCCCGCTTTTCCGATTCATTTACATTTGCACGCCTTCGATGCCCGTTCGGGCATCTCGCCAGCCGCCCCGGCCAGCCACTCGTCGCCGGAAAGCTGGCCCCCTGCACATCTCGTGACGCGCTGCCCCGCAGCCGCCGTGGCCATGGCTTTCCGGATCGCCCTTACTGCTGATCCGAGGCCCCCATGATCGTGTCCCGTGCCCGTTCCTCCTTGTCCCGACACCCGTTGCCGCTGGCGCTGGCCGGCATTCTCGTCTGCCAGCCCGCGCTCGCCGCCGAATTGGCCGATACCGCGTCCGATGCCAAGACCCTCGACAAGGTCACCGTGAGTGGCGAGCGCCAGGTGCGCGAAGCCTCCACCACCACGCGCCTGCCGATTACCGTGCGCGAAACGCCGCAGTCGATCAGCGTAATCGGCGTGCAGCAGTTGCAGGAGCAGTCGTTGTTCGACATCGACGAGGTGATGCGCAACATCACCGGCGTCAACGTCTCCTTCTACGACACGCAGCGACCGCTGTACTACGCGCGCGGCTTCCAGATCACCGACTTCCAGGTGGACGGCCTGCCGACCTACAGCGGCAGCACCAACCAGGAATACGACACCGCCTTCTACGATCGCATCGAGGTGATCCGCGGTGCCAATGGCCTGCTCAGCGGCACCGGCGTGCCTTCGGCCACGGTCAACATGTTCCGCAAGCGCCCGGGCAAGGAATTCGATGCTTCGTTCTCGGCCACCGTTGGCCGCTGGGACTATCGGCGCATGCAGGCGGACGTCAACGCCCCGCTGACTGCTGATGGCCGTTTCCGCGCTCGCGCGGTCGCGGCCTACGAAGATCGCGATTACTACTACGACCGCTACCACGAGCAGAAATCCGCGGCGATGGCGGTGATCGAAGGCGACCTGACCGACAGCACCACGGTGACCGTCGGCTACCAGATGCAGGACAACAACCCCGTGGGTTCGACCTGGGGCACGGTGCCGTTCTTCTTCAGCGATGGCAGCGATGCCGACCTGCCGCGCTCGACCAATATGGCGCCCAACTGGACCCGCTGGCAGCGCAATACCCACACCAGTTACGTGCAGTTGGACCAGCGCATCGGCGAACACTGGAACCTCAAGCTCAACGCCGCCCGCACCGAAGGCGACGTGACCAGCGTGCGCGTCTACGGCAGCGGCTTTCCGGATCGCGAAGATGGCAGTGGCGTCTACCTGCAGACCGGCTTCGGCCAGAGCCACGACACGCGCGATGCGGTGGATGCCTACCTGAGCGGCAAGTTCTTCCTGCTTGGCCGCGAACACGACGCAGTGGTCGGCGCCAGCTGGCAGGACCTGGAAACCATCACCCCGACGCTGCGCACGAGCTATCCCAGCGATTGGGTGAGCTGCGAATTCGGGCCGTGCTGGTACGTGCAGAACCTGTTTACCTGGAACGGCGAAACGTCGCAGCCGAGTTTCGCGCGCACCGGCGCCTGGCGCCAGGCGCGCACCACGCAGAGCGGCCTGTACGCCTCCACGCGCCTGCATCTGGCCGATCCGCTGGCGCTGATCGCCGGCGCACGGCTGAGCAGCTGGAGCACGCGCACGCACAGCTACAACACCAGCGGCACGTACACCGGCACCAGCGGTGCCTACAAGATCAAGGACGAGGTCACGCCGTACGTCGGCCTGATGTACGACATCCTGCCGGATGTTTCGGTCTATGCCAGCTACACCGAGATCTTCAATCCGCAGAACTACAAGGACAAGAACGACAACCTGCTCGAACCGGTGCAGGGCAGCAACCGCGAGATCGGCCTGAAGGCGGCTTTCCTCGACGGCCGGATCACCACGAACGCGGCGGTATTCGAAGCGCGGCAGGACAACTACGCCATGCTCGACAGCAGCGTGCCGCAGGGCTCGCTGCCGGACGGCAGCTCCGCCTACGTGGGTGTGGACGGCACCAAAAGCCGTGGTTGGGAGGCGGAGGTGGCCGCGCAAGTAGTGGCTGGCTGGCGCATCAGCGCCGGCTATACCCGTGCCCGCGTGACCCGTGCGGCCACCGACCTGATTTACGCCAACCTGCCCGAGCACACCCTGCAGTTCTCTACCCAGTGGACCTTGCCTCGCGCGTGGGAACGCCTGAGCCTCGGCGCCAGCGTGATGTGGCAAAGCGAGGTGGAAGGTTTCAACATCGACAACCCGGTGTATGGCCCGGTGACGGTCAAGCAGGATGCCTATGCGTTGGTCGGCTTCAATGCCAACTACCGCATCAGCGACCAATGGACCGCCACGCTGGCGGTGCGCAATGCCTTCGACGAGAAGTACTGGGCCAACCTGGACTACAACAACTACGGCGAACCGCGCTTCACCGCACTGACGCTGCGCTGGCGCTACTGAGCGGCGGGCGCGCGGCAACACCGCGCGCCTTCGGCAGGGTTACTTCAGCGGCGCGGCGCACTCGCTCTCGTCGCCGCGCAGCTTGGCCCAGCGCGAGCGTCGTTCCAGGCATGCCTGGCGCGCCGCCTCGGCGGCCTTGCTGGCCTGTTGCGAAGCCTGCTGCTCGGCCGCGCGCACCGCATCACTGCGTTGCTGCTGCAACTGCGCCACCTTGGCGCGGATCTGCGGCATCACCGCCATCGCCGCGCGCTCGCCTTCGAGGATGGCGGCATTGCGCTGGTTGAAATCGGCCGCGCCGATATCGTTGACCTTGGGCCGGATGACGATATCGGCGCGCTTGAGTTCGGCTTCGCCCAAGCGCTGGCCCATGATCGAGATGGACTGGTTCACGGTACCGAGCAGATCGCCCGGATTCTTGCCGCTGGCCTTGGAAGAGATATCGACGGCGACGACGAACTCCGCGCCGAGCTGGCGCGCCGCATCGACGGGCACCGGGCTGACCACGCCGCCATCGACGAAGTGATACTGACCAATGGTGACTGGCTCGAATACACCGGGAATGGAGCTGGACGCGCGCACGGCCTGCCCGGCGTTGCCGCGGACGAACACGGTGCGCTCACCGTCTTCCAGGCGGGTGGCGACGGCGGCGAACGGCTTCTTCAAGCGTTCGATCGGGCGATTGCCGAGCTGCTGGTTGACGTAATCCTGCAGAGCCTGGCCTTGCACCAACCCACCGGAGAACAAGCGCACGTCACGGATGCTGGTTTGATCGAGCGCCACGGCCTTCTCCTGCATCTGGAAAGCATCCATGCCACTGGCATACAGGGCCCCGACCACGCTGCCGGCACTGGTACCGGAGATGACCACGGGCTCGAAGCCATTGGCTTCGAGCATCTTGATGACACCGATATGGGCAAAGCCCTTAGCGGCGCCGCCGCCGAGCGCGACCCCGATACGCACCGGCTTGGCCTGTGCCGAAACCGGCGCAGGCACAGGTGTCGCAGCCACCGGTGGCGGCGGCGCGGGCCGCGCATTACCGCCACATGCGGCGAGCAGGCTCAGCAGGGCGGAAGCGGACAACAAGCGCAGCATCAACGAAGGTCGCATGGCTCAAACATCAGAAGGAAAGAAACGAAGCGCCGCAGCATAGCGGCAGATCCCCAACCGCAGCAGTACCGTCAGCCACCCCGTCACCGACCGGAGTAGAGCCCCCCTCTGTTAGGGGGGCGCGCCGAAGGCGCGGGGGTAGGCAAAGTGCGGGCCTGGTCCCTGGCGTTTGCTGCGCAAACGTCAGGGGCGCGCCGAAGGCGCGGGGGTAGGAAGGGTGGAAAAGGGGCCCAAGGTTTTGCGAAGCACAACCTTGGGTGCGCGACCCGCTCCGCGGGCCGCGCTTTCCCCCAACACCTTCGTCAGAAGGTGTTGTCCCCATCGAGGATGCGCCCAAGGCCCCCAAGGACCGAGCCTTCGCCGCGCGCCTGCCCGCCGGCCTGTGGCGCGGCCTGCAACATGCGCCCGGCCAATCGCGAGAACGGCAGTGACTGCAGCCACACCTTGCCCGGGCCAGTCAGCGTGGCGAGAAACATGCCCTCGCCCCCGAAGAACATGCTCTTGATCCCCGCCACGCGGCGCACGTCCATCTCCACCGTGCCGTGATAGGCCACCACGCAACCGGTATCGACATCCAGCCGTTCACCCGCCGCCAGCTCGCGCTCGACCACCGTGCCGCCGGCATGCACGAACACCCAGCCATCACCTTCCACCTTCTGCATGATGAACCCCTCGCCGCCGAACAGCCCGGTCAGGATCTTGCGCTGGAAGGCGATGCCCAACGACACGCCCCGTGCACCGGCCAGGAAGCTGTCCTTCTGGCAGATCAACCGGCCGCCGTGATCAGAGAGCTTCATCGCCAGCACGGTGCCGGGATAAGGCGCGGCAAACGCGACCTTGGCCTTGCCGGCGCCGGTATGCGTATAGACGGTGGTGAACAGGCTCTCGCCGGTGACCACGCGCTTGCCCGCCGACAGCAGCTTGTCCATGAAGCCACCCCCACCGCTGCCGGCCTGGCCGCTGTGCGAGCCGTCGCCGAACACGGTGTCCATCTGCACGCTGGCGTCCTTGTACATCAGCGCCCCGGCTTCGGCGACTGCACTCTCGCCAGGGTCGAGTTCCACTTCGACGAACTGCATGTCGTTGCCAATGATGCGGAAGTCGATATCGTCGGCGCGCGCGCCACCCGGCAGCGGCGGCGGCGGGGCGAAGCCCGCACCGGCATCTGCCAGCTCCGCCACCGCGCCAACCGGCTTCCAGCCATCCAGGCCCTCGCGCCAGGCCACCGCGCCCGGATTGGCGCGGGCGTGCTGGCGCGCGGCCGCATCCTCCAACGGGCCGACGCGATCGGAACGACCGGGAATATGGAAATACCACTGCGCCATGGGGAATCCTCCTGATTGATGCGCGAGTCTATGCGCGGTGCCACGGGCGCAGTGATCTGCCAGTGGTCACGCCGCCGGGCAGGCCAGGGCGCCCGTTCAGCCTGGGCCGGGGGCGACGATGTTTGCCAACCTTTGCCGTTTGATGTGCTGTATTGCAACATTCGCGTGCCAGGCGGCCTGTCGCCGCTGGCCCACCACCCAGAGAGCCTTCGCCATGTCCTTGAACCGCGCAGTTCGCGGCCGCTTGCCGGCCGTGCATCCGCTTGTCCTCGCCCTTGCCACCCTGTTGCCAGCCACGCACGCCATCGCGCAGGAGCCCGCCGAGACGACCGAAGGGGCGCGTTCACCCGTCGTGCTCGACACCCTGCAGGTGACCGCGCAGCGCCGCGTCGAGAACGCCAAGGATGTGCCGGTTTCCATCACCACGATCAGCGGCGAGAAGCTGGACGTGCTCGGCTCGGCCGGCGATGACATCCGCTTCCTGTCCTCGCGCCTGCCCAGCCTCAATATCGAATCCTCCTACGGCCGTGCGTTCCCGCGCTTCTACATCCGCGGCCTGGGCAACACCGACTTCGACCTCAACGCCTCGCAGCCGGTCTCGCTGGTGTACGACGACGTGGTCCAGGAAAGCCCGCTGCTGAAGGGCTTCCCGGTCTTCGACCTGGCCGGCATTGAACTGCTGCGCGGCCCGCAAGGCACGTTGTTCGGCCGCAATACGCCGGCCGGCGTGGTGAAGTTCGACTCGGCGCGTCCGTCGCAGGACGCCGATGGCTACGTGAAACTGTCCTATGGCACGTTCGATACCTGGAACTTCCAGGGCGCCTATGGCGGCCCGCTGACCGATCGATGGTCGGCGCGCGTGTCGGCGCTGTACCAGCGTCGCGACGACTGGGTGACCAATACCCACGACGGTCCCAATGACGGCTTCGAGGGCTACGACGAAGCGGCCGGCCGCGTGCAGTTCCTGTACGAAGGCGACGATTTCGAAGCCCTGTTCAACCTGCACAAGCGCAAGCTCAACGGCACCGCGCGCCTGTTCCGCGCCAACATCATCCAGAAGGGCAGCAATGCCCTCGTGCCGGACTTCGACCGCGATGAAGTCAGCAATGACGGCGTGAACTTCTCCGACCTGGAAACCTGGGGTGGCAGCGCCCGCCTGAAGTGGAACCTGGGCACGGTGACGCTGTTCTCGATCACCGGCTATGAAACGGCCGAATCGCTCAATCGCGGCGACATCGATGGCGGCTATGGCGCCGCCTTCCTCGGCCCGGGCAATTCCGGACCCGGCCTGATCCCGTTCGCCTCCGAATCGGCCGACGGTCTGCCGGACCACCGCCAGTGGACGCAGGAGTTCCGTGCCGAGTCCAACGAATGGGGCCGCTTCGACTGGCAGGCCGGCGTGTTCTACTTCGATGAAGACGTCACCATCGACAGCTTCAACTACGACTCGCTGGCCCCGGGCAATCCGCAGGCCGGCCACGCCGTGCAGCAGCAGCGCAACAAGGCGTGGGCGGCGTTCGTCTCCGGTGACTACGACGTCACCGATCGCTTCAAGCTGCGCGCCGGCCTGCGTTACACGCAGGACAAGAAGGATTTCAGCGCCAGCGTGCTGGAAGCGGCGCCGTTCGGTGCGCCGGTGGGTGGCCCCTACGTGGTGCACACCGATGTCGACGATGTCAGCTGGGATGTAAGCGGCACCTTTGCGCTCACCCCGGACGTGAACCTGTACGGCCGCGTGGCCAAGGGCTTCCGCGCGCCGTCGGTGCAGGGCCGGTTGCTGTTTGCGGCGGCCACCGCGCCGAACGGCGGCGTGTCCACCGCCGATTCGGAGAAGGTGATCTCGTATGAGATCGGCATCAAGGCCGACCTGTTCGACAAGCGCGCGCGCCTGGGCTTTGACATCTTCCGCTACGACGTCGACGGCCAGCAGCTGATCGCGGTGGGCGGTGCTGCCAACACCGCGACCCTGCTCAATGCCGACAAGACCCTCGGCCAGGGTGCGGAGCTGGACTTCGAGGCCTATGTCACCGACAACCTGCTGGTGACCGTGGGCAGCAGCTACAACGACACCGAGATCAAGGATCCGAACCTCGCCGTGGCGATCTGTGGCGGCGGCTGCACCATCACCGACCCGACCACGGTCATCAATGGCGGCACTTACGCCCTGGTCAACGGCAATCCGTTGCCGCAGGCGCCGAAGTGGATCCACAACCTCACCGCGCGCCTGAGCTTCCCGATGGCCGACGGTGACGAGATCTACGTCTACACCGACTGGGCCTATCGCAGCCCGGTGAACTTCTTCCTGTACGAGTCGCCGGAATTCCGCAGCCGCTCGTCGCTGGAGGGCGGCCTGCGCGTGGGCTACAACTGGCAGTACGGCCTGTACGACGTGGCGGTGTTCGGTCGCAATCTCACCGACCAGACCCGCGTGGTGGGTGCGATCGACTTCAATAATCTCACCGGCTTCCTCAATGAGCCGCGGACCTTCGGCGTGGAGTTCACCGCCAAGTTCTGATCGCAGTCGAGCTTTGCCACGGAAGGGCCGGCGCAAGCCGGCCTTTCTGTTCCGGGATCTCACCGCAAGGCCGACAGGCGTCGCCGGATGCGAAAAGTCGCATATTCCGCGCCCCTTCCTCTCGTCAGACTTTTCTCATCGTCGACGAGGTGCGCTATGGAACGCCGTACGATTCTTCGCTGGCTTGCTGCCGCGATGCTGGGGTTGCTGGTGAATCCGGCATCGGCCAAGCGCCCGTGCAGTGCGGCCGATGCGGGTCGCCAAGCGGGCCGCGTCGGGGCACCTTCGCTGCGCCCGCAGGGGCTATGCCAAATATTCCAGCCGGCAGACCTCTCGGCGGTGTGGCGCGTATTCCCCGAACTGCCGGGCGAATGGCTGCAGGATGCGGAGGCATTGTTGCGCTTTGATCCGCTCAGAATTGCCGCGCTGGCGCCGGGTGACATCTTTGGCCTGCCGGGCCATGGCAGGCAGATGGCGCGCCTTGCCGTGGTCGAACAGACCGAGCGACGGCACGACAAGCGTGTGGTGCGCGGGCGCTTGCTGGGACCCGGCAGCGACCAGTTCGAACTGTGGTTGTCGCTGCGCGATGGTCGGCTCGGCGGCGCCTGCGAAAAGGCCGGGCGGCGACAGGCGCTGGTGGGCCGGCATGGTTACGGCTGGCTGCACGCCCGCCCGCCGGCGCCTTGACCGGCGGCTGCAGCCACCTGGCTCAGTGGCTGTCGCGCGCTTTCACCAGGACGTCGAGCAATGCTTCGTCCCGGTCCTGCCGATACTCCCAATACATCACGCCGCCCAACCCCTTGGCGCGAATGTAGGCCATCTTTGCCTGCAACGATTGTGGGTCGTCGTAGCTGATGAACTGCCGGGTGCCGGCATTCCACAGGCTGGGGGCTTGTGCAGCGGCGTCCCAGGTGCGAACCCAGCCCGGCTGGTCGAGCCGCGTGGTGGCAATTTCGCGCCAGGAAATGAAGCCGCCATCGCTGCCGAAGGGTTGCAGCAGGCCGTTGCGCGCCGGTTCGACATCACCGAAGCGACGTCCATAGAACGCCACGCCCAGGTGCAACTTCGCCGCGGGCACGCCGGCGGCCAGATATTCCTCCACGGCCGCCTGCGCATTGCGTGCACCCGCAGGCGCGCCGGGCGTGGGCGCCAGGCCGGCATGGTGGCCGGTGGTGGGCGTCAGGCTGCCGTAGAAGTCGTAGGTCATCAGGTTGATCCAGTCCAGCGACCGGGCGATGCGCGGCAGTGCCAGGCCCTGCGCGAACTCACCCTCGGCGGCGGCAATGGTCAGCAGATAGTGCCGGTCGCCTTGCGCGCGCGCCTCCTTGTCCAGCCGCTGGCGCAACGCTTCCAGCAGCAGGGCGAAATTCTCCCGGTCAGCGGGCTGGTGGCTGATGCCAGGGCCCGGCAGCGTGGGGTATTCCCAATCGATGTCCAGGCCGTCGAGATCGTACTGGCGCAGCAGCGCCACTGCGCTGTCGATGAACGTGTTGCGTGCCTGCGCGCTGGCGGCGGCTTCGGAGAAGTGCCCGGCGCCCCAACCGCCGATCGACAGCACGATGCGCAGCGAAGGCTGCTGAGCCCGCAAGGCCACCAGCTGGCGCAGGTTGGCCGGTGCGGTATCGCTGGGCAGGAACACGCGATGCGCTTCATCCACCTGCGCGAATGCAAAGTTGATGACGTCGAGCTTGCCGGGCGTGATGGCCGGCGCCTGCGCGCCATCCACCACGTAGCCCACGATGCGCGGCGCGCCGGGCGTGGCTGCCTGGGCCAGGTTGAGACCGGCGAGCAGCAGCGTCGTCGCAGCCAGCGCGTGCAGCGCCCGGCGCATCACAGTGCGCTCTCCGGACGCTGCTTCAGCACCTCGGCCTGGGCCGCACAATCGGCAGCCGGCGCCAGGCCTGCCGCGCGCGCGCGGGTGATCTCCATGCGGGCGGCCTCAAGATCGGCGCGGAATTGCGCGTTGTCGTGCAGGCGTGCCACCGCGGCCGCGCCCATGTGCCGGCCTTCGAGGATGTCGCTTTGCCAGTGCACATTGCACACCAGGCGACTCTCGGCGTAGTTGCGGCCGCGTTCGAGCAGCGCATCGGCGTGCGTAGGATCTGCTTCGGTGAGGATCAGCGCCCAGGCCCAGCCGATCGCGCTATGGCCAGAGGGGTACGAGCCGTTGTGGCGCAGGCTGTCCTCATCTTCCGGCGAGCACGTCGGCTGGCCGTTGACCATGAACGGGCGCGCGCGCTGGTATTGGTTCTTCGCGGCCTTGGTGGCGGCGCTGGCATCGATGCGGCTGCGCTCCAGCAAGCGATACAGGTGCGGGGTGTGTTCCAGGTCGACCGGCACGCCGAGCGCGCAGGCGAACTGGCTGGCGCCGGCCGGGAACGCGAGATCGGCATCGCGCGTGGCCTGGGCGAAGCGCGGCGTGCCGCGCAATGCCAGGGCTTGCCGGGAGACGGCTTCGTCCAGCGCCATGCCCGGCGAGCCCGCCGCTGGCGGCGGCGGTACCAGGCGCAGGCTATCGGGGGCATCGGCCTTGTCGAGATAGCCCACGGCCTTGGTGGGCGTGGCGTTGTCGGCCCGCGGCTGGCCGGGGCTGTGGCATGCGGCCAGGGCCAGTGCGAGAAATCCAGCGGTGCAGCTGCGGCGCAATGCGGTGTTGCCCAAGGTCATGCCGTTCCCGGGGTCGATACGGTGGGGCGCAAGAGTGTAAACGCTCCCGGACCCAGGCCGGCCGGGGGCTCAGTCGCCAACCTTGGCCGAATAGCGATCCCCATCGTGCGACACCCGCACCGGCCCATCGAACACGGCCGAGAGCGTTGCGTCCTGCAGCATCGCTTCGCGCGTGCCGTCGGCGAAGATGCGTCCGCCGCGCAGCAGCACGACCCGCTCGATCTCCGGCACGATCTCCTCGATGTGGTGCGTCACCAGTACCAGGGTGATGCCTTGGCGGGCGAGGTCGCGCATCGTCTCGACCAGGTGCTGGCGGGCGATCAGGTCCAGGCCGGTGGAGGGCTCGTCCAGCAGCAGCGCCTGCGGCCGGTTCACCAGCGCCCGGGCGATCAGCACGCGGCGCGTCTCGCCAGCGGAAAGCTCGGCATAGGCCCGCTCCAGCAACGGCAGCGCACGCGCCAGGGTCAGGGCCTCGCGCGCCCGCTCACGCATTGCGTCGGTCACTTCCCGATGTGGCGGCACCACGTAACTGGCGAAGAAGCCGGAGAGCACGGCACTTTCCACGCTCAGGCCAGGCATGTCGGCCAGGTTGCCGCTGAGATCGCCGGTGATGATGCCCAGCTGCGAGCGCAGGCGGTCCACCTGCCAGCGCGTCTGCCCCAGCACCTTCACCGGCGGCTCGCCGCCGGCGCGTGCCAGCGGATACAACTCGCGGGTGATCAACTTGATGAAGGAAGACTTGCCGCAGCCATTCGGACCGAGGATCGCGGTGTGCTGGCCCATCGCGATACGCAGGCTGAGCTCGTGCAGCACGCGGACCTGGCCACGCGTGACGCTGGCACGATCCAGTTCAATGAGGGGAGTGTCGACAACGATCGCGTGCGGGGCAACTGACATGAATGGGGCAGTGTGGCGCTGTGAAGAAGGAGGATGAACAACATACGCGTGCGACGGGTGCAGTTTGCCGCCAACACCCCCATGATGTCTGCCAACGACTGCACATTGCCGACCCTCTCGGCCGGAGCCGCTGCCATGTTCCCCCAAGCCCTCGTCGATTTCCTGACCGGCGGCCTCACCGGCCTGGGCTGGTGGGAGATGCTGCTCGTGCTGCTGGTCTTCACCCAGCTCACGATCTTTGCCGTGACGCTGTACCTGCATCGCAGCCAGGCCCATCGAGGGGTGGATTTCCATCCGGTGCTGGCGCACTTCTTCCGCTTCTGGACCTGGCTCACCACCTCGATGATCACCCGCGAATGGGTGGCCATCCATCGCAAGCACCACGCCAAGGTGGAGACCGAGGAAGATCCGCACAGCCCGCAGGTCAAGGGCATCGGCAAGGTGTTCTGGCGCGGCGTGGAGCTGTACCGCGAAGCGCGCGCGCAGCGTGCGGACATCGCGCAGTACGGCAAGGGCGCACCGGATGACTGGATCGAGCGCCGCTTGTACACGCCGCACGCCAATCTGGGGCCGGTGGTCCTGTTCTTCGTCAACGCGGTGCTGTTCGGCCTGCCGGGCGTGGCGCTGTGGGCAATCCAGATGGCGTGGATTCCGTTCTGGGCCGCGGGCGTGGTCAATGGCCTTGGCCACTGGTGGGGCTATCGCAACTTCGAATCGGCCGACACCTCCACCAACCTGACCCCTTGGGCGTTCTGGATCGGCGGCGAAGAACTGCACAACAACCACCATGCCTTCCCCAGCTCGGCGCGTTTCTCGATGCGGCGTTGGGAGTTCGATATCGGCTGGCAGGTGATCCGGCTGTTCGAGCGCCTGGGCCTGGCCAAGGTGCTGCGCGTGGCGCCGAAGCTCGATATCCGCCCGAACATCAGCGTGCCCGATGCCGACACCCTGCGCGCGCTGCTCTCGCACCGCTTCCAGGCCATGACCGATTACCAGCGCAACGTGTTCAAGCCGGCGCTGCGCGAAGAAGCCGCCGCCGCCGGTGCGCGGATGCGCGAACTGTTGCCCAAGCGCCTGCGCCGTGGCCTGGTGGACGATGGCCGCTGGCTCAAGCCCGACGCACGCCAGCAGCTCCAGGACTGGGTGGCGCAGCGCCCGCGCATCCATACGCTGGTGGAGCATCGCGCGCGGCTGTCTGCCTTGCTCGAAGCGCGCACGCATGACGCGACCGAGCGCCTGCGCCAGCTGCAGGCGTGGTGCCACGAAGCCGAGGCCAGTGGCATCAGCGCGTTGCAGGCCTATGCGGCGCGGTTGAAGGGCTACGCCTTGAGCGCGGCATGAGCGCGGGTTTCATGCCTGCCACTGCACGATCCGAACGCCGCCTCGCGCGGCGTTCTTCGTGCTGGGCCTGGTCGCTGTGGTTGCTGGCGGGCACGGCGCTGGCGCAGGTGACCGACAGCACTGAATACCTCAAGCGCATGGACACCGATGGGGATGGCCGCGTGAGCCTGGCCGAGTACCTGGCCTGGATGAGCTATGCCTTCGACCAGCGCGATCGCAATGGCGACGGCGTGCTAAGTGCTGATGAGCTGCCGGGCGGCCGAGGCAAGCCGGTCACCCGGGCGGATCACATCGCCACGCTGACCGAGCGTTTCCGCAAGCAGGACGCCAATGGCGATGGCTATCTGAGCGCGAAAGAGTTGCTGGCCCCGCCGCGGTAGCGGCCGGCAACCACCGCGGCCGGGCCTGGCCGTCGGCCAAGCGGCCCCCCATGGTGGGCGCTTGGCCGACGGCCTGGCGCAGGGTCAGGCCGCCTGCACGATATGCAGCGCCTTCGGGTTGCGCCATTGCGCCAGCAAGGCGGCTTCGCGCGCCTTGGCCTCGTGCAGGTGCTGCTCCTTGACGTGCCCATAGCCGCGGATGTGCTCCGGGATCGAGGCGATCTGCGCAGCCAGCCCAACGTTCTCGGCGTCCAGCTTCTCCAGCAACTGTCCCACCGTATCGGCGTACTCGGCGATCAGCGCGCGCTCGCCACGACGCTCGGCGGTGTAGCCGAAGATGTCGAACGTGCCGCCGCGCAGGAAGCGCAGCTTCGCCAGCCACTTGAACGCCTTGAACATCCACGGGCCGTATTCGCGCTTCAACAGCCGCCCCTGCGCATCCTTCTTCGCCAGTAGCGGCGGCGCCAGGTGGAAGCGAACCTGGTAGTCCCCTTCGAACTGCTGCTTGAGCTGGCGTTCGAACTCGCCGCTGGTATACAACCGCGCGACTTCGTACTCGTCCTTGTACGCCATCAGCTTGAAGTAATAGCGCGAAACGGCTTCTGCCAGCGCGGTAGAGCCCGGCGCGCGCGCCTGTTCGGCCGCGCGCGCGCGATCGACCAGTGCGCGGTAACGTGCAGCGTAGGCGGCATCCTGGTACGCGCCCAGGAACACCACGCGGCGCTCGATCAATTCATCGAGCGAGCGCGACAGGCGGGTGTCGTCCAGCGGCAGGTAGGCCAGCGTATCGCCAGCGGCCGAGGGCAGGCCGCGCACTGAAGGCTCGTCGCCGGTATCGCGCGGCGCGGCGGTCGCGCCGGCTTCGTTGCCTTCCCACTCCAGCGGCGGTAATGACTGCAGCGCATGCGGTTGGCGCTCCTGCGCCGTCGCCCGATTGCGGACCAGGCCCGCGGCCTGTTGCACGGCTTCCGGATCGATCGCCGCCAGCCGCCCCCAGGCGAAGGCCTGCTGGTTCATCTGCACCGCCGCGCCGTTGAGCTCGATGGCGCGCATCAGTGCATCGAAGGAAATCGGCACCAGCCCCTGTTGCCAGGCATGGCCGAGCATGAACAGGTTGGTGGCGATCGCATCCCCCAGCAACGCGGTGGCGAGCTGGGTGGCATCGAGCAGCTGCGGCTCGCGGCCGCCCAGCGCCACGCGCACGCCGGCAATGATTTCGGTAGCCGGGAACTGCAGGTCGGGCCGAGTGGTGAAGCTGCCCGGCATCGCCTCGTAGGTATTGAGCACGACTTCCGAACGCTCGGCGCGCACCTTGGACAGCGCCCAATAGTCGTTGACCACGACCATGTCGCAACCCAGCACCAGGTCGGCTTCGCCAGCGGCGATGCGCACGGCGTGGATGTCTTCCGGCGTGCGCGCAATGCGCACGTGGGTGGTCACCGCGCCGCCCTTCTGGGCCAGGCCGGTCTGGTCGAGCACGCTGGCGCCCTTGCCTTCGAGGTGGCCGGCCATGCCCAGCAACGCGCCGATGGTCACTACGCCGGTGCCGCCCACGCCGGTGATCAGGATGTTCCAGGGTTCGGCCAGGTCGGTGCGCAGCACCGGCGCCGGCAGCTGCTCCAGCAGGTGCGTGGCGTCGCTGCGCTGGCCCTTGCGCGGTGCGCCGCCGTGCACGGTGACGAAACTGGGGCAGAAGCCCGACACGCAGGAATAGTCCTTGTTGCAATTGGACTGGTCGATCTCGCGCTTGCGGCCGAACTCGGTTTCCTTCGGCAACACCGAGACGCAGAAGCTCTTCTCGCCGCAGTCGCCGCAGCCTTCGCAGACCAGCGAATTGACCATCACGCGCTTGGCCGGATCGGCCAGCTTGCCGCGCTTGCGGCGACGACGCTTCTCCGTGGCGCAGGTCTGGTCGTAAATGAGGATGCTCACGCCCTTGACCTGGCGCAGCTGCTGCTGCACTTCGTCCAGTGCGCTGCGATCGTGGAACTCGACATCGGCCGGGAACAGCTCGCGCCGGCGCGTCCACTTCTCGATTTCGTCGCTCAGCACGACGATGGTGTGGATGCCCTCGGCGCGCATCTGCTGCGCGATGTCCGGCACGGTCAGCGTGCCGTCCACCGGCTGGCCGCCGGTCATCGCCACCGCATCGTTGTAGAGGATCTTGTAGGTGATGTTGACGCCGGTGGCGATCGATTGCCGGATCGCCAGCGTGCCACTGTGGAAATAGGTGCCATCGCCCAGGTTCTGGAACACATGCGGCGTCTGCGTGAACGGCGCCTGCCCGGACCAGGTCACGCCTTCCCCGCCCATGTGGGTGAAGGTGTCGGTGGCGCGATCCATCCACGTCACCATGTAATGGCAACCGATGCCGCCCATCGCGCGCGAACCTTCCGGCACGGCGGTGGAGGTGTTGTGCGGGCAACCGGAGCAGTAATGCGGCACGCGCGGGAACTGCGCGCGCGGCAAGGCCATTTCCGCTTCCTTGATTTCCATCCAGCGCAGGCGCTGCTCGATGGACTCGGTATTGAAGAAGCGCTGGATGCGCTTGCCGATCACGCCGGCGATGGTGGCCGGGGTCAGCTCGCCGGTGGAGGGCAGGATCCACTCGCCGGCCTCGTCGTACTTGCCGACGATGCTCGGGCGCGGCCCGGCGTTGACCGGCCAGTTGTAGAACAGTTCCTTCATCTGCCGCTCGATGAAGGCACGCTTCTCCTCCACCACGACGATGTCTTCCAGGCCCTGGGCGAAGCGGGTGATGCCCACCGGCTCCAGCGGCCAGGTCATGCCGACCTTGTAGACGCGGATGCCGATGCGGGCGCAGGCCGCTTCGTCCAGGCCGAGGTATTCCAGCGCCTGCAGGACATCCAGGTAACTCTTGCCGGTGGTGACGATGCCCAGGCGCGCGTTGGGCGAGTCCAGCACCAGGCGGTCGACGCCATTGGCACGGGCGAAAGCCTGCGCGGCCTTCACCGCATAACGGTGCAGGCGCATTTCCTGGTCCAGCGGCGGGTCCGGCCAGCGGATGCCCAGGCCGCCGGCCGGCACTTCGAAGTCCTCCGGCAGCACGATGCGGCGGGCGAACGGATCGACCTGCACCGACGCCGACGACTCCACGGTTTCGGCGATGGTCTTGAAGCCGATCCAGCGTCCCGTGTAGCGACTCATCGCCCAGCCCACCAGGCCCAGGTCGAGGATGTCCTGCACGCCGGCCGGGTTGAGGATCGGCATCATCGCGCTGACGAATTCGTCCTCGCTGCCATGCGGCAGGGTAGAGCTGCGGCAGGCATGGTCATCGGCGGCCAGGGCCAGCACGCCGCCATGGCGCCAGGTGCCGGCCGCGTTGGCGTGCTTGAACACGTCGCCGGTGCGATCCACGCCCGGGCCCTTGCCGTACCACATGCCGAACACGCCATCGACGGTGGCGCCCGGGAACAGATGGGTCTGCTGCGTGCCCCACACCATCGTCGCGGCCAGGTCCTCGTTGAGGCCCGGGGTGAACTTCACCTTCGCCGCTTCCAGGTGCTTGCGCGCGCGCCACAGCTCCAGGTCGAAACCGCCCAGCGGGCTGCCGCGGTAGCCGCTGATGAATCCAGCCGTCTCCAGGCCGGCGGCCTGGTCGCGCAGGCGCTGCATCAGCGGCAGGCGCACCAGTGCCTGCACGCCGGACAGGTAGATGCGGCCGTCGGTGCGGGTGTATTTGTGCTCCAGCGTGTAATCGCGATCCAGCAGGCCGATCGCCGGCGTATTGGCAGAAGACGGCGAGGTGAGTTCGGCGGTGCTGGTCATGGCTGGCCCGGGCGGGTGGCGGTTCGCGGTCTCGGCGGCCATGCGGCGCAGGCAGGCCGCCACGGCGTCGCCGCCAATCCCGCGCGGTGGGGGATTGTAGCAGTGGCGCTTTCCGTGACCCGGCGCACTCGTCTGTTGTGCGCTGGTGCGGTTAGGATGCAATGGGAGGAAGGGGCTGTTTCTGTGTTTAGGGGGATGTGACGTGACAAAGACTCATGCTTGGCGCATGGCCATCTGTGTGGCTGTGTGGGCACTGTGCGGCAATGCGATGGCACAGACGGTGCCCAAGCCCAAAGAGTTCTACTTTGACGAAGACCGCAGCACCACGCGTGCGCTGGTGGTCGTGCCGGGCCAGGGCGATGCCGTGGTCGACAAGCTCGCCGCGATCGTGCAGCGCGACCCGCGGGCCGCCGAGGCACGGGCGCAACTCGGCACGCTGGCGATCACCGGCGGCCGGCGCGAACTTGGCGACCAGCTCTACAAGGCCGCGCTCGCCAGCCTGGCCTCGGGCAGCCAGCAGTACCGCACCGTGTCCTGGAACTACGGTTGGGCGCTGATGCGCGGCGGTGATGCCGAGCAGGCGTTGCACCAATGGATCGCCCTGGGCAACGGTCGCCCGGCCACGCCGGATTGGCTGCCGCCGACGCTGGCCCTGACCTTGTGGAAGCTCGATCGCAAGGACGAGGCGGTGGCCTGGTTCGCGGCGGCCGTGCGCACCTGGCCGGACAAATGGGGCGATGCCAGCAATTTCGCCGCGCTGGTGCCGGAATGGACCGATCAAGAGCGCGCCACTTTGGGCGACATCCTCGCCGCCTGGCAGGCCAATCCGCCGGCCTGGCCCTGAGGAGGTACGGGCGAGGGCCTTATCCTCGCCCGCCATGGCTCGGGCGTTGCGGTGACAGCCCGCAACTTTCCGTCGCCTGCCTTGTGAGCGTTATTGCTGCGGCGCACAATAGTGTGCCGCCCGCTGCTGCCCTGTTCCCGGGGCCCGTCTGCTTATGTCCTCGCGTCTGCCCCTGATCGCGCTCGCCGTGAGCGCCTTTGCCATTGGCACCACCGAATTCGTGGTGATGGGCCTGTTGCAGCAGATGGCGGCCGACCTGGATGTGTCGATCCCCGCAGCCGGGCTGTTGGTGTCCGGCTACGCCATGGGCGTGGTGATCGGCGGCCCTCTGCTGGCCATGGCCACCGCGCGGTTGCCGCGCAAGACCGTACTGCTGGTGCTGATGGGGGTCTTCATCGTCGGCAACCTGCTGTGCGCGCTGGCGCCCAACTACCAGACGCTGATGGTGGCGCGGGTCATCACCTCGCTGGCGCACGGCTCGTTCTTTGGTGCCGGCGCGGTCGTCGCAGGCTACATCGCCCCGCCGGGGCAGCGGACCCAGGCCATCGCGTTGATGTTCGCCGGCCTGACCATCGCCAACATCTTCGGCGTACCGGCCGGCACGGTACTGGGGCAGGCGCTGGGCTGGCGCTCGACGTTCTGGGCGGTGACCCTCCTGGGCGTGATCGCGCTGGCGGTGATGGCGCGTTACGTTCCGCGCCTTGAAGCCATGCCCGCACCGCGCCTGGGCGAGGAATTGCGCCGGGTGCTCAAGCCGCGCGTCTGGGTCGCATTGGGCATGACCGTGTTCGGCTTCGGCGGCGTGTTCGCGGTGTTTACCTATATCGATCCGATCCTCACCCAGCGTGCGGGCCTGGACGAACAGGCGATCAGCCGCGTGCTGGTGCTGTTCGGCGTCGGCGCCACGATCGGCACACTGATCGGCGGCAAGCTGGCCGATCGCCGGCTGATGCGCAGCATCACCGGCTTGCTGGCCGCGTTGTGCGTGTTCTTCCTGTGTTTCGCCACGCTGATGGATTCGGCGGCCGGTGCGGTGTTCGGCGTGTTCCTGATCGGCGTGCTGGGGTTCGCTGCCAATCCGGGCTTGCAGGCGCGCTCCATGCAGCAGGCCCAGGATGCGCCTTTGCTCGCCTCCACCCTCAACCAGAGCGCCTTCAACCTGGGCAATGCCGGCGGCGCCTGGCTGGGCGCCGCGATGCTGTCGCATGGCGCGATCTACCCGCAGCTGAGCTATGCCGCCGCGGGCGTCACCGCCGCCGGCATCGGCCTGACCCTGCTGAGCGTGTGGCTGGAGCGGCGCGGCCTGCGGCAGGCCGCGGCCTGCTGATCGGCGCACATCGCCCATGGCCCTGGATGCCTTCGCCCTGATCCTGCTGACCCTCGGCCTGGGGTTGCTGTTCGCCCGTTTGCGGGTGCTGCCGGACAACAGTGCCGACGTGCTCAACCGGGTCGTGCTGTACCTGTGCCTGCCGGCCGCGGTACTCACTTACGTGCCACGACTGCATCTGGATCGCTCGCTGCTGGGCCTGATGGCGACGCCGTGGCTGTTGGCCGCCGTCACCGTGGTGCTGGTGACGCTGTGCACCCGCGTGTTGAAACTGCGCCGCGACGAGCATGCCGTGCTGCTGCTGTGCGTGGGGCTGAGCAATTCCAGCTTCATCGGCTATCCGATGGTGCGCGCGCTGCTCGGTGACCATGCCCTGCCTTACGCCGTGGTCTACGACCAGTTCGGGACGTTCGTGCTGCTGTCGACCTTCGGCCTGTACGTCCTGGCCCGGTACAGCGGCGATACCCCGCCGACCACGCGGCAGATCCTGGGGCGGATTGGGCGATTCCCGCCGCTGTGGGCCTTGCTGTTTGCATTGACGGTGATGCCCGAGCAGCCGCCGGCCTGGATCGGCGCGGCGTTGAAGAGTCTGTCCGATGCGATGTTGCCGCTGGTGATGCTGGCGGTGGGGCTTTCGCTGCAGCTGCGCCTGCCTGCGGCCGAGCTGCGGCCGCTGGGGGTCGGCCTGGTGCTGAAGTTGCTGGTGTTGCCGGCGCTGGCCTGGCCGCTTTCGTTGGCGCTGGGGATGAGCGGCGAACATCTGCAGGCCAATGTGCTGGAAAGCGCGATGCCGACGATGATCACTGCTGCGGCATTGGCGATCTCGCATCGGCTCGCGCCAAGGCTGGCCGCGGCGATGGTGGGGTACAGCATTTTGCTGTCGCTGCTGACCTTGCCGGTGTGGGCTTGGGTGCTTTTGCGGTTCGGGGCTGCTTAGGGGGTATTGCGTGCGCTGCCCCCATCCGCCCCTTCGGGGCACCTTCTCCCGCAGGGAGAAGGGAGGTGGGTTGCGGGGGGATCGGGGTGCCCGTTAGTCGGCGGGGACGGTGCGGTCGGCCGCCCAATCGCGCAACGACTGCACCTGCTCGGCCATCAGCACCGATAGCGGACGGGTCGCGCGGATCTCCTGCATCAGCAGGGTGTCATCGAGCGTGCGTTGTTCGGCGTGCGCGGCATACAACGCCGAAACCACCGCCTGTTCGATCTCCGCACCGGAAAAGCCCTGGCTTGCCGCCGCCAGCGCCGGGAGCGCGAACGCATCGGCATCGAGCTTGCGCCGGCCCAGGTGCAGGCGCAGCAACTCCACGCGCGTGTCGGCACTGGGCAGGTCGACGAAGAAGATCTCGTCAAAACGCCCCTTGCGCAGCAGCTCGGCCGGCAGTTCGTGCACCTGGTTGGCGGTGGCCACGATGAACACCGCGCTCTTGCGCTCGGCCATCCAGGTCAGCAGGTAGCCCAGCACCCGACGCGAGACGCCGCCATCTTCGCCGCCGCTGGCAAGACCCTTCTCGATCTCGTCGGCCCACAGCACGCACGGCGCCAGCTGCTCGGCCGAGGCCAGTGCGTCGCGCAGGTTCTTCTCGGTCTCGCCGTGGTACTTGTTGTAGAGGCTGCCGAAGTCCAGCCGCAGCAGCGGCACGCCGAAGCCTGCCGCGGTCGCCTTGGCCAGCATCGATTTGCCGCAGCCCTGCACGCCGAGCAGCAACACGCCCTTGGGCGGGTCCAGGCCTTCGGGCGCGCCGCCGGACAGGAACACGCCGCGGCGCTGGTTGATCCAGCGCTTGAGCCGGTTGGCGCCGGCCACGTCGGCAAAGCGCGCGCTGTCGTATTCGTAGTGCAGGTGGCCGCTGCGGTTGAGCAGCTCGAACTTGAGCTTGGCCAGCTGCGGCAGGTCGTCGGCGCCGAGCACGCCATCGCTGAAGATCAACTGCCGGGCGATGCGCCGGGCATCGCGCAGGCCCAGGCCCTGCAGGTTGCGCAGGATCTGCTGCGCCACCGCGGTGTCCACCTCGACCCGGCGCCCGCCATTTTCGCGGGCGTAATCGGCCACTTCCTCGCGCAGCATCTTCAGCAGTGCATGGGCGTCGGGCAGGCGCGGGCTGAAACGGGTGGCCAGCGCTTCCAGTTCGGCCGGCAGCTCGACCTTGGCGCCGATCATCACCAGCACGTGCGGCTGGCAGTGGCGGCGCTCGACGATGTCGCGCAGCAGCCGCTGGTGCGAGGCGTAGCCCAGGTAGGGATGCATGTCGAGCAGCAGGTAGATGCCGCGCTGATCGGCCTGGCGGATCATCTGCAGGGCGGCGCTGGCATCGGGCGGGCCGCTGGCCTCGTCCTCGCGATCCAGGTCCACGCGGCGCAGGCCTTCGGTAATCGTCCAGCGATACAGCGCCCGCCACACCTGCATCAGGCTCTGCCGGAACAGCTCGACGATGCGCTGTTCCTCCTGTGTCTCGATGACGATCAGCGGGGTGCCGGCGCGAATCAGCGCGGTGAGATCCTGCAGTTCGCTCATGTGCCCTCCTTTGCGGGCGGCCAACATAGCAGGCGTGACCGGGACCGCACATGTGCGATTCCTCGACTACCTCCTCACCGGGCCGCGGTGTACGCTCGGCGCTGGTTCACGGAAGCGAGGCGTGCATGAAGACGTTCCTGGTGGCCGGCTCCAAAGGCGGGGTCGGCAAGACCACGATCGCCACAAACCTGGCGGCCCACGCCGCCCTGCAAGGCCGGCGCACCGTGCTGGCCGATGCAGACCCGCAGCAATCCTCGACCCGGTGGGCCCAGCGCCGCGCCAGCCTGGAGAGCGCCGTACTGCCCATCGACGCCACCCGGCGGCGGCAATGGGATGCGCAACTGCCCGAGGACACCCAGCAGCTGATCATCGATGCCCCGGCCGGGGCCATGGCCGACGACCTCATGCCCTTCCTCGAACGGGCCGATGCCGTAGTGGTGCCGGTGCTGGCATCGGCGCTGGACATCGAAGCGGTGGTCGGCTTCCTCAACACCCTCTCCAAGGTGCCACGCGTGCACCAGCGCAAGCTGCCGGTGGGCCTGGTCCTCAATCGCAGCAAGCCGTGGACCCAGACCACCCAGCAGGCGGTGGAGATGTTCGCCGGCTGGCCCTATCCCCTGGTCGCCCAGCTGCGCGACACCCAGGCCTATGTCGTGCTGGCCGGCCTGGGGCGCAGCCTGTTTGACTATCGTTCGGCCCAGGTGCGCGACCACCAGCAGGACTGGGAACCGCTGCTGCACTGGCTCAAGGCTTGATCCACCACTTTCCGGACTGCCCATGCGCGAACTGATCCTGCTCCGTCATGCCCACGCCGAACCGGCCGACACCGGTCAGGCCGATCTCGATCGCCCGCTGTCACCGCACGGCGTGGCCGAGGCCGAAGCCGCCGGGCGCTGGCTCCGTGACCAACGCCTGGTCCCCGACCGTGTGCTCTGCTCGCCCGCCCGGCGCGCGCGCGAAACCCTCGAAGCGGTGCTCGGCCTGACCGGCTACACCGAACAGCGCCTGGAAGAGCGCATCTACGAGGCCACGCCCGGCACCCTGGCCGCGATCGTGGACGAGCACCGCGAGTGCGAGCGGCTGCTGCTGGTCGGCCATAACCCGGGCCTGGAACAGCTGGTGGCACTGATGAACAGTGGCCAGACCGGCGACTATCGGGGCATGCCGACCGCGTCGGTCGCCCTGCTGGCCCTTCCGCTGGATGCGGCGATCGAACCGGGCATCGCCCGGCTGTCTGCCTTCTGGTGGCCCTGACGCCTGCGCGCGCCGTGTGCCTGGGGCTGGCGCTGCTCTGGGCGCGACCAGCGCTTGCGCAGACGCCGCCCACCCCCCTTGCCGCGACGCCCGCGGTGGAACAGCGCCTGCCGCTGGACACGGTGCGTTCGCGTTGCGGCTTCGAGATCCGCACCCGCTTTGGACAGAAGATCGAAGGCCTGTTCCCGCGCTTCGAAGGTGAAGTGCTGAAACTGGCCGATGGGCGCCACCAGGTGCGGCTGCGGATGGATGCGCGCCAGGTCGAGATCCCGGACAAGCCACGCTATACCGAGTGGATGCGCGGCGAGGATTTCTTCGACGTGGCCCGGTTTCCGCTGGTCGAATTCGACTCCGAGCCCTACGAGCCCACCATCACCCTCAACGGCGGCGATATCGTCGGCCGGCTCAGCATCCGCGGCATCAGCCACACCGAGACGCTCACGGTGATGCCGGCCGAGTGTCCCCGCGCCGGTTATGATTGCGATGTGATCAGTCGTGGCACGGTCCTGCGCGGACGTTATGGAATGGATAGCTGGCAGGTAGCCCTCGGCGACAGGGTGACCTTCATTCTGCGTGCCCGCCTGGCGGAGGCGCCCCGGCCGTGAAGCGTTTCTGGAGGTGCCTGCTGCCGCTGGCACTCGTGCTGACGGCAAGCGGTTGTGCCGGCTTGTCGCACCACCAGCGCGAGCGCGCCGCCGCCATCGCCGTGGCCGCCCGCGACACCACGCTGGCCTGTGACCGTGCCGACCGCTGCGCCGCGCCCTCGCCCCTGCGTGCACTGGGCGGCCAGGCCATGGCCGCCTCCACGCCCGAGCAGCCGCGCCACTACGCCACCATCCTGGACCACGGCGAAGAAGCGCTGGTGGCGCGCTTGAACCTGATCCACAGCGCCACCCGCAGCATCGACCTGCAGACCTACATCTTCGACAAGGACGACAGCGCGCGGCTGGTGATGGATGCCTTGCTCGATGCGTCGCGCCGCGGGGTCAAGGTGCGCCTGCTGATCGACCAGCTCTCGGCGATCTCGGACCTGGAGATCCTCGCCGCGCTGTCCGGTGCGCATGAAAACTTCCAGCTGCGCATCTACAACCCGACCTTCGGCAAGGCCAAGCTCAACTACTTCGACTATGCCGGCAGCGTGCTGTGCTGCTTTCGCCGCTTCAACCAGCGCATGCACAACAAGCTGCTGGTGATCGACAACGTCATCGGCGTGGTCGGCGGGCGCAACTACCAGGACGACTATTACGACTGGGACGCCGAGTACAACTTCCGCGATCGCGACGTCATCGTGGCCGGGCCGGAAGCACGGCACATGGCCGACAACTTCGAGGCCTTCTGGCGCGCCCAGCGCAGCGTGCCGGCCGAGCGCCTGAACGATGTCGGCCGGACCTTGCTGCGCGAGGGCGTGCCATCGATGCCGCCCGCCCAGTTCCAGCATCCGGAGCGCATCGCCCGGGTCCGCGAAGAGGCCGCCGATAGCGGCTTCATCAGCGAGCGCTTCGTCGACACCGCCCTGCCGGTACGCAAGGTGCTGTATGTCGCCGACCTGCCGCAGAAGCATCGCAAGGAACCCTCGCGCCAAGCGGTATCCACCGCGCCGGAAGTCGATGGCCTGATCGCCAACGCGCAGCGCGAAGTGCTGCTGCAAACGCCTTACCTGGTGTTGTCCGATCCGGCGCAGGAGATCTTCCGCGACCTGCGCAAGCGGCAGGCCCCGCCGCGCATCGTGGTCTCGACCAACAGCCTGGCCGCCACCGACAACCCGGTCGTCTACGCGCTCTCCTACAAGTACAAGCGGCGCAACCTGCGCGAGCTGGGCTTCAACATCTACGAGTACAAGCCGTTCCCGCTCGATGCACCGGTGGATTACGAAAACCTGGTGCGCGCACCGCTCGCGCCCTATGACCGTGGCGGGCGCGAGAACCGGGTCGTGGGCGGCAGCGCGGTGGGCAATGCGGTGCGCGGCAGCAGCGGCCCGCCCGCTGGCCGCGCCCCGCGCGAGCGCGATGCCGACGACGATCGCAAGGGCACTGGCAGCGAGGTCGATCGCCGGGTGCAGCGTACCGAGACTCGTCCGTCCTTCCTCAGCACCAAGCCTTCGACGCGGCCCCTGCCGGTAACGCGTGAAGGCGCCCGCATGGGCCTGCATGCCAAATCGCTGGTCGTGGACCGGCGGGTCGGGGTGATCGGCACCCACAATTTCGATCCGCGCAGCGAGAACTACAACACCGAAGGCGCGGTGGTAATCGAGGACCCGGCCTTTGCCCAAGCCCTGGCCGCGAGCATCGAGCGCGACATGGAACCGGAAAATGCCTGGGTGGTGGCGCCACGCGGCAAACCGCCGGTGCTGTCCGGATTGAACTACAGCGTGGGCAAGGTGTCCGAAGCGTTGCCCATCCTCGATTTCTGGCCCTGGCGCTATGCGACCAACTACGAGTTCAAGCCCGGCCCCGATTGCCCCTGGCCGCTGCCGCGCCAGGACCCGAACTTCCTCAAGTGTTACCAGCCGGTGGGCGACTTCCCCGAGGTCAACGTCGGGCCGAAGTGGCTGCTGGTGCGGATGCTGACCGCTTTCGGCGCCGGCCTGGTGCCCATCCTCTGAGCTTTGGTGATTGCAGGAGACTGACCATGGTGTTCCGCGAACCGGTGTCGATCGACACCCTCAACGCCCTCAGCCGGGGCAACATGCTGCAACACCTGGGCATCGAATTCACCGCCGCCGGCGATGACTGGATCAGCGCCACGATGCCGGTGGATGCGCGCACCAAGCAGCCTTATGGGCTGCTGCACGGCGGTGCATCGGTGGTCCTGGCCGAGACCCTGGGCAGCAGCGCCGGCAACCTGTGCGTGGACCCCGAAAAGCAGATGTGCGTAGGCGTGGAGATCAACGCCAACCATATTCGCGCGGTGACCGGGGGCAGCGTCACTGGCACGGCGAAGGCCCTGCACGTGGGCCGCAGCCTGCACGTGTGGGAAATCGGCATCGTCGATGCACAGGGTCGGCGGGTCTGCGCATCGCGGCTGACTCTGGCGGTAGTGCCGCGCCCCGGCGCCGCCTGAAGCGCTTCGACGCCACCGCTGGAACACGCCTGGCCGGTGATGTGACTGCGCCCGGCGCCCAGTGCTGCCACAATAGGCCCGTTCCTTCCCCACGTGTTTCCCGGTACCTTCCCCGAATGAGCGAGTCTTCCCTGCCCGCCACGCGCGAAGCTGGCGGCACGCTGCGTTGGTTCCGATACCTGTATCGCGTGCCCCTGCTGGTGCTGCACGTGCTGATCGGACTGCCGCTGACCATGGCCTGCATCGTGATCACGCCGCTGGCGCGGATCCGGCTGCGCGCGGACGACACCCTGGAACAGCTAATGATCCGCTGGTGGCAGGGCAACCTGATGCGCATCTTCGGCTTCCGCCTGCGCCGTATTGGCACGCCGTTGTCCGGGGCCACGCTGTTCGTCGCCAACCACGTGTGCTGGATCGACATCAGCATCCTGCACAGCCAGCGGGTGATGGGTTTCGTCGCCAAGCGCGAGATTGCCGGCTGGCCCCTGGTGGGCTGGCTGGCCGCGCGCGGGCAGACGATCTTCCACCAGCGCGGCAGCACCGAGTCGCTGGGCGGCGTGCTGCAGGAAATGCTGGCGCGCCTGCAAAGTGGCAAATCCGTGGGCGTGTTTCCGGAAGGACGCACCCGCGGCGGCGAGGAAGTCGGCCCGTTCCATGCGCGGATCTTCCAGGCCGCGGTCGAGGCCCATGTACCGGTGCAGCCGGTCGCCCTGCGCTACGGCGCGCATGGCAACGCGCAGACGATCGTGGCGTTCGGCCCGCGCGAGAGCTTCTTCGCCAACTTCCTGCGCCTGCTCGGCGAGCCGTCGCGGGTGGCCGAGGTGCACTTCCTGCAGCCGATCGCGGCTACGGATGTCGAAGGCCGCCGACGCATCGCCGAAACATCGCGCAGCCGCATCATCGCGGCGATGGAGTCCTGAGTCGCCATGAGCATGCCGCGCTTTCCGCATTCGCTGACCTCGGTGCGCCGGGCGGGCAATCGGGGGCGCGCATGCTGACGGCCGAGGAATACCGGCCGCCGCGCTGGCTGCGCAACCCGCACGTGCAATCGGTGCTGGGGTCGATCGGCATGCGCCGCCGCCGCAGCCAGCAGCTGCTCAGCGCCAGCGGCGCGCACAGCACCTCGCTGATCCTCGACGGCGGCGATGGCGTGCGCCTGCAAGGCTGGCTGGACGTGCCGCGCGATCCGGCCCCGCGCGCCACCGTGCTGCTGCTGCATGGCTGGGAAGGCAGCGCCGACTCCAGCTACATGCGGATGACCTCGGCCCGGCTGTTGGCGCAGGGCTGCCAGGTGTTCCGGCTCAATTTCCGCGACCACGGCGGTACGCACCACCTCAACGTCGACCTGTTCCATTCCGATCGCATCGATGAGGTCGTCAACGCCGCCGCAGACCTGTGGCGGCGCTTTCCCTCGCCGCGGCTGCTCGCCGCGGGCTATTCGCTGGGCGGCAACCACGTGCTGCGCCTGGCCTTGCGTGCGCCGGCCGCAGGCTTGCCGCTGGAGCGTGTCGCCGCGGTGTGCCCCTTGCTGGACCCGGCCACGACGATGGAAAGCATCGCCAATGGCCCGCAGATCTATGACTGGTACTTCCGCCGCAAATGGCGCGAGTCGCTGCTGCGCAAGCGCGCGCTGTTTCCCGAGCAGCACCACTACGACGACGCCACGCTGGCCCTGGACATGCGCGGGCTGATGGCCTGGCTGGCCGAGCGGCATACCCGGCACGGCTCCCTGCAGGCCTACTTCGACAGCTATTCGATTGCCGGCGACCGGCTGGCGCCGCTGCAGGTGCCGTCCTCGATCCTGATGGCCGAGGACGATCCGGTGATCCCGTTCGCCGACTTCCGCGACTGGCATCTGCCGAGCGCCGCGCAGCTGGAGATTGCCCACTGGGGCGGCCACTGCGGGTTTCTGGAAAACGCCCGCGGCGATGGCTTTGCCGAACGCTGGGTGGCCGACCGCCTGGCCGAAAGCAGCTGAAGCGGGCGTCCTGGCGGGGCCCGCTACAATAGCGGTTTGCCCCCGAGCCGGACGCCATGCAAGACAACATCATCCAAGCCCTGCGCAGCAACGATGCCGACCAGGCCGTGGCGCTGGCCCACGCCTGGATCGCCGCCGAAGGCGAGAGCGCGCAGACCCTGCGCTGGCTGTCGCTGTCGCTGCAGCAGCAGGGCCAGCTGGACGATGCGCTCACCGTGCTGCGCCAGGCCATCGCCCTGTCGCCGGAAGACGCCGACCTGCACCTGCAGCAGGCCGGCCTGCTGCTGGCCGTGCGCGAGACCGGGGCGGCGCAGGCCGCCCTGGCCCGCACCACGACCCTGGACCCGAACCAGTTCGAGGCCTACGTGATGCAGGCGCACCTGGCGATCAGCCGCGGCGACATCGACGAGGCGGCCCGGATCAGCCAGCTGGCCGCCCGCGTGCAGCCGGATCACCCGCAGATCGATGCGATGGATGGCGTCATCGCGCTGCGTCGGGGCGACATCGATCTGGCGTTGTCCGTGCTCAGCCGCGCGGTCGAACGCATGCCGGACAACCCCCAGGTGCTGTTCGCGATCGGCATGGCCTACGTGTTCAAGGGCCACTTCGCCTTCGCCGAGCGCGCACTTGCGCGGGTCATCGCGCTGCAACCGCCCGGCACGGCGCTGCGCGCTTTCCTGGCCCAGCTGGCCGCGCGCCAGGGCCGCCTCGACGATGCACTGGAAGCGATCAAGGGCGCCCTCGCCCAGCCTGATGGCGACACGCCCGGCATGCATCGCCTGGCCGGCGAGCTGTACCTGCAGTCCGGCCAGCCGGCCGAAGCGCTGGGCCACCTGCGCCAGGCGCTGGACAACGGCCCGGTGGATCGTCGCGTGTTGCAGTCGCTGCTGCTGGCCTGGCAACAACTGGGCCAGACCGATGCGGCGCGCGACGTGCTCGATGCCGCGCTGACCAGCAAGCCGCGTGCACAGGAGCTGTGGCTGGCGCGCCTGGCGCTGGCGCCGATCGGCGGCGAAGAAGCACTGGAAGTGGCCGAACGCTGGGTGGCGGCGATGCCCGAGTTCCTGCCGGCGCTGGAAACGCTGATGCGCATCCACGACATGCAGGACCGCCCGGAAGAAGCGGAGATGGTCGCGCGGCAGATCGTGGCCATCCAGCCGGGCCGCATCACCGGCGAGCAGCGCATCGTCGAAGCGCTGTTGCAGCGCGATCCGCCTGCCGCCATCGCCTGCGTGCAGTCGCTGATGGAAGGTTTGCCGGAACGCGAGCGCACGGTAGTGCGCCCGTGGCTGGCGCAGGTCCAGGACCGGGCCGGCGAACGCGCCGCGGCGCTGGCCACCTGGATGGAATTCCACGCCGAACAGGCCCAACACCGTCTGCCGTTGCCGCCGCATGCGCCCGTGCAGCCCACGCAGTGGCCGGCCCTGGGCGAAGTGGCTGCCGACAATGCGGCGCGGCCGCTGCTGCTGTGGGGCGCACCGGGTTCGCACGTCGAGCGCATCGCCAACGTGATGGGCGCGGCCAGTTCGGTGCTGCGTCGTGACCGCTACGCGGCCAACGTGCCCAACGACGGCTTGCAGAGCTACCTCACCGTACCTGGCCTGGCCGACGGCAAGGTGTCCCCGGCGCAGGTCGTGTCGAGCTGGAAGGCGGCGCTGCCGCAGCGCGGCATCGCCGACGGCAATGTCATCGACTGGCTGCTGTGGTGGGACAACAGCGTGCTGAAGTCGCTGCGTCCGTATCTGCCGGAAGGCCGGCTGGCGATCGCCCTGCGCGATCCGCGCGACATGCTGCTGGACTGGATCGCCTATGGCGCGCCGATGCCGCTGGCGGTGCACTCCACCGACGCGGCCGCGCGCTGGCTGGCCGAGAGCCTGGCCCAGGTGGCCACGCTGCACGAGCAGGATCTGTATCCGCACAAGCTGCTGCGCCTGGACGGCCACGAAGACAACCCTGAGGCGATCGCGGCGCTGCTCAATGAAGCCTTCGGCGCGCCGTTCCCGGTGTTGCCGTCGGTGGGCGCCAAGCGCATGGCCAGTGGTCGCTGGCGCGATTATCGCGACCTGCTCGCCGCCGAGTTCGCCTTGCTGGCGCCGGTCGCCGAACGCCTCGGCTATCCCGCCGAGTGATGCTGAAAATCCCTGGAAACGGAGAATCCCCATGCGTGTGAGCAGCGACAGTTTCAGCAACGGCCAGCCGATTCCCGGCGAATTCGCCATGGGCGTGGCGGAGGGATTCGGCGGCAATCGCAACCCGCAGCTGGCCTGGGAGGACGTGCCTGCGGGCACGCGTTCCTTCGCACTGCTGTGCATCGATCCGGATGCGCCGACGGTGGCTGAACTGGTCGGCCGCCAGGACGTGGAAATCCCCCTGGACCAGCCGCGCGCAGAGTTCGTGCACTGGGCGATGGTTGACATCGGCGCCGACGAGCGCCAGATCGCGGCCGGCAGCTGCAGCGACGGCATTACCGCCAAGGGCAAGCAGGCGCCAGCCGGCCCGGCCGGCGCACGGCAGGGCTTGAACAGCTACACGCAGTGGTTTGCCGGCGATGCGCAGATGGGCGGCGACTATTTCGGCTATGACGGCCCGTACCCGCCGTTCAACGACCAGCGCGTGCACCGTTACTTCTTCCGCCTGATCGCACTGGACGTCGCCACGCTGGAGGTACCCACGCGCTTCACTGCCGCCGACGTACTGCGGGCAGTGCAGGGCCACGTCCTGGGCGAAGCCTCGGTGTGGGGCACGTACAGTCTGCACCCCAAGCCGCAAGCCTGAACCCACACCGCCCCCAAACCCGCCGACCTCCCTTCTCCCGTTTCGGGAGAAGGTGCCCGAAGGGCGGATGAGGGCACCCCAAGCCTCACCGCACCTGCTCGCTCTCCACCACCAGATCGAGCACATACACGTTGGCCGAAGCATCGGCCGGCGGATTGGGTCGCGTATATCGCTTCACCCGCAGCACGTTGCGGATACCCGGCTGGTGCTCATATCCCTCGATCGGATCGAAGAAGTTCTGCCAGGCCCCGGGTTCCCCCTGCCGCAGGCCTTGCGCGTCGTAACGCACTTCGCGCACCTGCAGGCACTGTTTGTCCTTGATCAGCGGATGCGGGCAGGGCTGGGTTTGCGGCGCCACTTCGAGGAACACCGTCTCGCCCGCGCCGTAGCGGCTCTGCGCCGTTTCCTGCCCGTTGAAGCGCAATTTGCTGCCATCGCTGCGCGTTAGCAGCAGCTGCGGTGACCCCGTCTCGCCTTCGATCGCCACGGTGAACCGCCCAGCGAACAACTCGCTGGCGAGGCGTTCCTGCGCGGACCTGGCCGGATCGACACAGGCCATCATCGTCGAGGCCATGCGGCCGAAGTCGAGCTTGTCGCCTTCCAGCGTGTAGGCCCCGGACATGCGATTGCACAGGTGATCGACCGCGACGCGACCTTGCAGGAAATCGAGCTGGATGGGTGCGCCATCAACAAACAGGGCAGTCAGCCGCTGGCCGCGCGCATCGGTGGCCTCGGCCAACTGCCAGTGGAATCGCGGCAATACCGCAGCGGCATCGTGCGAACCCGCGCTCGCGGTGGTCGCCGCAGGGGGCGCAGCCGCGGGCGTCGACGCTGATGCCGATGCCGATGCGGGAGCGGGCACCGCATCGGCCGACGGCGTGCTCGCAGGTTCGGCCGGCTTCTGGCACGCGCCGATCAACAACGCGCCCAGCAGCGGGGCATAACGCAGCCACGGGTGGGGGATCTTCATCGCAAGGCTCCTGCCAGGAATGCGCATGGCATACCCGGCAGGAGGTTCAGCCGAGATGATGACCGGATTCAGGCACTCGGCAGCCACAGTAGCAGCGCAACGCCGAGCACGATGCGGTAGACCGCGAACACCGTGAAGCGATGCGTCTTGATGTAGCCGAGCAACCACTTCACCACCGCAAAGCCGGTGACTACGGCGGCGGCAAAGGCCACGGCCACGTCGGCCCAGTTCTCTCCGGAGAGCTGCCCGCGCTTGGCCAGCTCCAGGAACGCATAGGCACTGGCCGCGAACATGGTCGGAATGCCGACCAGGAACACGAACTCCGCTGCCGCCGAGCGCCGGCTCAGGCCGAGCAGCATGGCGATGAAGATGGCCGAGGCCGAGCGCGACGTGCCTGGGAATACGCCGGCCACGACCTGGGCCAGGCCCACGGCGATGGCGACCTTCCAGGTGACTTCATCGCGCGGCGGCATGCGCCCGGCCCAGCTTTCGGCCGCGATCATCCACACGCCACCCAGTACCAGCGCCCAGGCCACCGGCACCACGGTTTCCGGCAATTCCCAACCGGCCAGGCGCACCGGCAGACCGACCAGCGCGGTGACCAGGAACGCCACGGCCAGCTTCATCACGTAGTCGCGGTTGTCGCGATCGCCCAGGTGCGTGGCCATGAACCACAGCCGCTTGCGCAGGACCAGGGTGGTGGCCAGGATCGCGCCGGCCTGGATGACGATGTTGAAGAAGTCCGAGCGGCGGCCCAGCCACTGTTCGGCGATCAGAAGATGGCCGGTGCTGGAGACCGGCAGGAATTCGGTGAGGCCTTCAAGAATGCCCAGCAACAGGGCGGAAAGCAGGTCGGACATCGGCACGTGGGCAGGCAGTGAGGGACGCGCCAGCATAGTGCATTCACGATTGAACCAGTTTGGTGCACGCCCATCGTCGTGCACCGTTATGGTGCGAAGTGCGCACCCGGCCCGGGCCACGAAACCATATAAATCAAACGTTTGCGCGCCTTCAAAACTTGGCACGCCGTTTGCTCTTCACCTTGCCATCACCGTCACCCGCCCGAGGTATCCGATGTCCCTGCAAGACGTGGAAAAGCTGATCAAGGACAACCAGGTCGAATTCGTCGACCTGCGTTTCGTCGACATGCGCGGCGTGCAGCAGCACGTCACGTTCCCGGTCAGCATCGTCGAGCCGTCGCTGTTCGAGGAAGGCAAGATGTTCGATGGCAGCTCGATCTCGGGCTGGAAGGGCATCAACGAGTCGGACATGGTCCTGCTGCCCGACGCGAGCACCGCCTACCTCGATCCGTTCTACGCCGATCCGACCGTCGTGCTGACCTGCGACATCCTCGATCCGGCCACCATGCAGGGCTACTCGCGCGACCCGCGCGGCATCGCCAAGCGCGCCGAGGCTTACCTGAAGTCCAGCGGCATTGCCGAGCAGGCCTTCTTCGGCCCGGAACCGGAATTCTTCATCTTCGATTCGGTGCGCTTTGCCAATGAAATGGGCAACACCTTCTTCAAGATCGATTCGGAAGAAGCGGCCTGGAACACCGGCGCCAAGATCGAAGGCGGCAACAGTGGCTATCGCCCGGGCGTGAAGGGCGGTTACTTCCCGGTCCCGCCGACCGACCAGCTGCACGACCTGCGTGCCGAGATGGTCAAGACCCTGGAGCAGGTCGGCATCGAGACCGAAGTGCACCACCACGAAGTGGCGACCGCCGGCCAGTGCGAGATCGGCACCAAGTTCAGCTCCCTGGTCAAGAAGGCCGACGAGCTGCTGACCATGAAGTACATCATCAAGAACGTCGCCTTCCGCAACGGCAAGACCGCGACCTTCATGCCCAAGCCGATCGTCGGCGACAACGGCTCGGGCATGCACGTGCACCAGTCGCTGGCCAAGGGCGGCACCAACCTGTTCTCCGGCGACGGCTACGGCGGCCTGTCGCAGCTGGCGCTGTGGTACATCGGCGGCATCTTCAAGCACGCCAAGGCGATCAACGCCTTCGCCAACTCCGGCACCAACAGCTACAAGCGCCTGGTACCGGGCTTCGAGGCACCGGTGATGCTGGCCTACTCGGCCCGTAATCGTTCGGCGTCGTGCCGCATTCCGTGGGTGTCCAACCCGAAGGCGCGCCGCATCGAAATGCGCTTCCCCGATCCGATCCAGTCCGGCTACCTGACCTTCACCGCGCTGATGATGGCCGGCCTGGATGGCATCAAGAACCAGATCGACCCGGGCGCACCGAGCGACAAGGATCTGTACGACCTGCCGCCGGAAGAAGAGAAGCTGATCCCGCAGGTGTGTTCGAGCCTGGATCAGGCACTGGAAGCCCTGGACAAGGATCGCGAGTTCCTCAAGGCCGGTGGGGTGATGACCGACGACTTCATCGATGGCTACATCGCGCTGAAGATGCAGGAAGTGACCAAGTTCCGCGCCGCCACGCATCCGCTCGAATACCAGATGTACTACGCGATCTAAGCAAGCACCGTGCAACCAGGCGACGGCGAAGGCTCCCCCTCCCACCTTCGTCGTCGCCGCCCTCTTCCACGGCTGGGGAGTCGTGGCGGCTGGGTGTTATTCGGCAGTTCGTCGTACCGGGAGAGATCACAGGATTTTCCAGGGGCAAGTCAGACCGGATGACGGTCGCGGGCCTTCGCCCTCTCCCACGATGGTGGATGCCCGCCGCAACGCGGCAGGTATTCGCCGGGGGCCCGCTACCGCTCCGCGCTAGAGGATGCATTCCAGCATCCGGGTGAACGTCGTCGCCGGCCGTCTGTGTGCAGGCCGGTTCCATCCACCATCGGGGTATGCGCATGAAACTGATCACCGCCATCATCCGGCCGTTCAAGCTTGACGAGGTGCGCGAAGCACTCTCGCAGGCAGGCGTGTCGGGCATCACCGTGACCGAAGTGAAAGGCTTCGGTCGCCAGAAGGGCCACACCGAGCTGTATCGCGGCGCCGAGTACGTCGTCGATTTCCTGCCGAAGATCAAGATCGAAACCGTCGTCACCGACGAACGCCTGGACGCCGTGGTCGAGGCGATCCAGTCCGCGGCGGGTACCGGGAAGATCGGCGACGGCAAGATCTTCGTCACGCCGGTCGAGCAGGTGGTGCGCATCCGCACCGGTGAAATCGGCGCAGACGCGCTCTAACCCTTCCGGAGGCCACATGAAGAACGTGCTCGCATCCGGGTGGAAGACCCGGTTCTACGCTGTTTCCCTGATGATGTTGATCAGCGCCTTCGCCACCACCGCGTTCAACGCGCACGCGCAGGACACCGCGGCGCCCGCCGCAGCGCCGACCACCGAAACGACCGCCGCCCCCACTGAAGAAGTGAAGAGCGAACCGCTCGATGCGGCTGCGGCCGCTTCCGCAACGCCCGCCGCTGAAGCACCCGCCGCCGCCGAACCTACGCCCACCGTGGACAAGGGTGACGTGGCCTGGATGCTGACCTCGACCCTGCTGGTGCTGCTGATGGTGGTGCCCGGCCTGGCGCTGTTCTATGGCGGCATGGTGCGCGCCAAGAACGTGCTCTCGGTGCTGATCCAGGTCGCGGTGGTGTTCTCGCTGATCAGCGTGCTGTGGGTGATCTACGGCTACAGCCTGGCGTTCTCGGGTGAAGGCCCGTGGATCGGCAACCTCGACAAGGCGTTGCTCAAGGGCGTGGACATCACCACCCTGGCGGCCACCTTCACCAAGGGCGTGGCATTGCCGGAGTTCGTGTTCGTCGGCTTCCAGTGCACGTTCGCCGGCATTACCGGTGCGCTGATCGTCGGTGCGTTCGCCGAGCGTGCGCGCTTCGCCGCGGTGCTGCTGTTCTCGGTGTTGTGGTTCACCTTCGCCTACCTGCCGATGGCACACATGGTGTGGGCGACCGGTGGTTACCTGTTCGAGAAGGGCGCGCTGGATTTCGCCGGCGGCACGGTGGTGCACATCAACGCCGGTATCGCGGGCCTGGTCGGCGCGTACTTCGTCGGCAAGCGCACCGGCTTCGGCCGTGAAGCGATCAAGCCGCACAACGTGACCCTGACCTTCGTCGGTGCTTCGCTGCTATGGGTGGGCTGGTTCGGCTTCAACGCCGGCTCCAACCTGGAAGCCAATGCCGGCGCGGCGCTGGCCTTCCTCAATACCCTGCTGGCCACGGCCGCCGCGGTGCTGGGCTGGTCGTTGACCGAGAAGATCATCAAGGGCAAGTCCTCGGCGCTGGGCGTGGCTTCGGGCATGGTCGCCGGCCTGGTCGGCATCACTCCGGCCTGCGGCACGGTCGGTCCGTTCGGTGCGATCGCCATCGGCTTCATCGCCGGCGTGCTGTGCGTGTGGGGCGTCACCGGGCTCAAGCGCCTGCTCAAGGCCGATGACAGCCTCGATGTGTTCGGCGTGCATGGCCTGGGCGGCATCATCGGCGCCATCCTCACCGGCGTGTTCAGCGCAGCGTCGCTGGGCGGCCAGAAGGGTGACGACTACAGCATCGGCCACCAGGTCTGGATCCAGACCGAAGGCGTGTTGATCACGCTGGTGTGGGTGGGCGTGGTCTCGGTGATCTCGTTCCTGATCGCCAAGCTGGTGTTCGGCCTGCGCGTGAGCGAAGAGTCCGAGCGCGAAGGCCTGGATATCACCGCGCATGGTGAATCGGCTTACGAGTCCTGATGAAGTTTGGCCGGCCCACGCGCAGGCGTGGGCCGGTGCAGTACGCCGAGCGCGAGCCGCCCGGCGGTGGGTCGCCAATACGTTTCGAGGGATGTGCTCCCGGGGGCGGAGCCATCGGAGTGTCCGTGAGGTCGAGGTCGATATGCACCACCGCCCCTGCAAGCCGTTGTCCATCCGCGCGCCACGTCACTTGCATTGCCGGCGCACTGCCGTTGCAATGGGCCATGGCCCCTCCGCGCATCGTTCGACCTGTCCTGTTGTGCTTGCTGGTGTTGCTGCTCGCCGCCTGCGCGCACGCACCGCAACGCAATCCGCTGGCGCAGTGGGTGCCATCGCCCAACTACAACAGTCGCCAGCCCATCCTGATCGTCATCCACCACACCGAGCAGGATTCGGTGCAGCAAAGCCTGGACACGCTGCGCACGCGCAACAGCGGCGGCCAGGTCAGTGCGCACTATCTGGTCGGCAAGGATGGCGCGTTGTATCAACTCGTGCCGGACGCCATGCGCGCCTGGCATGCGGGCAGCGGGCATTGGGGCACGATCAGCGACGTCAATTCGGCCTCGCTCGGCATCGAGCTGGACAATGATGGCCGCTCGCCTTTCCCGCCCGAACAGATCGCGACCTTGCTGCGCTTGCTCGACGACCTGTGCACGCGCTTTCGCATCCCGCGCAGCCAGATCATCGGTCACGCGGATTTGGCGCCGGCACGCAAGGTCGATCCCAGCCGCTGGTTCCCCTGGGCACAGCTTGCTGCCGCCGGTTATGGCGAATGGCCCGACCCGGCCGACACCGCCGCACCCGTCGGTTTCGACGCCTGGCTGGGGCTGCAGGCCGTCGGCTACCCGGTGGATGATCCCGCAGCCGCCGTACGAGCCTTCCATCGACACTTCCGCGGTTCCGACACCCTGGGCGAATCGCTCGACGTCGAAGACGCACGCATCCTCTATTCCCTCTTGCGCCAGCGCCGCAGCCGGCCCTGAAACCCGTGTGCCGGCGGGGCCGGACTCCCTGCCCGCATTGGCGTTGCGGACGCCTTGCACTACATTGGTGCAATGCTGATGTCGACCGCTGCGCCGCTGTTGGAAAGTCTGGCCACCCCGGTCGCCTGGGCCGGCGCCGACGGCCGCGTGCTGGGGGTCAATGCCGCCTTCACCCGCTGGCTGGGGATCAGCGCCCGCCGCCTGGTCGACCAACCGCTGGCCGCGCTGGAGATGGAGGGCGACGCGCTGGCGCGCTTCGTCGCCAACGACGAGCGTGATGTGCTGCGCCTGCACCGGGTGGCAATCGGCCTGCCGGGCGAGCCACCGCGCTTTGCCGAGGGCTGGCTATCGCGCCTGGACGATGGCGGCTGGCTGCTGGAAGCCAATCCGGTGGACGAGTTCCCGACCCCGGACCCGACCCACGCCTTGCCCAGCGCGCTCAGCGCCGCGCTGAAGGGTCTGGCCCATGAACTGCGCAATCCGCTGGCCGGGCTCAAGGGCGCCGCGCAACTGCTGGCGCGGCGCGCGGTGCATCGGGATGAAGACGAGCGCGAGCTGATCGACCTGATCGGTGCGGAGATCGAGCGCCTGAACACCTTGCTGGAGCGCCTGCTGTCGCCTGCGCCGGCCAGTCCGCACGATCGCCTCAACATCCACGCCGTGCTCGAGCGCGTGCTGCGCCTGGCCGAGAACGAGGCCGGCTGGTCGGTGCGCCTGCAGCGTGATTACGACCCGAGCATTCCCGAGATCCTTGGCGATGCAGACCGTCTCACCCAGGCCGTGTGGAACCTGGTGCGCAATGCGATCCAGGCCGGCGCTAGCGTGGTCAGCCTGCGAACCCGCGTCGAACACGGCCAGCGCATCCGCGACAACGTGCATGCGATGGCGCTGCGGCTGGAGATCGTCGACGACGGCCGTGGCGTGCCCGAGGAACTGGCCGAACACCTGTTCCTGCCGCTGGTCAGTGGCCGCGCCGATGGCAGCGGCCTGGGCCTGGCGCTGGCGCAGCAAGTCGCGCGCGAGCACCTCGGCACGCTGACCTATCGCTCGCGCCCGGGCCATACCGTTTTCACCTTGTTGTTGCCGCAGCCGGTCGTGGACGCCGGCAAGGAGCCTGGCCATGTCTGATCCCACCACGCAACGCATCTGGGTGGTCGACGACGATCGTTCGGTGCGCTTCGTGCTGTCCACCGCGCTGCGCGATGCGGGCTATAACGTCGATGGCTTCGACAGCGCCGGCGCCGCACTGGCTGCCTTGCGGCAGCGCCCGGCGCCGGACCTGCTGTTCACCGACGTACGCATGCCCGGCGACGATGGCCTGGTCCTGCTGGACAAGCTCAAGGCCGCGCACCCGCAGCTGCCGGTGATCGTGATGTCGGCCTACACCGACGTGGCGAGCACGGCGGGGGCCTTTCGTGGCGGCGCGCATGAATTTCTCTCCAAGCCATTCGACCTGGACGATGCCGTCGCCCTGGCTGCGCGCGCTTTGCCCGATGAAGCTGCGACGGCGCCGCCAGTCGCGAGCGTGGCTGGCTCTTCGGAGCTGATCGGCGACACCCCGGCCATGCGCGCGCTGTTCCGCGCGATCGGCCGCCTGGCGCAGGCGCCGCTGTCGGTGCTGGTCAATGGCGAAACCGGTACCGGCAAGGAGCTGGTCGCGCGCGCGCTGCATCATGAGTCGCCCCGATCGGCCGCACCGTTCGTTGCCCTGAACACCGCCGCGATTCCCTCTGAATTGTTGGAAAGTGAACTGTTTGGCCACGAGGCCGGCGCGTTCACCGGCGCGACCAAGCGCCACAGCGGCCGTTTCGAGCAGGCCAACGGCGGCACGCTGTTCCTCGACGAAATCGGCGACATGCCGCTGCCGTTGCAGACCCGGTTGCTGCGCGTGCTGGCCGAGAACGAGTTTTTCCGCGTGGGCGGACGCGAGCTGATCCGCGTGGACGTGCGCGTGATCGCCGCGACCCACCAGGACCTGGAAGCGCTGGTCGAGCAGGGCCGTTTTCGCGCCGACCTGCTGCATCGCCTCGACGTGGTGCGCCTGCACCTGCCGCCGTTGCGCGAACGACGCGCCGACGTGGCCCAACTGGCGGACAACTTCCTGGCGATGGCCGCGCGCAAGCTCGACATGCCGGCCAAACGGCTGTCCTCGGCAGCGCTCGAAGCCCTGCGCGCCCATGACTGGCCCGGCAACGTGCGCGAGTTGGAGAACGTGTGCTGGCGACTGGCGGCACTGGCGGTCAACGACACGATCGGCGTCGATGAGGTGCGGGCGGCGCTGTCGCGTGGCACGCGTCGCGGCAGCACGCCGGGCGTGGGCGGCGCGGGTGACGTCGGCGAATGGGACGCGCGCCTGTCGGATTGGGCGCGCCAGCGGCTGGATGCAGGTGCACAGGGTCTGCACGCCGAAGCCCGCGAGCGTTTTGACAAGGCGCTGCTGGAAGTGGCACTGGAGTTCACCCAGGGTCGACGTGCAGAAGCCGCTGCGCGCCTGGGGGTGGGCCGCAATACCGTGACGCGCAAGCTGGGGCCCGGTCGGCGCAGGCGCTGAGTCGAACGCCACGCGGCATTCATGGCGCTTGAACGCCCTCCCGTCTAGCGTGCCCCAAGCCCGAAGGAATTCCGTGCCCGTGAATCGCCGTTACCTGTACGCCTTCCCATTACTCGCGCTCAGCGCCTGCAGCAGCGCACCGTCGCCCAAGCCGGCCCCCGTATTGCCGCCTGCGTTGCCGAGCAGCGTGTCCAAGGCCGAAGCCGCATTGGCTTCGGCCTCAGGCAGCCTGGTGAGTGGCCGCGTCGTCTTGCTACCAGCACCGCAGGGCGTGCGCATCACCGGCACCGTCGGCGGATTGCGCGCCGGTGGCAGTTTCGGCTTCCACGTGCACGAGCGTGGTGATTGCAGTGCGGTGGATGCGAGCAGCGCGGGGGGCCATTTCAATCCCACCGCCAGCGCCCATGGCCGCGCCCGCAGCGGCGCGCATCATCTGGGCGACATGGACAACCTTGTCGCCGACGGCGAAGGCGTGGTGCATATCGACACCATCCTCGGCGGCGTGAGCCTCGGCACCGCGGCCGGCAACGACATCCTCGGCAAGGCGCTCATCGTGCATGCCGACCCCGATGACTATCGCAGTCAACCCAGCGGCAATGCCGGCGCCCGCCTGGCATGCGGCGTGATCCGCGTCAGCCGTTGAAACCCTCGGCGCGACCGCCGACCACATTGCCCGCTGGGCGAGGAGAAAACACCATGCGCATGATCCCTACCACGTTGTTCATTGCCACCGCACTGGCGCTGGGTGCGTGCAAGCGCGAAGCCCCGGCGACCGACGCCGCCGCAGACGCGCCCGCCGAACACGCCGGCCACGATGCGGCCGCACCGGCGCCGCCCGCCGCACCGACGGCGCCTGAAGCGCCGAGCGCGCCGGCGGCCAGTGCAACGGCAGAGATCAAACCGACCCAGGGCAATGACGTGAAAGGCAACGTGACGTTCCAGGTGGTGGGCGGCGCGCTGCGTGTCACCGGCCAGCTGAGCGGCCTGAAGCCGAACACCGAACACGGCTTCCATATCCACGAGAAGGGCGATTGCAGCGCGCCGGATGGCAGCAGCGCGGGCGGGCACTTCAATCCCGCGCAGAGCCAGCATGGCAACGTGAGCGCCGACCCGCACCACGGTGGCGACATGCCGAACATCAAGGCCGACGCACAAGGCAACGCCACCATCGACGGGCCGGTATCGAGCAACGTCAACATCGGCAAGGGTGACGACTTCGACATCACCGGCCACGCGGTGATCGTGCACGCCGACCCCGACGACTACGCCACCCAGCCTACCGGCAATGCCGGTGGTCGCCTGGCCTGCGGCGTGATCACCACGGCACCGGCGTCGAACTGACCGACGGCCTCACCTGGTACCAGCGTCGAACCCACCGACGGCATCAAACGAACACGAGCGTCGAACCAACCGAAGAAACCCCTCTCCCGCAATGCGGGAGAGGGGTAGGGGTGAGGGCGCTTTCAATAGTTCTCCCAAAGCCCCGGCGTCGCCAGCTCCACCAAGTGCTGGTCGGGATCGCGGAAATACAGGCTGTGCCCACCACGCGGCCACGCATTGCGCGCTTCGATCGCCACGCCGCAATGCGCGAGCCATGCTTCCCAACGCGGCAACGCATCGGCCGCGATGGCGAAGGCGAAATGCACCGGGCCGTGGCCGTCGTGCCCAGGTATCGCGCCACTGGGCAGCTCCACCCGCTTGCCGGTGGCGCCGTGACGGAACAACAACAGCACCTGTGCCGGCGCCACGGCGAAGGCGACCAGGCGATCATCGCCGGACATGGCGCGCAGCCCGAGCACGCCCGCATAGAACTCCCGCGCGCGCGGCAGGTCATCGACATACAAGGCGGTTTCAAGCACGCCGCTCAGCGCAGGTGCGGTAGATACGTCGGCCATGTGACCTCCGCGGTGGGGAGCAATCCGGCTGGCGCGCGCTGCGCGACGGCGGCGGTACTCAGGCTTCCAGTGCGGCGCGGGCGTCCTGTCCGGGTTCGACATGCACGTACAGCACCGGCACGCCATGCGCCTCCAGCACGGCGGCCATCTGCCGCTGGCGAGCCAGGTACTGCTCGTAGACGCGCTTGAGCTGCTCGCAGTCCTCGCGGTCGTGCGCGTAGTGCGCGCACCAGCCGGCAGGATCGAACAGCGCCATGCGCACTTCACCGTCCACGTAACGCAGCAAGGGTTCCGGTGGCGCGGCCAGCCATTCGCTTTCGTCCGGCGCCAGCAGCGCGGTTTCTAGCAGCGGCCACAGCGGGGCCAGGCCCTGGTTGTCGTACTGCATCGACATCATCGCGGCGAGGTCGTGCACGGTGAGGTAGCGCGCATGTTCGATCTGCGCACTGAAGGCCTCTTGTGCCAGCAACGCCGTGTCGGCCTGGGCCATGCCCTGCGCCAGCAACACGTCTTCCAGCGCCGCAGCCACCTCGGCCACGACCTTCGGATCGCCAGCGAGCAGGAACGGCAGGATGCGCAGGTTGCCGCCCGCCAACGTGGCATCGGCCTGGAACGGCAGCGGGACATCGCCTTGTGCGTCGGCACCGAAGGCCAGCAGGCGCGGCCCGTCTTCGCGACCGGGTGCGCGGGCGCGCAGTTCATCCAGGCGACGATGCAGCGGCCAGCCCGGACGCAATGCCTCGGCCGGATCGAAATGCGCGGCCGCCAGGCTCAGCTCAAGTTCGCGCACCTGCGGCACCCATTGCGCCAGATCGCGCCCGACCCGCTCGGCGAGGGCGCCGGCTTCGGCCTGGGACAGCGCAGCGCGCGCCGGCGCGGTGCCGCCTGCCAGTTCCAGTGCCAGAACACCAATGGCGGTGGTGCCGAGTTCGGGATTGCTCATGGGATCGCGGTTGGCCCGTCACGGGGCGGCAGCTACACTGCGCACATTATGCCTGCCAGCCTTGTGCAGGCCATGTCCCCGACTCCCTCCATGCCAGGTCAACCCATGTCCGTCGCCCGTCCCGTCGCCATCCTCGGTGGTGTCCGTATTCCGTTCTGTCGCCAGAACACCGCCTATTCGGATGTCGGCAACCTGGGCATGTCGGTGCGGACGCTGGGCGCGCTGGTGGAGCGGTTCGGACTGCATGGGCAGCAGCTGGGCGAAGTGGCGATGGGTGCGGTGATCAAGCACTCCAGCGACTGGAACCTGGCGCGTGAAGCGGCGCTGTCCTCGGGCCTGTCGCCGCTGACGCCGGGCATCACCCTGCAACGCGCCTGCGGCACGTCGCTGGACACCATCGTCCATATCGGCAACAAGATCGCGCTGGGGCAGATCGATTCGGGCATCGGCGGTGGTTCGGATACCACCTCGGACGTGCCGATCGTCTACGGCAAGAAGCTGCGTGCGCGGCTGCTGGCGGCCAATCGCGCCAAGACGACGGGTGACAAGATCAAGGCGATGGTGCATGGCTTCCGCCTGAGCGAGCTCAAGCCGGAGTTCCCGGGCGTGGCCGAGCCGCGCACCGGCAAGAGCATGGGCGATCACTGCGAAGACATGGCCAAGGAATGGAACATCTCGCGCGACTCGCAGGACGAGTGGGCGGTGTCCTCGCACAAGAAGTTGGCCGCGGCGTATGAGCGCGGGTTCTTCGATGAGCTGATCGCGCCCTTCCGGGGGGTGAGCCGCGACAACATCCTGCGTCCGGACACCTCGCTGGAGAAACTGGCGACGCTCAAGCCGGCGTTCGACCGGACCTCTGGCCGTGGCACGCTGACCGCCGCCAACTCCACCCCACTGACCGACGGTGCCGCGGCGGTGCTGCTGGCCAGCGACGAGTGGGCGCGGGCGCACGGCCATGAGCCGCTGGCGTACCTGCGCGATGCGCAGGTCGCCGCGGTCGACTTCGTGCATGGCGAAGGCCTGCTGATGGCCCCGACCATCGCCGTGCCGGAGATGCTCAAGCGCCATGGTTTGAGCTTGCAGGACTTCGATATCTACGAGATCCATGAAGCTTTCGCCGCGCAGGTGCTGTGCACCCTGCGTGCCTGGGAGAGCGAGGACTACTGCCGCAATCGCCTGGGGCTGGATGCGCCGATGGGCCGCATCGATCCGGCGAAGATCAATCCGCTGGGTTCCTCGCTGGCCACCGGCCATCCGTTTGCCGCGACCGGTGCGCGCATCGTCGCCACGGTGGCCAAGGAATTGAAGGAACGCGGCGGTGGCCGTGCGCTGGTGTCGATCTGCACCGCCGGTGGCATGGGCGTTGTGGCGATCATCGAGCGATAGGGAGCGGCACACCCCGCTACGCGGGCTGCGCCTCCCAAGGTTCGCTACGCAAACCTTGGGTCCCTGAGCTCTTCCTGCCTATCCCCCGCGCCTGTCGGCGCGCCCCTGACGATTGCGCTGCAACCGCCAGGGGCCACGCCCTCAATTTGCCTACCCCGCGCCTTCGGCGCGCCCCCTAACAAAGGGGCTGCTCGGCGTTTGGTCCGCACGTGGTCGCGGTCGCAGCGATCGCTGCCTATCCGCGCAGCCTGGGTACGCCGTGATCGTCGCGGTCTTCGGCTACTGCCTGGTCGTGGATCTGGGCGCGCAGGTCGCGGTGGCCGGTCAGTTCGCTGATGACATGGCCACGGCTGCCGTGCAGAGCGTTGCGATAACACTGCGCGGCCAGTTGCGGTTCGCCTGCGGCCGCGAAGCCTTCGCCCAGTTCTTCCCACGCAGGGGCGCCTGCGCCCTGCGCGATCGCGCGGTGCAGGAATTCTTCGGCCTGGCTCCATTGCTGCTGCTGGCGTGCCAGGCGCGCCAGCGTCAACAGCAGGCCCGGGCTGGCCGGGTGCGTGGCCAGCCAGCGCTGGGCGCTGGCGCGGCGCGAGTCGTACTTCTCCACGGGCAAGGTGCCGTAAAGCTCGATCAGTTCTTCGTCCCAGTGGGCGTCCAGCGCCTGCTCCAGGCTGCGCAAGGCGGCGTCATCCCAATGCAGGGCCGCGCTGCGACGTGCGTAGGCCGCCACTACGGCCGGTTCGCTGCGCAGGGTTTTGGACAGCACTTCCCAGCGCTCGGCCAAGGCGTTGGCGTCGGCCGCCTGCTCCAGCGACAAGGTCGCCAGGCGGCGCTCCAGCGCGGCAATCGCTTCCGGCGAGAGCGCCTGTTGTTGCCGCAAGGCGCCGAGTTGACCGTAGGCCTCGCTGGCGCGGCCGATCAAGGCCAAGGCTTCGGTGCGCAGCACCAGGCCGCGTGGCGGCAGCGGCTGCACCGCCGGGGCGTCGAGCACGTTGATCGCATCCACAGGACGCGCCTGCGCCATCAGGCGTTCGGCCTGCAACAGGGCGTAGGTGGTCGGGTCGCGCGTGGCCAGGTCGTTGGCCAAACTCTGCGCGCCGTCGGCGTCGCCACGCGCGTCGGCGACGCGAATGGCGGCTGGCAAGGCGACCGGCGCAACTTCATCATCTTCGGCGGCGGCGACCAGCGCCTTGCCGGCGCGGTTCCACTGGCCCAGTTCGTACGCACGCAGGCCCTCGATCAGGCGCGCGCGACCGCGCTTGCGCCGGTAGCGGCCCCAGGCCCGGAACGGCAGGCTGATCAGGATCCACAGCAGCCACAACGCCAGCAGCACCACGATCAGCGCGAGCACCGCCTGCGGCATGGGCGCGATGTAGTCGTTGCCGCCAGCGCGCACCACCACCTCGCCGAGGTCGTAACGCTGCTGCTGCGATAGCCATTGCGCGGCGATCACGCCGAGCACGACGGCAACCAGCAGGATGAGCAGACTTCGCAGTGGCTTCATGGGGCTTGCCTCCCTTCACGCATGGCCTGCAGCTGTCGCAGGGTGGACCCGAGTTCGGGCATGTCCGGCCGTACCGGTGACCTGGCCAGGGCATCGAGCGCCTTGCGCTCGGCCTGCAATGCCGGCGAATCCGGCCACAGTCGAACCAGCCAGGCGTCGATCCGTCGCACTGCGCGGCTGAAGCCGCCCGCATCGCCGCGCTCCAGCGCTGCGCGTGCCAGGCTCACCTCGATCTGCAAGGCATCCTGCGCCGCGCGACGCTCGGAGCCAGCGATCAACGTGCCGCGCGATGGCCGGATCTGCAGCAGCGGCGAGAGCGCGCGTTGCCACCAGGCTGGCGGCTGTTCGCCTTGTTGCGGGACATCCTGCGGCAAGGCGTGCAGGCGCGAGATGAAGGCATCCAGTGCGCGGTTCAGCTCTTGCTGGGGTCCGGCGCCCAGCGCGTCGAGTGCATTGCGCTCCTGCACCAGGGCCTGGCGCAGGTTGAGATAGCCGGGATCATCAATCCCCTGCAAGGTGGCCGCGGCCAGTGCGTATGCACGGCGTGCGCCCTCCAGGTCGCCGGCGATGGCCAGGCGTTGCTGGCCCAGGCTGAGCAGCAGTTCCACTTCGTCCAGACGCAAGGCCTGCGCGCCGTGGCGATCCGGGTCTGACAGGCGCTCGACGGTTTCTTCGAGCAATGCGCCGCGCTGGCTCAGCCCGAGCATTTCATCGCGCAGGATGCGGTTGGTCGCCGCGGCGTCCTGCAGGCGCTGGTTCGCCGCGCGCTGGTCGCGCCGCAGCGATTCCAGGTTCTGTTCGAAGGCAGACCAGCGCTGCGCGCGCGCGTCCTCATCCTGCTGGCGGGTTTGCTCCTGCGACTGCCATGCCTGCCAGCCCACGTAGCTGGCGCCGGCGATGACCACGATCAGCACGAGCAAGGCCAGCCACCGCCATGGGTGGCGACGAGAAGTCGGGGGGGCGTCGGTCATCGTCGAACTTCCTCAAACGGGTGCAGCGCGTGCACGGTGCGCTGCGGCACAGCATGGCGTGCGGCGCGCGGCAGGGGCAAGGGCAAGCCGGCCCGGATTCAATCCGTGGCCGATCGGGGAACGAGCGCGGCCACCAGTTGCGCGGGGCGTGGGCCGGCTGCCTGCACCACGTGGACGAAGCCGAGTTCGTTGGCCAAGGCAGCGAGTCGCGCGCTGGCCACCACCACGGGTTGTTGCTGCCAGCGCGCACGCAGGTCGGCAGGCAGGTCGGCGAACACGCGTTGCAATGCCTCGCCGCTACTCACCGCCAGCGCCCACGGCGCCTGCAGACGCGCCAATCGCCGAAGCGTATGGGCCGACAGCGGCTGGGCAATGCGCGCGTAGACGTCGGCGCGCAGGACCTCGGCGCCGCGCCTGGCCAGCTCGACCGCGATGACGCCGCGGCCCCCCGGTGCCGTCACCAGCCCCACGCGCCCGGGATGGGTCAGTGCCGGCAGGGCCAGCAGGCCTTCGCTGTCCATCCGCGTGGGCTTTTGAACCTCGTCGACGCCCACCCGCTGCAACGCCTGCGCGGTGCCTTCGCCGACGGCCAGCCATTGCGTGCCGCCCATCGCATCCAGGCGCTGCAGTTTCGCCGCTGCGCGTACGGCGGCCGGGCTGGTGAACACCACGGCGGGCGCGGCCAGGGCTGTCGCCAGTGCATCGCGGGTGCCCGCATCGTCGCGGGCCTGCAGCCGCCATGGGGAAACGGCCAGTACGCGCAGGCCATGGCGGGCGGCCGCGCGGCGCAAGGCGCCATGCTGGCCAGCAGGGCGCAGAGAAATCAGGCAAGGCGGCGTGGATGCAGGGTTGGCCATTGCGCGGCATTATGCGAGCCCTTCGCCGCCGCGTGATGTGCCGATGTCCTTGCCCGACCCCACCGCCGAAGATTTGCAGCAACTGCAGGCGCAACTTTCCGCCATGCCGCCGGTCGCGGCCCTGGGCATTCGCGTGGCCCGGTATGCCGATGGCGCCTTGTTCCTGCAGGCGCCGCTGGCGGCCAACGTCAACGACAAGGACAACGCCTTCGGCGGCAGCCTCGCCTCGCTGATGACCCTGGCCGGGTGGGGCTGGGTCAGCCTGCAGCTGCGCCTGGCCGGGATCGCGGCCGACATCTACGTGGCCGATAGCGAACTGCGCTATCTCAAACCCGTGTATGAAACCCTGTGCGCTGACGCGACAGCGGCCGATCCGGTCGAGCGCGAGACCTTTCTTGCCACCCTGCGCCAGCGTGGCAAGGCCCGCCTGCAACTGGCCGCGCAGGTGCGCCTGGCCTCGGGGGAAGTGGCGGCCACTTTCGGCGGTCGTTTCGTCGCCATCGCGAAAGGGTAGGATGGCGCCTCGTCATCAGGGGGCCAGCAGCATGCGACAGGGGATGCGGATCGCCGCGGGGCTGATGCTCCTGCTGGTGGCACTGGTCGCGACCGCCGCCACGCGCGGCCAGCGCCTGCAGGACATGCAGGACGCCTACGCCGCCGCCATTCGCTGGAACGACTTCGACACCGCCTGGGCGCTGGTCGACCCGCAGTATCGGGAAGCCCACCCCCTCGGCGACCTGCAGCGCGCCCGCTACGACCAGGTGCAGATCTCCGGCTACAAGGTGCTCCGGGCCGCCGCCGGGGGCGAGGACGAGGTGGCGCGTGACATCGAACTGCGGGTCATCAACCGCAATACGCAGGCCGAGCGCACGGTGAGGGTGCGCGAGGTCTGGCGCTGGGACCCGGCCGCCAAGCAATGGTGGCTGGGTTCGGGCCTGCCGGACCTCTGGCAGGGCGAGTAGCCGGGCCTCGGGCACAGCCGTGCCTGTCGCCGGCCTGTGCGACAATCGCCGCCCGCTCAACGATCCCTAGATGCCGTGAATTTCGAAGAACTGCTGGCCTTTGCCGGGCGCAACCCGTTGCTGTCGACGATCTTCGTCGGGCTCACGATCGCCATCATCTATACGGAAATTGCGCGCCTGTTCCGCGGTTACCGCGCGCTCAAGCCGGCCGAGCTGACCCGCCTGGTCAACAACGAAGGCGCGGTGGTGGTGGATCTGTCGCCCGGTTCGGATTTCGAGAAGGGCCACATCGCCGGCAGCCGCAACGTGCAGCCCGCCCAGTTCGGCCCCGAGCACAAGACCGTCGCCGCGGCCAAGCAGACCCCGGTCGTGCTGGTGTGCCGCAGCGGCACTGCCTCCTCGGCCGCTGCCAAGCAGCTGAAGAAGGCCGGTTTCGAAAAAGTGTTCGTGCTCGATGGCGGCATCCCCGCCTGGCAGCAGGCCGATCTGCCCCTGGTCAAGGGCCGCGCCTGACCCCATTGCTGTCTGTGCGCCGGCTACCGGCGGCGCCTGCGACAGGCATGTGATAATCCCGCTTCACTCACGATATCAGTACTTCTGGAGTAAGAAATGTCCGACGAAATCACCAACGGCGCCGTCGCGCCGGCCGACGCAGCTGCCGGCCCCGCTTTCACCATCGAGAAGATCTACGTCAAGGACGTTTCTTTCGAGTCGCCCAATGCGCCGGCCGTGTTCAACGAAGCCGTGCAGCCGGAGCTGCAGCTCAATCTGAACCAGCGCGTGCAGCGCCTCAACGAAAACGCCTTTGAAGTCGTGCTCGCCATCACCCTGACCTGCAGCGCCGGCGGCCGTACCGCCTATGTGGCTGAAGTGCAGCAGGCGGGCGTGTTCGGTCTGGTCGGCCTGGAGCCGCAAGCCATCGACGTGCTGCTCGGCACCCAGTGCCCGAACATCCTGTTCCCGTACGTGCGCACCCTGGTCAGCGAGCTGATCCAGGCCGGCGGCTTCCCGCCGTTCTACCTGCAGCCGATCAACTTCGAAGCGCTGTACGCCGAGAGCCTGCGTCAGCGCGCCCAGCAGGGCGAAACCTCGCTGGCTGATTCGGAGCCGGCCGGCAACGCCTGAGCGTTGCCTGGCTGATCTGCGGATGAGCGAGACCAAGCAGAAGATCGCCGTCCTCGGCGCCGGCTCCTGGGGCACCGCGCTCGCCGCGCTGGTGTCCCGCCACGGTCATCCGACCGTGTTGTGGGGCCGCGACGCCGCGGTGATCGAGGCCATCGATACCCGGCACGAGAACCCGCGCTACCTGCCGGGCATTGCCTTGCCCGAGGCATTGCGTGCCACCACCGACCTGGCCACTGCCATGGACGGTGCCGGCTGGATCCTCGTCGTGGTGCCCTCGCATGCGTTCACCGAAACGGTGCACCTGCTCGCGCCGCTGCGTCCTGCCGATGCCGGCGTGGCGTGGGCGACGAAGGGCTTCGAGCCCGGGTCGGGCCGCTTCCTGCACGAAGTGGCGGGCGAGATCCTCGGCGATGCCGTGCCGCTGGCCGTCGTTACCGGTCCCTCTTTCGCCAAGGAAGTGACGCTGGGTCTGCCCACCGCCATCACCGTGCATGGTGATGACGCCGAGTTCGCGCAACAGGTGGCCGATGCAATGCACGGCCCCACCTTCCGCGCCTATACCGGCGACGACATGGTCGGTGCCGAGCTCGGTGGCGCGATGAAGAACGTGCTGGCCGTGGCCACGGGCGTGGCCGATGGCATGCAGCTGGGCCTCAACGCCCGTGCCGGCCTGATCACCCGCGGCCTCAACGAGATGTTGCGGCTGGCGTCGGTCATCGGTGCGCGGCCGGAAACCTTGATGGGCCTGGCCGGCCTCGGTGACCTGGTGCTCACCTGCACTGGCGATCTGTCGCGCAACCGTCGCCTGGGCCTGGCCCTGGGCCGCGGGCAGACCTTGCAGGATGCGGTGCGCGAGATCGGGCAGGTCGTTGAATCGGTGCAGACCGCCGATGAAGTGATGCGCCAGGCCGAGCAACATGGCATCGAGCTGCCGATCTCCAACGCGGTGCGCGCCGTGCTGCATGGCGAGATCACCCCGGCAGACGGCTTGCGTGGCCTGCTGGCCCGCGAGCAGAAGCCGGAGTATCCGGCCACGCTGTTCCAGTAGATCGGTAGCAGTGGCGGCATTGATCAGGCCCGGCGCAAGCCGGGCTTTTTCATGGACGAAAAAAAGCCCGGCCTAAGGCCGGGCTCCGGGGTACGGCACGGGAGAGAGGGACGTGCCGCGCCTGATCGTGGAAGGCGCTTACCAGCTGAAGCGCGGGCCCACCGACCACTGCACATCGCCGTTGTCGGTGTACATCTTCACGTCGCCGCTGACCGCCCAGTTCTTGTTGACGTTGAACTGGCCGCCCAGGCGGCCGTAGAACTCGCCTTCCGGATTGATGTTGTCGCGCTTGGCGTAGTCTTCGTAACCGGCCAGCAGGTAGGCCGAGAAGCGCGGACCGAAGGAATTGTTCAGGCCCACTTCCGTGGCCCAGCCATTGAAATCCTTGCGGTAGTGTTCCGGATCCAGGTTCTGGTACGACACGCGCGCCAGCAGGTCGGTGCTGTTGCTGATGGCGTAGTTGTAGCCGACGCCGACGTTCCACTGGTTCAGATCGAGATCACCCGCGCCGTCGAACTTCTGCTTGCTGTAGCCAGCGAACACGTGGAAGTTCGGGTGGAACGCGTAGGAACCCTTGATGCCCCAGCCATCGGCGTCTGCGCCGTCGACATCGGTCTTGATGTAGTCGCCCTCAACATAGTTGTAGGAGATGTTGTCGGCGGCGGACGCTGCGAACGGGAGGGCAGCCAGCAGGCCGAGGGCGAGCAAAGAAGTCTTCATTTGGGGATTACCTTTTATTGTTGGTGATCGGCGCTGAGGCGTAATGCCGTTCGCAGCCGACTTGTAAATTCTCGGTTATTCGCCCAAATCGCCACTGAACTAGCGCATGAGTGTTGGATTAATCACCAGCGTTATTCAGCGGGGAATTCTTGTTTCTTTTGCGCGCAACAGGCACGCGGGCGCGTTGCAAATCCTGCAACGCGAACTCAATCAGAAAATTTTGAAAAGCGGCAAACGCCTCGTGTCGAAGCGTTGCAGTGTGTGTCGCTCAGCGGCGCGTGCGGGTCGCGAAATCGGCGAAGCCGGCGACGAATTCGGTCAGGCGTTGGCGCGTGGCGGCATCGGTGAGCTGGCCTTGCGCATCGAACTGCTGGCTGGCGTGCGAGACCAGCAGGCGGCCCCCGCTCCAGTAGCGCGTGCCCAGCGTGCGCAGGATCGGCAGCCAGGCGGTTTGCGACAACAACGTGCCGAAGCTGCCCGGCGAGGCGCCGATCACCGCGAAAGGACGATCGGCGAACACGCGGGGGATATCGCTGGACGGGCGTGAGAGCCAGTCGATCGCGTTCTTGAAAACGCCTGGCACGCCGTTGTTGTACTCGGGCGTCACCAGTACCACGCCATCGGCGGCGAGGATCTTGTCCTTCAGCGCGACCACGGCCGCCGGCAGGCCCTCGCGCAGTTCCAGATCGCCGTCGTACAGCGGAATGCCGTGCAGCGTGGCAGGTTCAAGGGTGACGTCGTCGCCGGCCACCTGCACCGCTGCGTGCAGCAGGGCGGTATTGAACGAGCCGGTGCGCAGGCTGCCGGAGATGCCGAGAAGTCGGGTCATGGGGAACCTCGAGTGGGAGGTTCCGATTATGCGACGCGGCTTGCGCCTTATTGACCGCCGCAGAACCCCAGCTGGCGCCAGGCTTCGTACATCACCACGGCCACGCTGTTGGATAGGTTGAGGCTGCGATTGTCCGGGCGCATCGGCAGGCGCAGGCGGTGCTGGGCGGGGATCGCATCGAGCACATCCGCGGGCAGGCCGCGGGTTTCGGCGCCAAACAGGAAGGCGTCGCCGGGGGCAAAAGCGGGTGTGTCGTAGCGCACCTGGCTGCGGGTGCTGAGGGCGAACAGGCGCTTGGGCGCAATGGCGGCCAGCGCGGTGGCCAGGTCGGGGTGCACCTGCAGCCGTGCGTATTCGTGGTAGTCCAGGCCGGCGCGCTTGAGCTGGCGGTCGCTCAGGTCGAAACCGAGCGGTTCAATCAGGTGCAGCCGCGCGCCGGTGTTGGCACAGAGGCGGATCACATTGCCCGTATTGGGCGGAATTTCTGGCTGGTACAACAGGACATCAAGGAAAGGCGGCTCGCTCATGGGCGAATTCTAGCCGCCACCGACCGACCTGACGGTCGATCGGCAGGGCTCAGAACTTCGCCTGGGTGCTCATGACCTGGCCGATCAGTGCTTCCAGGTTGGCCGGCGACGGCTGCAGGTGCGGCACCGGCAGGTTGATGATGACCTGGCCGACCAGGGCGACGATGGCCTCGCTGGTGGTGCTGGTGTCGGCCGTAGCAACCGGGGTGGCAGCGCGGTCGAACTCGGCGCGCTGTTCTGCGCTCGGGCGGACCTGCACCGAAGCCAGGGTCACGACGCGCTGGGCAGCGGCTTGCTCGGCCTGCAGTTCCAGGATCTGGCCGACGGTCGGGCGGACTTGCACCGACGCCAGGGTCGGGATGCTGCTGCTCAGCTCATGATCGCGCTGGGCGATCTGGTCGGCGGCCGGGCGGACTTCGACGGTGGACAGGGTGGTGATGTTGTCGGCGTGGGCACTCATCGAACCGAAAACCGAACCGGCGGCGAGGGCGATGGCGACGCTCAGAGACTTGGTGTTCATGACGGTACCTGTTGGAGTGTTGGTGAGCGGTGGTGTGGTAGTAAGGTAGTACACCTAATCGGCCGGGTCAAGCGGAATTTCAAATTTCTTCGTTCTGTTCAGCATTTGGTCAGCTTCACTTTGATCCTGCTGCTTTCGCCCTAGAGCAAGAGCATGTCCCGTGCCAAACGTATGTCATTGATATTCAAGGATTAAAGTGAGGCGTGGGGTGTCCGCTGTCCGGACACTTGGCCGGATCGACCTGTCCGGACGCGCATTGCCGGTGCCGAAAGCAGTGGCGTGTTCAAGCCACGCCGGTCCGCTTGGCGGCGCCCTGGCCACGCTGCTACGCAACGCGGCGCCTTGTTTCTCCTTGCCAAATCAAACCGCTGCGGCACAATCCTGATTCCCTTTCTGAGCAAAGCCGCCCATGCGCGTCCTGATTGCCGCCAGCTTCCTTGCCCTTGCCGCCAGCGCCTGCACCTGGGTGCCGATCGAGCCGAACGGCAAGGCGGTACGCGTCATCCCGCCCGGCGCGGCACCTGCGGGCTGCGAACAGAAGGGCGAGGTCGTTGTTTCGGTGAAGAACAAGGTCGGCTTCTACAACCGCAACCCCTTGCGCGTGCAGGAAGAGCTGGAAACCCTGGCCCGCAACGAGGCGCCCAGCGCCGGTGCCAACGCCGTCCAGGCTGAGGGCCAGCCGGCCGACGGCAGCCAGCGTTTCACCGCCTGGCGCTGCAGCGGACGCTGAACCATTTGCCTGCCGGGCGACCGGGATGCTTGTAAAGATGCGGTGAAGGCTGGCAGGGGCTAGAATGGCGACCCCTCGCCTGAAGCTGTGGCGCTACTTCGATGCTCTTTAAGAACGTCTCCATCGCGGGACTGGCGCATGTTGATGCGCCGCATACGCTGACGTCGCAAGAAATCAATGCGCGCCTGCAGCCGACCTACGACCGGCTCGGCATCAAGACCGACGTCCTGGGCGACATCGCGGGCATCCATGCCCGTCGCCTGTGGGATGCCGACGTCCAGGCTTCCGATGCCGCCACCGCCGCCGCCCGCAAGGCGATGGACGATGCCGGCATTACCGCCGACAAGATTGGCCTGCTGGTCAACACCTCGGTCAGCCGCGACTATCTCGAGCCGTCCACGGCGAGCATCGTCTCCGGCAACCTGGGGGTCGGCGACCACTGCATGACCTTCGACGTCGCCAACGCCTGCCTGGCTTTCATCAATGGCATGGACATCGCTGCGCGCATGCTTGAGCGCGGTGAAATCGACTATGCCCTGGTCGTGGATGGCGAGACGGCGAACCTGGTCTATGAAAAGACCCTGGAACGCATGATGTCGCCCAACGTCACCGAGCAGGAGTTCCGCGACGAACTCGCCGCGCTGACCCTGGGCTGCGGTGCCGCCGCCATGGTGATGGCGCGTACCGACCTGGTGCCGGACGCGCCGAAGTACCGCGGTGGCGTCACCCGTTCGGCGACCGAGTTCAACAAACTGTGCCGCGGCAACCTCGATCGCATGGTCACCGACACCCGCATGCTGCTGATCGAGGGCATCAAGCTGGCGCAGAAGACCTTCATCGCCGCCAAGCAGGCGCTGGGCTGGGCGGTGGACGAACTGGACCAGTTCGTCATCCACCAGGTCAGCCGCCCGCACACGGCCGCTTTCGTGAAGTCCTTCGGCATCGACCCGGCCAAGGTCATGACGATCTTCGGCGAGCACGGCAACATCGGCCCGGCCTCGGTGCCGATCGTGCTGAGCAAGCTCAAGGAGCTGGGCCGCCTGAAGAAGGGTGATCGCATCGCCCTGCTCGGCATCGGCTCGGGCCTGAACTGCTCGATGGCCGAAGTGGTGTGGTGAGCCGCCGCGCGCTGTAGTCCGGCGCGCGACCGCCTGGCCCCACCGCAAGACGAACGCCCGCGCCGCAAGCCGCGGGCGTTCCTTTGTCCGCAAGAGGAATCCGATGACTACCGCCACCGCACTGCCCGGCTATCCGGCCCACCCGCAGCGATTCGAGGTTCGCCCCGGTCTGCGCCTGTCCTACCTGGACGAAGGCCCGCGCGATGGCGAGGTGGTGGTGATGCTGCACGGCAATCCGTCGTGGAGCTACTACTGGCGCAACCTGGTGGCCGGCCTGTCCGATCGCTATCGCTGCATCGTGCCGGACCACATCGGCATGGGCCTGTCGGACAAGCCGGATGACAGCGCCTACGCCTACACCCTGCAGTCGCGCGTGGACGACCTCGCCGCGCTGCTCGCCCACCTGGGCATCACCGGCCCGGTGACCCTGGTGGTGCACGACTGGGGCGGCATGATTGGGTTTGGCTGGGCGCTCACCCATGCCGCGCAGGTCAAGCGATTGGTCATCACCAACACCGCGGCGTTCCCGATGCCGGCAGCCAAGAAGATGCCGTGGCAGATCGGCCTGGGGCGCGACTGGAAGATCGGCGAGTGGCTGGTGCGCGGCTTCAACGCGTTCTCCGCCGGCGCGTCGTGGCTGGGCGTGGAGAAGCGCATGCCGGCCGACGTGCGGCGCGCCTACGTGGCGCCCTACGACAATTGGGCCAACCGCATCAGCACGATCCGCTTCATGCAGGACATCCCGCTGTCGCCGGCCGATCGCGCGTGGCCGCTGCTGCAAGCTGCCGGCCAGGCGCTTCCGGGCTTCGCCGATCGTCCGGCCTTCATCGGTTGGGGCCTGAAGGACTTCGTGTTCGATCGCCACTTCTTTGACGGCTTCCGCGCTGCGCTGCCGCAGGCCGAAGTAATGGCGTTCGATGATGCCGGCCATTACGTGATGGAAGACAAGGCCGAGGTGCTGGTGCCGGCTATCCGCGACTTCCTCGATCGCCATCCGCTCTGAGCAACGCGGGCTTTACAGCTCGGGCAGCGGATTGCGCTCGGCCTCGTCCACGCCGATCCAGTCGGCGGCATCGAGCAGCGGCAGCCCGTGGGCCAGGCGCGACTTGTCGCACTGCGCGCTGCGCTCGCCGAACTCCAGCGAGGCCGGCACCAGTGCGCACACCGACGGGCGTCGGTCGTGGATGGTGCAGCGGCTGTAGCGGCCGATATCGGCGTCGAGCGCGATGCAGCGTGGGTGGGTCTGCGACGTGCCGCGCATCACCCGCTCATGGGTGCGCAACGATTCGGTCAGCTCGATCGGCACCGCGCCCCCGAGCGCGGGATCGGCTTCGCTCCAGTGGAAACTGACGCGGAAGTAGGCGCAGCAAGCGCCGCAGGTGAGGCAGGGGTGCGCCATGGCGACAGCAGCTGAGACGGAAGGCGCGGCATTGTGACCGAACGGCCACGCCGCGCAAGCGCGCCGGCGTTCAGTGGCAGGCGCGTGCGCCGCCAGGGGTCGGGCGCCGGACGAGCACAGGATCCAGGGTGCGGGCGATAATCGCCCGATGACTTCCCCCTGCAATATTGCCGCGACGCTGCCCGAGCTGGCGCGTACGCAACCCCGGCAGATCGCCATTCGGTGCCCCGGCCGGCGTGGTCCCGACGGCATGGCGCGCTATGACCTCACGCTGACCTACGCCGAGCTGGACCAGCGCAGCGATGCCATCGCCGCAGGCCTGGTGAAGTACGGCATCGGCCGCAATACCCGCACCGTGGTGATGGTGCGGCCCTCGCGCGAGTTCTTCCTGTTGATGTTCGCCTTGTTCAAGGTGGGCGCGGTGCCGGTGCTGGTCGATCCGGGCATCGATCGCCGCGCGCTGCGCCAATGCCTGGACGAGGCGCAGCCGCAGGCCTTCATCGGCATCGCGCTGGCGCAACTGGCACGTCGCCTGCTGGGTTGGGCGCGTAGCGCCGAGCGCATCGTCACCGTCGGCACGCGGTGGGCCTGGGGCGGCACCACCCTGGCGAAGGTCGAGCGCGCCGGCCGCGGGGCCGGCAGCCAGCTGGCCGATACCGCGCCCGACGATGTTGCCGCGATCCTGTTCACCAGCGGCTCGACCGGCGTGCCCAAGGGCGTGGTCTATCGCCACCGGCATTTCGTCGGCCAGATTGAGCTGCTGCGCAACGCCTTCGGCATGGCGCCCGGTGGCGTGGACCTGCCCACGTTCCCGCCGTTCGCCCTGTTCGATCCGGCCCTGGGCCTGACCTCGGTGATTCCGGACATGGACCCCACGCGCCCGGCGCAGGCTGATCCGCGCCGCCTGCACGATGCGATCTCGCGCTTCGAGGTGACCCAGCTGTTCGGTTCACCCGCGTTGATGCGCGTGCTGGCCGACTACGGGCAGCCGTTGCCTGGCGTGACGCGCGTGACGTCCGCCGGCGCGCCCGTGCCGCCGGAGGTGGTCGCCCGGATGCGCCAGCTGTTGCCGCCCGACGCCCAGTTCTGGACGCCCTACGGCGCGACCGAATGCCTGCCGGTCGCGGTGATCGAAGGGCGCGAGCTGGAGCAGACCCGCGCGGCGACCGAGTCCGGCGCCGGTACCTGTGTCGGACACGTGGTGGCGCCGAACCAGGTGCGGATCATCGCCATCGATGATGCCGCCATCGCGCGCTGGCACGACGTGCGCGAACTGCCGTCCGGCGAAGTGGGCGAAATCACCGTCGCCGGTCCCACCGCCACCGACACCTATTTCAATCGCGACGCCGCCACGGCCGTGGCCAAGATCCGCGAGACCCTGGCCGACGGCAGTGATCGCATCGTCCACCGCATGGGCGATGTCGGCTATTTCGACGCAGAAGGTCGGCTGTGGTTTTGCGGGCGCAAGACCCAGCGCGTGGAAACCGCCGCGGGCCCGATGTACACCGAGCGGGTCGAACCGATCTTCAATGCCGTCCCCGGCATTCGCCGCACCGCGCTGGTCGGCGTCGGCAAGCCCGGCGCGCAGGTGCCGGTGCTCTGCTACGAGCTGATGCCGGGTGCTGATGGCGCCGACAAGGCGCAGCAGCTGCGCGCCGTGGCCCAGGGGCACCCGCACGCGCGCGCCATCGTGCACTATCTCGCGCACCCGGCCTTTCCCGTCGATATCCGCCACAACGCCAAGATCGGCCGCGAACACCTCGCGCGCTGGGCGACCGAACAACTGGAGCGCAGTGCATGAAAATCCTGGTCACCGGCGGTGGCGGCTTTCTCGGCCAGGCGTTGTGCCGTGGCCTGGTCGCACGCGGCCACCAGGTGCTGAGCTTCAACCGTGGCCACTACCCGGCGTTGCAGGCGATGGGCGTGGGCCAGATCCAGGGCGACCTGGCCGATGCCGACGCGGTGCGCCACGCGGTCGCCGGCGTGGATGCGGTATTCCACAACGCGGCCAAGGCCGGCGCCTGGGGCAGCTATGAGAGCTATCACCTGGCCAACGTGGTGGGTACCGAGAACGTGCTTGCGGCCTGCCGCGCCGGGGGCGTCGGCAAGTTGGTCTACACCTCCACGCCGAGCGTGACCCACCGCGCCACGCGCCCGGTGGAAGGGCTGGCTGCCAGCCAGGTGCCCTACGGCGAAGACTTCCAGGCGCCGTACGCGGCGACCAAGGCGATCGCCGAGAAGGCCGTGCTGGCTGCCAACGGCCCGGACCTGGCGACCGTGGCCCTGCGTCCCCGGCTGATCTGGGGCCCGGGCGACAACCAGATCGTACCGCGCCTGGCAGAACGGGCCCGCGCCGGCCGGTTGCGCCTGGTCGGCACCGGCGAGAACCGGGTCGACACCACGTACATCGACAATGCCGCGCAGGCGCACTTCGATGCGTTTGATCACCTCGCCGTGGGCGCGGCCTGCGCCGGCAAGGCCTACTTCATCTCCAACGGGGAACCGCTGCCGATGCGCGAGCTCCTCAACCGCCTGCTTGCCGCCGCAGGCGCACCGCCGGTGACGCGCTCGATCTCCTTCAAGACGGCCTACCGCCTGGGCCGCGCCTGCGAAATCCTGTGGCCGCTGCTGCGCCTGAAGGGCGAACCGCCGATGACCCGCTTCCTGGCCGAACAGCTGTGCACCGCCCACTGGTACGACATGGGCCCGGCGCGGCGCGACTTCGGTTACGTGCCGCGGATCAGCATTGACGAAGGCCTCACAAGGCTGAAGTCCTCATTTGGCACCGACACCGCCATCACCAGCTGAAGACTGCCTGCTTCCGATGATGGTCACGCGCCGATCCGGCCCGTCCACCATTTCGGGAAAACCATGCTGCATTACGCCATCGTCTTCTTCGTCATCGCCATCATCGCCGCCGTGCTGGGTTTCAGCGGCATCGCCGGCGCCGCGACCAACATTGCCTGGATCCTGTTCGTCGTATTCCTGATCCTGGCGGTGATCTCGCTGTTCCGCCGCGGTCGCGTCTGACCCTGCGGCAATCGGCTCACGGCCGGCGCGCCTCTGGCGCGTCGGCCGTTTTGCATCTGCGATCAGTCCACCGAGCTTCGCAACCGGGCGTCCGCCTGATGGCGTTCGATTGCCAGCTCCACCAATCGCGTGATCAGGTCGCGGTAGGACACGCCAGTGGCGCCCCATAGCTTTGGATACATGCTGATGTGGGTGAAGCCGGGCAGCGTGTTGATCTCGTTGATGACGACGCGACCCTCGGCGGTCAGGAACACGTCCACGCGCGCCAGCCCCGCACATTCCAGCGTTTCGTAGGCCTGCAGTGCGATCGCGCGGATCCGCGATTGCGTGGTCGCGTCGATCGCCGCCGGCACCACGATCTGCGCGCCGGTCTCGCTGATGTACTTGGTGTCGTACGAATAGAACTCGTCGTGCACCACGACTTCGCCACAGACGCTGGCTTCCGGTGCCTCGTTGCCGAGCACGGCGCATTCGATTTCGCGACCGACGATCGCCGACTCCACCAGCACCTTGTGGTCGAAGGAGAACGCCAGTGACAACGCCTGCGCGAACTCCACTTCGTCGCGAACCTTGCTGACACCCACCGAAGAGCCCTGATTGGCCGGTTTCACGAACAACGGCAGGCCCAGTTGCGCACTGATCTGGGCGAAATCAGCCGTCTGGCGATCGCGCCGGCGCAGGGTGACGAACGGCGCCACCTCCAGACCCGCATCGCGCAGCAGGCGCTTGGCGACGTCCTTGTCCATCGACACCGCCGAGCCGAGTACGCTCGAGCCGACGAACGGCAGGTTGGCCATGCGCAACAAGCCCTGCAGCGAACCATCCTCGCCCAGCGTGCCGTGCACGATCGGGAATACCACGTCGATTTGCGCCAGCGCCGAAGCCGGCTGCAGCGACTGCAGCTGCAGCGCCTCGCGGCCGGGCACCAGGGCCACGCCGTGGCCGGAGGGGTGCAGGGCGATGCGGGCAGGATCCTCGGCATTGAGCAGATAGCCGTGCACGTCGTTGACGTGCCACTGGCCCTGCTTGTCGATGCCGATCAAGGTCACCTCGAAACGATCCGGGTCGAGCGCATCGACGATGTTTCGGGCCGACTGCAACGACACCTCGTGCTCGGCCGACCTGCCGCCGAAGATGAGGCCCACCCGGATCTTGCCCATTGCACTGCCTGCCTGACGATTGAACGAAGGGGACACAGGATGCGCCAAATCGCCCGCCCGAGCATCGCCGGCCGGGGAACCGGCGCGCTGCTGCCGCTAGAATGTCGCCATGCCTGGATTCCCCCTGCCCAACCTGAAACCGCTTGCCGGCCGCGCGCTGGAAGCGGCGCTCAATCGTGCCCTGGCGCTGGACCCGGATACGCGCGCCGCCTTGCAGGCGCTGGACGGCCAGCGCATCGCGATGACCCTGGAAGCCCCCGCGCTCGCGTTGCAGATCCGCGTGGAAGGCGACCACCTGCGCGTGGGCCCGGTCGATCCGACCAGCGAGCCGGACCTGGCGGTGCGCAGCACGCTGGGCGGCTTGCTCGCGCAGCTGCCGATGCTCGCGCGCTCGCAACGCAGCCCCACACCAGGCGGGCGCCTGCGCGTGTCCGGCGATGCCGAACTGGCGCGTCGCCTGCAGCAGATGGCCAGCCGATTCGATCCGGACTGGCAGCTGCCCTTCGTGGCGGTGTTCGGCGAAGTGCTGGGCGTGCAGATTGCCCAGGCGGCCCGCGGCGCCCTGCGCCAGGCGCGCGACCTGATGACGGGCCTGGCCCGCGATGCGGCCGAATACGTCACCGAAGAATCACGCGACGTCGTGCCCAAGGCTGAACTCGACGCCTTCCATGATGATGTCGACCACCTGCGTGACGATGCAGAACGCCTCGCCGCCCGCGTGGCGCGCCTGCGCAGCGGCGGTGCCGCATGAAGGCCGTCTTCCGTGCCAGCCGCATCGGGCGCGTGGTGTTGCGTTATCGCCTCGATGACCTGCTCGAAGGCACGCCGGCCGAACGCTGGCTGCGCCTGGCCAAACCCTTCGTGCCGCGCGCCCCGGCGGCCATCGCGGCGCAAACGCGTGGCGCCCGGCTGCGCCTGGCCTTGCAGGAACTGGGGCCGATCTTCGTCAAGTTCGGGCAGATCCTGTCCACGCGCCGCGACCTGGTGCCGCCGGATGTCGCCGACGAACTGACCCTGCTGCAGGACCGCGTGCAGCCTTTCGACGGGCAGACCGCGCGGCGGATCGTCGAACAAGCGCTCGGCCAGCCGATCGAGGTGGCCTTCGCCAGCTTCGACACCACGCCGCTGGCGTCGGCGTCGATTGCGCAGGTGCACGCGGCCACCTTGCCGGATGGACGGCAGGTGGTGGTCAAGGTACTGCGGCCCACGATCGAGCAGCAGATCGACGCCGACATTGCCCTGCTCAAATCGCTGGCTGCGCTGGTGGACCGGACCCATCCCCGCGCAGACAAGATTCGCCCGCGCGAAGTGGTGGCGGAGATCGAGAGCACGCTGGCGGCCGAACTGGACCTGCAGCGCGAAGGCGCCAACGCCAGCGTGCTGCGTCGCTTCTGGCAGGGCTCGGATGACCTGTATGTTCCCGAGGTAATCTGGAGCCACACGGGCGAGCGTGCACTGACGCTGGAACGTGTCTACGGCATTCCGTCGGACGACGTGGCGGCGCTGGATGCAGCGGGCATCGATCGCAAGGCACTCGCGGCCAAGGGCGTGCGGGTGTTCTACACGCAGGTCTTCCGCGACAACTTCTTCCACGCCGACGCGCATGCCGGCAACATCTGGGTCGACAGCGACCCGGCACGCCGGCTCAATCCGCGTTTCATCGCGCTGGACTTCGGCATCATGGGCCAGCTCTCGCAGGAAGATCAGTACTACCTGGCCGAGAACTTCATGGCGATCTTCAACCGCGACTATCGCCGCATCGCCGAGTTGCACGTGGAGGCGGGCTGGATGCCGTCGAACGTGCGGATCGACGAGTTGGAAGCGGCGGCGCGCTCGGTGTGCGAGCCCTACTTCACCCGGCCGTTGTCGCAGATCTCGCTGGCCGAGGTGTTGCTCAAGCTGTTCCGGGTGGCGCAGCGCTATCAGCTGACCTTGCAGCCGCAGTTGATCCTGCTGCAGAAGACCTTGCTCAACATCGAAGGGGTGGGGCGCCAGCTGGATCCGGCGCTGGACATCTGGGCGGTGGCGCGGCCGGTGCTGGAGCGGATCCTGATCGAGCGTTACAGCCCGCGGCGTGCACTGAAGGAACTGCGCAAGCGCCTGCCGGAGTTGATGACCCATGCGCCGGACATGCCGCGCCTGGTGCATGCGTGGTTGCGCCAGCAAGTAGAAGGGCAGCATCGCGTGGATGTGCGCTCGGCCGAGTTGCGCGCGCTGGATCGCAGTGTGCGGCGGTTGCAGCGGCGTGCGGTGATGGCGGTGACGGGTGTGGGATTGCTGCTGGTCGCGGCGGTGCTGCACGGGTTGCAGGCCGATGGCAGCCATGCTGCTTCTGTCTGGACGTGGGCCAGTGGCGTGGCCGGGGCGGTGTCGTTGGTCGCGGCTTGGTTCAAGCGCTGACCTTCAGCGCAAGTGCTCGCCGCCAAAGTGCGCTTTCAGTTTTAAACAGAACCTCGGCTAGCCGCTGCCATCTCTGTAAATGTGAGGAACTTAAGGTTCCCGACAGAAACCTGCACCGTGCGATAGGTTTCGTCGCCTTACGGTGCGGGCCCCGACCCCTCGGGGGCAGGCGTTTCGGTTCCGGCGTACATCCATGTACTCAGTCACCGACCGTGGGCCATCCATGGCCCACTAACGCCTGCCCCCGAGG
>Ga0160473_100040_pt1 | contig 157352 bp, 146 predicted proteins | sample HID1975I_E11MG_FD_108217 | JGI IMG/M metagenome (GOLD analysis project Ga0160473, IMG submission 108217) | Enriched soil microbial communities from UW Madison campus, WI, USA - HID1975I_E11 MG | ecosystem: Environmental > Terrestrial > Soil > Unclassified | place: USA: Madison, Wisconsin...
ACCAAGTGCGGACATGTTCCCCCTCCCGTAAACGGGAGGGGGTTAGGGGGTGGGCTGGACGTCGCACAAGCCCACCCCGCTGCGACTAACGCGCTGCGCGCGCAAGTCTCGCTGCCCCTCCCGTCAGCGGGAGGGGAATGGCAGGAAACCACCCAAACCTGTCCTACAGCCCTTATATCCTGCTACACCGGGCCAAGGCTCTTTCCCATCGTCCGCGCACCCTCCATCCTCGCACGAAGATTTCCAACTCGCGCACGAAAATGTCACAATGTGCGGAAATGTGCGAAGTTAAGCGCGGTCGATCCTATTTTCGGCCCTTATGCTTGGGGCGCAGCCGTGGCGCCGCGTCGGACTGGCGACGGACCAGTTCATAGTCCAGCAGCATGTGCGGCGGGCCATCCTCGCTCTGGCCGCGGCGCCCTTTGATATGGCGTACCAGCAGATCGACCGCCGCGCGCGACATGGCGCTGATCGGCTGGCGGATGGTCGTCAGTTCCGGCCAGATGGTGGTGGCGAGCGAGGTATCGTCGAAGCCGCAGACGGTGAGGTCGCCGGGCACGTCCAGCCCGTTGCGATGGGCGATCGCCACCGTCGCGGCGGCCATGTCGTCATTGCTGGCGAAGATGGCGGTCGGCGGATTGTCCCGCGCCAATATATGCTCGGCCGCGTCCAGGCCGGATCGGTAGGTGAAGAAACCCTGTTCCACCAGCGCATTGTCCAGCGCGATGCCGGCTTCGCCCAGCGCCCGGATATAGCCCTGATAGCGTTCCTCGCTCGCGCTCAGGTTCGGATGGCCCTTGATGAAGCCGATGCGGTTATGGCCAAGGCCAATCAGGTGCCGGGTCATCTCATGGGCGGCGCCCCGGTCGTCGATGCTGACCGCGGCCAGGCTGGCCGGCGCATGGCCGGTCGCCACCACGACGGCGGGGATGCCCGCTTCGCGCAGGGCATCGATCATCGCTTCATGGTCGCACAGCGGCGGCGGCAGCACGACGCCGTCGATCCGGCCGCGCACCAGATGGTCGACCACCGCCTTGATCGCGGTCTGCTCGTCGCATTTCTCGACGACCAGGTCGATGCCGGCGCGGCTTGCCTGGTCCAGGCTGCCCACCAGGAATTCCGACAGATAGGACGCTGACGGGTTGGAATAGAGCAGGCCGATCCGCGTCTCGTCACCACCCGCCAGGCTGCGCGCGGCGGCGCTGGGGGAGTAGTTGAGCGCGGCGATGGCCGCCTCCACCTTCTCCTTGGTCGCCGCCCGCACCACCTGTTCACCATTGATCACCCGCGACACCGTCATGGGCGACACGCCGGCATGTTTCGCCACATCGTTGATGGTGGGCGCGTTGCGCTGGCGGCGGGAACTTCTGGCTTCCATCAGGATTTCGGGGCCTTCGACATGGGACTAGACTTCTCTGCTAGCGGGATCATTGCGCAAGCTTAAGTAAAATCTCATTTCGGGTGCCCCGGCGCATAGGGGAAACTCAGCGCCTTGTACCAGTCGAGCGGATGGGCGGGCGCCGCGCTGCCGGCGGGCAGGGAGCGGCCGGACACCGACTGGAAATAGGCGATGCAGGCGTCGCGCCACCATTGGGCTTCGCGATGCTGGATCGCCAGGAAGGTCTCGACCTGCGCGAAGCGCTCGGCATCGACCTGGGGCTTCATCTTGGCCCAGTCCCGCTGCATCGCCGCGACCGTTTCGACGCCCCGGTCATAATGATGGATGAGGCCGTCCCACAGCGTCTCGCCCGATTGCAGGCGATAGTCCCAGGGCAAATGATGGAACCACAGCAGGTCGCGCTCCGGCGTGGTCATGGGATTGTCGAGCAGCTTCGCCAGCGCCGGCGCATATTGGCCGGTGGCATTGCTGCCCGTCCTGGTCCGGTTAAAGCCGATGCCCTGCCTGTCGGCCTTGTGATAATAGACCGGGTTCCATTCGGGCCGCGCCAGTTCGGACACCCAGGGGGCGGGGCCATAATGATGGCCGGTGCCCATGATATGGGCCAGGCCCAGCGGCGTCATATAGTCGACCGCCGCCTCGCGCGATCCCATCATCATCGCGACGATCGGCGCAACCACCCTGGGATCGGGGGAGAAGGTCTGCGCCGCCCATTCGCGCGCGACAGCCTCGGCGGTCAGGTCCGTGTCCCACGCCATGCGGCCGAACGCATACCAGTCCGCCTGGTTGAAGATCGACCCGCTCCAGTCGCGATCGACGCCGATATTGGCGACCCCGGCGATGCCGGTCAGCTTGTGCCCTTCCAGCGATCCGTCGATCACCTTGGCGACGGTCGATCCCTTGCCTTTGGCCAGCGTATCGCTCTTCAGCGTCTCCTCGAACAGCGTGCCCAGATAGGTAAGGTGGGTCGATTGGCCCAGATATTCCTTGGTGATCTGAAATTCCATCATCAGCGGCGTCTTGGGCATCGCGCCGAACAGCGGGTGGAAGGGTTCGCGCGGCTGGAAGTCGATCGCGCCATTCTTCACCTGGACGATGACATTGTCGGCAAACTGGCCGTCCAGCGGCTTGAAGTCGCTATAGGCCTGCTTGGCGCGATCGTCGGGATTGTCATGGGCATAGACGAAGGCACGCCACATCACGATGCCACCATGCGGCCTGAGCGCGGCTGCCAGCATGTTGGCGCCGTCGGCATGAGTGCGCTTGTAATCCTGCGGGCCGGGCTGGCCCTCGCTGTTCGCCTTCACCAGGAAGCCGCCGAAATCGGGGATCGCCTTGTAGATCTGGTCGGCCTTGGCCTTCCACCAGGCGGCGACCGCCGGGTCGAGCGGATCGGCGCTTTTCAGGCCATCCAGTTCCATCGGCGCGGTCCATTTGACCGACAGATAGACCTTGATGCCATAGGGGCGGAACAGGTCGGCCAGCGCCGCCGCCTTGGCGATATAGGCCTCGGTCAGGCTGTCCGACTTGGCATTCACATTGTTGAGCACCGTGCCATTGATGCCGAGTGAGGCATTGGCGCGGGCATAGTCGGTATAGCGCGGCCCCTTATAATCGGGCAGGCGCCACCAGTCCCAGATCGACTGGCCGGCATAGCCGCGCTCCACCGTGCCATCCAGATTGTCCCAATGGTTGAGCAGGCGCAGGCCGATGCGCGGCGCGCTGCGCATATCGATCCGGTCGAGCGCCGCGCCGGTGCGGGCCAGGCGCAGCCAGGCATAGGCGCCGTGCAGCACGCCGACATCGGTCGCGCCGGCAATCACCGTCACCGGCTTGCCCGCGACCGTCATGGTGCGAATCGCATAGCCGTCAGGCCCCAGGCGGTCGGTCGGCACCGATGCCTCGTCCTGCTGCGCGGCCGACTGCAGCAGGATCGCACCTTGCTGCACCGTTGCTGTCAGGGGCACGGTGGCGCCGGTCAGCCCGGCTATGCCGCGCTGCAATTCCCGCCGGGCGATCATCAGGGTAGGGGTGTCTGCGCCGACAATGCTTTGCGCGCTGGCCCCGATCCGCTGGGCACCGGCGGCATCGACCGGCGCATTGCGCAGCCACAGGTCATAGCCATCCTCGGCCCAGGCGCGCGGCGCGCCGATCAAAAGGGCGCCAATTGGCCAGATACTGGCCATGATCCAGCAAAACAGGCGCGCAAACATTCGGTCCTCTCCCCCCTTGGCCCGCAGGCAATTTTTTGGTGCATTGCCAACGGTGGCATTGACAAGCTGCTCTTGGGTTGTGATGGTAACGCTATCAGTTGATCGGCGGCAAGCAAAAAGGAAAGCCGCGACAAAATTGGAGAGGGGCGTCGTGATCCGGTCAGTTCAGTTTTTGTGCGCAGCATCAGCGCTGTCGCTGGTGATGGCGGCGCCGCTCACGCCCGTTACGGCGGCGCCCGCAACCGGCCAGTCCGCTCGCCCGCTCTACAAGGATGCGTCCGCCCCGATCGAGGCGCGCGTCGATGATCTGCTGGCGCGCATGACGCTGGACGAAAAGATCGCCCAGATCACCACCGTCTGGACCGACAAGGTGAAGCTGCTGGACGCGCAGGGTGAACTGGACCCCAGCAAGCTCAGCCCGACCTTCCCCAACGGCATCGGTCATTTCACCCGTCCGTCGGACGGTCGCGGCAGTTTCAGCCCGCGCGTCGTGCCCGGCCGCGATCCGCGCCGCACCGTGGCGCTGGTCAATGGCCTGCAAAGATGGGCGATGACGCAGACGCGGCTCGGTATCCCGATCCTGTTCCATGAGGAAGGACTGCACGGCTATGCCGCCGTCGGCGCCACCAGCTTCCCCCAGTCGATCGCCATGGCGTCGAGCTGGGATCCCGCCATGCTGCGTCAGGTGAACCAAGTGATCGCCCGCGAAATCCGCGCGCGCGGCGTGCCGATGATATTGTCGCCCGTGGTCGACATCGCCCGCGATCCGCGCTGGGGCCGGATCGAGGAAACCTATGGCGAAGATCCCTATCTGGTCGGCGAAATGGGCGTCGCGGCGGTCGAGGGGCTTCAGGGTGTTGGCCGTTCGCGCACGCTCCAGCCCAACCATGTCTTCGCCACGCTCAAGCATCTGACCGGTCATGGCCAGCCCGAAAGCGGCACCAATATCGGCCCGGCACCGGTGTCGGAACGCGAACTGCGCGAGAATTTCTTCCCGCCCTTCGAGCAGGTGGTGAAACGCACCGGCATCGAGGCGGTGATGGCCAGCTATAATGAGATTGACGGCGTGCCCAGCCACGCCAATCGCTGGCTGCTGGACAATGTGCTGCGGCAGGAATGGGGCTTTCGCGGCGCTGTCGTCTCCGATTATTCGGCCGTCGACCAGTTGATGAGCATCCATCATATCGCCGCCAATCTGGAAGAGGCGGCGATGCGCGCGCTCGATGCCGGCGTCGATGCGGACCTGCCCGAAGGCCTGTCCTATGCCACGCTCGGCCGCCAAGTGCGCGAGGGCAAGGTCAGCGAGGCGAAGGTCGACCTCGCCGTGCGGCGCATGCTGGAGCTGAAGTTCCGCGCTGGCCTGTTCGAAAATCCCTATGCCGACGCCAATGCGGCGGCCGCGATCACCAATAATGACGAGGCCCGCGCGCTCGCCCGCACCGCGGCACAGCGCTCCATCACCCTGCTCAAGAATGACGGCATGTTGCCGCTGAAGCCCGAGGGCACGATCGCGGTGATCGGCCCCAGCGCGGCGGTCGCGCGGCTGGGCGGCTATTATGGCCAGCCGCCGCACAGCATCTCGATCCTCGAAGGGATCAAGGCGCGGGTCGGTGCCAAGGCGAGCATCGTCTTCGCCCAGGGCGTGAAGATCACCGAGGATGACGACTGGTGGGCCGACAGCGTCACCAAGTCGGACCCGGCCGAAAACCGCAAGCTGATCGCACAGGCGGTCGAGGCGGCGCGCAATGTCGACCGCATCATCCTGACGCTCGGCGACACCGAACAGTCGAGCCGTGAAGGCTGGGCCGACAATCATCTGGGCGACCGCCCCAGCCTCGACCTGGTCGGCGAGCAGCAGGAGCTGTTCGATGCATTGAAGGCGCTGGGCAAGCCGATCACCGTCGTCCTGATCAACGGCCGTCCCGCTTCCACGGTCAAGGTCAGCGAACAGGCCAATGCCATCCTCGAAGGCTGGTATCTGGGCGAGCAGGGCGGCAATGCCGTGGCCGACATCCTGTTCGGCGACGTCAATCCGGGCGGCAAGCTGCCCGTCACCGTGCCGCGCTCGGCTGGCCAGTTGCCGCTCTTCTACAATATGAAGCCCTCGGCCCGGCGCGGCTATCTGTTCGACACCACCGACCCGCTCTATCCCTTCGGCTTCGGCCTCAGCTATACCAGCTTCAGCCTGTCGGCGCCGCGCCTGTCCGCCACCAGGATCGGCACCGGCGGCAAGACCAGCGTCTCGGTCGATGTCCGCAACACCGGCGCGCGGGAAGGGGACGAGGTCGTCCAGCTCTATATCCGCGACAAGGTCAGTTCGGTCACCCGCCCGGTCAAGGAGCTGAAGGGCTTCCAGCGCGTGACGCTCAAACCCGGCGAGAGCCGCACCGTCACCTTCACCGTCGGTCCCGAAGCGCTGCAGATGTGGAACGACCAGATGCACCGCGTCGTCGAACCCGGCGATTTCGAGATCATGACCGGCAACAGCTCGGTCGCGCTCCAGTCCACCACCCTGACGGTGCAATAAGCCATGATGACGACCCGCTTCGCCCGCCGCCAGGCCCTTGGGCTGCTCGCCTCCACCTCCGCGCTCGCCGCTGCCCCGCTGGCGGCGAAGGGGAAGGGCGGCCTGCTCTACAAGGATGCTACCGCCCCCATCGACCTGCGCGTGCGCGACCTGCTCGGCCGCATGACCTTGGAGGAAAAGGTCGGCCAGGTCATCGCGCTCTGGGCGACCAAGGCCGACATCATGGATGATCTCACCTTCTCGCCGGCCAAGGCGAGCAAGGCCTATCCGGCAAGCTTCGGCCAGATCACCCGCCCGTCCGACCGGCGCGGCGCGCCCAATGGATCGACCCAGGCCGGCGGCGTCGGTGCGCGCTGGCGCACCCCGGCCGATACCGTCGCCTTCATCAACGCCGTCCAGAAATGGGCGGTGGAGGATACCCGTCTCGGCATCCCCATCCTCTTCCACGAAGAATCGCTGCACGGTTACATGGCGACTGACGCGACCATGTTCCCGATGGCGATCGGCCTTGCCGGCAGTTTCGACCGCCAGCTGATGACCGATGTCCAGTCGGTTATCGCTCGGGAAGTCCGCGCGCGCGGCGTCCATCTCGCCCTCTCGCCGGTGGTCGACATCGCCCGCGACCCGCGCTGGGGCCGGATCGAGGAAACCTTCGGCGAAGACCCCTATCTCTGCGGCGAAATGGGCGTCGCCGCCGTGCTGGGCCTGCAGGGGGAGGGCAAGCAGATCGGCCCGGACAAGGTCATGGCTACCCTCAAGCATATGACCGGCCATGGCCAGCCGCAGGCGGGCGAGAATATCGCGCCCGCGCCGATCAGCGAGCGCGAACTGCGCGAGAATTTCTTCCCGCCCTTCCGTCAGGTGGTGAAGCGCACCGGCATCGCCGCCGTCATGCCCAGCTATAACGAGATTGACGGCGTCCCGAGCCACCAGAACAAGTGGCTGCTCGGTGATATTTTGCGCGGCGAATGGCATTTCGACGGTGCCGTGGTCAGCGACTATGGCGCCGTCCCCGAACTCGACACCATCCACCATGTCCAGCCCGACCTGGAGGCGACGGCCCGTGCCGCGCTCCGCGCCGGGGTTGATTGCGAGCTGCCCGATGGCCTGGCCTATCGCACGCTCGTGGAGCAGGTCCGCGCCGGAAAAGTGCCCCTTGAGGCCGTCAACCTCGCAGCCAAGCGCATGTTGACGCTCAAGTTCCGCGCGGGCCTGTTCGAAAATCCCTGGCCGCGCGCCGATTATGATGCTCTCACCGGCAATGCGGAGGCGCGCGCGCTGGCGCTCAAGGCGGCGCACAAGTCGATCGTTCTGCTGAAGAATGACGGCGTCCTGCCGCTCAAGCCCGGCGTCCATCGCAAGGTGGCCGTGATCGGCCCCAATGCCGCGATCGCGCGGCTGGGCGGCTATTCCTCGATCCCGCGCCAGGCGGTTTCGCTGCTCGACGGCATCAGGGCGAAGCTCGGCAATCGGGCGGACATCGTCCATGCCCAGGGCGTCTTCATCACCCAGAGCGAGGATCGCTCGGTCGACGAAGTGCTGCTGGCCGATCCGGCAAAGAACCGCCAGCTGATCGCCGAAGCGGTCGAGGTCGCGAAGACCGCCGACATCATCCTGCTGGCCATCGGCGACACCGAACAGACCAGCCGCGAAGGCTTTGCCAAGCAGCATCTGGGCGACCGCACCAGCCTCGATCTGGTCGGCGAACAGAATGACCTGTTCGCCGCGATGAAGGCGACCGGAAAGCCGGTGGTGGTGTGCGCGATCAACGGGCGCCCGCCCAGCTATCCTGCCGTGGTCGATGGCGCCAACGCGCTGATCGAATGCTGGTATCCGGGGCAGGAGGGCGGCACGGCCATGGCCGACATATTGTTCGGCGACGTCAATCCGGGGGCCAAACTGCCCGTCACCGTCGCACGCGACGCGGGCCAGATCCCGATCTTCTACAACCGCAAGCCATCCTCGCGGCGCGGCTATCTCTTCGCCGATGCCAGCCCGCTTTTCCCGTTCGGCTTCGGCCTCAGCTACACCAAATTCGCCTTCGGTCCGCCGCGCCTGTCGGCGACGCGCATCGGCGTCGGCGGCGACGTGACGGTGGAGGTCGATGTCCGCAATGTCGGCAATGTCGCGGGCGAGGAGGTGGTGCAGCTCTATGTCCATGACCAGACCGCCTCGGTCACGCGTCCGCTCAAGGAATTGAAGGGCTTTGAACGGATCGCGCTGGCGCCCGGCGAAAGCCGCACCGTGCGCCTGACCATCGGCCCGGAGGCCTTTGCGCTGTGGAATCTCGACATGCGCGAAGTGGTCGAGCCCGGCCTGTTCGACATCATGGTCGGGCCGGACAGCGCCACGCTTCAGACGGTTATATTGGAAATCGCCTGATGGCATTGGCCTGACCAATATCGTTGAAGCATATTTGATTATCGCCTATGGCCATGATTGGTCATACCAGTTTTAGGGGAGCATCCATGCCCAAGATTACCGGCGCCAAGGTCATTGTCACCTGCCCTGGCCGCAATTTCGTCACCCTCAAGATCGAGACTGAAGAGGGCGTCTATGGTCTGGGCGATGCGACCCTCAACGGCCGCGAACTCTCGGTCGCCTCCTATCTGCAGGACCATGTCATTCCCTGCCTGATCGGCCGGGATGCGCACCAGATCGAGGATATCTGGCAATATCTCTACAAGGGCGCCTATTGGCGCCGCGGCCCGGTGACGATGTCGGCCATCGCCGCCGTCGATACCGCGCTCTGGGACATCAAGGGCAAGATTGCCGGCCTGCCGGTCTATCAGCTGCTCGGCGGTGCCAGTCGGGAAAGCGTCATGGTCTATGGCCATGCCAATGGCACGACGATCGAGGATACGGTCAGGGTCGCGCTGGAATATCAGGCACAGGGCTACAAGGCGATCCGCATCCAGTGCGGCGTCCCCGGCATGGCGTCGACCTATGGCGTGTCGAAGGACAAATATTTCTACGAACCCGCCGACGCCGACCTGCCGACCGAAAATGTCTGGAACACCAGCAAATATCTCCGCATCGTCCCCGAACTGTTCAAGGCTGCACGCGAAGCGCTGGGCTGGGACGTGCATCTGCTGCACGACATCCATCACCGCCTGACCCCGATCGAGGCCGGGCGCCTGGGCAAGGATCTGGAACAATATCGCCCCTTCTGGCTGGAAGATGCGACGCCTGCTGAAAATCAGGACGCGTTCAAGCTGATCCGCCAGCACACCACCACGCCACTGGCGGTGGGCGAGATCTTCAACTCGATCCATGATTGCCGCGAGCTGATCCAGAACCAGTTGATCGACTATATCCGCGCCACCGTGGTCCATGCCGGCGGCATCAGCCATCTGCGCAAGATCGCGAACCTCGCCGATCTCTATCAGGTCCGCACCGGCTGCCACGGCGCGACCGACCTGTCGCCGGTCTGCATGGCCGCCGCGCTGCACTTCGACCTGTCTGTCCCGAATTTCGGGGTGCAGGAATATATGCGCCACACGCCCGAGACCGATGCCGTCTTCCCCCATGCTTACACGTTCGAAAACGGCGCGATGCATCCGGGCGACAAGCCGGGCCTGGGCGTCGACATCGACGAGGAACTGGCCGCCAAATATGAATATAATCGCGCCTTCCTGCCGGTGAACCGGCTCGAAGACGGCACCATGTTCAACTGGTGATCGCTTGACCTGTTTTGGCCACTCCACTCCGTCATCCCCGCGAAAGCGGGGATCCATCTCCTGCCATAGCCCCAATCGCGAGGTCCGGAGGTGGATTCCCGCTTTCGCGGGAATGACGAAACATTGTCGGAGTGGCCAATGACCACGATCCCCAAACCGTCCGGCCCCAAACCGTCCGGAAAGGTCCGCTGGATCGTCTGCGGCTTGCTCTTTGCGGCGGTGGTGCTTAGCTATATCGACCGGCTTGTCCTGCCGACGCTCAAGCCCGACCTGCAGGCCCGCTATGGCTGGAGCGAGCGCGGCTATGCCGATCTCGCCATCTGGTTTCAGGCCGGCTATGGCATCGCCTATGTCGCCTTCGGCCGGCTGATCGACCGGATCGGCGCGCGGGCCGGCTATGCGCTGGCGGTCGGCTTGTGGACGGTCGGCCATGTCATGCACATCTTCTTCACCTCGACCGCCGGCATGCTGTTCGCCCGCATCCCGCTGGCGATCGGCGAGGCGGGAACCTTCCCGGCGGCGATCGCCGCCACCAATGAATGGTTCCCCAAGAAGGAACGCGCCTTCGCCATCGGCATCTTCAATGCCGGCTCCAATGTCGGCGCGATCCTGACGCCGCTGATCGTCCCGGTCATTGCGGTCACGCTGGGCTGGCGCTGGGCCTTCATCCTCACCGGCCTGCTGACCGTCTTCTGGCTTGCCGCCTGGCTGGGCTTCTACCGCCGCCCGCGCGAGAAGAAGGGGCTGAGCGCCGAAGAACTGGCCTGGATCGAGGCGGACCCGCAGGAACCGGCCCGCCCGGTCCAGTGGCGCACCCTGTTCCGCTATCGCCAGACCTGGGCCTATATGACCTCGCGCTTCCTGATCGATCCGGTCTGGTGGACTTTCCTCTTCTGGCTGCCCGATTTCTTCAACAAGCAATATGGCGTGAAGATGCTGGACTTCGGTCCGCCGCTGATCGCCGTCTATCTGCTCGCCGATGTCGGCTCGGTCGCCGGCGGCTGGCTGTCGTCGCGGCTGATGGGCCGGGGCATGAATATCAACCGCGCGCGCAAGACGGCGATGTTCTGTGCCGGGCTTTGCGCCCTGCCGATCGCCTTTGCCGCCCAGGCGCCCAATATGTGGATCGCGGTCGGCCTGATCGGCCTTGCCTGCGCCGGGCATCAGGGCTTTTCGGCCAATGTCTATGCGCTGCCGGGCGATCTCTTCCCGCGCTGGATGGCCGGGTCTGTGGTCGGCCTTGGCGGGCTGGCCGGCGCGATCGGCGGCATGCTGATGGCCAAGTTCGCCGGTATCATCCTGGAAACCGTCGGCAGCTTCCAGCCGATCTTCATCGTCGCGTCCTGTGCCTATCTGCTGGCGCTGCTGGTGCTGCACCTTATCGTCCCGCGCTATGCGCCCGTGACTCTCTCGCAAGAGGCTGCCTGATCCTGTGACCCGTCTATCGTCCGCCACGCTCGCCGGCCTGCCCGCCGATATCGTCCGTCCCGGCTATGATCGCGCGGCGGTCCGCCCCGGCGTCGTCCATCTCGGCATCGGCGCCTTCAACCGCGCGCATCAGGCGGTCATCTTCGATGATGCGCTGACCGCCGGCGACCTGCGCTGGGGCGTGATCGCCGCGTCGCTGCGTTCGCCCGGCGTGCGCGACCAGATGATGCCGCAGGATTGCCTCTACACCATGCTGGTGCGCGATGGTTCGGCCGAGCAGGCGCGCATCATCGGTGTGGTCAGCCAGGTATTGGTCGCCCCGGAAGATCCGGCCGCGCTGGTCGCCGCGCTCGCTGCGCCCGACACCCATATCGTCACCCTGACCGTGACCGAGAAGGGCTATAAGCTCGATCCCGCGACCGGCGCCCTGATCGAGGGCGATCCCCAGCTCGCCGCCGATCTTGCCTCTCTCGCCGCGCCGCAGACCGCGCCCGGCTTCCTCGTCGCCGCGCTGGCCGCGCGCCGGGCGGCGGGCCTGCCGCCCTTCACTGCGATCAGCTGCGACAATCTGCCGCACAACGGCACCCGGCTGCGCAACGCCGTGCTGGCGCTCGCCGCCCGGCATGACCTGGCGCTGGCCGACTGGATCGCGGCGGAAGGGGCCTTCCCCGAAACCATGGTCGACCGCATCGTCCCTGCCACCACCGACGTCGACATCGCTGCGCTCGCCGACCGGCTGGGGGTGGAAGACCAGGCGATGGTCAAGACCGAACCCTTCCTGCAATGGGTGATAGAGGATAAATTCTGCGGCCCGCGCCCGGATTTCGGCGCCGGGGTTCAGGTCACTGCCGCCGTCGCCCCCTGGGAGGAGGCGAAGCTGCGCCTGCTCAACGGCGCGCATAGCGGTATCGCCTATCTCGGCGGCCTCGCCGGCATCGACCATGTCCATGAAGTGCTGGCGCTGCCCGAAGCCCGGCACTTCGTCGAAACCCTGTGGGACGAGGCGCAGACCACTTTGTCGCCGCCGCCCGAACTGGACGTCGCCGCCTATCGCCGCGAACTGATGGCGCGATTCGACAATCCGACCTTGCAGCATCGCACTCGCCAGATCGCGATGGACGGGTCGCAGAAGCTGCCCCAGCGCCTGCTCGCCACCATCGCCGCGCGGTTGGCGGCGGGGCAGGGGATCGATACCCTGTCGCTCGCCGTCGCCGCCTGGGTCCGCTGGCAGGCCGGCGTCGATGACCGGGGCGAGGCCCATGTCGTTGACGATCCGCTCGCACCCGCCATCGCCGCCCGGCTGGCCGATGCATCCTCGACGCAAGCCCGTGTCGACGCGATCCTCGCCTTCGACGCCGTGGTGCCCGCCGACCTTGCCGGCAATGCCGCCTTCCGCGCCGCGCTGATCCGCTGGCTCGCCATCCTCGAAGCCGACGGCGCCCGCGCCGCGCTCGCCCAGCTCTGACGGAGGCCCTGATGAAGACCTTGCGCACGATCCTGCTCGCCTCCTGCCTGCTCAGCCCCGCCACCTTGCTGGCCGCGCCGCGCGACAGCGTCTCGATCAGCCGCGACTGGCGCTTCACCAAGGGTGATCCCGCCGGCCTGAGCGAGGATCTGCGCTATGATGTCCGCCCTCGAATAGAGGATGCCGGCGACGGCAAGGTGGCCGACGCCCGCCCCGACGCGGCGGTGCAGGTGGACGACAGCGGCGCGCGGGTGCTCAAGCCCTGGATATTGCCCAGCGCCAATCCCTTCATCGCCGATCCCGCCAAGCATCACACCCGTCCCGCCGGCAATCCGGGCGGCACCGTCTCCTATGTCCAGCCCGGCTTCGACGACAGCGGCTGGACCCATGTCGACCTGCCGCACGACTGGGCGATCGCCGGCCCGTTCATCAAGGACGGTCCCTATGGCGGCATGGGCCGCCTGCCCAGCTGGGGCATTGGCTGGTATCGCAAGGCGCTGGCCATCCCCGCCAGCGACAAGGGCAAGTCGATCTTCCTCGATGTCGAAGGGGCAATGTCCTACGCCACCGTTTGGCTAAATGGGCGGCTCGTCGGCGGCTGGCCCTATGGCTATAACAGTTTCCGTCTCGACCTCACCCCCTATGCGGTGCCGGGCGGGCAGAACCAGCTGGTGATCCGGCTCGACAATCCCCAGGCCTCGGCCCGCTGGTATCCGGGCGGTGGCCTCTATCGCGACATCTATTTGACCACCACCAACAAGGTCCATGTCGGCCAGTGGGGCAGCATCGTCCGCACGCCCCAGGTCAGCAAGGCGCAGGCCAGCGTCGACCTGAGCCTCACCCTCGACAATGACGGCGACACCCCGGCGCAGGTCGAGGTCGCGACCGCCCTCTATGCGATCGACGCGACCGGCAAGCGCATCGGCCGCCCGGTCGCCAGCATCGCCCGCCAGTCCACCAGCATCGCCGCCCATGGCAAGGCGGAGCTGAAGGGCAGCACGATCCTCAGCAACCCGCGCCTCTGGGGTCCGCCGCCCACGCAAGCGCCCAACCGCTATGTCGCCGTCTCCACCGTCACCCAGGGCGGCAAGCTGGTCGACAGCTACGAGACCCGCTTCGGCGTGCGCGACATCCGGTTCGATCCCGACAAGGGCGTGATCGTCAATGGCGAGCAGATCCCGCTGCGCGGCGTCAACAATCACCATGATCTCGGCGCACTCGGCGCCGCCTTCAACGCCCGCGCGGCCGAGCGCCAGCTCGAAATCCTGCGCGACATGGGTACCAACGCCGTGCGCATGAGCCACAATCCGCCCGCGCCCGAACTGCTAGACCTCACCGACCGCATGGGCTTCCTGGTGATGGACGAGGTGTTCGACAGCTGGGAAAAGAAGAAGACGCCGCACGATTTCCACCTGATCTTCCCCGACTGGCATGAGGCCGACGCGCGTGCCATGCTGCGCCGCGACCGCAACCATCCCTCGATCATCCTCTGGAGCATCGGCAATGAGGTCGGCGAACAATATGATGGCGAGCCGGGCGCCAAGATCGGCCGTGACCTCGTCGCCATCGCGCATCAGGAAGATCCGACCCGCCCCGCCACCAGCGCGATGAACTTTGCCAAGGCGGACATGCTCCTGCCGACCACGGTCGACGTCATCAGCCTCAATTATCAGGGCGCCGGCATTCGCGGCATCGTCGGCCAATATCCCGCCTTCCGCGCGAAATTCCCGGACAAGGTCATCCTGTCCACCGAAAGCGCCTCGGCCCTTTCCAGCCGCGGCGAATATATGTTCCCGGTCGCCGGTGCGATCAGCGGGCCGGTCCGCCCCTGGTCGGGCGGCAACCCCGACACGCATCAGGTGTCCGCCTATGAGATGCACGCCGCCGATTTCGGCTCCTCGCCCGATCGGGTCTGGGCCGCCGATGACCAGAATCCCTATGTCGCGGGCGAATTTGTCTGGACCGGCTTCGACTATCTCGGCGAACCCACGCCCTATTACACCTCGCGCAGTTCCTATTCCGGCATCCTCGATCTCGCCGGTTTCCCCAAGGACCGCTTCTGGCTCTACCAGGCGCGCTGGCGGCCGGACCTCCAATTCGCGCATATCCTGCCGCACTGGTCCTGGCCCGACCGCGTCGGCCAGATCACCCCGGTCCATGTCTTCTCCTCGGCCGACGAGGCGGAGCTGTTCGTCAACGGCAAGTCGCAGGGCAAGGTCAAGAAGCGCGATTATGAATATCGCTTCCGCTGGGACTATGTCGTCTATGAGCCGGGCGAGGTGAAGGTCGTCACCTGGAAGAAGGGCCAGCCCTGGGCGACCGAGACGATCCGCACCGTGGGCGAGGCGGCGAAGCTGTCGCTGACCGCCGATCGCAGCGCCATTGCCGATGACGGCCGCGACCTGAGCTTCGTGACGCTCAAGGTGCTGGACAGGGACGGCAATATCGTCCCCGCCGCAAAGCAGGACATCAGCTTCTCGGTCGAAGGACCGGGCGAGATCATTGCCACCGACAATGGCGACCCGACCGATCTGACCGCCTTTCCCTCGCATGATCGCAAGGCTTTCAATGGCTTGGCGCTGGTGATCGTGAAGGCCAAGCCGGGCGAGAAGGGGCGGGTGATCGTCCGCGCCAGCGCGCCGGGCCTGTCCGCAGCGCAGGCCGTCATCAGCACAAATGCCACAGTCCGCTGAAAATTAATAACGTTACCATTTTCGCCCGTCCCATATCTTGACAATTGAGTCGGGCCGTTTATTCATCTGTATCTGATAGCGCTACCAGATACGCTCACCGGATAGTCGGGGGCTGCGCTCGGGGAGAGGTTTTATGAAGATTTCACGCTACCAGTCCGTTCGCGCCACGCTGTTCGCGGCGTCCGCCTTCGGCGCGCTGGGCCTGGCCCAGGCCGCCGCTGCGCAGGATGCCGCCGCACCGGCCGAAACCGCCGCCGCGCCGCAGGATCAGGAAACCGCCGACATCGTCGTCACCGGCATCCGCGCGTCGCTCCAGAGTGCCACCAATGCCAAGAAGGACGCAGTCGCCTTCGGCGACTCGATTTTTGCTGAGGATATTGGCAAGCTGCCTGCCACGAACCTGGCCGAAACGCTGAACCGCATGCCCGGCGTTCGCCTGACCCGCGACATTAGCGGTGAAGGTACGCAGGTATCGATTCGCGGCCTTGGTCCCAGCTTCTCGAAGGTGCTGCTGAATGGATCGCAGTTCCAGGTCGCGTCGGATGGCGGCACCAATGGCGGTCAGGGCAGCAATCGCCAGGTCGACCTCGACTTCTTCCCGTCCGAACTCTTTACCCGCCTTGACCTTGCCAAGAGCCCGTCTCCCTCGACGCTGGAAGGCGGCATCGCCGGTACGGTCAATCTGCGCAATGCCCGTCCCTTCGATAAGCCGGGCACGCATCTGACCGTCGTTGCACAGGGCCAGTATACCGACGCCAACGACAAGATCGGTCCGCGCGGCGCGATCGTCGCCAGCCACACCACCGATACCTTCGGCATCCTCGTTGGCGTCGCTGGCGTCAAGGCCAAGACCCGCGTCAAGGGGTTCGAGACGGTCGGCTGGACCGACGGCAATCTGGGTGCTGGCGATCCGGGCGGCAATAATTTCTCCTGGGCGTCGGTCGTTCCCAACAATGCCGGCCATGGCCTGGTCGCCGGCCAGCCGGTCGATGTCGTGGCCACCTCTGGCCTGACCCGCTCGCAACTCAGCACCGCACTCCTTCCGCGCCTTGGCCGTGAAAGCCTGACGGATGGCACCCGTTCGCGTATCTCGGCACTCGCGGCACTCGAATGGCGGCCGAGCGACGAACTGCATTTTGCCCTCGATGGCATGTGGGCAAAGTCGAAGCGCGATTACAGCAAGGTCAACATGAACTGGCAGGTCCGCAATTCGGGGCCGGGCACCGGCGCGCAGGCTACCGGCGGCATGATCCCGATCGATTTGACCGTCGATGACAATAATGTCGTGACCAGCGGCACCTTTGCCAACTCGTCCTTCTTCCTCGAAGCCAGCCTGTTCGACCAGTCCACTACCTTCTGGAACGTCAATCCCAATCTGACCTGGCAACCGTCGGATACCGTCAAGATCGACGCCAGCGTAAACTATTCGAAGAGCCACTTCAGCCGCGAACAGCCGACCTTCGCCTTCCAGACGACCCCGCAATCGGGTGTCGACGTCTATTATGACAATAGCGGCTCAGGCGACTATCCGTCGATCACCACCAATATCGACCTCAACGATCCCAATAACGGCACCTGGCAATGGTATCGCCAGAATATCACGCTGCTCAAGCGCAAGACCGAAACCAAGGGTGCGCATATCGATGGCACCTTCGGCGACGATTTGTTCAACGTGAAGATCGGCGGCGCCTATGATCAGGCGACCCGCTCGATCCGTGCCTATGATAATAGTCCTGCCTATCAGTTGTCGGTTTGCGGTGCGGGATGCACGGGCGCAACCGGTACGGTCCCGACCAGCGCCATCGCGCAATATCTGAACAGTTCGTCTGCTGCCGGTTTCATCGTGCCGGACTTCGATGCGCTCAAGAGTGTCACCAACTATGCCTCCTTCCTTGCCAGCGCACCGGAAACGCGCGGCGCCGTGACGGGCGGCGCGACCGGAGATATCGATGAAAAGGTGTGGGGTGCCTATTTCGAACTGAACGGCGTCACCACGATTGCGGGCCGGGACCTGCATATCAATGCGGGTATGCGCTACGCCCATACCGATCAGAAAGTCACCGGCCCGAGCCAGGTTGGCACGGCGATCATCGACATCACCGCGAACAAGAAATATGAGAATTTCCTGCCTGCGATCAACCTGACCTATGATGTCACCGACAATCTCAAGCTGCGTGCGTCTGCTTCGCGCACGATGACCCGGCCGGACGCGGGGCTCATCCTGCCCGGCATCACCTTCTCCGATCCGTCGGCGCTGACGGCGAATGCGGGCAATCCTGATCTTCAGCCCTATACGTCGGACAATTATGATCTGGGCGGCGAATTCTACACCGGCGGTATCGGTTATGTCGGCCTGTCGTTCTTCATGAAGAATGTTCAGGGCTTCACGGTTACGCGACAGGAACAGGTGGCGTTCGGATCGCTCAACATTCCGTTCGACAGCCTGCTCTCGACGCAGCAGGATGCGTTGCGCAACCGCGCGGCGCTTACCGGCACGGCGATCGACGCACTGCCGATCACCGTCAGCCGTCCCGTCAATCTGAGCGATCTCAAGATCAAGGGTATCGAAGCGACCTGGGTGCAGCCGCTCGATTTCCTTGTTAAGGGGCTTGGTTTCTCGGCCAATGGCACGCGCCTCAAGCAATCCTCGTCATCTGGCCTGTTCGCCGAAGGCATCCCGAAATATGGCTATAACCTTCAGGGCTTCTACGAAGATCATGGCCTGTCGGTCAGCGTCAACTATGTCTGGACCGGTAAGTCGGTGGCGGCCAACGGCCCGCAGAACGGCATCACCGGTGCCGACCTGATCGCCGAAGCCCGTGGTCAACTCGACACATCGGTCGGATATCAGTTGCCCTTCTTCAACAAGGCGCTGCGCCTGACGGTCGACGTGCTGAACATCACGGACGAGCCTCTGGTTACGAACTTCGAATATAAGAATGCGCCATATTCGGTCTATTATCCCGGCCGCACCGTGCTGGCCGGTATCCGGGCCAGCTTCTGATCCTCCCCCAGGGAACCACTGACAGGGCCGGCGGCAACGCCGGCCCTTTTTCTTGGGGAACAGGCCGGAGGATCGGCCGGGGCAGGGGTCTTCCAATGTTGGAGGATCTTTGGTCTACCCTTGGCCATGAACCCGTCCTCGCCGACGCCTTTGCCATGACCTCGTCGTGACCCTGTCGCCGCGCTCCTGTCGCCTCATGGGCGCGTCACCGGCGCGTGGCCGTGACCCTGGTGTCGCGTCACCGGCGCGTCGCAGGTCGCGGCAAACCCGGAAAGGCGCAGAAATGCGTGAACGCCTGCCGCACGACACTGTGAACTTCGATAGTATGACCCTCATATGCCCATTTGGGGGACGCGCCGCCCGCCATCCCCGACCGAAAGGAAGCCGATGATCCGCCCCTTGCTTGCCAGCCTGCCGCTGGCCCTGCTGCTGGCCCAGCCCGTCATGGCAAAGACCTGCACGCCGACCTGGGTGTCGGGCTGGGCCTCTTCGCAATTCCGCCCGACCGGCGACGCCGCACTGCCGGCCGGCACCCTCCAGGACCAGTCGCTGCGCCAGATCGTCCGTCCCTCGATCGCCGGCGACCGGCTGCGGGTGCGCATCTCCAACCTCGCCGGCACGGCGCCGCTCCATATCGCCGGCGTCAGCATTGCCCGCGCGCCCGCCAGCACCTCGCCGGCGATCGATCCCGGCACGCACATTTCGCTGCGCTTCGACGGCAGCCCGGACCTGATCGTGCCCGCCGGTGCCGATTATCTGTCCGATCCGGTATCGCTGCCGGTCGCGGCGCTCGACAATATCGCCGTCACCATCCGCTATCAGGGCGAACCGGAACAGACATCGCACCCCGGCTCGCGCGCCACCTCCTGGCATCTGCCCGGCGACCATCTGACCGACCTTGCGATGGCGGGCGCCGCCAGTTTCGACCATTGGTTCAATCTCGCCGCGCTGGAGGTCGAACGTTGCGCGCCCGTGCGTATGGTCGTCGCGCTCGGCGACTCCATCACCGATGGCAAGGGATCGACCACCAACGGCAATGACCGCTGGACCGACCGGCTCGCCCAGCGGTTGCAGGCTGATCCCAAGCGGCGCGACATCGCCGTCGTCAATCAGGGGATCGGCGGCAACCGCCTGCTGAACGACGGGCTTGGCCCCAATGCGCTGGCCCGGCTCGACCGCGATGTGCTGGCCCAGCCCGGCGTCACTCATCTGCTGCTGCTCGAAGGGGTCAACGACCTCGGCACGCTGACCCGCGACGCGCCCGTCAGTGTTGAGGATCACAAGGCCCATGTCGCCCGCATCATCGGCGCCTATCGCCAGATCGTCGCCCGCGCCCATGCGCGTGGGATCAGGGTGATCGGTGCCACCATCATGCCCTTTGTCGGCAATGCCTATTATCATGCCGATGCGCAGAATGAGGCGGACCGGCAGGCGGTCAATGCCTGGATACGCACGCCGGGCCATTTTGACGGGCTGGTCGATTTCGACCGCGCCACCCGCGATCCCGCGCGGCCCGACCGGCTGCTGCCCGCTTATGATGGCGGCGATGCGCTCCATCCCAATCCGGCTGGCTATCGCGCCATGGGCGACGCCGTGCCGCTGGCCCTGTTTGATTAACGCGCCTTAATCGCGTGATCCCCATCACGCGGCTTTTACGTAAAATCCGCTACGTCTCCCGCGAAAGGGATGACGGGTGATCGAAAAAGCGCCGAGAAAATATCGTCTGCAGGACTATGCCAATGCAGAGGCCGACGTCGCGATCCGCAGCGATCAGGATGTGTTGCTAATCTGGCGTTCGACCACCGACTATCAGCGCCTGACCCCGCATCAGAAGGCGGCCCGCGCCGAATTGCAGCGGCGCGGCATCCGGGTGGAAGGGGCCTCGGTTCCCCGGTCGAATTGACGGGTCAGCGGCGCGGCCGCTTGCTGCCGGACTCCAGCACCGTCTCCATCGCCACGAAGGTCGATGTGCTGGCGACATGGGGCAGGGCGGAAATCTTCTCGCCCAGCACCATGCGATAGCGGCGAATGTCGGACGTGCGGACCTTGAGCAGATAATCGAAATTGCTCGCCAGCATATGGCATTCCTCGACCTCCGGGATGCGCCGCACGGCCGTGTTGAACTCGCGCAGCGCACTCTCCCGCGTGTCGCTCAGCTTCACCTCGGTAAAGGCGACATGGTCCATCCCCAGCTTGGCCGGATCGACGATCGCGCGAAAGCCGCGAATGACGCCGCTCTCCTGCAATCGCTTCAACCGCACCTGGCAGGGTGTCTTGGACAGGCCGACGCTGGCGGCCAGATCGGTCACGGTCATGCGGCCATCTTCGACCAGGGCGGCGATGATGCGCCGGTCGAACTCATCCATTTCGACCATTATGGGTGGGTTAGTCATGTAATTTGCCTATCAGGATGCCATTAATAAGTCACTTTGGTATTTATCGGGGCATTCATAAGGCGGAATGAAATGCACCAATCGGATATTCTGGTCGCATGACCGACCCGCATCCCTTTGCCGCCTTCGCCCCCGCCATCCGCGACCAGTCGCCGCTGCGCCAGGCGATCACCGCCGCCTATCGCCGGGACGAGGCCGAGTGCCTTGCCCCGCTGCTCGACGCGGCGACGCTGCCCGACGCCACCCGCGCCGCCGTGGCGGACACGGCGCGCCATCTGGTCACCACCCTGCGTGCCAATCACAAGGGCACCGGGGTCGAGGGGCTGGTCCAGGAATATTCGCTCTCCAGTCAGGAGGGCGTGGCGCTGATGTGCCTTGCCGAAGCGCTGCTGCGCATCCCCGACAAGGGCACGCGCGACGCGCTCATTCGCGACAAGATCGCCGACGGCGACTGGAGTTCGCATCTGGGGGGCGGCAAGTCGCTGTTCGTCAACGCCGCGACCTGGGGGCTGGTCGTCACCGGCAAGCTGGTCGGCAGCGTCGATGATCGCGGCCTGGCGGCGGCGCTCGCCCGCCTGGTCGCTCGCGCCGGCGAACCGGTGATCCGGCGCGGCGTCGACCTCGCCATGCGGATGATGGGCGAACAGTTCGTCACCGGCGAGACGATCAAGGAAGCGGTCAAGCGCGCCAAGGAGCTGGAGGCCAAGGGCTTCGCCTACAGCTATGACATGCTGGGCGAGGCGGCGACCACCGCCGCCGACGCCGCGCGCTATTATGCTTATTATGAAAAGGCGATCCACGCCATCGGCAAGGCGTCGGCCGGTCGCGGCATCTATGCCGGCCCCGGCATCTCGATCAAGCTGTCGGCGCTCCACCCGCGCTATGTCCGGGCGCAGGCCGACCGGGTGATGGGCGAATTGCTGCCAGCGGTGAAGCAATTGGCGCTGCTGTCGAAGCGCTACGACATCGGCCTCAATATCGACGCGGAGGAAGCCGATCGCCTCGAACTCTCGCTCGACCTGCTCGAAAGCCTAGCGCTCGATCCCGACCTTGCCGGCTGGGATGGTCTGGGCTTCGTCGTCCAGGGCTATGGCAAGCGCTGCCCCTTCGTCATCGACTGGATCATCGATCTCGCCCGCCGCGCCGATCGCCGGATGATGGTGCGCCTGGTCAAGGGCGCCTATTGGGATGCGGAGATCAAGCGCGCGCAGGTCGATGGCCTCGCCGATTTTCCGGTCTATACCCGCAAGGTCCATACCGACGTCGCCTATGTCGCCTGCGCGAAGAAGCTGCTGGCCGCGCCCGACGCCGTCTTCCCGCAATTCGCGACCCATAATGCCCAGACGCTTGCCACCATCTACCAGATGGCCGGTCCGGACTTCGCGATCGGCAAATATGAGTTTCAGTGCCTGCACGGCATGGGCGAACCGCTCTATGAACAGGTCGTCGGCAAGGACAGGCTGGACCGGCCGTGCCGCATCTATGCGCCGGTCGGCACGCATGAGACCTTGCTCGCCTATCTCGTCCGCCGCCTGCTGGAAAATGGCGCGAACAGCAGCTTCGTCAACCGCATCGCCGATCCCGATGTCTCGATCGAGGAGATGATCGCCGACCCGGTCGAGATCGTCCGCGCCATGCCGCATCCCGGCGCCCGGCACGACCAGATCGCCGCGCCCGCCGGCCTCTATGCCGATCGCCGCAATTCCGACGGCATCGACCTCAGCGACGAAGGCGCGCTGGCTGCGCTGACACAGGCGCTGCAGCACAGCGCGACCATCGCCTGGACCGCCGGCGGGGAAGGGGAGGCCCGCCCGGTCTGCAACCCGGCCGACCATCGCGACATCGTCGGCACCGTGTGGGAGGCAAGCGCCAACCACGCCCGCGCCGCCGCGATCCGCGCCGCCAATGCCGGCTGGCCCAACACGCCCGTAGCCGATCGTGCCGTCCTGCTGGAGCGGGCGGCCGACGCGATGCAGGAGCGGATGCCGGTACTGCTGGGCCTCATCATGCGCGAAGCGGGCAAGTCGCTGCCCAACGCCATTGCCGAAGTGCGCGAGGCGATCGACTTCCTGCGCTATTATGCGGCGCAGGCGCGCGGCACCTTCGGCCCGGATCAGGCGCCGCTGGGACCGATTATCTGCATCAGCCCCTGGAACTTTCCGCTCGCCATCTTCACCGGGCAGGTCGCGGCCGCACTGGTCGCGGGCAATCCGGTGCTGGCCAAGCCTGCCGAGGAAACCCCGTTGATCGCGGCCGAAGCCGTGCGCCTGCTGCATGAGGCCGGCGTGCCCGGCGACGCGCTGCAACTGCTGCCCGGCGACGGCCGGATCGGCGCCGCGCTGGTCGCCGCGCCGGAAACGGCGGGCGTCATGTTCACCGGCTCGACCGAAGTCGCCCGGCTGATCCAGCGCCAGCTCGCCACTCGCCTGTCGCCGGCCGGCAAGCCGATCCCGCTGATCGCCGAAACCGGCGGCCAGAATGCGATGATCGTCGACAGTTCGGCGCTGGCGGAACAGGTGGTGGCCGACGTCATCGCCTCCGCCTTCGACAGCGCCGGCCAGCGCTGCTCGGCGCTGCGCATCCTGTGCCTGCAGGAGGATGTCGCCGACCGCACCCTCACCATGCTCAAGGGCGCGCTCAGGGAATTGCGCATCGGCCGCACCGATCGGCTGGCGGTCGACACCGGCCCGGTCATCACTGCCGAGGCGAAGGCTGGAATCGAACAGCATATCGCCGCGATGCGTGCGCTCGGCCGCAAGGTCGAGCAACAGGAACTGCCCGAAGAGACGGCGCACGGCACCTTCGTCGCGCCGACCATCATCGAACTGGACAGCATCGCCGACCTCACCCGCGAGATATTCGGCCCGGTGCTGCACGTCATCCGTTTCCGTCGCGAGCGGATGGATGCGCTGGTCGATGCGATCAACGCCACCGGCTATGGCCTGACCTTCGGCCTGCACACCCGCCTGGACGAGACGGTGGCGCGAGTCACCGCGCGGGTGAAGGCCGGCAATATCTATGTGAACCGCAATGTCATCGGTGCGATCGTCGGGGTGCAGCCGTTCGGCGGGCGCGGCCTATCGGGCACCGGGCCAAAGGCGGGCGGGCCGCTCTATCTCGGCCGCCTGACCCGCACCGCGCCGGTCTTTGCCGAGCGGGTCGGCTATCTCGCCTCGCCGATCCATGATTTCGTCAGCTGGCTGGAGGCGCAGGACGATCATGAGGCGGCGGCGGTCGCGCGCCATTATGGCGATGCGTCGGCGCTGGGTGTCGAGCTGGTGCTGCCCGGCCCGGTCGGCGAGACCAACCTTTATGCGCTGCATCCGCGCGGCCTGCTGCTGCTGCGTCCGGGCACGCGGCGCGGCCTGCTGGCCCAGATGGCCGCCGTGCTGGCGACCGGCAACCGCGCCGTGATCGAAGGCGCGCCGCTGCCGCAGGGCCTGCCGGCCAGCGTCGCCGCCCATTTCCTCGCCCAGCCCGACGCGCCTTTTGCCGCGATGCTGGTGGAGGGGGACGCCGACCAGATCCTTGCCGCAACCCAGGCGGTGGCCGAACTGGATGGGTCGATCGTCACCGTCCATGCCGCAGCCCCCGGTGACGAGCGCGCCTGGCATCTCGACTGGCTGCTGGAGGAGGTGTCGACCTCCATCAACACGACCGCCGCGGGCGGCAATGCCAGCCTGATGATGATCGGCTGATAATGAAAAGGGCGGCCCGCACGGGCCGCCCTTTTTTCCTTGTGGCAGATTGCCGTGCGTCAGGCGACGCTCAGGCGCACGTCGATATTGCCGCGTGTGGCGTGCGAATAGGGGCAGATCGTGTCCGCTTCGGCGACCAGCGCCTCGGCAGCGGCCTTGTCGACCCCCGGCAGGCTTATTTCCAGCGCGACATCCAGGCCAAAGCCCTTGTCGCTGCGCGGGCCGATACCGACCGTGGCGGTGACGCTGGCGTCGGCGGGCACTCGGGGCAGGTCCTTGTCCTGGCTGGCGGCGAACTTCATCGCGCCCAGGAAGCAGGCGGCATAGCCCGACGCGAACAGCTGTTCGGGATTATTGCCCTGGCCATTGCCGCCCAGTTCCTTGGGCGTGCCCAGCGTCACCGCGAAGCTGCCATCGGTGGTTGCGGCCTTGCCGTCGCGGCCGCCGGTTGCGGTGGCGCTGGTGGAATAGAGGATCTTGCTGCTCATCGATCGGTCCTTTCGTTTAATCATCTACGATTAAATCGCGTGCGATCTATATGTGTCTGCGGATGTGAGTCGTCAACCCTTGCGATCATATCGCGTGCGATTTATATTTCGGGGCAAGGAGTATCGCCATGACCACCCCCGCCATGACTACCGAAAATGCCGCGCGCGGCGCGCTCGACGATTTTCTGTGCTTCGGCGTCTATTCGACCGGGCTTGCCTTCAACCGGCTCTACAAGCCGCTGCTCGATCGCTACGGCCTCACCTATCCCCAATATCTGGTGATGGTAGCGCTGGCCCGGCGCGACGACCAGACGGTCGGCGAACTGGGCGGCCAGCTCTTCCTCGAATCCAATACGCTGACCCCGCTGATCAAGCGGCTGGAGGCAGCGGGCTTTGTCACCCGCCAGCGCGACACCGCCGACGAACGGGTGGTCCGCGTGCGCCTGACGCAGCGGGGCCAGTCGGTGGCGCAGGACGTGTCGACCTGCGTCCCGGCCGAACTGATGGAGGCCGTCGGCATCTCGATCGAGGAAATCGCCGCGCTCAACCAGTCACTGGTGACGCTGCGGGAGAAGCTGCAGCGCGCGGCCTGACCGCCCCGTCATTCACATGACTCCAGATGCGCGAGATCACGACCGATCCTTCGCCCACGGCAGAAGCGACGCGCTTCACCGATCCGGCGCGCACGTCGCCGACCGCGAAGATGCCGGCGCGTGACGTTTCATAGGGGGTGGGGGCCTCGACCGCATCGCCTGTCAGCACGAACCCCTTGTCGTCCAGCGCCACCAGTCCCGACAGCCAGCCGGTATTGGGCGCCGCGCCGACCATGATGAACAGGGCGCAGCAGGCGATCTCGCGCGCGCTGCCATCGGCCTGGCGGATGGTCACCGCGTCGAGCTGCGCATCGCCATGCAGCCTGTCAATTTCGGTGTCATAATGGATGGTGATCGCCGGGTCGGCCTCCAGCCGGCTCGACAGGTAACTGGACATCGACAGGGCGAGCGAGGGGCCGCGCACCAGCAGATGGACATGGCGCGCGCTGCGGCTGAGGAACATCGCCGCCTGGCCGGCGCTGTTGCCGCCGCCGACCACTACGGCTTCGGCCTGGCGGCAATAGCGGGCCTCATTCTCGGTCGCAGCATAATAGATGCCGGCACCCTCCAGATCGGCGAGCCGCGCGATTGGCAGGCGGCGATATTCCACGCCGGTCGCGACCAGCACCGCGCGGGCGCAGATGCGCTGGCCATTGTCGAACACGCCGCAATAATGGCCGTCGCCGGTTTCCTCCAGCGCGGTCACCCGGCGCGGCATCAGGAAACGGGTGCCGAATTTCATCGCCTGTACCTCGCCGCGCCAGACCAGGTCGGCGCCGGAAATGCCGGTGGGAAAGCCCATATAATTTTCGATCCGGCTCGACGTGCCGGCCTGGCCGCCGATCGCGATATCCTCCACCACCAGCGCATTGAGCCCTTCTGCCCCGGCATAGACGGCCGCCGCCACGCCGGCCGGCCCGCCGCCCACGATCAGCAGGTCGACCGTCTCATTCTCGGTAAAGCCGCGATCGAGGCCAAACAGCCTGGCGACCTTCTCGGGCGTGGGATCGGCAACGACATTGTCGCGACCGAAGATCACGGCGGGCCGGTCTGCCTGCGTGCCGCAACTGGCGGCGACCCGGCGGGCATCGTCGCTGCCCAGCGCATGCGACGTGTAGGGCAGGCGGTTGCGGCTGGCGAATTCGGCGATGCAGCGCACCGCCCGATCCTCATCCTCGCCGATCAGCACCAGGGTGCTGTCGCCCATGTCGAGCTGCCGCCGCCGCCGCGCCGCCAGCACGGTGATGATGATGTCCGACATTTCCGGGATCGCCGCCATCAGCCGCAGCATCGCCGGGCGCGGCACTTCCAGCACGCGGGTATCTCGCACCGCCCGCATCGGGATCGACCAGCTGCCGCCGCTCAGGAAGGAAATCTCGCCCATGAACTGGGTCGGCCCGATGGTGGACGCGACATGCCGTTCGTCACCGAACGGATTGACCACCTCGATCTCGCCATCCTCGACATAGATGAAGCGGTCGACCGGGTCGCCGGGCCGGACGATATAGGTGCCGGCGGGATAGACCGCCTCGCGGCCTTCGGCCCGCAGCGTCGCGACATGCTCGGCCGTCAGCGGCACACGCTGCATCTCGCGCAGATCGCGCCCGATCGTCTCCATCGCCGGCCTCCCGCCATTATAGATGGAGGGATAATGCCCCGAGCGCAGGCGCGCGGCAATGGTGGCTGATGTGTCTGGCGGACGCGAATATAGGCTTGTCCCCGAAGGGAAAATTCGCGCTAGATTGTTGGAAAAGAAGTTGGTCGGGGAAAGAGGATTCGAACCTCCGGCCCCTGCCTCCCGAAGACAGTGCTCTACCAGGCTGAGCTATTCCCCGACCGATGCCGAAGCCGCTTTTGGGGCGGCCCCGTAAGGCAGGAGTGCGCCTATAGAGAGGGGTTTGAGGGCTGGCAAGCCACCTGATGCGCTTTTTTGAAGATTCTACAAAAGGCCCGCATTGCGGAAGCTGAACCGGCCTGTCGGCGTGTCGATCAGATGATCGGCCAGATGGATGTCGAGCGCGCGCAGGCGGCGGTGCAGGCTCCGTGTCAGAGCGATGTCGCGGTCCAGCGGTGCCGGCATGGTCCGCCGCTGGTGCAGGATGACCCGCCGGGCGTCGCTGCCCAGCAGATGGGCGACCAGGCAGGGCCAGTTGCCATCGGGGTGCAACCGGTCGCGCGGTTGGCCGTCCTCGTCGAGAATCACCAATGTCAGCATCGCTATCCCCCTGGGGCACAGCCTGTCAGCAATGCGCAGGGCGCGCAGATGGGGAATAGTCCGAAGTGGCGGGACGCCGCAGGCCCGGCGGGTAGTCACATCCGATCTGGCGTGACCTTTGGTCGGGACAGCGGGGCAGGGCGGATGCTACATGGGCGTGACGCCCAGACTCACGCCTCATCCCAGGATCATCGACCTTGCACGCCATGTCGCCGCAGCCGCCCCATTATGAAGAGCAGTATCTCGACCTGATGCGCCATATCTGGCGCCATGGTGACGAGCGGATTGATCGCACCGGCGTTGGCACCCGCTCGATCCTGGGCGCGACCCTGCGATTCTCGCTGGCCGACGATGCTGTGCCGCTGCTGACCACCAAGCGGGTCTATTGGAAGGTCGCCGCGCGCGAGATGCTGTGGTTCCTGACCGGCGACACCAATATCCGCGAACTGGTGAAGCAGAATGTCCATATCTGGACCGACTGGCCGCTCGACAGCTACCGCAAGGCCACCGGCGAGGATATCGACCGCGACACGTTCGAGGCGCGAATCATCGAAGACGAAGCCTTTGCCCGGCAATGGGGCGATCTCGGCCCGGTCTATGGCGCCCAATGGGTGAACTGGCCGCGCTACGAGCCGGCCGGCGACGGCCTGTTCCGCCGGGCAGCACAGGGCCACAATCAGATCGCTGCGCTGGTCGATGCGATTCGCACAAATCCCGGTTCGCGCCGCCTGCTCTTCACTGGCTGGAACGTGGCGGAAGTCGCACAGATGGCATTGCCGCCCTGCCACATGACCTATCAGTTCCAGGTGTCCGATGGCCGCCTCAACGGCCTGCTCTTCCAGCGCAGCTGCGACCTGGGATTGGGCTTTGCCTTCAATATCTTCGGCTTGTCGATGATCACCCGGATGCTGGCCCAGCAATGCGATCTGGAGCCGGGCGAGGTGGTCTGGCAGGGCGGCGACGTCCATCTCTACCTCAACCATGCCGATCTGGTGGAGGAGCAGATCAGCCGCACCCCGGCCGGCGCGCCGAAGCTGCGGATCAATCGCCGCCCTTCGAGCATTTTCGACTATGGGATCGACGATTTCGGGGTGCAGGATTATGCGCCGCAGGCCCATATTTCCGCGCCCGTCGCCGTCTGAGGTGACAGCGAAGGCGACAGGCGAAAAGGAATTGGGTCAGTAAGGCTTGCCTTGCGCGGCGTTGAAATATAATAATTGCCACAAGCAATATTATTGCAACGCACAATAGGAGGCAGGATGACCGATTCGATCGAATCCGGCGCTGTGACGGACGGGCAGGGGCGCAACCTGCCGCCGCTACAGCTGCATGTACCCGAGCCGCCGGCGCGGCCCGGCGAGAGCGCGGACTTCACCCATTTCGACATTCCCGCAGCCGACGCGGCGCCGCGCCCGGACGAGGCGACCCATCCTTCGCAGATGCGCGACTTCGCCTATGGGCTGGTCCGCGTGCTCGACGAGGATGGCCATGCGGTGGGCGCCTGGGATCCCAAGCTGCCGGCCGACACGCTGCTGCGGATGCTGCGCTACATGGCGCTGACCCGCGCCTTCGACGGCCGCATGTTCCGTGCCCAGCGCCAGGGCAAGACCAGCTTCTACATGAAGTCGACCGGCGAGGAGGCGGTGTCGATCGGCGCCGCGCTCGCCCTGTCACGCGACGACATGTGTTTTCCCTCCTACCGCCAGCAGGGCATATTGATCGCGCGCGACTGGTCCATCGTCGACATGATGAACCAGATCTATTCGAACAAGGGCGACCGGATGAAGGGGCGCCAACTGCCGATCATGTATTCGGCGCGGGAAGCCGGCTTCTTCTCCATCTCCGGCAACCTCACCACCCAATATCCCCAGGCCGTGGGCTGGGCGATGGCGAGCGCGGCCAAGGGCGACACCCGCATCGCCGCCACCTGGTGCGGCGAGGGCTCGACCGCGGAGGGCGACTTCCACTCGGCCTGCACCTTCGCCAGCGTCTATCGCGCCCCGGTCATCATGAATGTGGTGAACAACCAGTGGGCGATCAGCAGCTTCTCCGGCTTTGCCGGGGCAGAGGCGACCACCTTCGCCGCGCGCGCGATCGGCTATGGCATTGCCGGGCTGCGGGTCGACGGCAATGACGTGCTGGCCGTCTATGCCGCCACCCGCTGGGCCGCCGACCGCGCCCGCGCCAATGGCGGCCCGACCCTGATCGAACATTTCACCTATCGCGTCGAAGGGCACAGCACGTCCGACGATCCGACCGCCTATCGCTCGGCCGAGGAAAGCAGCCAATGGCCGCTCGGAGATCCGATCGCGCGGCTCAAGCAGCATTGCATCACGCTGGGCATCTGGGACGAGGAACGCCACGCCGCGATGGACCAGCAACTGGCCGAGATGGTCCGCGACGCCGCGCGCGAGGCGGAAAAGAACGGCATATTGGGCCATGGCCTCCACCATCCGATGGAAAGCATGTTCCAGGACGTGTTCGAGGACATGCCCTGGCACCTTCAGGAACAGCAGCAGCAGATGCTCGACGAATGGAAGGCGGCAGGGCTGTGAACGACATGCGCATGGAAACGGTCGCCGCCGGCGGCCAGGACGAGCCCGTCCAGATGAACATGATCCAGGCGATCAACAGCGCGCTGGACGTGATGATGGGCCGCGACCCCGATGTCGTGGTGATGGGCGAGGATGTCGGCTATTTCGGCGGCGTCTTTCGCGCCACCGCCGGCCTCCAGCAGAAATATGGCAAGAACCGGGTGTTCGACACGCCGATCACCGAATGCGGCATCATCGGCGTCGCGGTCGGCATGGGCGCCTATGGCCTGCGGCCGGTGCCGGAGATCCAGTTTGCCGACTATATCTATCCCGCGCTCGACCAGTTGGTGAGCGAGGCGGCACGGTTGCGCTATCGCTCGGCCGGCGAGTTCATTGCGCCGATGACGGTGCGCTCGCCCTTTGGCGGTGGCATCTTCGGTGGCCAGACCCACAGCCAGAGCCCGGAAGGTATCTTCACCCATGTGTCCGGGGTCAAGACGGTGATCCCGTCCACTCCTTATGATGCCAAGGGGCTGCTGATCGCGGCGATCGAGGATAATGATCCGACCATCTTCTTCGAACCCAAGCGCATCTATAACGGCCCGTTCGACGGCCATTATGACACGCCGGCGAAGAGCTGGGCGGGGCATGCCGATGCGCAGGTGCCGCAGGGCTATTATCGCATCGACCTCGGCAAGGCGCGCATCGCCCGGCCTGGCGCGGCGCTGACCATCCTCTGCTATGGCACGATGGTCCATGTCGTCGAAAATACCGTGGCGAAGCTGGGCATCGATGCCGAGATTGTCGACTTGCGCAGCCTGGTGCCGCTCGACATCGATGCGATCGAGGCATCGGTCAAAAAGACCGGCCGCTGCCTGATCGTGCATGAAGCGACGCGGACCAGCGGCTTTGGCGCCGAACTGTCGGCGCTGGTGCAGGAACGCTGCTTCTACCATCTCGAAGCGCCGATCGAGCGCGTCACCGGCTTCGACACGCCTTATCCGCACAGTCTGGAATGGGCCTATTTTCCAGGCCCCGTGCGCATCCGCGAAGCCATCAACAAGATCATGAAGGACTGAGGGCTATGGTCGTTACACCTCCCTGTTCCGTTCGTGCCATGCACGACATTTGCCAGATCATTCCTACGCCCCTGCACGAACGGGGGAGGGTGTAATGGCTCTTTTCACCTTCAAGCTGCCGGACATTGGCGAAGGCATTGCGCAGGCTGAGATTGTCGGCTGGCACGTCCATGTCGGCGACCGGGTCGAGGAAGACCAGCCGATCGCCGACATGATGACCGACAAGGCGACGGTCGAGATGGAAAGCCCGGTCGCGGGCACCGTCGTCCGCCTGGCCGGTGAGCCGGGCGATCAGGTGTCGATCGGATCGATGCTGGTCGAGATCGAAACGGAAGGTGAGGGGGCGGCTACCGCCCCTGCGTCCGCGCCGACGGTCGAAACGGTCGAGGCCTTCATTGATGCTCCCCGCCCTTCTAGGGAGGGGCCGGGGGTGGGTGGCGAGCAAAGCGAGCTGCCTGCCGTTGAGCCAGCAGCACCGGCTTCGCCGGTACCCACCCCTAACCCGGCCCTGGAAGGGAGGAGGACTGATGTTGCCGCCCCCATCCTCGCGTCGCCCGCCGTCCGCGCACGTGCCAGGGAACTGGGCATCGACCTAGCCCTGGTGAAGCCCAATGGCGACCATGTCCGCCACGCTGATCTCGATGCCTATCTCCTTTACGGTTCGGGGCAGGGCTATCGCCCCGCTGGCCGGACGGCACCGCGCGCCGACGAGCAGGTGAAGGTGATCGGCATGCGCCGCCGGATTGCCGAGAATATGGCCGCGTCCAAGCGTCACATCCCCCACTTCACCTATGTCGAGGAAATCGATGTCACCGCGCTGGAGGAGGTGCGGGCGCAGCTCAACGCCCATCGCGGCGATCGGCCCAAGCTCACCATGCTGCCGCTGCTGATCGTGGCGATCTGCAGGACGCTGCCCGACTTCCCGATGCTCAATGCCCGCTATGATGACGAGGCCGGCGTGGTGACGCGCCATGGCGCCGTCCACCTCGGCATGGCGACGCAGACCGACGCAGGGCTGATGGTGCCGGTGATCCGCGACGCGCAGGACAGGAATGTCTGGCAACTGGCGACCGAGATCCGCCGCCTCGCCGACGCCGCGCGCAGCGGCAAGGCGACCTCGGCCGAACTGTCGGGTTCCACCCTGACCCTGACCTCGCTCGGCCCGCTGGGCGGCATCGCCACCACCCCGGTCATCAACCGGCCCGAAGTGGCGATCATCGGCCCCAACCGGGTGATCGAGCGTCCCATGTTCCGGGGTAAGGAGATCGTCGCGGCCAAGCTGATGAACCTGTCGATCAGTTGCGACCATCGCGTCGTCGATGGCTGGGACGCGGCGAGCTTCGTTCAGGCGGTGCGCAAGCTGCTGGAAACGCCGGTCCTGCTGTTCGAAGGCTGAGCATGATGGGGCCGGGCGGATTGCCGCCTGGCCCTATTTCGTCAGGACGACGATCGCCCCGCGCCGCAGGTCGGGGCGGAAGATCAGCCGCAATATCCGGCCGACCCGCCGCCAGTAGCGCTGGCTCAGGCGCTGGCGCAGATAGCGATTATCCTCGTAGAACAGGTGATGGAGATATTGCGGCAGCGGCAGCACACGATATTGGGTGAAGCCCGCCTCACGTCCCCGTGCGATGATCAGGTGCGGCGGCATGTCACGTTCGGTGACGCCATAAAGCCGCATCGCCTCGATCGAATCGGGATGGGTCGCATGGCCTTCGCCTGGCTCATGGGTAATCAGCAGGCCGCCGGGCTTCAACGCCGCCCAGGCTGCCCGGATCGCCAACGCCTCATCCTCGGCATGATGCAATGAATCGAAGAAGATCGCGGCGTCGAACTGGCCGTGGTCGCCAATCTGCTCGAAATCGCCGCAGACGAAATCCAGCCGATCGTCCAGCCCGTGGCGCGCGGCATTTTCCCGCGCCAGATCGATCATGTCGGGCGCGATATCCTGCCCGGTGACGCGATAGCCATGCTTGGCCAGGAAGATACTGGTCCAGCCGCCGCCACAGCCCAGGTCGAGGATGCGGGCAGGGGCCGGCGGCAAGAGGGACATGACATAGCCGATGGAGGCGAGGTTCAGGCCGCATTGCGGATCGGAAAAGGGCTTTTCCAGTGAATGCTGGCGGCCAATATCGCCGGTATTGGCGAGATAGGCGAGTTCCCCTTTTTTGGGCACGATGATGTCTCCGTTCCTCCCCGTCTCTATGGGGATGCACAGAGCAACTCAAGCCTTTGCCGAATCAGGGGGTTAGCGAGCTAACAGGCGATAGCTCAGCCGGCCGCTTTCGCCCGGCGGGATTTCGTTCGCCAGTAGCCAGCGTATATGGGTGATGTCGGACGCGATCGCGCGGCGCGTGCCGCCCAGCGGTGTCGGCAGCCAGAGCTGGTCGATCCGGCCCCAATGCTCGCCGCCATCGATCGAGACCTGCATGGTCGGATCGGACAAGTCGAGCGTGGTGCCGCGGGGCACCGCCCGGACTAGGCTATAGCCGCGAACTGGCCGTTGGCCGGTGTTGCGCCAGTCGACTATGAAGATCAGTTGATCGCCGGGCTGGCGGCGATCGGGACTGGCAACGATACGTCGGGCGCGGCCGTTGAGATCGGTCTGTATCCGCTCCACGAACATGCGGCTGTCCAACTGCATGTCCGGATGCTGGGCCAGCACCGCAGATGGTGCCACCAGCCCCGTCAGCAGGCATGCCCATGCCAGGCGCCCCAATGCCATGCGATATCCCCCTTATCGTCAGTGACGTTATCTTGACTGGCATCGCCGAATATTTGGTTAAGCTGCCATTTGCCGTCTCTTGTGGCATGTCGGTCGATGTCATTTGACCCGTCTGGGCCTCGGGTGCAGAGCAGCAAGGCGAATGCACAGGGGATGGACAGGGCGTGATCACCAACGAGGAACTGGAAGTTAATCGGCGGCGCGACCGGTTGCTGGCCTCGATTGCCCTGTCTTCTGGGATCGGCCTGTTGCTGGCCTTGCCCTTCGCCTTGCGGGCCGGCGCCGAATTCTTCCTGCCGCTCACTGCTGCGCTGGTGATTGCGATCGCGCTGGTGCCGCTGCTCGAATGGCTGGAACGGCGCGGCCTGCCTTCGGGCCTGTCGGCGCTGCTGGCAGTGGTCGCCTTCTTGAGTGTCGCCAATATTGCGCTGGTGCTGATCGTGGTGCCGGCGACCGACTGGTTCCGGATGCTGCCCCAGCGTTTGCCGAAAATTCAGGCGACGTTGGCGCCGCTGATCGATTTCTATTCGCAGGCGCAGCGGTTCGTCGATGAAACCGTCCAGATGCTCGCTGCAGGTCCGGCATCGGTCGCGCATCGGGCCGCGGTGGAAACCCCCGATTCGCTGCTGCAGTTCGCTGCGGCCTCGGCCCCTTCGGCGATCATCCAGATGGTGTTCGCCCTGCTCATCATCTATTTCTTCCTGGCCGGCTGGACCCGGCTGCGGCGGCGCACGATCAACAGCCGGGGCAGTTTCGACGGCGCGATGGCGGTCGCGCGGGTGATCCAGAATGTCGTGGACGCGACCTCCGCTTATGTGATGACCATCGCCACCATCAACCTGTGCCTGGGGCTGGCCGTGGCGCTGTCGCTCTGGCTGATCGGCATGCCATCGCCCTGGATGTGGGGCGGCATCGTCGCACTGCTCAACTTCATCCCCTATTTCGGGCCGATGCTGGCGGCGTTGCTGCTGGCGCTGGGCGGGCTGATGGTGTTCGACGATGTCTGGACGGCGCTGCTGCCGGCCTTTCTGCAGATCGGCTTCCATCTGGTGGAGGCCAATGTCATCACGCCCACCATCCTCGGCCGACGGCTGACGATGAACCCGCTGCTGATTCTCGTCTCGCTGACCTTCTGGGGCTGGGTATGGGGCACGCCTGGTGCCTTGTTGGGGGTTCCGCTGCTCATCATCGTGCAGACCGTGGTGGCCGCCGCCGGCACCCCGGATATCGCCGGTTTCCTGTTCGAACAGGGGACGTTGACGGTCAGCCGCCGCAAAGAAAATGCAACAAGTGACGAAACTGAGGGCGAGGGCGGTTGACAGCTTGGCCGGACCCGCATAGACGGCCGCCCACACCAAACGCGGGTGTAGCTCAGTTGGTTAGAGCGCCGGCCTGTCACGCCGGAGGTCGCGGGTTCGAGCCCCGTCACTCGCGCCACTTTCCTTGACCGGAAAGTCGGAAGGTAAACAGATTTGCATCGTCTGATGGCCCAGTGCCATAATAGGATGCCGCCCTGCGCGGGTGTAGCTCAGTTGGTTAGAGCGCCGGCCTGTCACGCCGGAGGTCGCGGGTTCGAGCCCCGTCACTCGCGCCACTTCATTCCCGAAGTGATCCGATCGCCAGGCGATCCTTTTCCCCATATCGGCACAGGCCAGCGGGCCGACACCAACGGCATCGGCCCGTGACGATTCGTTTCAGAGATGCTCGCCGGTCACATGCGGCGGCAGCGGTTCGTTGGCGAGCCAGCGATAGACGCCGCCGGCGGCCAGCGCGCCGATGACCGGCGCCACCCAGAACAACCAGAGCTGATGCAGCGCCAGCCCGCCCACCAGCAGCGCGGGGCCGGTGCTGCGCGCCGGATTGACCGATGTGTTGGTGACCGGGATGCTGATGAGGTGGATCAAGGTCAGCGCGAGGCCGATGGCGATCGGCGCGAATCCGGCTGGCGCGCGGCTGTCGGTCGCGCCCAGGATGACGCTCAGGAAGCCGAAGGTCAGCACCACTTCGATCGCCAGCCCGGACGACAGTGCATAGCCACCCGGCGAATGCGGGCCATAGCCATTGACCGCCAGGCCATTGGGCGCCAGCTCATAGCCCGGCTGGCCGCTGGCGATGAACAGCAGCAGGGCGGCAGCGATCACCGCGCCCACCAGTTGCACGACGATATAGGGGGCGATGTCCCGGGCCGGGAAGCGGCCGCCGGCCCACAGGCCGATCGTCACCGCCGGATTGAGGTGGCAGCCCGAAATATGGCCGATCGAAAAGGCCATGGTCAGCACCGTGAGGCCGAAGGCCAGGGCCACGCCAAGCAGGCCGATGCCGACGTCGGGAAAGGCCGCGGCCAGCACGGCGCTGCCGCACCCGCCGAACACCAGCCAGAACGTGCCGAAACATTCGGCAAACAACCGTTTGCTCAATGGAACCATCTGCTCCTCCTGTTGCACTATGCGCCTGCCACCGGACATGGTTTTGGACCGGTGCGGGGTGGCGCCGCCCGGAGAATGCAGGATGCTGTCAGGGGGCGGTCCGCGGCATGGGCGGCCGATGCTGGTGACTGGCGCATGGACATGCCGTTGCCCCCGTTTCCGGCGAGCCTCCCGCATCGCGTTAAGCCGCGATGCGTCCGTTACGGTCGCCTAACAGTCAGGGATAAGGCGAAAAGCCATGGGCTGGGCATCGGGATTAACCCTGACGCCACCGCCCCGTTTCCATCCAGGCGAGCAGCCGCCGTAGTGGCAGGATCCAGATCCAGATAAGGCCCAGGACAATATAGACCGGCACCTGGCCCCACATCGGCAATTGGCCGATCAGCGGCGACAGGCTGCCGACCAGCACTGCCCAGGCCAGGATCAGCCCCAGGATCGCGAACATGCCTGCCGGCTTGCGCCAGCTGGGCTGGTGATAATGGCGCGGGTCGATGCTCATGGGTTCAGTTTGCCTCGATCAGGGCCGATTCGGTCAGAATCATGTCGAGCGGCAGATCCCAGGGGTCGGCCGGTACATCATCCAGTTCCTGCACCGACCAGGCAAGTCCGACGCGCAAGGCATCGGGATGGCGGGCAAAGGCGCGGTCATAATAGCCGCCGCCCTGGCCCAGCCGGTTCATCGCCCGATCAAAGCCCAGCAGCGGTGCGATGATGACATCGGGCGCCACCGCGCCGCCCGAAGGTTCGGGATGGCTGGTGCCGAACAGGCCGGGGAACAGTTGATCCTCCGGCCGCCAGAGCAGGAAATCCATGCTGCCGAGCCGATCGAGCACGCGGGGGAGCGCGACCTGCTTGCCCATCACGCCCAACTGCGCGGCCAGCCGCTGTGCCGGCGCCTCGTCATCCAGCGCCATGTAGAGCGCGACCACCTGCGCGTCGGCGATGCGCCGGGCAAGCGGGGAGGGGACGGCCTTGAACGCCAGCCTGTGGGTCAGCGCGTCGAGCGAGGCGACGAAGTTGCGGCGCCGCTGCCGCGCGATCGCGCGCAGGGTCGACTTGTCGGCGGCATCACTGTCGTCGGGCATGGGGTGCCTTTGCTGGTAGGAAAGGGGGTGACGGGACCGCCTTGGCCGTTTGCTGGAATATCCTCTGACGCCTCAACGTCAGGTGGGGACCATGTAGATCGGGCCGGAACCCGCCCAGGGACAGCCCCCTTGGATGTGATTATCGCCTCAGGGATGTTCGCTAAAGCTCGCACCAGGCAGTGCCCGTCTCCATCAATCTAGGCGCCTGCGGCCCGGGCGGCAAGGGCTTCGCTCAGCTTTTCTACGCGCGCGGCCAATGCCTCGACCGCACGGGTCGCCGGTTCGTCATCCGTGTCCAGCGCCAATCGCTCCTGGCGCCCCGCCGCCGCCCGCTTCAACTCGTTGAGTTCATCGGCCATGAACAGTGCCGCGAACAGCAAGGTGCGCACTTCGGTCAGGCCCGGCGTGCTGCGCTGCGCCTGATAGGCCTTGTCCTCGATGATCTGGGCGAGATGGGCCATATGGTCCTCCTCGCCATCGCGGCAGCGCAGTTGATAGGGGCGTCCGGCGATCTGCAGCATGATTTCAGCCATCGGTGCGCTCCCTGAGTTCGCCTATCAGCGCGTCCAGCGATTGCAGCGCGGCCAGCGCGGCCGTCTGATCGACGCCATTGGCATGGGGGGCAGCCTCCGGGAGGCTGGCCACATTCTGTTCTAGCCGACTGATCGCGCGCTCCAGCGTGCCGATCGCCTGCATCATGCGGTCGCTTGCCATGATCTCTGCATAGCCAATGTTTTCGCCTTGCAAAAGCGCTGTTTGGACGGCTTGCCGCGCGCCGCGCCCCGCCCGCGGTTGACGCATGGGGATTGACGCGACAAAGGGAACCCAAATCGACTCGCCCGTTCGCGCGGGCCATTCCATGCCAGTCATGAAAGACATCTTCCCGCTATGACCGTTTCCGACACGCAGCTCGCCAACGCCATCCGGGCGCTTTCCATGGACGCCGTGCAGGCTGCCAACAGCGGCCATCCCGGCATGCCGATGGGCATGGCCGATGTCGCCACCGTGCTGTTCAAGGATTATGTGAAGTTCGATCCGACCCAGCCCAAATGGGCCGATCGCGACCGCTTCGTGCTGTCGGCCGGCCATGGCTCGATGCTGATCTATTCGCTGCTGAACCTGACCGGCTATGCCCGTCCGACGATGGACGACATCCGCAACTTCCGCCAGCTCAGCAGCCCGTGCGCCGGCCACCCGGAGAATTTCGAGCTGGCAGGGGTCGAGGCGACCACCGGTCCGCTGGGTTCGGGCCTGGCCACCGCCGTCGGCATGGCGATTGCCGAGCGTCACCTAAATGCCGAATATGGCGACGATCTGGTCGATCACCGCACCTGGGTGATCGCCGGCGACGGCTGCCTGATGGAAGGCATCAACCATGAGGCGATTGGCCTCGCCGGCCACCTCAACCTGTCGCGCCTGATCGTGCTGTGGGACGATAACAAGATCACCATCGATGGCGCGGTCGACCTGTCGAGCAACGAGGACGTCCTTGCCCGCTATGCCGCCACCGGCTGGCATGTCGTGTCGTGCGACGGCCATGACGTTGCCGACGTGCGCCGCGCCATCGACGAGGCACTGGCCGATCCGCGTCCCTCGCTGATCGCCTGCGCCACCAAGATCGGCTATGGCGCGCCGAACAAGGCCGGCACCTCGGGCGTCCATGGCTCGGCGCTGGGCGAGCCCGAAGTCGCCGCCGCCCGTGAGTTCCTCGGCTGGACCGCCGAACCCTTCGTCGTCCCCGCCGACATCGACGCCGCCTGGAAAGCGATCGGCGGCAAAGGCCGTGATGTTCGCACTGCATGGGAAGGCCACCTGGCAAATGCTTCGGAAGGCGCTGAATTTTCGCGTCGCATGGCGGGCGAACTGCCGGCCGGCTTCTCGCTCGACGCCTATATCGACACGCTGATCGCCAACCCGCAGAAGGTCGCCACCCGCAAGGCCAGCGAACTGGCGCTGGGGGCGATCAACGATCTGCTGCCCGAAACCGTCGGCGGCTCGGCCGACCTCACCGGCTCGAACAACACCAAGACCAAGTCGACTGGCCCGCTGACCCGCGACGATTATTCGGGTCGTTATGTCTATTATGGCATCCGCGAATTCGGCATGGCCTGCGCGATGAACGGCATGGCGCTGCATGGCGGCGTGATCCCCTATGGCGGCACCTTCCTGGTCTTTTCCGACTATATGCGCGCCGGCATCCGTCTGGCCGCGTTGCAGGAACAGCGCGTGATCCACGTCCTCACCCATGACTCGATCGGTCTGGGCGAAGACGGCCCGACCCACCAGCCGATCGAGCATGTCATGTCGATGCGCATGATCCCGAACCTCGACGTCTATCGCCCGGCCGACATCGTCGAGACGGCGGAGTGCTGGGAACTGGCGCTGAAGGATGCGACCGGCCCGTCGGTGCTGGCGCTGACCCGCCAGAACCTGCCGCAGCTGCGCCTCGAAAAAGCTGAGAATCTGTCGGCCAAGGGCGCCTATCGCCTGGTCGCCGCGACCGCCGATCGCCAGGTCGTGCTGCTCGCCACCGGTTCGGAAGTCGAGATCGCCGTCGCCACCGCCAAGGCGCTGGAAGAACAGGGCATCGGCGCCGACGTCGTCTCGATGCCGAGCTGGGCGCATTTCGACGCGCAGGACGCCGCCTACAAGGCCGACATCCTGCCTGCCGGCGTGCTGCGCGCCTCGATTGAGGCCGGCACCACCTTCGGCTGGGAACGCTATACTGGCATCGAGGGCCTGCGCTTCGGCATCGACAGCTTCGGCGCGTCGGCCCCGGCCGAAGTCCTTTACGACCATTTCGGCCTGACCGCCGCCAAGATCGCTCCGCAGATCAAGGCCGCGCTCGGCGCCTGAACCCAAGACCAACACGCAAACCGGGAGACAAGTGCAGTGGCAACGAAGGTAGCAATCAACGGTTTCGGCCGTATCGGTCGTCTGGTGGCACGCGCCATCCTCTCGCGCACCGACCATGATCTGGAACTGGTGAGCATCAACGACCTGGGCGATGCCAAGGCCAATGCCCTGTTGTTCAAGCGTGACTCGGTGCATGGCAACTGGGCTGGCGACGTCAGCGTCGACGGCGATTTCCTGGTGGTCGACGGCAAGAAGATCAAGGTGACGGCAGAGCGCGATCCCGCCAACCTGCCGCATGCCGAACTGGGCGTCGAAATCGCCCTGGAATGCACCGGCATCTTCACCAGCAAGGACAAGGCCGGCGCCCACCTGACCGCCGGCGCCAAGCGCGTCGTCATCTCGGCACCGGGCACCAATGTCGACAAGACTGTCGTCTTCGGCGTCAACCATGACGAACTGACCGCCGACGATGTCGTGATCTCGAACGCCAGCTGCACCACCAACTGCCTGGCGCCGCTCGCCAAGGTGCTGCACGATGCGATCGGCATCGAACGCGGCTTCATGACCACGATCCACAGCTACACCAACGACCAGAACACGCTGGACCAGATCCACAAGGACATGCGCCGCGCCCGCGCCGCTGCCCTGTCGATGATCCCGACCACCACCGGTGCCGCGCGCGCCGTGGGTGAGGTTCTGCCGTCGCTCAAGGGCAAGCTGGACGGTTCGTCGGTCCGCGTGCCGACCCCGAACGTTTCGGTCGTCGACCTCAAGTTCATCCCCAGCCGCGCCACCACGGTCGAGGAAGTCAACGGCCTGCTCAAGGCTGCGTCGGAAGCCGGCCCGCTCAAGGGTATCCTGGGCTATTCGGACGAGCCGCTGGTCTCGATCGACTATAATGGCGATCCGCGCAGCTCGACCGTCGACAGCCTGGAAACGGCCGTGATCGAGGGCAATCTGGTCCGCGTGCTCAGCTGGTACGACAATGAATGGGGCTTTTCGAACCGCATGATCGACACCACCGGTGTCGTGGCGAAGTTCCTCTAAGCCTTCTCAGCCCCGCCGGACCAACCGGCGGGGTTTTTCTTCTGATATAATTCCAATTTCTAGGAGCGATCATGGCAAAGCCGTTCAAGACACTCGACGACATGGGCGACATCACCGGCAAGGTGGTGCTGGTGCGCGAGGATCTGAACGTGCCGATGCAGGACGGTTCGGTCAGCGACGACACCCGTCTGCGCGCGGCGATGCCGACCATCCTGGAACTGGCCGATCGCGGCGCCAAGGTGCTGATCCTGGCCCATTTCGGTCGGCCCAAGGGCCAGAAGAACCCGGAATTTTCGCTGAGCAAGATCACCCGTCCGCTGACCCAGGTGCTGGGCCGCGAGGTGCAGTTCATTCCCGACTGCCAGGGTGAAGCCGCGACCGACGGCATTGCGGTGATGCGTCCGGGCGACATTGCCATCCTCGAAAATACCCGCTTCCATGCCGGCGAGGAAAAAAATGATCCCGCGCTGGTCGATGCCATCGCCGCGATCGGCGACCTTTATGTCAACGACGCCTTTTCCGCCGCGCACCGTGCCCATGCCTCGACCGAGGGGCTGGCCCACAAGCTGCCCGCCTTCGCCGGCCGCTCGATGGAGAAGGAACTGGATGCGCTCGAAGCCGCGCTCGGCGCCCCGGTAAAGCCGGTCGCGGCCGTCGTCGGCGGCGCCAAGGTGTCGACCAAGCTCGACGTGCTCAACAATCTCGTCACCCAGGTCGATCATCTGATCATCGGCGGCGGCATGGCCAACACCTTCCTTCACGCCCGTGGCGTCGATGTCGGCAAGTCGCTGTGCGAAAAGGATCTGGCCGACACGGCCGAGGCGATCTTCGACAAGGCCGAGGAAGCCGGCTGCATCATCCATCTGCCCTATGACGTGGTCGTGGCGAAGGAATTTGCCGCCAACCCGCCGTCGGTGCGTATCTGCAACGTCCATGAAGTCGCCGAGGATGAAATGATCCTCGACGTCGGCCCGGCCGCGGTCGAGGCGCTCGGCGATGCGCTCAAGAACTGCCGCACCCTGGTGTGGAACGGCCCGCTCGGCGCGTTCGAAATCGCGCCCTTCGACGCGGCGACCGTCGCGCTCGCCAAGACGGCGGCGGCGCTCACCAAGGAAGGCCAGCTGGTCTCGGTCGCGGGCGGTGGCGACACTGTCGCCGCGCTCAACCATGCCGGCGCGGCCGCCGACTTCACCTTCATCTCGACCGCCGGCGGCGCCTTCCTCGAATGGATGGAAGGCAAGGAACTGCCGGGCGTGAAGGCGCTCTACGCCTAAGCCTTTTGACGACCGGGGCGTCAGCGCGTGGCGCTGGCGCCCCGGTCGAACAGGATGAAGACCAGCGCGGCCACGCCGCCGATCGCCGCACCGGCGATCGCGCTCAGGCTCCAGCCGCCCGCTTCATAGGTGGTCGATCCGATCACCGATCCCAGCGCGCCGACCACGAACATCACCGTCATATAGGCCGCGTTGATCCGGCCGCGCGCATGGGGATCGAGCGAGAAGATCAGCTTCTGTCCGGTGATCTGGCTGACCTGCACCGCCGCATCGATCAGCACCGCCATGATGGTGAAGCCGATCAGGCTGCCCGCCGCCACCGTCCAGTCCGCCAGCAGGAAGCCGATCGACAGCGCGATCAGCGCGCCGAGCGAGGCGGGGCCGGTGAGGCGCCGGTCCGCGAGCCAGCCCGCCACCGGGGCCACCAGCGCGCCGCCTGCACCCGCCAGGGCAAAGGCGCCGATGCCGTTATGGCCAAGCCCGAAATCATGGATCAGGCTCAGCGGCGCGGCGGTCCAGAACAGGTTGAACGCCGCAAACATCGACGCCTGGTAGAAGGCGCGCATCCGCACCACACGATATTTGCCGAGCTGCGAGAAGGTCGAGGCCAATACCTGCCCATAATGCATGCCACCCTTGGGCCGGCGCTGCGGACAGGCGATCAGCAGCGTCACCGCGACCAGCGCGATCACCCCGGCCGACAGCAGGAAGGTCGCCCGCCAGCCCATCGATCCCGCGAGGAAGCTGGCGATCGGCCGCGACAGCATGATGCCGAACAACAGGCCGCTCATCACCGTGCCGACCACGCGCCCCTGCCGCTCGGGTGGGGCGAGGTGGGAGGCCAGCGGGATCAGCACCTGCACCCCGGTTGCACCCACGCCGGTCATGACGGAGGCGATCAGGAAGGTCGCGGGACCATTGGACAGGGCGATGGCGATGCAGCCCAGCACCGTCGCCACTGCCGATATCAGCACGATCCGCCTGTTCTCGAACAGGTCGGCCAGCGGCACGACCAGAATGATGCCCAGGCCATAGCCAAGCTGCGTCAGCGTGGTGATGAGGCCCGCGACCCCGGCCGACATGCCGATTTCCGGCCCGATCACGTCGATCAGCGTCTGGGCATAATAGAGGTTGGCTACCATCGTCCCGCACGCGACCGCCATCAGCAATATGGCAAAGCGGGACAGGGGCGCATGATCGTGCGGCAGGGGCAGAGCGGCGGAATGGGTCATCCCGCCCTAATGGCCACCGCACGGGCGGCTTTCAACCGGATGACGGAAATTTCATTGTGCAATGCAACTGAAAATGGCGTCAGGCGGGGGGCTGTTCGTTCAGCAAGGGCACCAGCAGCGCATTGAGATCCTCCAGCTCGAACGCGCCGGACTTGGCGTAGCGCAGCTTGCCGGACCGATCGATGACGAAATTGGTCGGCACCCCGGTCAGTGGGCCATAGGGGCCTTTGATCCGTTTTGCCGACGGGATGTGCATCGCCGCGAACAGTTGTTTCAACTGTGCGATTGGCACCGATCCTTCGGTCGTGATCGCGAACACCTTCAGCCCATGTTTCTTCTGGAGGCCATAATAGCTGTCCAGCGTCGGCAATTCCTTGCGGCAGGGCACGCACCAGGTCGCCCAGAAATTGAGCAGCACGACCTGCCCTTTCAGCTCCGCCAGCGACACCTTGCTGCCGTCGATCAGTGTCAGTTCGAAATCCGGCGCGATTTCGCCGACCACTGGCTTGGTCGCCGCCTGTGCTGCCCCGCTATCGAGCAGTCCCAGCATCAGCGCGGCCGCCATGACGGGCCGCATTTTCCCGATCCCCATTCTTCCCCCGATTCAGACCTTTGGCCGCAGCCTATCAGCCGTTTTCGCACGCGCCAACGATATTGGCGGCCGCCCCGTCGCCCGGCCGGTCCAAGTATCTTGCGGTGCGGCATGGGACTAGCTAACAGCCCGGATACCAGCGGGCTTTCCCGACCGCTACAGTCATGCTTTCGGGTCGGCCCGACAGCTTCCATTTTTCCGCGCTGCCGAGGGGGTGGCGCGCCCCAAGAGAAGGTATGTGCAGATGCTGGATCAGGACATGGTCAAGAAGGTTTCCGACGGTCAGGGCTTCATCGCCGCGCTCGACCAGAGCGGCGGTTCGACGCCCAAGGCGCTCAAGGGCTATGGCGTCGAGGAAAGCGCCTGGAGCAATGATGAGGAGATGTTCGGCCTGATCCACGCGATGCGCAGCCGTGTCATCACCTCGCCCGCCTTCACCGGTGACAAGGTGCTGGGCGCCATCCTGTTCGAGCGCACCATGGACGGCACCGTCGACGGCAAGCCGACCCCAACCGCGCTGATCGAACGCGGCGTCGTGCCTTTCATCAAGATCGACAAGGGCCTGGAGGATGAGGCGAACGGCGTGCAGCTGATGAAGCCGATGCCCGAACTCGACGCACTGCTCGCCCGCGCCAAGGGCCTGGGCGTGTTCGGCACCAAGGAGCGTTCGGTCGTCAACCTCGCCAACCGCGAGGGCATTGCCGCCGTGGTCGCCCAGCAATTCGAAGTCGGCAAGCAGGTTCTGGCTGGCGGCCTGATGCCGATCATCGAGCCCGAAGTGAACATCAAGTCGCCCGAACGCGCCGAAGCCGACCAGATCCTGCTGGAGGAAATCCTCACGAATCTCGACGCCCTGCCCGAAGGCGAGCAGGTGATGCTTAAGCTCTCGCTGCCCGCCAAGGCCGGCCTGTTCGATCCGCTGGTCGATCATCCCAAGGTGTTGCGCGTCGTCGCCCTGTCGGGTGGCTTCAGCCGCACCGAAGCTTGCGCCGAACTCGCCAAGAATCGCGGCATCATCGCCAGCTTCAGCCGCGCGCTGCTCAACGACCTGCGCCACCAGATGAGTGACGACGAATTCAACGCGTCGCTGGGCGGTGCGATCGACGAAATCTACGCCGCTTCGGCCACCAAGACCCCGGTCGCGGCCTGACGCATATGGACGGCGCCGGGCAGGGGGAAAGTCCCGCCGGCGCCGCCTTTTCCTATCATCGGGCGGTCGCGCCGATGCTCTGGGTGCTATTGGGCCTGATGGTCGTCGAGACGTCCGTGGCCCATCTGCTGGTTGCGCTGTGGAGTCCGCGCGCGGCGCTCATCCTCTCGCTTTTGAGCCTTGCCACGATCGGCTGGTTCATCCTCTTCATCCGCTCCTTGCGCCACCATCCGGTGCGGATCGACCCGGATGGGCTGATCTGGCCCGTCGGCAAGCTGCGAAGCTTCGCCATCCCCTGGACCCAAGTCGCGGGTTTGCGCGACGACTGGACGCTGGCCGATCTCAAGGCGGCGGGCCTGTTCAACGGCGCGCTGATCGCCCACCCCAACATCGTCATCGCGCTCGACCCACCGGCCAAGGCAGGGCGGCGCACGATCCGCTACCTCGCTCACCGGCTTGACGATCCCGCCGCCTTCATTGCCGCATTCAGCGCGCGCCCTTCAGCATAGGCAGCAGCTTGTCGAGCGGCAGCGCCTCTGCCGTGCCGCGATTGCCGACCACGGTCTGCGCCTTGAACAGCGCGTTCAACACCGCTTCCTCGGTCGCCTCGATGGTCGCCTGGAACAGCGGCGAGATGCGATCATTCGGCAGGTCATCCACCGCCGCCACGGCATTGCGCTTTGCCGCCGTGCGCCGCACCGCGTCGCTGGTGGAAAAGGCAATCGCATAGTCGCCCGACCCGTTGGAGAAGCTCGACCCGGTCCGCGCGATGCCGCCAAAGGCGCGCTCGGCGACCCGGCGCAGATTGCGGTCGGACAGCGGCGCATCGGTTGCGATCACGATCACGACCGATCCGTCGGCCTTCCTTTCCTCGACCTGCTGGCGATAGTCATAGCGGCCAAGTTTCACCCCCACCGGCACGCCCGCGATCGTCAGTACCCCGCCATAATTGGCCTGCACCAGCACGCCGATGGTCCAGCCGCCCAGCGACGCAGGCAGCTTGCGGGAAGATGTGCCGATCCCCGCCTTGAAGCCGAAGGCCACCGTGCCGGTGCCCGCACCGACCGCCCCTTCCTCGACCGGGCCGGCCTTGGCGCTCTCGATCGCGCGCCGGGCGTCGGCGATGGTCACATGCCGCCCACGAATGTCATTGAGCATGCCGTCATTTGTCTCGCCCACCACGGCATTGACCGACCGCACCTCCTCATTACCCGTCTGCGCCAGCGTCCATTCGACCGAGGCCGCGCCGGCCTCCGCCACGTTCAGCGTATTGGTCAGCAGGATCGGCGTCTCGATCTCGCCCAGCTCCGCGACCTGGGTCGATCCCATGAACTTGCCGAACGCGTTATAGGCGACGAAGCCCGCCGGCACCTTGTCCTGGAACAGGTTGCCGCCATGGGGCAGGATCGCGGTCACGCCGGTGTTGACGTCCTTGCTGCGCGGCAAGGTCACCTGGCCCACCTTCACCCCCGCGACGTCGGTGATCGCGTTGAGCGGGCCGGGCCGGAGGATGCCGACGGTCACGCCTGCCTCCCGCGCGCGGGGGCGGGGCGCCTCCTGCGCCAGCACGGGCGCGGCGGACAAAAGCAGCAGGGCGGCGAAAGCGTGACGCATGAATTATCCCTCGGTTCGATGATCGTGGTCATAGCCGCACTTGGCGCAGCCGCGCGAGCGGCTATAAGGCGCGCATGACCGATTTCACTGACGAAGAACTGGCGCTCGACCCCCATTTTGCCGAGCAATTCGAAAAGGGCTTTCGCCCTGCCTGCCAACTCTATCTGATCTCGCCGCCGGCGATCGACGAGACGTTCGTCGATCAATTGGCGCAGGCGTTCGATGGAGGCAGGGTCGCCGCCTTCCAGTTGCGGCTGAAAGGAATCGACGATCATGCCATCGCCGCGCTGGCCGGGCCGATCCAGGCGCTCTGCGCCGAGCGCGAGGTCGCCTTCATCATCAATGACAGCATCGGCCTTGCCAAGCGGCTGAACGCCGATGGCGTCCATCTGGGGCAGGAAGATGGCGACCCGCGCGAGGCGCGCAAGCAGCTTGGTCCCAAGGTGCAGATCGGCGTGACCTGTCACGACAGCCGCCATCTGGCGATGGAAGCGGGTGAGGCGGGGGCCGACTATGTCGCCTTCGGTGCCTTCTACCCGACCACGACCAAGGAAACGACGCATCGTGCCGAGCCGTCGATCCTGGGCTGGTGGACGACCCTGTTCGAACTGCCCTGTGTCGCGATCGGCGGCGTCACGCCGGACAATGCCGCGCCGCTGATCGCCGCGGGCGCCGACTTCCTGGCCGTCAGCGGTGCAGTGTGGAATCATCCCGACGGGCCAAAGGCGGGTGTCGCCGCTTTCGCCGCGGTGCTCCCGCCAAAGCCTGAAAAGCCTGAGTAGTCAGGGGCGCAGGCGCGCAGAAAAGCGCCGCCGGGGCCATGGGCGCGGGTTTATCCCGATAGGAAAATGACTGCCGGCGGCCCAGCATCCCTTGCAATCGGGCAAGGGGTGCTAGGCATGGTGCTGGAAGAATTCGTCCATCGGCTGGCGGAATATATCGCGCTGGTCATCAACCTGCTCGCGATCCTGGCGATTGCCATCGGCGCTGTTCAGAGTGCGGTAGGGCTGAGCGGTCTGTTACTGTTCAAGGCGGACGAAGCCAAGCTGATGCCGGTCTGGATGAGCTTTGGTCGCTGGCTGGTGGCGGGGCTGAGTTTTCAGCTGGCCGCCGACATCGTAGAGACCAGCATCGCGCCAAGCTGGGCCGATATCGGCAAGCTGGCCGCGATCGCCGCCATACGCACTTTCCTCAACTATTTCCTCGATCGGGATATGGAGGGGTTGCGGGAACGTGAGAAGGCCAAGGCGGAGGCCATCTGATCGCAGTGATGCAGGCAGCTTTCCGCCGCCTGCTGCGTTGTATCTCCCAGGAAATGGGAGAGTATCGCCTTGAAATATCACCTTCTCGGCCTGCCGCTGCTGTGTGCGGCCTGCAATGTGTCGACCACCGACGCCAATGAAAGCCAGCCATCAGCGCCCGTTAACCAGGCGCAGGCGGCGCCCGATCCCTCGGCGGCCTATGCCTTCCAGGTCGTGGACGAACCCGGCGGCAAGCCCTGGCAGCCCAGTCCGATCTTGCAGGCGCAGGTGGTGCTCGACCGCTGGGGCTTCTCGCCCGGCGTGATCGACGGCAAGGACGGGATGAGCTTCAAGGCGGCCTTGCGCGGCTTCCAGGAGGCGAACAAGCTGCCGGTCACCGGCGACTATGACCAGAAGACCTCGGCCGCGCTGCTGGAGGGGGAGGCGAAGCCGACCACCTGGCTGGTGCGTATCCCTGACGGTTTTGCCCGTGGGCCGTTCTTCGACATTCCCAAGGGGTTGAACAATCAGGCGAGTCTGCCCGCGCTCACCTATCGCAATCTGCTCGAAAAACTGGCGGAGCGCTTCCACACCACGCCCGAAGTGCTGACCGGCATGAACGCGCCCAACACCAAGGTCGCGGCAGGGGCGACGATCCGCGTGCCGGCGATCGCCAACCAGCCGGTTGCGCAGATCGAGGGTGACGAGCGCGGCTGGGGCGAAACACTCGCCAGCCTCGGCGTCGCCAAGGACCAGCCCCAGGCCGACCATCTGGTGGTCGACAAGTCGGAAGGGCTGCTCAAGGTCTATGGCGCGGACAATCGCCTGATCGCGCAATTCCCGGTCACGACCGGGTCACAGCATGATCCGTTGCCGCTGGGCGAATGGACGATCAAGGGCGTCAGCCGCAATCCCGATTTCCACTATAATCCCGACCTGTTCTGGGATGCCGCGTCGAAGGACCAGAAGGCGGTGCTGAAACCCGGCCCCAACGGCCCGGTCGGTGTCGTGTGGATCGACCTGTCCAAGGATCATTATGGCATCCATGGCACGCCCGAGCCGCAACTGATCGGCCGCACCGAAAGCCATGGCTGCATCCGTCTTACCAACTGGGATGCGGCGCGGCTCGCCCAGATGGTGAAGAGCGGCGTCAAGGCGAAGTTCCAGGCATGAACGTCCGGCTGTGGGGCGGCATCGCGTTGGTGCTGCTGCTCTGCATAGCTTTCGCCCAACATTGCGTGCGGATCGTCCCGGCCGATGCGCCGGTGCGATCGGTTACGTCCGCGCCGCAAGCCGCTTCCGGCGATGGCGCGCTGCTGATTCCGGTGGAGGGCGTGCCCGCTTCCGCGCTCACCGATACCTTCACCCAGGCGCGCGCGGGCGGCGCACGGCCGCATGACGCGATCGACATCATGGCGGCGCGGGGCAGGGCGGTGCTGGCCGCCGCCGATGGCCGGATCGAAAAGATCTTCTGGAGCGAGGCCGGTGGCCGCACCCTCTACGAACGCGCGCCCGATGGCCGGACCGTCTATTATTACGCCCATCTCGACGGCTATGCGCCGGGCCTGCGCGAAGGGCAGGTGGTCAGGCGCGGGCAGCGGATCGCGACCGTGGGCAGCACCGGCAATGCCGATCCCGCCGCGCCGCATCTGCATTTCGCCGTCAACATCATGGCACCCGGCGACCCCTGGCATGGTGGCCGACCGATCAATCCCTATCCGCTGCTGGTCGGCCAATGACCTGTCCTACTTGTTCGTCATCGGCTATCATCGGGTTCGACCCCGACAGAAAATTGCCGAAATAGGAAAGCGAATTTCAAAATGTACGGGAAATGTGCGAAGTTAAGCGAAATTGCCGCCCTCTTGCCCTTGGCGCCGTCTCGCGGTAAAGGCGCGGCCAGCCTCGCAGAGGCCGGCTCTTTTCCACATTCAGACATATAGGCAGGCTCTTCCCATGAAGATCAGCGGCGTGGACATTCGTCCCGGCAACAATATCGAATATGAGGGTGGCCTGTGGCGCGCCGTCAAGATTCAGCACACCCAGCCCGGCAAGGGCGGCGCCTATATGCAGGTGGAGCTGAAGAACCTGATCGATGGCCGCAAGAACAATGTCCGCTTCCGCTCGGCCGAGAGCGTTGAGCGCATCCGCCTCGACACCAAGGATTTCCAGTATCTCTACCCCGAGGGTGACATGCTGGTGTTCATGGACACCGAAACCTATGACCAGATCAACCTGCCGATGGACCTGGTCGGCGACGCCGCCGCCTTCCTGCAGGACGGCATGATGGTCATGCTGGAAATGTATGAAGAACGCCCGATCAGCGTCCAGCTGCCCGAGACGGTCGAAGCGACCATCGTCGAAGCCGACGCCGTGGTGAAGGGCCAGACCGCATCGGCCAGCTACAAGCCGGCGATCCTGGACAATGGCGTCCGCGTCATGGTTCCGCCGCACATCGTCACCGGCACGCGCATCGTGGTCGATGTCTATGAGCGCGAATATGTGAAGCGGGCCGACTGATGCGGATCGGGCGCAGCACGGCAGCCGCCGCTCTCTTGGCAACTGGCCTCGCGATCGGTGTCCTGCCGGCTGCGCTCCCTGCCCAGACGGTCAACAAGCCGTCCAAGGCGCAGATCGACAGTGCCGCCTATGTGTTGCAGGTCATCAGCAGCGCGCTGGAATCGAAGGATGTCGAGCCGCCGGTCAAGACCGCGCTGTTCGAATGCCTCTACGCCAATCCGCTGTCGCAGATCAGCGCGGCGACCGACAAGGTGATCGCGGGCAATCCGGGCAAGGTGAACCGCAAGGATCCCTCGCAGATGCTGGCGGTGATCGCCGGCACCTGTGGCTATCGCCCGGCAGCGCCCGCCGCCAAGTCCGCCCCGAAGAAATAAAGCAAAGGCCGCCCACCGGGGCGGCGGAGATTTTACATGGTATCCCATTCCGGCCTTCTCACCGTCATGGAACGCGCCGCCCGCAAGGCCGGCTCCAAGCTGCGCCGCGACTTCGGCGAGGTCGAGCATCTGCAGGTGTCGCGCAAGGGGCCGGCGGACTTCGTGTCCAAGGCCGACAAGCAGGCCGAACAGACGCTGGTCGAGGAATTGCAGAAGGCGCGTCCCGACTGGGGTTTCCTGCTGGAAGAGGGCGGGGTGATCGAGGGCGATCCCAACAAGCCGCGCTGGATCATCGATCCGCTCGACGGCACGACCAACTTCCTGCACGGCATCCCGCACTTCGCCATCTCGATCGCGGTCGAGGAGCCTTTGTTCGGCGGCAAGCGCGAAGTGACCTCGGGCCTGATCTATCAGCCGGTCACCGACGAAAGCTATTGGGCGGAAAAGAATCGCGGCGCCTGGCGTCATGACCAGCGTCTGCGTGTCTCGGCTCGCCGTGACCTCGCCGACTGCCTGATCGCCACCGGCATTCCGTTCATGGGTCATGGCAACATGGCCGAATGGAGCCGCGTGTTCGGCGCGGTGGCGCCCTCGGTCGCCGGCCTCCGCCGTTTCGGTGCGGCCTCGCTCGACCTGGCTCATGTCGCCTCGGGCCGCTATGACGGCTTCTGGGAAAGCGGCCTCCAGCCCTGGGACGTGGCGGCCGGCATCCTGATGGTGCGCGAGGCCGGCGGTTTCGTCAGCGACTTCCGTGGCGGCGACCAGATGATCGACCGCAGGGAAGTGATCGCCGGCAATGACACCACCCACAGCAAGCTGCACAAGCTGGTGGCCGGCGCGCTGCGCTAAGAGCCTGATCGGCTGAGGGGGAGGCGCTCGGGGCGTCTCGGCCGATGGCGTGAATCAGGCTCTGCTAAGCTCCTGATTTAAGAGCAAAGGGCGTCGGCCCACCGCTGCGAGTCTTCGGGCTTCCAGAGGTGGTGCGGCGCCTGTTTTTTTGTGTCTGGGGCAATCGTCCCTTGCGCTTTTGGTAACGCGATCAAGCCTTTGCAATTGTTGCGAATCATTCTCACAGGTTCGCCCCTTGCTTCGCATATGCAGCAGGCCTAAAGGCCCCCCAGAACAATTTTCGCCCAGGGGATTCCATTGGTCGATCTCAGCCAATATCTGCCGATCCTGATCTTTCTCGGGATCGCTCTGCTGCTTTCCGGCACCTTCGTCTTTCTGCCGATGCTGGTTGGCCGCCTGACCGGTGCGCACAAGCCCGATCCTGCCAAGCTCTCCGAATATGAGTGCGGTTTTCCCGCATTTGAAGAGCCGCGCAGCCAGTTCGACGTGCGTTTCTACCTTGTCGCCATCCTGTTCATCATTTTCGATCTGGAAGCGGCATTTCTCTTTCCGTGGGCGGTAAGCCTCGACCAGATCGGCTGGGCCGGCTGGGCGACGATGATGATCTTCATAGCGGAGCTGGTGCTCGGCCTCGTCTATGCGTGGAAGAAGGGAGCACTCGATTGGGAGTAGAACTGACCAGCCCCATTCCCGGCACCATGCCGCCGATGGGGACGCAGCCCGACCAGGCCTTCTTCGACTCGCTCAACAGCGAAGTGAATGACAAGGGCTTCCTGATCACCTCGACCGAGGAACTGTTTCAGTGGGCGCGTACCGGCTCGCTGTGGTGGATGACCTTCGGTCTGGCCTGCTGCGCCGTGGAGATGATCCACGTCAACATGCCGCGCTACGACATGGAGCGCTTCGGCGCCGCGCCGCGCGCGTCTCCGCGTCAATCGGACGTGATGATCGTCGCGGGCACGCTGTGCAACAAGATGGCCCCGGCGCTCCGCAAGGTCTACGACCAGATGTCCAATCCGAAATATGTGATTTCGATGGGCAGCTGCGCCAATGGCGGTGGTTACTACCACTATAGCTATTCGGTCGTCCGTGGCTGTGACCGCATCGTGCCGGTCGACATCTATGTGCCGGGCTGTCCGCCTACTGCCGAAGCCTTGCTCTACGGCATCATGCAGCTGCAGCGGAAGATCCGCCGGATCGGGACGATTGAGCGTTAATATGGGCCATTCTGCACCCAAGATCGTGAACCCCGAAGGGATTGCCGAGGAAATCGGCGCCCTGCTGGGTTCGATGCTGATCGAGACCATCGATCATGCCGATGAGCTGACCTTCGTTGTCGCGCGTGACGACCTGGCCAATGCCATGGTCGCGCTGCGCGACATGGCGCATTACCAGCAGTTGATGGAAATCGCCGGCGTCGATTATCCGGAACGCCCGGACCGGTTCGAGGTCGCCTATCACCTGCTCAGCGTAACCCGTAACCACCGCGTTCGCGTCAAGGTCTCGACCGACGAGGATACGCCGGTGCCGACCGTCACGCACCTCTGGCCGGTCGCCGGCTGGCTGGAGCGCGAAGTGTTCGACATGTATGGCGTCATCTTCGACGGCAACACCGACCTGCGTCGCATCCTGACCGACTATGGCTTCAAGGGCCATCCGCAGCGCAAGGACTTCCCGCTGACCGGTTATGTCGAGCTGCGCTATTCCGAGGAAGACAAGCGCGTCGTCTATGAGCCGGTGAAACTGGCGCAGGATTTCCGCAGCTTCGACTTCATGTCGCCCTGGGAAGGCGCGCAATATGTGCTGCCGGGTGACGAGAAGGCGGCGCCTGCTGCTGCGCCCGCAGCCGCACCCACGCCCAAGGCGACGGAAAGCAAGGCCGACACCGGTGCTGGCGATGCCGCCAACAAGAAGGCCGAGGAAAAGTCGGCCGACGCGCCGGCCAAGCCCGCCGCCGAAACCGATGAAGGCAAGGGGGCTGCCAAGCCCGAAGGTAAGGCCTGATGTCCGACTATCTCGAAAAGATGGATCATGTCACCGATGCGGCCGACCCGGCCTATGGTGACACGGAAATCCAGAACTACACGATCAACTTCGGCCCGCAGCATCCCGCTGCGCACGGCGTTCTGCGTCTGGTCATGGAACTGGACGGCGAAATCGTCGAGCGCTGCGACCCGCATGTCGGGCTGCTGCATCGCGGCACCGAAAAGCTGATCGAATATAAGACCTATATGCAGGCGCTGCCCTATTTCGACCGGCTGGACTATTGTTCGCCGCTCGGCATGGAGCATAGCTATGTTCTGGCGGTCGAAAAGCTGTTGAACCTGGAAGTGCCGCTGCGCGCGCAATATCTGCGCGTGTTCTTCGCGGAACTGACCCGCATCTGCAATCACATGCTGAACCTGGGTTCGCACGTCATGGACGTTGGCGCGATGACGCCGAACCTGTGGTTGTTCGAAATCCGTGAGGATTGCCTCAACTTCTTCGAGCGCGCCTCGGGTGCCCGCATGCACTCGGCCTATTTCCGGCCGGGCGGCGTCCATCAGGACGTGCCCTTGAAGCTGCTGACCGACATCGCCGACTGGCTCGACACCCGCCTGCCGCGTCTGTTCGAGGACGCGATGAGCCTGGTCGTCGACAACCGCATCTTCAAGCAGCGCAATGTCGACATCTCGATCGTCAGCAAGGAAGATGCGCTGAAGTGGGGCTTCTCCGGCCCGATGCTGCGTGGTTCGGGCATTGCCTGGGACATCCGCAAGGCGCAGCCCTATGACGTCTATGACCGCATGGACTTCGATGTGCCCGTCGGCACTGCCTATGACTGCTATGACCGGTTCATGGTCCGCGTCGAGGAAGTGCGCCAGTCCGCGCGCATCATGAAGCAGTGCCTCAACGAGATGCCGGAAGGGCCGATCGCCAGCTTCGACCGCAAGGTCTCCCCGCCCAAGCGCGGCGAGATGAAGCGGGACATGGAAGCGCTGATCCACCACTTCAAGCTCTATACCGAGGGCTTCCATGTCCCCGCGGGCGAAGTCTATGTGGCGACCGAAAGCCCCAAGGGCGAATTCGGCGTCTATCTGGTCAGCGACGGCTCCAACAAGCCCTATCGCTGCAAGATCCGCCCGACCGCCTTCTCGCATCTGCAAGCTATGGACTTCATGATGAAGGGCCACATGCTCGCCGACACCACCGCTGTACTGGGCGCGATGGACATCGTGTTCGGAGAATGTGACCGATAATGGCTGACGCAGTTCATATCCCCGATGAGGCAGAAACCCGCGCGCGCTGGGGCGCGTTCGCGTGGACGCCCGAAAATGCCGAACAGGCCAAGAAGGTCATCGCGCGCTATCCCGCCGGTCGCCAGCAGTCGGCCGTGATGCCGCTGCTCGATCTGGCCCAGCGTCAGGTCGGTGCGGAAACCCAGACCAACGGCTGGCTGCCGGTTCCGGTCATGGAATATATCGGGCGTCAGCTCGATATGCCGTACATGCGCGTCTATGAGGTCGCGACCTTCTACACCATGTACAACCTCGCGCCGGTCGGCCGCTATCATGTGCAGGTGTGCGGCACGACGCCGTGCATGCTGCGCGGGTCGGACGATGTCTTTGCCGCGTGCAAGAACAAGGGCTTGGTCAAGGGTGGCACGACCCCCGACGGCCTGTTCACCCTCAATGAGGTCGAATGCCTTGGTGCCTGCGCCAACGCGCCGATGGTCCAGATCAACGACGATAATTTCGAAGATCTGACCTACGACAGCACCATCGCCATCCTGGAAACGCTGGCCGCCGGCGGCCAGCCCAAGATCGGCCCGCAGATCGATCGCCAGACCAGCGCGCCGGAAGGTGGCCCGACCACCCTCAAGGAGATGGTCGGCGAAAATCACGACTATCGCGGTCAATGGAACGAAGGAGCGACGGCATGACCGATGCACCCGCACCGGCGCCCTTCGTCGGGCCGCTGTCCGACAAGGACCGCATCTTCACCAACGTCCACGGCTTCCAGGATTGGGGCGTCGACGCCGCGATGAAGCGTGGCGATTGGGACAATACCAAGAAGCTGATGGAAATCGGCCAGGACGCGATCATCGACACCATCAAGGCGTCGAACCTGCGCGGCCGCGGCGGCGCCGGCTTCCCGACCGGCATGAAGTGGAGCTTCATGCCCAAGGAAAGCAAGGACGGCCGTCCCAGCTTCCTGGTCATCAACGCCGACGAATCCGAACCGGGTTCGTGCAAGGACCGCGAAATCATCCGCCACGATCCGCACAAGCTGATCGAAGGCGCGCTGATCGCCGGTTTCGCGATGCGGGCGCGGGCCGCCTACATCTATATTCGCGGCGAATTCATCTATGAGGCGAAGGTACTCTTCGCCGCCGTGGAGCAGGCCTATGAAAAGGGCTTCATCGGCAAGAATGCCTGCGGTTCGGGCTATGATTTCGACGTGTTCGTCCATCGTGGTGCCGGCGCCTATATCTGCGGCGAGGAAACCGCCCAGATCGAAAGCATCGAGGGCAAGAAGGGCCAGCCCCGCCTGAAGCCGCCTTTCCCGGCCGGCGCTGGCCTCTATGGCTGCCCGACCACCGTGAACAACGTGGAATCGATCGCGGTTGCGCCGACGATCCTGCGTCGCGGCGCCGCCTGGTTCAACGGCTTCGGCCGTGAGAATAACCGCGGCACCAAGCTGTTCCAGATCAGCGGCCATGTGAACAAGCCCTGCGTCGTCGAGGAATCGATGTCGATCCCGTTCCGCGAACTGATCGATCGCCATTGCGGCGGCATCCGTGGCGGCTGGGACAATCTGCTTGCGGTCATTCCGGGCGGTTCGTCGGTGCCTTTGGTCCCCGCCAAGGAGATCATGGACGCACCGATGGACTTTGACGGTCTGCGCGCGCTGGGTTCGGGCCTGGGCACCGCCGCGGTCATCGTCATGGACAAGTCGACCGACATCGTCCGCGCCATTTCGCGTCTCTCCTACTTCTACAAGCATGAGAGCTGCGGCCAGTGTACGCCGTGCCGCGAAGGCACCGGCTGGATGTGGCGCGTCATGGAGCGCCTGCGCACCGGCGACGCCGACCAGAGCGAAATCGACATGCTGTTCCAGGTGACCAAGCAGGTCGAAGGCCACACCATCTGCGCGCTTGGCGACGCAGCGGCATGGCCGATCCAGGGGCTGATCCGGCACTTCCGTCCGGAAATCGAGCGCCGGATCAACGAGAACAAGGGTAGTGCCCCCGTCATGGAGGCAGCGGAGTAACCATGCCGAAGGTCAAAGTAGACGGCGTAGAACTCGAAGTCCCGGCGGGCGCCACAGTCCTCCAGGCTTGCGAGCAGGCGGGGAAGGAAATCCCCCGTTTCTGCTATCATGAGCGCCTTTCCATCGCCGGCAATTGCCGCATGTGCCTGGTCGAGGTGAAGCCTGGGCCGCCCAAGCCGCAGGCGTCGTGCGCACTTCCGGCCACCGAAGGCCAGGAAATCCGCACCGACAGCGAAATGGTCAAGAAGGCCCGCGAAGGGGTGATGGAGTTCCTGCTCATCAACCATCCGCTGGATTGCCCGATCTGCGACCAGGGTGGCGAGTGCGATCTTCAGGATCAGTCGGTCGCCTATGGCCGTGGTTCGTCGCGCTATGACGAGAATAAGCGCGCCGTCACCGAGAAGAATATGGGGCCGATCGTCAAGACGGTCATGACCCGCTGCATTCAGTGCACCCGTTGCGTGCGCTTTGCAGAGGAAGTCGCGGGCGTGCCGGAAATCGGCGCCATCTATCGCGGCGAGAATATGCAGATCACCACCTATCTCGAACATGCCGCGAAGAGCGAGCTGTCGGGCAATGTGGTCGATCTCTGCCCGGTCGGCGCGCTGACCGCCAAGCCCTACGCTTTCGAAGCGCGTCCGTGGGAACTCAAGAAGACCCATGCGATCGACGTGATGGACGCGCTCGGCACCAACATCCGCCTCGACAGCCGTGGTCGTCAGGTGCTGCGCGCCGTGCCGCGCATCAATGACGACGTGAACGAGGAATGGGCGTCGGACAAGACCCGTCACAATGTCGACGGTCTGGTCCGCAAGCGCCTCGACAAGCCGTTCGTCCGCAAGGATGGCAAGCTGGTTCCGGCGACCTGGGCGGAAGCCTTTGCCGCCGTCGCAGCGGTCCAGCATGGCGGCAGCGTCGCGGCCATCGCCGGCGACCTGCTCGATTGCGAAACCATGTTCGCGGGCAAGGCGCTGGTCGAAAAGCTCGGCGGTTCGCTCCTGGAAGGCCGTCAGACCGGCCTGTCCTACGACGTGTCGAGCCTGTCGTCGGTGGTATTCAACACGCCGCTCGCCGATCTCGAAACCGCGGACGTCATCCTGCTGGTCGGCACCAACCTGCGCTGGGAAGCGCCACTGGTGAACACCCGCATCCGCAAGGCGATCAAGAAGGGCGCGAAGGTCTTCGCCGTCGGTCCCGAATTCGACCTGACCTACAAGGTCGAATGGCTGGGCAATGACGCGTCGCTGCTGGCCAAGCTGCCCGAAGCCGTGGTCGAAGCCTTCAAGGGCGCTGCCCGTCCGGCGATGATCGTCGGTGGCGGCGTGCTGGCCAAGGACGGCGCGCATGGCGACACGCTGGCGCTGGTCGAGACGCTGGGCCTGATCAAGGACGGCTGGAACGGTTACAACGTCCTGCACTTCGCGGCGGCCCGCATGGGCGGCCTGATGCTGGGCTATGCGACCAAGGGCGGCATCAAGGCGGTGGCTGCGGCCGCGCCGAAGCTGCTCTTCTCGCTGGGCGCCGACGAAGTCGACTATTCGGCCTTCGAGGGCAGCTTCAAGGTCTATGTCGGCCATCATGGCGACAAGGGCGCCCATGCGGCGGACGTGATCCTGCCGGGCGCAAGCTATGCCGAAAAGGCCGGCACCTACGTCAACCTGGAAGGCCGGGTGCAGTTCGGTGAAAAGGCCGTGTTCGCGCCGGGCGACGCCCGCGAGGACTGGTCGATCCTGCGCGCCCTGTCGGAAGCGCTGGGCGCCAGGCTGCCCTTCGACAGCTTCGACGCGCTGCGTGGCCAGATGGTCAAGGCGGTTCCCGCATTGGGCGTCGAAGGTATCGCCGACTATGGCTGGTCCGTGCCTTCGCTGCCGACCGGTGCGACCGGCGAGCTGGGTTCGCCGATCAAGGATTTCTACCTCACCAACGCGATCTGCCGCGCCAGCCCGACGATGCAGCAATGCTCGGCCGAGCTGATCCATGGTGAAAGCTTCGCGGAGGCCGCAGAGTGACCGCTTTCTTCCAAGGCCTCGGCCTGCCTTTCGAAGGCGCCTGGCTGCTTTCGACCATTATCGGTATCCTGGTCATCGCACTGCCGCTGATGCTGGCCGTCGCCATGATCATCTATGCCGACCGCAAGATCTGGGCGGCCATGGCGCTGCGCCGTGGTCCCAACGTCGTCGGCCCGCTGGGCCTGCTTCAGTCCTTCGCGGACGGCCTCAAGGTCTTCCTGCAGGAAACCATCGTTCCCTCGGCGTCGAACAAGGCCCTGTTCCTGATCGCGCCGATCATCACCTTCACCGTGGCGCTGATGGCCTGGGCCGTCATCCCGTTCGGCGCCGGTGTGCTGGTGTCGAACATCAATGTCGGCCTGCTCTACATCCTCGCCATCTCGTCGCTCGGCGTCTATGGCGTGGTGCTGGCGGGCTGGGCGTCCAACTCCAAATATCCCTTCTACTCCGCGATCCGCGCCAGCGCGCAGATGATCTCCTATGAAGTCTCGATCGGCTTCATCCTCATCACCGTCGTGCTGTGGGCCGGCAGCTTCAACATGTCGGCGATCGTGGAAAGCCAGAAGGGTTATTATGGCTTCCTCAACGGCAACGGCTTCAACCCGCTGCTGTTCCCGATGGCGATCATGTTCCTGATTTCGGCCATGGCGGAAACGGCGCGTGCGCCGTTCGATCTGACCGAAGCGGAATCCGAACTGGTCGCGGGTTACCAGACCGAATATTCGTCGATGGCCTTCGCGCTCTTCTGGCTCGGCGAATATGCCAACGTCATCCTGATGTGCGGCCTCAACGCGATCCTGTTCTGGGGTGGCTATCTGCCGCCGTTCGACTGGGCGCCGCTCTATCTGGTGCCGGGCATCATCTGGTTCCTGCTCAAGATCGCCTTCTTCTTCTTCGTCTTCTCCTGGGTGAAGGCGACGGTGCCCCGCTACCGTTATGACCAGCTGATGCGCCTGGGCTGGAAGATCTTCCTGCCGACCTCGCTCTTCTTCGTCTTCCTGGTTTCGGGCTTCCTCATGCTGACGCGCTATGGAGGCGCACAATGAGCCTCGGTTACTACGTCAAAAGCTTTACCCTCTGGGAGTTCGTGAAGGCGCACTGGCTGACCTTGAAGTATTTCTTCAAGCCCAAGGCGACGATCAACTATCCCTACGAGAAGAACCCGATTTCGCCGCGTTTCCGTGGTGAACATGCGCTGCGCCGCTACCCCAACGGGGAAGAGCGCTGCATCGCGTGCAAGCTGTGCGAGGCCATCTGTCCGGCGCAGGCGATCACCATCGAGGCGCAGCCGCGCGACGATGGCAGCCGCCGTACCACGCGCTACGACATCGACATGACCAAGTGCATCTATTGCGGCTTTTGCCAGGAAGCCTGCCCGGTCGATGCGATCGTCGAAGGTCCGAACTTCGAGTTCGCGACCGAAACCCGCGAGGAGCTGATCTACGACAAGGCCAAGCTCCTGGAAAACGGTGACAAGTGGGAGCGTGCCATCGCTGCCAATCTTGCTGCCGATGCACCCTATCGTTAAGCCGCCGGCGTCAAAGGGAATATGAACCTGTGATCCACGTCCTCGCCTTTTACCTGTTCGCCATTCTGGTGGTGAGCAGCGGCGCGCTCACGATATTGTCGCGCAACCCGGTCCATTCGGTCCTCTGGCTGATCCTGGCCTTCTTCAACGCTGCCGGTCTGATGATCCTGCTCGGCGCCGAATTCATCGCGATGCTGCTTGTCATCGTCTATGTCGGCGCGGTCGCGGTGCTGTTCCTGTTCGTCGTCATGATGCTCGACATCGACTTCGCCGAACTGCGCGCCGGCTTCGTCAGCTATCTGCCGTTCGGCCTGCTGATCGCGCTGGTGCTGCTGGCGGAAATCGTCCTGGGCATCGGCCTGTGGAGCGCCGGCCCGGTTGAACTGGCCCAGCGTGCCGCCCCGGCCAATCCGGAACTTTCCAACATCCAGGCGATCGGCGGTATTCTCTACACCCGCTACATCTTCCTGTTCGAGGCGGCGGGTATCGTCCTGCTGGTCGCGATGATCGGCGCCATCGTGCTGACCCATCGTGCCCGTGGCGGCGTCCGTGGCCAGAATGTTGCCAAGCAGAACCGCCGTCGTCCGCAGGACGCCGTGCGCAACATCAATCAGCCCGTGGGCCAAGGTGTAGATTTGGGGGTGGAGCTGTGATCGGCCTTCAACATTATATGGTGGTCAGCGCCATCCTCTTCGTGATGGGGGTGCTCGGCATCTTCATCAACCGCAAGAATGTCATCATCATCCTGATGGCGATCGAGCTGATCCTCCTCAGCGTGAACATCAACCTCGTCGCCTTCAGCGCCTTCCTGGGCGATCTGGTGGGCCAGGTCTTCTCGATGTTCGTGCTGACCGTCGCGGCGGGTGAAGCGGCCATCGGCCTCGCCATCCTCGTCATTTACTTCCGTGGTCGCGGCACCATCGCCGTCGACGATGTCAACCGGATGAAGGGCTGAGCCAAATCCCATGATCCAGCTTATCGTCCTTCTCCCGCTGCTCGCCGCAGCCATCGCCGGCCTTGGCAACAAGGCCCTGGGCAAGCTGCCCGCAAAGATCGTCACGACCGGCGCGCTGTTCGCAGCCTGCGCCATGTCCTGGCCGATCTTCATCAGCTTCCTGACCGGCCACGCCGAACCCTATGTCGCGCCCGTCTTCACCTGGATCGAAAGCGGCAGCTTCGATGCCCAGTGGGCACTGCGGGTCGACACCATGACGGCGGTCATGCTGGTGGTCATCACCAGCGTGTCCAGCCTCGTCCACCTCTATAGCTGGGGCTATATGGACGAAGAGCCGGATCAGCCGCGCTTCTTCGCCTATCTCTCGCTCTTTACCTTCGCGATGCTGATGCTCGTGACCGCGAACAATCTGCTGCAGATGTTCTTCGGTTGGGAAGGCGTGGGTCTGGCCTCCTACCTGCTGATCGGTTTCTGGTTCCGTAAGCCGAGTGCAAACGCGGCCGCGATCAAGGCGTTCGTCGTCAACCGCGTCGGCGACCTTGGCTTCATGATGGGCATTTTCGGCACCTATCTGGTGTTCAACACCATCTCGATCCCGGAAATCCTGGAAATGGCCCCGTCGATGGCGGGTTCGACCATCGGCTTCCTGGGTCACCGCTTCGACACCATGACCGTGCTCTGCCTGCTGCTGTTCATCGGCGCGATGGGCAAGTCGGCGCAGCTTGGCCTCCACACCTGGCTTCCCGACGCGATGGAAGGCCCGACCCCGGTGTCGGCGCTGATCCACGCGGCCACCATGGTCACCGCCGGCGTCTTCATGGTTTGCCGTCTGTCGCCGATGTTCGAAATGTCGCCGACCGCGCTGACCGTGGTCACCTATGTCGGTGCCGCCACCTGTCTGTTCGCCGCCACTGTCGGCACCGTGCAGACCGACATCAAGCGCGTCATCGCCTATTCGACCTGTTCGCAGCTCGGCTACATGTTCTTCGCGGCCGGTTGCGGCGCCTATGGCGCGGCGATGTTCCACCTTTTCACCCACGCCTTCTTCAAGGCGCTGCTGTTCCTGGGCGCCGGCTCGGTCATCCATGCGATGCACCATGAGCAGGACATGCGCTACTATGGCGGCCTGCGTAAGAAGATCCCCGTGACCTTCTGGACCATGACGCTCGGCACTCTCGCCATCACCGGCGTCGGCCTGCCGCTCGTTGGCATCGGTTTCGCTGGCTTCTATTCGAAGGACGGCATTCTCGAAGCGGCCTTCGCTTCGGGCGGTGCAGGCATTGGTGCCTATTATGTCGGCATCTTCGCCGCGCTGCTGACCAGCTTCTACAGCTGGCGTCTGGTCTTCCTGACCTTCTTCGGCAAGCCGCGCTGGACCCAGTCGGAACATATCCAGCATGCGCTGCATGATGATCACGGCCACGGCCATGACGATCATGCGCATGCCGGCCATGGTCATGACGATCATGCCCACGCGCACGCCGATCATGGTCATGACCATCATGCCCATGACGCTGGCGACGGCACCGGTGGCTACCATCCGCATGAAAGCGGCCTGGTCATGCTGATCCCGCTGCTGGTGCTCAGCCTGGGCGCCGTGTTCGCCGGCTTCGTCTTCCACGACCAGTTCATTGGCCCGGAAGGCGGCATCGAGTTCTGGAAGGGGGCGCTCGCGTTCGACAGCCACCTGATGCACGCCGCGCATGAAGTGCCGACCTGGGTCAAGTTCGGTCCGTTCACCGTGATGCTGACCGGCCTGGTCATTGCCTGGCTCGCCTACATCAAGAACACCGATTGGCCGCAGCGCTTCGTCGCCACCTTCGGCGCCCTGCACCAGTTCCTGCTGAATAAGTGGTACTTTGACGAGCTGTACAACTTCCTGTTCGTCAAGCCTGCCTTCGCCATCGGCCGCTTCTTCTGGCAGTTCGGTGATGTCGGCTTCATCGACCGCTTCGGCCCCAACGGGCTGGCTGCTCTGGTCGTGCAGGGCAACAAGATCACCCGTCGGCTTCAGTCCGGCTACCTCTACACCTATGCGCTGGTGATGCTGATTGGCCTCGCCGCGGCTGCAACCTGGGCGATGACACGATAATGGACGGCTTCCCCATCCTCTCCCTGATGATGGCAGTGCCGATGGCTGGTGCCATCGCCTGCCTCTTCGCTGGCGCCAACAATGCGCGCTGGATTGCGCTGATCGCCACGCTGGTCGATCTGGTCCTGGGCGTCGTGCTGTGGATCAATTTCGATCAGTCGGGCGCAGGCGCCCAGTGGCAGTTCACCGAATATGCGCCGATCTTCGGCCGCTTCGCGTGGGCGCTCGGGATCGACGGCATCGCCTTGCTGCTGATCGCACTGACCGTGTTCCTGATGCCGATCTGCATTGGCGCCAGCTGGAACGCGATCAACAAGCGCGTCGGCGAATATATGGCGGCGTTCCTGTTCATGGAGGTGCTGATGATCGGCGTCTTCACCGCGCAGGATCTCTACCTCTTCTACATCATGTTCGAAGCCGGCCTGATCCCGATGTATCTGATCATCGGTATCTGGGGTGGTGCGAACCGTATCTACGCCTCGTACAAATTCTTCCTCTACACGCTGCTCGGCTCGGTCCTGATGCTGATCGCGATGATGTGGATGGTGCATGAGGCCGGCACGACCCGCATCCCCGACCTGATGGCCTATAATTTCGATCCGAAGATCCAGATCTGGCTGTTCCTGGCCTTCTTCGCCAGCTTCGCGGTGAAGATGCCGATGTGGCCGGTCCACACCTGGCTGCCCGACGCGCACGTTCAGGCGCCGACCGCCGGTTCGGTCATCCTGGCAGGCGTGCTGCTGAAGATGGGTGGCTATGGCTTCATCCGCTTCTCGCTGCCGATGTTCCCGGAAGCCTCGGCGCAGCTCGCGCCCTGGGTCTGGGGCCTGTCGATGGTCGCCGTCGTCTATACCAGCCTCATCGCGCTGGTTCAGTCGGACATGAAGAAGCTGATCGCCTATTCGTCGGTCGCCCATATGGCGATCGTCACCATCGGCCTGTTCGCCTTCAACCAGGCGGGCCTGGAAGGCGCGATGATGGTCATGCTGGGCCACGGCCTCGTCTCGGGCGCATTGTTCCTGTGCGTCGGCGTCATCTATGATCGTCTGCACACGCGGGAAATCAACCGCTATGGTGGCCTTGCGATCAACATGCCGCGCTACGCCGTGCTGTTCCTGCTCTTCACCATGGCTTCGGTCGGTCTGCCGGGCACCAGCAACTTCGTCGGCGAATTCCTGTCGCTGATGGGCATCTATCAGGTTTCGACCTGGGCGGCGCTGATCTGCACCACCGGCATCATCCTGGGTGCGGCCTATATGCTCTACCTCTATCGCCGTATCTGTTACGGCGATCAGGTGAACGCCGATGCCGCCGCCATGCCCGACCTGTCGGCGCGTGAAATCTGGCTGCTCGCCCCGATTGCCGCGGCGGTGCTCTGGATGGGCGTCTATCCGGAAAGCTTCCTGGCTCCGATGCGTCCCGACATCCGCGCGCTCGAAGCGCGTCTCGCCCCTGCGGCTCCCGCAGGAGATTCCCAGATCAAGATGGGTGCGCCCAAGCCTGCGGGCGAGGGCCATCATGAAGAAGCCGCTGCGCACGGGGAGGCGCACTAATGATCGAAACCGCTTCCCTTCTGGCCGTATTGCCGGAACTCATCCTCACCGGCTCCGGCCTGGTGCTGATGCTGATCGCCGCCTTCGGTGGTGACCGCTCGACCCATGCCGTCAATTGGCTGGCAGTGCTCGCACTGCTCGCCGCCGGCCTCAGCCTCTGCACCTCGATGGCACATGGCCCGGTCGCGTTCGACGGCCTGGTCCGTGCCGACGCCTTCTCGGTCTATGCCAAGGCGCTGATCTATGGCGCGGCCGGTGCGGCCATCCTGCTGGCCCCGCGCTTCTTCGCTGCCGGCGGCGCGCTGCGTCCCGAATATGCCGTCCTGATCGTCTTTGCCGCTATCGGCATGGGCATGATGGTCTCGGCCGGCGACATGCTGACGCTCTATGTCGGCCTGGAAATGAACAGCCTCGCGTCCTACGTGCTGGCGAGCTTCATGCGCCAGGACGAGAAGTCGTCGGAAGCGGGCCTGAAATATTTCGTGCTCGGTTCGCTGGCCAGCGGCATCCTGCTCTACGGCATCTCGCTGCTCTATGGTTTCACCGGTTCGACCGCGTTCGACGGTATTGCCATCGCCATGGGCGACGGCGTGTCGAAGGGCGAACTGTTCGGCCTGGTCTTCGTGCTCGCGGGCCTCGCCTTCAAGATCAGCGCCGTGCCGTTCCACATGTGGACGCCCGACGTCTATGAAGGTGCGCCGACCCCGGTCACCGCCTTCTTCGGCAGCGCGCCCAAGGTCGCCGCGATGGGCCTGATGGTCCGGGTCGCGATCGAAGCGCTCGGCCCGGCCGGCCTCGACTGGCAGCAGATCATCATCTTCGTTGCGCTCGCCTCGATCCTGTTCGGTGCGGTCGCGGCGATCGGCCAGACCAGCATCAAGCGTCTGATGGCCTATTCGTCGATCAACAATGTCGGCTTCGCGCTGGTCGGCCTCGCCGCCGGCACGCCCGCCGGCGTGGCCGCGACGATGAGCTACATGGCGATCTACGTCGTCATGACCATCGGCGCCTTCGCCTGCATCCTCCAGATGCGTGATGCCGACGGCAAGCCGGTCGATACGATCGCCAGCCTTTCGGGTCTGTCGCAGTCGCGCAAGGGCCTGTCGGCCGCCTTCGCGATCTTCATGTTCTCGATGGCCGGTATCCCGCCACTGTTCGGCTTCTGGGCGAAGTTCCTGGTGTTCGATGCCGCGGTCGCGGCCAACCTGACCGCGCTCGCCGCCTTCGGCATCGCCATGTCGGTGATCGGCGCCTTCTATTATCTCAAGATCATCAAGACGATCTATTTCGACGAACCGGCCGCGCCCTATGAGGCGAAGGGCGGGGCGGTCGAGAATATCATCATGGCCGCCTGCGCCATCGTGATCGTCTTCGGTTATCTGCTCAACCCGCTGCTGGACAAAGCCAGCGCGGCTGCGGCGGCCTCGCTGTTCTGACGCAGTTTCGCACCGTAGAAGAAACCGGCTCCACCAATGCCGACATGCTGGCATTGGCGGAGCAGGGTGAAACCGAGGGCCTCTGGCTGCGCGCAAAGCGACAGTCCGGAGGCCGCGGTCGTTTGGGCCGGGCGTGGGAAAGCCCGGTCGGCAATCTCTATTGCTCGACCCTGATCCGGCTGCAGCCGGGCGACCCGATGGCGCATACGCTGGCGCTGGTCACGGCGAACGCCGTCCATGCGCTGGTCGCGCCGCTCTGTGCCGGACAGGCGCGGATCAAATGGCCCAATGACATATTGGTCGACGGTGCGAAGATCGCGGGTATCCTGCTGGAACGCACCGGCGATGCCGTGGTGGTCGGTATCGGCCTCAACGTCACCCATTTCCCCCAGGGCCTCGACCGTCCGGTCACCAGTCTCGTTGCGCAAGGCGCGACCGGGGAAGGGGCGGATGCCGCCGCGTTGCTGGAGCGTCTCGCCCAGCTTTTCGGCCATTGGCTGGCGATCTGGCGGGCACAGGGGCTTGATCCGGTCCGCGCCCACTGGCTGCTCAATGCCCATCCGACCGGCACGCCGATGCGCGTCGTCCAGCCCGATGGCGACGTGGTGGAGGGTGGCTTCGGCACGCTCGACAGCCAGGGCATGTTGATCCTGCGCTTGGCGAATGGCGATACCCGTGCCATTCATGCCGGCGATATCTTTCTCATCTGAGGGTTCGGCCATGCTTCTCGCGATCGACGCGGGCAACACCAATGTCGTTTTCGCGCTGCTCGACGGGCGTGAGATCAAGACGCGCTGGCGCATCGCCACCGACCCGCGCCGCACCGCCGACGAATATGCCGTGTGGCTGAACCAGCTGCTGATGCTGGAAGGCTATGCCATGGCCGATGTCGACGCGGTGATCGTCGCCACGGTCGTGCCGCGCGCGCTGCATAATCTTCAGGTGCTGGCCGACAAATATTTCAAGACCACTGCGCTGGTCGCCGGCCAGTCGCCGGTCGACTGGGGCATCGAACTGGATGTGGCGGAGCCGGCCTCGGTCGGCGCCGACCGGGTTGTAAACGCGATCGCGGCCCACCATCTTTATGCTGGTGATCTGATCGTCATCGACTTCGGCACGGCGACGACCTTCGACGTGGTGGATTATCGCGGCGCCTATAAGGGCGGCATCATCGCGCCGGGCATCAACCTGTCGCTCGATGCGCTGGTGGCGGCAGCGGCCAAGCTGCCCCGCATCGCGATCGCCCCGCCAGAGAACCGATCGGTTATCGGTCGGACCACGGCCGACGCGATGCTGATCGGCGTCTTCTGGGGCTATGTGGCGATGATGGAGGGGCTGGTCGCCCGCATGCGCGCCGAGATCGGCCGCCCGACCAAAGTGATTTCGACCGGAGGACTCGCTGTCCTCTTCAATGACAATAGCGATATTTTCGATGCGATCGCGCCCGACCTGACGATCCAGGGCCTCGCATTGCTGTACGAACGGAGTTTTAAAACAGAATGACACCCAAAGACGAGCTGCTCTTCCTGGCCCTTGGCGGCTCGGGCGAGATCGGCATGAACGTCAATCTTTATGGTTGCCAGGGCAAATGGGTCATGGTCGATCTCGGCCTGACCTTTGCCGACCCGCTTTATCCCGGCGTCGAGCTGGTGCTGCCCGACCTGGCCTTCATCGAGGAGCGCAAGGCCGATTTGCTCGGCATCGTGCTGACCCATGGCCATGAAGACCATATCGGCGCTATCCCCTATCTGGCGGCGGACCTGGGCGTACCGCTCTATGCCACGCCCTTCACCGCGGGCCTGATCCGTCTGAAGCTGGAAGAAGAGGGCCTCACCAAGGAGGTGAAGCTCCACGTCATCGAGAATGAAGGCAGCTTCAATCTCGGTCCGTTCGGCTTCCGCTATGTGCCGCTGGCCCATTCGATCCCGGAGGGCAATGCCGTCCTGATCGACACGCCGCACGGCCGCATCTTCCACACCGGCGACTGGAAGCTAGACGCCGCCCCGCTGCTCGGCCAGCCCTCCACCCCGGAGGAACTGACCGCGATCGGGGACGAGGGCGTGCTGGCTCTGGTGTGCGACAGCACCAATGTCTTCAATCCAGAACCATCGGGTTCTGAAAGCACGGTGCGCGATGGCCTGATGCAGACCGTCGCGGCGGCCAAGGGCCGGGTTCTGGTCACCACCTTCGCCTCCAACGCCGCACGCGTGCAGACGCTGGGCGAGGTTGCGGCCGCCACCGGGCGCAAGCTGTGCGTCGCCGGCCGCTCGCTCGACCGCATCATCAGCACCGCCAAGGCCGCCGGCTATCTCAAGGATTTCCCGCCGGTGCTGGATTGGGACGATGCGATGGACCTGCCCCGCTCGGAGGTGATGTTCATCGCCACCGGCGGTCAGGGCGAGGCGCGCGCCGCCCTGTCGCGGATCGCGTTTGACAGCCACCCGATCAAGCTGGCCGAGGGCGATACGGTCATCTTCTCGTCCAAGCAGATTCCTGGCAATGAGATCGCGATCGGCCGCATCCAGAATGCGCTGGCGACAAAGGGCATCATCATGGTGACCGACCGTCAGGCCGAGGTCCATGTGTCGGGCCATCCGGGCCGTCCGGAACTGGAATCCATGTATCGCTGGATCCGCCCCGCCATCCTGCTGCCGGTCCATGGCGAGCGCCGCCACATGGCGGAACAGGCACGGCTTGGCCTGGCCACCGGCATCCCCGATGCGGTGGTGCAGTCGAACGGCGACCTGCTGCGCCTGGCCCCCGGCAAGCCGACGATCATCGGCCATCAGGATACCGGCCGTCTGGTCCTCGACGGCGACGTCATCCTGCCCGCCGACGGCGCGACCATGAACGAACGGCGCAAGCTTGGCCTGCACGGCCAGATCAGCGTCGCCGTGGCGCTCGACGCCAAGAACCGCCTGATCGGCGAACCGGTGCTGCGCACCCAGGGCGTGCCGGTGGAGGAAGACAAGGACGCCTTCCTCGCCGAAGCGGCTGAGGATGCCGCCGCTGCCGTGACCAAGGGTTCGATGGAGCAGGAAGCCCTGCGTGAGCGCCTGCGCCTCGCCGTGCGGCGCACCGCGACCCGCTGGACCGGAAAGAAGCCGATCGTCGACGTGCTGCTGATCCGCGCATGATATGAGAGAGCGCCGTTCGCGATCCTGCGGGAGCAAGGCGAACGGCGCTTTCGCGAGTATCCGGAAGCATCTGGAGCGAGATGACATCAGGCGGACTCGTCATTGCGAGCGTAGCGAAGCAATCCACGGGCGCGAGATGGATTGCTTCGCTACGCTCGCAATGACAGCATGGGTTGATCTCATATCATCCCGCTCTAGGCTCGGGCCGATCAAGATTGAATCGTCATCGCGAGCAAAGCGCCGCACTGACGGGAGAGGGTAGGGGCATGCGCTGCAATAACGGGCGGGCCGGATGAACTGGTACGCGATCTTCGCCATCTATGTGCTGTTCTGGGTAATCAGCGCCTTCCTCGTCCTGCCCTTCGGCCTGCGCACGCCCGACGAGACGGGCGAGGTGCTGCTGAAAGGCCAGGCGGACAGCGCCCCCAGCAACTTCCGCCCCGGCCGCGTCATGCTGCGCGCCACCCTGCTCTCGGCCGTCCTGTTCGGGCTCTATTATGCCAATTATGTGCAGGGCTGGGTGACGATCGACAATATCCCCGGCCTCCATCCGCCACGCTGAGCGGGGATGACGGAGTTGGGTGGATTTGAGACAGTCTGCTTTTGGTTCAGCCCGCTAAAAAGCAGACATCATCCACCATTTGCATCCTTCTTCGCTGCGAACAGCCAATCGTCAAAATCCATGAAATTGTAGAAGCGATCTGAGCCATCGAGCACAAGCATCAAAACTCTAGGATTTCCCGATCCATCGTCGCCATCAAAGCACGCCAAGTCACCTCGACCGTCATCGACCTTGGCGAATGGAATAAGATTGCGGCCATCGTTCTGCCGGATGTCGAAGAATAGAGCACCGGCCTCCGATTCCGCATCGACGAACCACCACGGAGAGAGAAACGGATGCTCGCCCGTCTGAGCGAACCGCTCAAGCATTGCGGGATACCTAAATTTTTCCGGCAATACGCGCGGGGAATACAATTTGAATGCTGGCATCGACACAGCCTTAGACCAAATTGCGATGTCTGCAATCGAGGACCATCACCATCCCCCTGCGCGGCAACAAAGGGGCGCTAGCTTCCATCCCCATCCCGTCATGCCGGGCTCGACCCGGCATCCCGCTTTTCTTTCTTTGCGAGCGCGACCCAACCAAGAGCGCGCACCCTCTGTCCTATTCGGCCCGTTCATGATCTACTCTAGCCACGAACGGCCGTCTCTCGCTCGCAAGCATGTCCAGAATGGTCGCGCCGCTGTCGCGTCCCTGTCGCCTGACTGTCGCGTCGGTGGCGCGGGACGATGACTCTGATCGTGACGCAATAGTCGCGTCACAGGCGCGTAGGTGTCGCGTCGCGGGCGCGTGACAGGCGCAAAAGGCCTGAAATGGCCCGACGACACTGTGAACTTCGGGCCGAAATAAACTGTCGCGTCGTTCGCCGACCGGCGACCCTCAAAGCAGAAAATTCGCGCTGTCCTACACCGCACCCCTCCGCCATAATGCGGATGGCTCTTTGACCTGTCGGATATGTCTACGTGCTGTGAAGGCCAGCCCTAGCGCTTGCGCGTCAGTTCCCGCATCGCCTCGTCCAGTCCCTCCAGCGTCAGCGGATACATGCGTTCGTTCATCAGGTCGCGGATGATGCGGGTCGACTGGCTATAGCCCCAATGTTCCGCTGGCGCGGGGTTCAGCCACACGGTCGCGGGATAGGTATGGGCGACGCGTTGCAGCCAGACGGCACCGGCTTCCTCGTTCATATGCTCCACCGATCCGCCGGGATGGCTGATCTCATAGGGGCTCATTGCCGCGTCGCCGACGAAGATCACCTTATAATCATGGCCATATTTGTGCAGCACGTCCCAGGTCGGGGTGCGCTCGGCAAAGCGGCGGCGATTATCCTTCCACACGCCTTCATAGAGGCAGTTATGGAAATAGAAGAATTCCATATTCTTGAATTCGCTGGTCGCGGCGGAAAACAGCTCCTCGCACAGCTTGATATGCGGGTCCATCGATCCGCCCACGTCCAGGAACAGCAGCAGCTTGACCGCATTGTGCCGCTCGGGCCGCATCCGGATGTCGAGCCAGCCCTGCCGCGCGGTGCCGCGGATCGTGGCGTCCAGGTCCAGTTCGTCGGCCGCACCCTCCCGCGCGAAACGCCGCAGCCGCCGCAGCGCGACCTTGATGTTACGGGTGCCGATCTCGCGGTTGCTGTCCAGATTGGCGAATTCGCGCTTTTCCCAGACCTTGATGGCGCGCTTGTGCCGACTTTCCCCGCCGATCCGCACGCCCTCGGGATTATAGCCGCCATGACCGAAGGGAGATGTGCCGCCGGTGCCGATCCACTTGCTGCCGCCCTGGTGGCGTTCCTTCTGCTCCTCCAGCCGCTCTTTCAGCGTCTTCATGATCTCGTCCCAGTCGCCCAGCGACTTGATCTTCTCCATCTCCTCGGGGCTGAAGAACTTCTCCGCGACCAGGCGCAGCCATTCCTCGGGTATCTCCGCCTCGACTCCGTCCTGGCCCAGAAGGCCCTTGAAGACCTTGGCAAAGACCTGATCGAACCGGTCGATCAGCCCCTCATCCTTCACATAGGTGGCGCGGGCGAGATAGTAGAAATCCTCCGGCCGCCGCTCGATCACGTCGCGGTCCAGCGCTTCCAGGAGCAACAGATGCTCCTTGATGCTGGCGGGGATGCCGGCGGCGCGCAGCGCGTCGAGGAAATTGAGCATCATGGTGCCGATCTTGTCGGCCAGCGCGCCGGGCGATGCAAGCGCCGGGCGGATCGCATTGGCGAAATATTAAGTGTTGCACCGCACGGTAAACAGGCCACTATTCATTATGACAGTTAAGTTGCGGGGGCGGCTTGGAAAACGGAGAATTGTTGGCTGACCTGGGGGAACGGTCGGGCGACATAGCATTGCAATGCAGCGAAACCGCTGGATTTCTGGGCGAGGTGAACCGCCGGATCCAGGGCGATTCGGCGCGCCTGTCGGATCTTCAGGCGAACATGCAGACGCTGACCGCCAGCCAGAATGAGAGCGTGGCGGCGGCCCAGGAGTTGAGCCTGACCGCCGGGCGCGCCGGGCGCATCATTGCCGAGGGGCATGACGTCATCACCCTGTCGCTGGGCGAGTTGGCGGGGCTGGTCGAGCATGTCACCGGCCTCGAAGGCCATTTGCGCCAGTTTCTGCAGGTGATCGAGGCGGTGGGCGGCATTTCCGACCAGCTCGGCACGATCGCCCGCCAGACCCGTCTGCTGGGTGTCAATGCCGCGATCGAGGCGGCGCGAGGCGGCGAGGCAACGATGGGCTTTGCCGTGGTGGCGGAGGAAATCCGCCGGCTTGCCGAGCAGGCGGCCGAATCCTCGGCCTCGGTCGGCAGCAAGCTTGGCCAGCTCGACCGCGATGCCCGCCATCTGATCGGCGGGGTGGAGGCGAATATCCAGCGCGGCCGCGACGTCGGCACCCATATCGACCAATTGCGCCTGTCCATGGCGGAGATCGCCTCGCTGGTGAGCCAGTTTGGCGAGCGTTCCAATGCGATCGTCGCCTGCACCGACGAGGCCGACGCCCATGTCGCGGCGCTGGACCAGGGGCTGGCGCTGTTCGGCCGTTCCTCGACCGAAAGCGCGGGGCGGGTCGACATGGCCCGCGACAAGATCGAGACGCTGGAGGGCCTGGCCAACGACATGCTCAACACCGCGGCGCAGAGCCGGCTGCGCACCCGCAACAGCCATTATATCGCGCTGGCCGAGGATGGCGCGGCGGAAGTCGCGGCCCTGCTCGAAGATGCGCTGGCCTGCGGCGAACTGTCGCAACAGGCCTTGTTCGATCGCAGCCATCGACCGATCGCGGGGTCTGAACCGACCCAATATCAGACCGGCTTCACCGCCTATGCCGATCTGCGGGTGCGGCCGTTGCTCGACCGCCATACCGCGAAGGACGCGACCATCATCGGTTGCTGCCTGATCGACATGGACGGCTATCTGCCCACCCATATCAGCGCGCGCAGCCAGCCGCAGCGCATCGGTGACCCGCGCTGGAACATGGAGCATGCCCGCAACCGGCAAATCTTCATGGATGCCCAGACCCGCCGCGCGCTCGACGGCGACGATGAGTTCTATCTCTTCACCTATCGCCAGAATCTGGGGGAGGGGCGCTATCGGGCACTGCGCAGCGTGTTCGTGCCGCTGCGTTTCGCCGGGCGTCGATGGGGTGTCTATGAGGTCGGGTATCTGATCTGATCCGCCCGCCGGATGCCATGGATCAACGAGACCAGAACGAAGGAGATGATCATCAGCAGATACCAGGCGCCCAGCTTCATCAGGCTGACCATCTCCCAGCCATGGCGCTGGCTGGGATAGGTCCAGGCATTGGCGAAGGTGCCGATATTCTCCGCCAGCCAGATGAATAGCGCGACCAGGAAGAAGCCGAGTAGCAGCGGCATGCGCCGTGGTTCCCGCCAGGGCGTGAACCAGATCCATGTCCGCCCGAACAACAGCATGGCGGCAGCGAACAGGGCGATCCGGACATCGGGCAGCCAGTGATGGGCGAAGAAATTGACATAGATGGCGCTCGCCAGCAGCACTGTCGCCCAGACCGGTGGATAGCGGCTGAAGCCGAAGTCGAAGATGCGCCAGATCCGCGCGATATAGCTGCCGACGGCCGCATACATGAAGCCGGAAAAGAGTGGCACCGGGCCGATATGGAGCAGACTGGTCTCGGGATAGACCCAACTGCCCGCATGGGTCTTGAACAATTCCATGATCGTGCCGATCAGGTGGAAGGCGCAGATCACCAGCGCCTCGCGCGGGCTTTCCAGTCGCAGGGCCAGCATCGCGATCTGGATCGCGATCGCCGACAAGGTCAGGAAATCATAGCGATGCAGCGGCGCACCGGCGGGATAGAAAAGATGGGTGGCGAGTAGCAGCGCCAGCATCAGTCCGCCGAACAGGCAGGCCCAGCCCTGTTTGAAGCCGAACAGCAGGAATTCATAGGCCCAGGCGCGTGGCCCCGCCGCGACGCGGACCGATTCCAGATGGGCGCGTATCCGCGCAAAGCGGGTCGCGCCCGTGGGGTCGTTCATGTCCCGATGTCTAGCGTACCATGGCCCGGACGCCAATCATTCCGGTCCCGACGAAAAGGCTTTGCAGTGCGTGCGCGATCGTTAAGCTGACGGAACGACAGAAAAATGAGGAGAGGCTGCCGATGGCGGGACGGCGATGGACGCGGGGTCTGGCTTTGGCGCTGCTCGGCGCTTCGGGCGCGGCGCTGGGGACCGATAAGCCGCAACAGGCCGAGGACGAGATCGTCGTGATCGCCGCCAGGATGAAGATCATCAACATCGAATATGCGCTTCGTGGTCCCTGGCTCAAGGCCTGCAATCTCGACGGGACGACCGGCACGCCGGCGGCCGACCGGGCGATCTGCATGTTGCTGCAGCAATGCCTGCTCGACGGGAAGACCCGGCGCGAAGAGGCCAAGCAATGCGTCAATGCCCGGATCGATGATCTCGCCAATCATCGCGGAACATTGCCCATCCTGGTGAGCGAGGCCGCCCTTGAAACCGCCGCTGCCGGGCAGGATGCGCCAGCGGACGACATGGAAAAATCCGACGCGATCATCGTCACCGGCGCGCGTCATGTCATCAATCCTGGCCTGTGGCGCTTTACCGAGATCGGCACCTATGTAAGCAGCATATCTGGACATCATCCTCCGGGCACCCGCCAGTGGGAGGCCTGCATACCTGATCGCCGCGATGACCTGGCGATCCGCTATGCCGTGGAGGGGCCGCCCCTGCCGGCTGGGACCGGTAGCCAGCATGGGTGCCGTCAATGGCGGGTCACCGTGTCAGGGCGCAAATTCGAGGGGCGACTATATTGCGGCCGTGCGCATGGCGGCTTTTCCTATGGCAGGATGAACGGAACGGTCACGGGCGATGCGCTGGAGGCATCTGCCGAATACAAGGCTGTTGGCGCGCGCGGGCCGCGCGGGAAGGGTGTCGAGAAGCCGCGCTTTTTCGGGAGCGTGAAGACCGAATTGTCGGGCGAGCGCGTCGGCCCGTGCCCCGGTCGCTAATCAGGAACGAAAGGGTGCTCCAGATAATGTCCGGAGCACCCAGGACTTTGTAAAGCCGCCTCAGTTGGGCTTGCGTGCCCCCTGGCTGATCGTCACCTCGCCATTGGCGGCATAGAGTGCCGTGGCTTCGGCCTGGGCCGTCTGGGGATCCTTGCCGTCCAGGATCGCGGCGATCTGGCGGCCGCTGGGCACCTTGTCATAAACGCCGTAAAGATCAGTCTGGCCGACCATATGGATTGACAGTTGATAGCCAAGGTCGCGTGTGGCGGGATCGAAGGCGAGAACGGTGCCGCTATCGTCGACCGGCACGATGATCGCGCCGTCGTTGCGGCCCGTCTGCTGCAACATGTCATAGCTGCCCTGCGCAGTCTGTACGGTACCGCGAATGCACAGATTGTCCTTGCCCTCGCGCGGGATGCGGACATCCTGCGGCACGGGCTGGCCGGCGGTGCCGCTGGGCACGGTCTTGGTCAGGCGGGCATCGCTGATGTCGCCGGTGGGACAGGCGCCGAAGCTGGCCGGACTGGTCGCGTGCAGCGCCGAAACCTCGTCGAATTGCAAGCCGGCCAGCATCCCGTCCAGCCCTGCAAGCACTTCGGCGCGGCGTTCGGTCGGCCCGGTGACGCGCAGCTTCACCATCCAGCGCCCGGCATGGGCAAAGGCGGCCGCCGTCGTCAGCGCGCCATCGGCGGCATCGTCATAGACGGCGCGGATCGCGGTGCCCGCAGTACCGCCGGCTGCGACGCTGTCATAGGCGGTGCGATGGGTCTTGGTGCCGAACCGTTCCATCACCGCCTTGTCGGTCATGTATGCGGCGAGCGAGGCGTCGGCATAGGCCGGCAGATAAACATAGAGGGTCGCCTGGATGGCACCATCCTGCGAAATATATTGGGCGTAATTGTCGATGCCCTTGCCGCCGTTCGACACTTCGCCACTCTTGGTCAGTGACAGGCTGGCGACCGTCTGCGGCAGGCTGATGCCGGCGGCGGTCGCACTTATGGCAGTCTCGCTGGGCGTCCATGCCTCGATATCGTCCGCCGCCTGCGCCAGCGAGGGCAAGGTCAGGCAGAGGGCCATCGAACACAGGAACAACGCACTTTTGGGCATTGGCATCCTCTCTCTCGATTCAGACCGTCTTGGCGCGGGCTTGAATGTCAGAGGATCAGGAGATCATGGATTCCACAGGGGCGCAAGCGGCCTTCATGTCGCCGGCGCTATTTGCCCCGGAAATCGTGGCAATTGCGGGTCGTGATGGGCTGATCGTGGCGCAGTATCGGTCCAGATCAGGCCTTGGGGTGTGACCCGGTCGGGTTCATCCAGCGCGACGGCCGCGATTCGCCCAGACCGAATCGCGGCCTCAGCGCCCTTGGCGCCGCGCCATGAAGGCCAGGCGCTCGAACATCATGATGTCCTGCTCATTCTTGAGCAGCGCGCCGTGTAGTGGCGGGATCGCCTTGGTCGGGTCGGCATTCTGCAGTACGTCTAGCGGCATATCCTCGTTCAGCAGCAGTTTCAGCCAGTCGAGCAATTCGCTGGTGCTGGGCTTCTTCTTGAGGCCCGGCACTTCGCGAATGTCGTAGAAAATGTCCATCGCGCGGCTGACCAGCATCTTCTGGATGCCGGGGAAATGGACATCGACGATCGCCTGCATCGTCTCGCGATCGGGGAATTTGATATAGTGGAAGAAACAGCGGCGCAGGAAGGCGTCGGGCAATTCCTTCTCGTTGTTCGAGGTGATGATGACGACCGGCCGTTCCTTGGCCGCGACCGTCTCGCCGGTTTCGTAGACATGGAAGGCCATGCGATCGAGTTCCTGCAACAGGTCGTTGGGAAATTCGATATCGGCCTTGTCGATCTCGTCGATCAGCAGGACGGGCAGGGAAGGCGAGGTGAAGGCCTCCCACAGCTTGCCCTTGCGGATATAGTTAGCGATGTCGTGGACCCGCTCGTCGCCCAACTGGCCGTCGCGCAGGCGGGCCACCGCATCATATTCATAGAGGCCCTGATGCGCCTTGGTCGTCGACTTGACGTTCCATTCGATCAGGGGGGCGTCGATGGCCTTGGCGATTTCCTGGGCCAGCACGGTCTTGCCGGTGCCCGGTTCGCCCTTCACCAGCAGCGGACGGCGAAGCAGCACCGCAGCATTGACCGCGACCTTCAGATCGTCGGTGGCGACATAATCCTGGGTGCCCTCAAAGCGCATGGCTCTCTTCCGCTCCATCATTGCTGGAGGACCGGACTAGGCAAAGCGGGATTGGGGCGCAACGCGTTTGTGCGTTGCGGCAAACCGGCAGGGCGATGGATCAGGCCGGCTGCTGGCGGCGGATGGCGGCGCGGGCTTCAAGCAGATCCCACAAGCCGCGATGCTGGGCGAGCAACTGGCGCATGCCGAACTGGATCGCGCGATCGACAGCCGGATCGCCGCCGATGGCGCGGGCGACTTCCAGTGTTGCGCGATGATCAGGCAGGGCACAGGGTACGGGCTCTATGCCCGCACGAAGCGCGGCAATGTCCAGCAGCTTGCGCACGGCACGCCAGTCCAGCACCAGCGCAATCGCCGCGCCCATGGCGCAGCCGCGCCGGTCGGACTGGGCCAGCATGTCGAGAGCATGGCGCTGCTGGCTGACGAGCGCTTCGCAGTTGCTCTGGCCCGCCGTACTGGGGGCTGGGCCTGCGGCCACGGTCACCTGGGTCAGATAGGCGCGCTCCCGCGCAAACGCGTCTGCTGCCTCGATTAGCCAGCGGCGCGAGGCATTTTCGACGGACCGTGTGGCAGCATGATCGATTACGCCGGGATGGCGACCATGGAGCAGGCAGAGATAATAGGCGGCATCGGCAAGGTCCGGCAGGCCCAGGGCATCGCGCGACCGTGCATCCTGGCTCGCCTGGATCGTGTAGTTATGGCCATAGCTGCCATCGGTACGAACCAGCATATCCAGGATTTGCGCAATATCGTCGCCCCGGCGCAGCGCCGTCACTTCGCTCATAGAAATTTCCCTGTGGCAACGGCGTAAGGGGCGCCGCTGGGCATAATTTAGGGCAAGGTGCGTAAACGCCGGGTTAAACCTGAGCCTGTGTCGATGGAACGCAATATGCATGCGACGAGCCGAGTTTTAGCGATAGGGAGGCGGCGAGCAGGATAATCCATCCAGACTTTTCTCCCCATATGACGCTATTACGAAACTTCTCTTCACACGCCTATTTTTGGTGCATATTGAAATGGTTCGCCTGGGCAGGATCGAAAGGGGCAAGATGCCTGATACATTGAAGCTTTGCGTAATCGGTGGATCTAATTCTTTGATGAGAAATGGATACACCCCTCCTCTTGTGGCCAATCTTGAGAGGCGCACCGGTAAGAAGGTCGATTTTCGCAATCTCTCGGTCGGCGGTACATTTTGTCATTTCGGTTTATGGCAAGTGGTGACAAAGGGGCAGCATATTGATGCAGACGTCATCATCGTTGAGTATGCCCTTAATGATGCGGAACTTGCGCGTTTCGGAATCCATCAGCAATGGACCAAGGCCTATGAAGGGATGATTGCGCGTCTGCGTAGAGACAATCCGACGGCGCAAATTCTCACGCCGCTGCTTTTCTCTCGCAGCAACACCGGTCGGACGCAAATTTCAGGTATCAGCAGCGGCGTGGCGTTGATCAACATGCGCTACGGGGTGTCGACAATCGACGTCACACAGGAGCTTTTGGCGAAGGCGCCGCTCAACTATTGGGACCCAGCCAAGGAATGGCACCGAGATCAATCCCATTATCATAAGTTCCTGCAGGTGATGATCGGAGAGATGGTTGCAGATCGGATATTGAAGGGAGAGGGGTATGGTTTAGCACGGGATTATGCGCCAATCATGCCTGGTCATTTCATCAATGCGCAATCGGCGGTGATGGCTAATAAATTCGATATGATGTTGCCTGCTGATACCAAATTTCGTGATTTTTCTAACTCTTTATTTTCAGAACGTGCCGCTATTATTGGTGAGGGAGCCGAAATTTCCTTCAATGTTCAGGGAAGTGTTGTCGCTGTCATGGTAGTGTCCACGCGCGAGGATGGCGTTGTCTGTGCGCAGTTCGGTGCACATAAAAGCTATTTTTCGCTACGACGGCGTGCGCTCGATGACGAGAAATATCCGTTCCTGCTCAACTTGGTCATTCCCGATCAATATTTCGGCAAGCAGATTTGTGCGTCACTGGATGTCGAGGAGCGCTTCTCGCTTCGTTTGGTCGCAGATGCAGAGGCCGAGCAGGTCGGCTATGATAATATCCAGCATCGGGGAACGGCGCGCTTGCCGGATCAAGGATCGCATGAATTGGCCGTCATCGATCTGTTGTTTGATGGGGTGATTAGCCCAGTTGCCGATAACGTCGCAATGCCGGACGGCATCCCGATGGAGGCGGTGGAGGCCTGAAATCGTGGTGCTAGCCGCCAAGCTCACTAGGTAAAAAAAAGACCTGGCCGGAGATGATCCGGGCCAGGTCTTTTTTGCTAGCCTATATTACTGGTCCAGGAAGCTGCGCATCTTGCGGCTGCGACTGGGGTGCTTCAGCTTGCGCAGCGCCTTCGCCTCGATCTGGCGGATACGCTCGCGGGTCACGCTGAACTGCTGGCCCACTTCCTCCAGCGTATGGTCAGTGTTCATGCCGATGCCGAAGCGCATGCGCAGCACGCGTTCCTCGCGCGGGGTCAGGCTGGCAAGGACGCGGGTGACCGTTTCCTTGAGGTTGGCCTGGATCGCGGCATCCACCGGGATGATCGCATTCTTGTCCTCGATGAAGTCGCCCAGATGGCTGTCTTCCTCGTCGCCGATCGGCGTTTCGAGGGAGATCGGCTCCTTGGCGATCTTCATCACCTTGCGCACCTTTTCGAGCGGCATCGACAGGCGCTCGGCCATTTCCTCCGGCGTGGGTTCACGGCCCTGTTCATGCAGGAACTGGCGGCTGGTGCGAACCAGCTTGTTGATCGTCTCGATCATGTGGACCGGGATACGGATGGTCCGCGCCTGATCCGCGATCGAACGGGTGATCGCCTGACGAATCCACCAGGTGGCATAGGTGCTGAACTTGTAACCGCGACGATATTCGAATTTGTCGACCGCCTTCATCAGGCCGATATTGCCTTCCTGGATAAGGTCCAGGAATTGCAGGCCGCGGTTCGTATATTTCTTCGCGATGGAGATGACGAGGCGCAGGTTCGCCTCGACCATTTCCTTCTTGGCGATGCGCGCTTCGCGCTCGCCCTTCTGCACCATGTTGACGATGCGGCGGAATTCGCTGAGCGACATGCCGGTCGCCTGGGCGATCTCGCTCACTTCGTTGCGGATGCGTTCGACCGCGCGGCCTTCGGCAGCGGCAAAGGCGGCCCATTTCTTGTCGAGGCCCTGCACCTTTTCCAGCCAGGCATCGTCCAGTTCATGGCCCATATAGCGCTCAAGGAAGTCCTTGCGGCTGACCTTGTGGCGCTCGGCCAGGCGCAGAATCTGGCCGCCCAGCGCGGTCAGGCGCCGGTTATAGGCATAGAGCTGATCGACCAGATATTCGATCTTCTGCTGGTGGAACTGGACGCTCTCGACCTCGGCGGTCAGTTGCTCGCGCAACTCGTGATAGCTGTCCTCGGCCTTCTGGCTCAGGCTTTCGCCATTGGCCATGGCGACCATGCGCGATGCCTGGGCCTTGGAGAAGGCGCGGAAGATTTCGGTGATGGTCGCGAACTTCTCCAGCGCCATCGGCTTGAGAGTTTCTTCCATCTGGGCGAGGGAGAGGGTGTTGTCCTCTTCCTCTTCTTCCTCGTTGCGGCGGGCACGCGGCGCGCCGTCCTCATCCTCGTCGCCGTCGGCGGATTCTTCCTCCGGCTCTTCCTCTTCCTTGAAGCTGGGGCCAGCGGTCTTCTCGCTGATCTCGCCATCATCGTCCTCGGCGCCTTCCTCCAGATTTTCCGGAGCAGGATCCTTGGACAGCATGGCGTCGAGATCGAGGATCTCGCGCAACTGCATCTCGCCATTGTTGAGGGCGGTCGACCATTCGATGATCGCGTTGAAGGTGGTCGGGCTTTCGCACAGACCCAGGATCATCGTGTCGCGGCCGGCCTCGATCCGCTTGGCGATGGCGATTTCGCCCTCGCGGCTGAGCAACTCCACTGCGCCCATTTCGCGCAGATACATGCGAACGGGATCGTCGGTGCGATCGACCGTTTCCTTCTTCTTCTCGGTGACGAGCTTGGGCGCGCCGTCATCGTCACCCGAATCGTCTTCGGCATCCTCGGCATCTTCGCGCTCGCGCTGCTCGTCGCCGTCTTCGCTGGCTTCCTCATTCTCGACGATGTTGACGCCCATCTCGTTGAGCGCCGACATGATGTCCTCGATCTGCTCGGAGGACATCTGGTCCTGCGGCAGGGCATCGTTCAGTTCGTCATAGGTGATGTAGCCGCGCTTCTTCGCGCGCGCGATCAGCTTCTTGACGGACGCTTCGTTGAGGTCGAGCAGGGGGGCATCGCCATCCTCGCCATCGCCCATCCCGCCATTCTTGCTGTTCGCCTTGGTCGCCATTTATTCGCCTTAACTCCGTCGTCCCGACAGGAACGACCCTAATCAAACAATGTCTTCGGACTGCGCCAGTTCCGCCAGGCGGCTGTCGTGATCGGCTTTCAGCGCGCGGATGCGCTGCTGCTCAGCGAAATTCTCTTCGCTGAAGTCGCTCTCGAACCGTCTAGTAGCCTCCGCCAGCGCCGTTTCCAGCTCCGGTCCTTGCGCCATCACCCGGATGGCCTCGTCCAGGTCGCGCTGCACGCGACTGGGGTCGGTTGTCATCCTATGTGGGGTGAATGTGAACGTATCGGCCCGGAGCATCCCCTTAGCCATATTATACAAGTCACCTTGCCCCAATATGGTAAGGAGGGCCTGCGTTTCAACTGTTTCTTTGCGGAAGGATGCCGCGATCATCGCATCCAGCAATTGGGCCAGCGCAGGATCGCCGATTCGCAGGCCTGAGAGCGTCTCGCGGTGCAGGACAATCTGCTCCGGATCGCGCATCAGGCTGGCCAATATCGCCCGCAGCAGCCGATGTTCCATGCCGTTTGCGCCGATCTCCCGCGCCTCGTTGCCGGCGGGCGGGACGGGGGGCTTCCAATTGCCCTTCTTGTCGCGCTGCCAGCCGGCGCGGGCGCCGCCACCGCCTGCGCTGCGCTGCGAACGCTGGCCGCCGCCAAAACGATCGGCTCGGGCAAAGAAGAGCGCGTCATACCGCTCCCGGAATGTCTGGGCGTAGAGCGCGCGGACATCGGGATGCTGGATCGAGTCGCTATGGGCGGCGAGCCGCTGCTTAAGCGCCGCCTTCTGCTCGGGCGTGTCGAGTGGTGCGACCTTCTGCTCATGCTCCCAGAGCCGATCGACCAGTGGTTGCGCGGCGGCCAGCACCGCATCCATCGCGCGCGGCCCCTCGCCACGGAGCAGGTCGTCGGGGTCTTGCCCGGCGGGCAGGGTGGCGAAGGCCAGGCTATGACCGGGGCGCAGCAGGGGAAGGGCACGGGTCGCGGCACGGATCGCCGCCTTCTGTCCGGCCGCGTCGCCGTCGAAACACAGTATCGGCACCTCGACCATCTTCCACAATCGCTCGATCTGATGCTCGGTCAGCGCCGTGCCGAGCGGCGCGACGGCGTCGCCGAAACCGGCCTGGGCGAGCGCGATCACGTCCATATAGCCCTCGACCACGATCACCCGGCCGCTTTGCCGGCTGGCGGGGGAGGCGCGGTCGATATTGTAGAGGGTACGTCCCTTGTCGAAGAGCGGCGTGTCGGGCGAGTTCAGATATTTGGGTTCGCCCTGGCCGATGATCCGGCCGCCAAAGGCGATAACCCGCCCGCGAATGTCACGGATCGGCAGCATCAGCCGGCCGCGAAAGCGATCATATGTATCGCGTTCCCCGTCCGGATCGATGAGCAGTCCGGCCTCGACCAGCATCGGCTCGCCAAAATCGCGCAGCGACGTCTTGAGCTTCCCACGCGAATCCGGCGAATAGCCAAAGCCGAAGGTCCGGCGGGTCGCATCGCTGATGCCGCGCTTGGCGAGATAGGCGCGGGCGTCCGCGCCGTCGATCCCGCCAAGCTGGTCCTCGAAAAAGCCCTGCGCTGCGCCCATCGCGTCATGCAGCCCCTTGGCCTGCTCGGCGCGTTTGGCCGCACGCGGATCGGCGGCGGGCACTTCCATGCCGGCCGTCTGCGCGAGTTCCTTCACCGCCTCCATGAAGGGCAGGCCGCGCTGCTCGGTCATCCAGCGGATCGCATCGCCATGCGCTCCGCAACCGAAGCAGTGATAGAAGCCCTTCTCGTCGTTGATCGTGAAGCTGGGCGTCTTCTCGTTATGGAAGGGGCAGCAAGCCTTATATTCGCGGCCCGCCTTCTGCACCTTCACGGTCTTGCCGATCAACGTCGAAAGCGACGTCCGCGCGCGCAGCTCGTCCAGCCATTGGGGCGTGAGGGTCAAAGTCTCCCCTCCCGCATGCGGGAGGGGCCGGGGGAGGGCATGTCCGCAATCACCCGTTCAATTTCCTCAGTCACGCCTTCGATATTGCCAAGAACGTCATTGTTCCAGAAACGGATCACGCGAAAGCCTCGTGCTTCGATATGGCGCGTCCGATCAGCGTCGACGGCATCATTGTGCTGTCCGCCATCCACCTCAATCACCAGGCCGATCGCGCGGGCTACGAAATCGCAGATGAACGGGCCGATTGGCACCTGACGGTTGAAGCGGATGCCGGAAATCTTGCGGGCGCTGATCACCTGCCACAGAGCGCGCTCGGCTTCCGTGGCATTATTGCGCAGTGCGCGGGCTTTCGCGGTAGGGCGAGCATAGCCTTTGTCCATCGGTCATGAACATGCCCTCCCCTGACCCCTCCCGCAAGCGGGAGGGGAAGTCACCAGCGAGAGTTCAGCTCAGCGCCGCCTTCACCAGCCCACTCGCCTTGCTCATGTCGATCACCGCGCCATGGCGTTCCTTGAGCACTGCCATCACCTTGCCCATGTCCTTGACGCTTGCCGCCCCGACCTCGGCCTTGATGCCTTCGATCGCCGCCTTGGTCTCGTCCTCGCTCAGCTGCGCGGGCAGGAAGGTTTCGATCACGTCCAGCTCGGCCTGTTCCTTGGCCGCCAGCTCGTCGCGGCCGCCGCTCTTGAACATGTCGATTGATTCGCGGCGCTGCTTCACCATCTTCTGCAGCACCTCGACCACGATGCTGTCGTCGTCGGGGACATTGCTGGCGGTGCGCAATTCGATGTCGCGATCCTTGAGCTTGGCCAGGATCAGGCGCACGGCGGCCAGGCGATCCTTGTCGCCGGCCTTCATGGACTGCACTTGGGCGCTCTTGATGGTGTCGCGAATCATCGGCGAATAAATCCTGTCTCTTGCGGAAAGGAGCAGATATAATGCGAAAAGAGATTTTTAACAGACGTTGACCTTCACGCCTCGCAGGAATAGGTGACCGGCCGTTTAACCCGCACCAGACGGGTTCCCGCAAAAGCATAAAGGACCGCAGACCATGGCTGACGCCAAGACCCTCATTGTGCCCAAAGGAGCGACAGGGGTCGTGGTTTTTGCCGATGGCGCCGCTGTCTTCGGTCGCGGCTTCGGCGCGGTCGGCGAAGCGGTCGGCGAACTCTGCTTCAATACCTCGATCACCGGCTATCAGGAGATCATGACCGATCCCAGCTACGCCGGGCAGATCATCAATTTCACCTTCCCGCATATCGGCAATGTCGGCACCAATCTGGATGATGTCGAAGCCGCCTCGCCCCATGCGCTGGGTTGCATCGCGCGGCAGGACGTCACCGCGCCCAGCAATTTCCGCAATGTCGAACCGTTCGACCAGTGGATGAAGGAGCAGGGCCGCATCGGCCTCGCCGGTGTCGACACCCGCGCGCTGACCCGTCTGATCCGCGAGAAGGGCGCGCCCAACGTCGTCATCGCTTATGATCCCGACGGCCATTTCGACATCGTCGCGCTCGCGGCCAAGGCGGCCGCCTGGCCGGGCCTTGAAGGCATGGACCTCGCCATCGAAGTCACGGGCAAGGAAAGCCGCCTGTGGAAGGATGGCGTCTGGACCATCGGTCATGGCTATGGCCTCAATGAAGCGGGTGAGGAACGCCCCCATGTCGTCGCCATCGATTATGGCGCGAAGAACAACATCTTCCGCAATCTGGTGCAGGCCGGCGCGCGCGTCACCGTGCTGCCCGCCACCGCGACCTTCGATCAGGTCAAGGCGCTCAATCCCGATGGGGTGTTCCTGTCGAACGGTCCGGGCGATCCGGCCGCGACCGGCGAATATGCCGTGCCGGTGATCAGCCAGGTGCTGGCTGCCGACATCCCCGTCTTCGGCATCTGCCTCGGCCATCAGCTGCTGGGCCTCGCCGTTGGCGCCAAGACGATCAAGATGCATCAGGGCCATCGTGGCGCCAACCATCCGGTCAAGCGCCTGTCGGACGGCCTGGTCGAGATCACCAGCATGAACCATGGTTTCGCCGTCGATGTCGACACGCTGCCGGCCAATGCGCGCTCGACCCATATTTCGCTGTTCGATGGCAGCAATTGCGGCATTGAACTCACCGACAAGAACGCCTTCTCGGTGCAGTATCACCCCGAAGCCTCGCCCGGCCCGCAGGACAGCTTCTACCTGTTCAAGAAGTTCGTCGATGGCCTCAAGGGCGCGGTCGCCGCGTGAGCCAGAACCTGCCCCCGGTTGACGAAGCGCGCCTTGCCGCAGAGTGGGAGGCGGACAGGCAAGTCCTCGCCAATCTCAAGCGCAATGGCGACGTCGCGCGTCTCGCGCGGCCCGTGGATGTCAGCTTCCGGGGCAGCGAGCAGGATTTCGAGCGCGTTCTGACCATCGCCAGCCAGTTCGGCTTCGTCGAACTGGACCGGGAGGAAGATGAGGATGGCGACCTGTTCCTGTTCCTGGAATGTGTGCAGCCGGTCGATGAGCAGTCGATCCGCGCGCTGACCAAAAAGTGCCTCCAGATCGAAATCCTCTGCGGTGTCGAATATGACGGCTGGGGCTGCGAAGCGCAGGCGGGGGGCGTGCATTGAGTGCTGCTGCAACCTCGCTAGACCATCTATTGGAGGTCGGTAAGGCGGCATTGTCGGATATCGATGCGCTCGGTGCCATTGATCCAGCAGCTTGCCACGTCTGTTACCATTTCTTCTGCCCTGCGGATGAAGAGAATGATCGCTGGGATGAGGACGCTGAATGTGTTCAGCTTTCCAAGCCGATTTTTGATGCCATGCCATTCGATGTCGAGATTGACGGCATCGGGGGAAGTGCTGGCGTTGAGGCTTGGGAAAACGCCTATCCTACAATCGCTTGGCTGAACGACAGGATGCCTAGGATGCTGGAGGTGGCCAGCGCCGCAAAGATGAATTTCCTAGGCTGGTCCTTCGAACCCAAAAATGGGCCGATTGTGAGTGCTGGCGTCAACGTCATGAACGCAAGCAGCCCGGAAGGCCGCTCAATTATCGATGGAATGATCGAATCCCTAAAGGCGAAGAAAAACTAATGCCCAAACGCACCGACATCTCCTCCATCCTCATCATCGGCGCTGGTCCGATCATCATCGGCCAGGCGTGCGAGTTCGATTATTCGGGCACGCAGGCGGTCAAGGCGCTGAAGGAAGAGGGCTATCGCATCATCCTGGTGAATTCCAACCCGGCCACGATCATGACCGACCCGGAATTTGCCGACGCGACCTATGTCGAGCCGATCACGCCCGAAATCGTGGCGAAGATCATCGAGAAGGAGCGGCCCGATGCGGTGCTGCCGACCATGGGCGGCCAGACGGCGCTGAACACGGCGCTGGCGCTCTATAATGACGGCACGCTGGAGAAGTTCGGCGTCCAGATGATCGGCGCCGACGCCGAGGCGATCGACAAGGCGGAGGACCGGATCAAGTTCCGCGACGCCATGGACAAGATCGGCCTGGAATCGGCCCGCTCGCGCATTGCGCACACGATGGAAGAGGCGCTGGAGGCGCTGGAATATACCGGTCTTCCCTCGATCATCCGCCCCAGCTTCACCATGGGCGGCACCGGCGGCGGCATTGCCTATAATCGCGAAGAGTTCGTCAACATCGTGCGCGGCGGCCTCGACGCTTCCCCGACCACCGAAGTGCTGATCGAGGAATCGCTGATCGGCTGGAAGGAATATGAGATGGAGGTCGTGCGGGATCGCAACGACAATGCCATCATCATCTGCTCGATCGAAAATGTCGATCCGATGGGCGTCCATACCGGCGACTCCATCACTGTCGCGCCGGCGCTGACGCTGACCGACAAGGAATATCAGATCATGCGCAACGCCAGCATCGCGGTGCTGCGCGAGATCGGCGTCGAGACCGGCGGTTCCAACGTGCAGTTCTCGGTCAATCCGAAGGACGGCCGCCTGATCGTGATCGAGATGAACCCGCGCGTGTCGCGTTCTTCGGCACTGGCGTCGAAGGCGACCGGCTTCCCGATCGCCAAGGTCGCGGCCAAGCTGGCCGTCGGTTACACGCTGGACGAGATCGAGAATGACATTACCGGCGCGACCCCGGCCTCGTTCGAACCGACCATCGACTATGTCGTGACCAAGATTCCGCGCTTCGCCTTTGAAAAGTTCAAGGGGGCCGAGCCGCTGCTGGGCACCGCGATGAAGTCGGTCGGCGAAGTCATGGCGATCGGCCGCAACATCCATGAATCGATGCAGAAGGCGCTGCGCGGTCTGGAAACCGGCCTGTCCGGCTTCAACCAGGTCGATCATCTGGTCGGCGCGCCCAAGGACGACATCATCGCCGCGCTGGCGCAGGCGACGCCTGATCGTCTGCTGGTCGCGGCGCAGGCCCTGCGCGAAGGGCTTTCCGTTCAGGAAATCCACAATATCGCCAAGTTCGATCCCTGGTTCCTGGAGCGTCTGAAGGAAATCGTCGACGCCGAAAATGAAGTGCTGGAACATGGCCTGCCGCGCGATGCGGACGGCATGCGCCGCCTCAAGGCCATGGGCTTTTCCGACAAGCGTCTTGCCTGGCTGGCGCTCAAGTCCGTCAATCTGCGCGGCAATGAGCGCGGCGTGGCGCGTGGCAGCGGCCTGATCCACGATGCTGTCGTCGCCATGACCGGCGGCGTGACCGAGGACGAAGTGCGCAGCCTGCGCCACAAGCTGGGCGTGCGTCCGGTGTTCAAGCGCATCGACACCTGCGCCGCCGAGTTCGAGGCGAAGACGCCCTACATGTATTCGACCTATGAAGCCCCGATCTTCGGCGAGCCGGAGAATGAGGCGCAGCCCAGCGACCGCAAGAAGGTCGTCATCCTGGGCGGTGGTCCCAACCGCATCGGCCAGGGTATCGAGTTCGACTATTGCTGCGTCCATGCCTGCTTTGCGCTGAGCGAAGCCGGCTATGAGACGATCATGGTCAACTGCAACCCGGAAACCGTGTCGACCGACTATGACACGTCCGACCGCCTCTATTTCGAGCCGCTGACGGCTGAAGACGTGCTGGAAATCCTGCATGTCGAAATGTCGAAGGGGACGCTGGCCGGCGTGCTGGTGCAGTTTGGCGGCCAGACGCCGCTCAAGCTCGCGCAGGCGCTGGAAGATGCCGGCATCCCGATCCTGGGCACCAGCCCGGACGCGATCGACCTGGCCGAGGATCGCGAGCGTTTCGCCGCGCTCATCGACAAGCTGAAGCTGCGCCAGCCGGCCAATGGCATTGCCCGCAGCCGCGAAGAGGCGATCGCGGTTGCCAACCGGATCGGCTATCCGGTGCTGATGCGTCCGTCCTACGTCCTTGGCGGTCGCGCCATGGAGATCGTCGACGGCCAGGCCCAGCTGGAAGAATATATCACCACCGCCGTGCAGGTGTCGGGCGAATCCCCGGTGCTGATCGATCAGTATCTGCGTGATGCGGTCGAGGTGGACGTCGATGCGCTGTGCGATGGCGACGATGTGGTCGTGGCCGGCGTGTTGCAGCATATCGAGGAAGCCGGCGTTCATTCCGGTGACTCGGCCTGTTCGCTGCCGCCCTACAGCCTGTCGGACGAGATCATTGCCGAGATCGAGCGCCAGACCGAAGTGCTGGCCCATGCCCTGTCGGTCCGCGGCCTCATGAACATCCAATTCGCGGTCAAGGACGGCACCGTCTATCTGATCGAGGTCAATCCGCGCGCCAGCCGCACCGTGCCCTTCGTCGCCAAGGCGATCGGCACCCCGATTGCCAAGATCGCCTCGCGCGTCATGGCCGGTGAAAAGATCAAGGATCTGCCCAAGATCGATCGCAACGCGATCGACCATGTCGCGGTCAAGGAAGCGGTCTTCCCGTTCAACCGCTTCCCGGGCGTCGACCCCGTGCTCTCGCCGGAAATGAAGAGCACCGGCGAAGTCATGGGTATCGACAGCAATTTCGCCACCGCCTTTGCCAAGGCGCAGCTGGGCGCGGGCACCGTGCTGCCGACCAGCGGCACCGTCTTTGTGTCGGTCAAGGATAGCGACAAGCCGGTGATCCTGCCTGCGGTGCAGAAGCTGGCGGGCATGGGCTTCACCATCATCGCCACCGGCGGCACCGCGACCTATCTAGAAGGGCAGGGGATCACCGTCGAGCATGTGAACAAGGTGGCCGAAGGGCGCCCGCACATCGTCGACCGGATCACCGATGGCGACGTGCAGCTGATCTTCAACACCACCGAAGGCTGGCAGTCCTTGAAGGACAGCAAGGCGATCCGCACCAGCGCGCTGCGGGCCAAGATTGCAAGTTTCACCACCGCGACCGCCAGTGTCGCTGCGGTGGACGCAATCGAGGCTTTGCGGGACCGTGCCCTTGAAGTGCGCTCGCTACAGTCCTATTATCCCGGGTCGCACGCCTGATCCCCTTCACCAGGAAGCATGCTGCGGGTGGCGCCACGTAGGTCGCCGCCAAAGGGAAGTTTTGACGAAGGATTTGCAATAATGGCGACCGTCGAGAAGATGCCGATGCTGCAGATGGGCTATGACAAGCTCAATGCGCAGCTCCGCGAACTGAAGGCCGAGCGCCCTCTGATCGTGGACGCCATCGAGGAAGCTCGTGCCCACGGCGACCTGTCGGAAAATGCCGAATATCATGCTGCCAAGGAACGACAGGGCCAGGTCGAAGCGACGATCAACGATCTGGAGGACAAGCTATCGCGCGCCCAGATCATCGATCCGACCACACTGTCGGGCAACAAGATCGTGTTCGGCGCGACCGTGACCCTGCTGGACGAAGACGACAAGCCGGTCAAATATCAGATCGTGGGCCAGGCCGAGGCGGACGCCAAGGCCGGCATGATCAGCTATAACAGCCCCTTGGGCCGTGCGCTGATCGGCCGCGAGGTTGGCGATGAGGTGGAAGTGTCGGTCCCGTCGGGCGACAAATTCTACCTGGTCGACAAGATCGCGTTCATCTGATCCCGTGAAACTGCCCGCCGGACGCACGACCAACGCGATCGCACTGCTCACGTTGGTCCTTTTCCTGCTGTGTCTGGCGACGGGGCAGATCGACAATGCGGCCTTGCTGGGCGGGTTCATTCCCGCCCGCGTCGGTAATCCCGGCTTGCTGGACGGCATGGCGGCGGTGCCCTGGTGGTTGATGCCGCTCAGTTGCGCCTTCGTCCATGCCGGCTGGCTGCATATCGGCTTCAACCTGCTGATGCTGCTTTTCTGCGGGCGGCAGATCGAACATGTGCTGGGCCGCACCGGCACGCTGATCCTCTATATCGCCGGCGCCTATGCCGCCTGTTTCGCGCAATGGGCGACCACGCCGGAATCGATCAATCCGATGGTGGGGGCGAGCGGCGCCATTTCCGCGATCATCGCCACCTACGCGCTGCTCTACAGCCAGCAACAGGTGCGGCGGATCGGGCCGTTGTCAGCCAATTTTGTGCGGGTACTGTGGCTGGCAGCCGCATGGATCGCAATCCAGCTGATGATCGGCGTGGCGACGGCGGGGGGATTGGGCGATCTGGGTCAGATCGCGATTGCCGCCCATATCGGCGGCTTCCTGGTAGGGCTGGCCTTGACCCGGCCCTTGTTGCGCTGGCGCTTCCGTAAGCGGCCCCAGCCTATCAATTGATCGTTCGATAAGGTGCGTTCGGGCGAAACCGGGGCATGTCCGGCCTCGCCCGAAACATGCGATCAGGCTGCCGGCAACTCGGGCTCCAGCAGGCGGTGCAGGTGGACAATCACATAACGCATTTCGGCGTCATCGACGGTGCGCTGTGCTGCGCCGCGCCAGGCCTTTTCGGCCGAGGCATAGTCCGGGAAAACGCCAACCAGGTCGACCTTACTCAGGTCCTGGAATTCCAGCGTCTGCGGGTTGGTTACGCGGCCGCCCATCACCAGATGCATCTTGCTCATGGCGTTATATGTTCTCCTTTGACTGATCGCGGTGCCTTAGCATCGTCCCTGCGATCCGCCAAGGAAAGCGGCCTGTGTGTCGATTGCGTTTGCGGCAATCGCGATTAGCTTTTCGGCAATCGCGCCTTGATCGCATCACCCAGCGCCTCGACACGGGTGGAGACGAGCGCGACCAGTTCGTCCGCCAGCTTCGATGCCTTGCCGCCAAGATCGGCCGATGCCGCAGCGTCACGGGCCGCAGCAGCGGTGTCGCTGGCGCTTTCCTTCGCGCTCGACAGCGCGTGGCTTGCCGTTTCGCGGGCCTTGCTCAGCACCTCGCCGGCATTGTCCCGGGCGCTCGTGAGCGCCTCGCCAGCATTGTGGCGCAGCGAGTCGCTATTCTCGCTCGCGGTGGTGCGGGCGGTGGCGGCGGCTTCCAGCACACGTGCCCCGGCGGTAGCGGCCAGGCCCGGAAGCGCCTTCATCACCTTGCGGCTCTTGGGGAACATCCAGGCGATGACCGCTCCGGCCGCCACCGCGCCGGCGACTGCCACCACCGGATGCTCCTGAATGATCTCGTTGGCGCGGGCGGCGACCCGCTGACCCCGGTCGCGCGCGTCGCCATAGGCTTCGCTCGCCTTGTCCTTGCCGGTCTGGATCAGTTCGCCGGCGCTTTCGCGCGCCTTGCCGGTGCCGTCCTTGATCATGTCGGTCGCGGTTCCAGCGGCATCATTGGCCGCTTCGCGGACGCGGGTCAGTTGAGCGCGGATATCAGCCATCATCAATCTCCGAAATTTCCGTGTTACGGTTCCTCAGTCGAACGAACAGGCGTCCGAAAAGTGCCGTGAGGCGGCGGCGGAAGAGAAACAGGACGATGCCGGTTGCCGCCGCACCAGTGGCAACCGGCCGCCGGCGCACCTTGGCACCGACATAGGCGACGCCGTTAAGCGCTGTGGCCGTGATCTTCGCTTCTACATCGGCCTTCAGCCGGCCGGGCGCAATCCGCGCCTTGGCATCGGCCAGGCTGAGGAAGGCCTGCGAGCGGAGATGGGCGGCCCGTTCGGTCGCCGCGCGATAGGCGAGTTCACGGCTCATGACTTGATTGCCTTCAGCATATGGCTGATCTGCCCTTTGGCCAGCAGCAGCAGCAGAACTGCGATCAGCACGGACCCGCCAAAGACCGCGAGCGTCGCCCACAGTGGCCCGATCATTGCGGACAACGCGATGACCAACCCGATCAGTAGCGTTACGATGGCGGCAAACAGCAGCATCAGCGCAACAATCGCCAAAATCGCGGCATTGCGCACGCCGGCGCCGGCAATGCCGACGCGCAGCTTTTGCCGCTCGACCTCTGCCTGCGCATAGGCGCGACCGTCGGTGTAGAGCCGGGCGAATGTCGCGCGGACAGACTCCTCGTCGCCCCCGGTCTGCGGCGTTGCCACCGTATCCGCTGGTTCCTGCGTCAATTGCCCCTCCGCCCCGACATTCGGGGCCTGCGGTTAGCCGTCAATATAATCCTGCTTCGCGTCAATCAGGCGTCGCTGTCGGACGAACCCTTTGCAAGGCGCATCAGCACGAAGCCCACCACAGCCGCCGCGCCGATGGCAACGGCCGGGCTCTTGCGCACGAAATCGCGCGCCTCGGTCATCAACTGGTCAACATCCTTGCTGTCCAGTGTATCTGCGGCACTGGCCACCGATTCCGCGGCCTGACGAGCATAGTCGCCATATTGGGGGCCGAGCTTGGCATCGACCGTCCCGGCGGTGTCGGCGATCAGCTTCGACAGGCTCTGCATGGCCGAACCGGTCTTGTCCTTGGCACTGCTCGCCGCAGACTTTGCAGTCTTGCCGGCCTGTTCCTTGATCGGGTCGATATGCGCCTTCCAGTCGACCGAATTAATCTTGTCGGTTGCTGCCTTGGCGGCCTTTTCGGCCTGCGCCTTGATCGGTGCGATTTGCGCGGACCAGCCATGGGCAGCGCCATTTTCGGGCTTTGCGGCTGCCTTGCGGGTAGCAGCCTTCTTCACCGGTGCAGCTTTGACGGCCGGGGTGGAAGCCTTGGCCGACGCCGGCTTCGCCTTGGCGGCAACCGCCTTCTTCACGCGCTTGACGGGCGGGGTTTCCGGGGTGTCGGCCATCGTCCAAAGTCTCCCTAAAGCTCAACCTCATGGTCCCGCGCAGGGCGGGCTGTCATGATCCTAATGCTTGGCGGCGGCCTACAGTTCCGGCGCCGTTACTATTTTGAGCATCGGCATTTTTTGGTCCGTGGCAAGTCCCTGCATTGCCAAGTTTGAGGCCGCTGGCTAAGCGGGGCCGCGAAAAGGCCGCCCGGCGGTTGTCCGGGCCCAGATCAGGGAGCGATCATGACCGCCATTCTCGATATTCACGCCCGCCAGATTCTCGACAGCCGTGGCAACCCGACCGTCGAAGTCGATGTGATGCTGGAAGATGGCAGCTTCGGCCGCGCCGCCGTGCCCTCGGGCGCGTCGACCGGTGCCTATGAGGCGGTCGAAAAGCGCGACGGCGACAAGAGCAAATATCTGGGCAAGGGCGTTCTTCAGGCCGTCGCCGCCGTGAATGACGAGATTGCAGGCGAACTGATCGGCCTCGACGCCGAGGATCAGGGCGAAGTCGACGCTGTGATGATCGCGCTGGACGGCACGGAAAACAAATCGCGCCTGGGCGCCAACGCCATTCTGGGCGTGTCGCTCGCCACCGCGAAGGCGGCTGCCGACGCGCGCGGCCTGCCGCTCTATCGTTATGTGGGTGGCGTCTCGTCGCACGTCCTGCCGGTGCCGATGATGAACATCATCAACGGCGGCGAGCATGCCGACAACCCGATCGATTTCCAGGAATTCATGATCATGCCGGTCGGTGCGGAAAGCATCGCCGACGCCGTGCGGATCGGATCGGAAATCTTCCACACCCTCAAGAAGGGGCTGCACGACAAGGGGCTCGCTACCTCGGTTGGTGACGAGGGCGGCTTTGCGCCCAACATCGCCTCGACCCGCGATGCGCTCGACTTCATCATGCTGTCGGTCGAAAAGGCCGGGTACAAGCCGGGCGACGACGTCGTGCTGGCGCTCGACTGCGCCGCGACCGAATTCTTCAAGAACGGCAAGTACGAGATTTCGGGCGAGGGCCTGTCGCTTTCGCCAGTCGAGATGGCCGACTATCTCGCCGCGCTGGCTGCCGACTATCCGATCAAGTCGATCGAAGACGGCATGAGCGAGGATGATTTCGAGGGCTGGAAGGCGCTGACCGACAAGATCGGTGACAAGGTCCAGCTGGTCGGCGACGATCTGTTCGTCACCAACCCGGCCCGCCTGTCGATGGGCATCGGCAAGGGGCTGGCTAACTCGCTGCTGGTGAAGGTCAACCAGATCGGCACGTTGTCCGAAACGCTGGCTGCCGTCGATATGGCGCACCGCGCCCGCTATACGGCAGTGATGTCGCACCGTTCGGGCGAGACCGAGGATTCGACCATCGCTGACCTCGCCGTCGCCACCAATTGCGGCCAGATCAAGACTGGCTCGCTCGCCCGTTCGGACCGGCTTGCCAAGTATAACCAGCTGATCCGCATCGAGGAGGAGCTGGGCGACATGGCGGTCTATGCCGGTCGTTCGATCTTCCGCTGATCCGCGGCTAATTTCCAATTAGAGATTCGGCTGGTCGCATCGGGTATGTTTTTGCTTGCGACCCGCCGAATCCTGTGATTCAAGCAGTCCATGGCGCATATCGCGAAGCTCCGCATGCTATTGATGTCGGCCCTTGGGCCGGCAATCGCGGTGCTGTTGCTGCTGTTCTTTGCCGGTTATGTCGTGCTGGGCTCCAATGGCGTCCTCGCCTGGGGTGATTATTCGCGCCAGCTCCGCGACGCGAAGGCTGAGCTGAAGATCGTGCAGCTGCATCGCCAGGAGTTGCGCAACCGGGTCGACCTGCTCAATCCGCGCCGTGTCGATCCCGACCTTTCAGACGAATTGATCCGCCGCCAGCTTGGTGTGATTCACCATGACGAAGTGATCGTTCCGCTGAACTGACCTATGTGCCGACAGTGCATGCTTTCCATTTGTTCGGCAAAATCAGGCTGCGGCAACATTTTGTTGCCGGTGGTTCGCGACCTGTTTTCGACAGCGTTGTCATCGATTGTCGATTTTGCACTCGGGACATTCATTATGCCGGGATTCCGTGGGGTCCGCCGTTGCAATCTATGCAACTCTGACGCATATCGGGCTTCCTTCCATCCTACCCACGCAAAAGGATAATAGCCTTGGCGAAACCAACCACGCCGCGCGCCGACAGCGCAAAGGCAAAGGCCGCAGTGCCGGCCGGTGCGGACCATAATCGTCCGCGCCCCGAAACGCCCACCGACTACAAGGCCAGCAAGGAAGAGCTGCTGGAATTCTATCGGCAGATGGTTCTGATCCGCCGCTTCGAGGAAAAGGCCGGCCAGCTTTATGGTCTGGGTTTCATCGGCGGCTTCTGCCATCTCTATATCGGCCAGGAAGCGGTAGCGGTCGGCATCCAGTCGGCGCTCAAGCCCGGCAAGGACAGCGTCATCACCGGCTATCGCGATCATGGCCACATGCTCGCCTACGGCATCGATCCCAAGGTGATCATGGCCGAACTGACCGGCCGCGAAGCCGGCATTTCGCGCGGCAAGGGCGGTTCGATGCACATGTTCAGCGTCGAGCATAAATTCTACGGCGGTCACGGCATCGTCGGTGCGCAGGTATCGTTGGGCGCTGGCCTGGCTTTCGGCCACAAATATAATGACGATGGCGGCGTGTGTGTTGCCTATTTCGGCGACGGCGCGGCCAACCAGGGCCAGGTCTACGAATCGTTCAACATGGCCGAGCTGTGGAAGCTCCCGATCATCTTCGTGATTGAGAACAACCAATATGCCATGGGCACCAGCGTCAACCGCGCCTCGTCGGAAGACCAGCTCTATCGCCGCGGCGAGAGCTTCCGCATCCCCGGCATCCAGGTCGACGGCATGGACGTTCTGGCCGTGCGTGGCGCGACCGAGGAAGCGCTCAAGTGGGTCCAGGGCGGCAATGGCCCGATCCTGCTCGAAATGAAGACTTACCGCTATCGTGGTCACTCCATGTCCGATCCAGCCAAATATCGTTCGCGTGACGAGGTTCAGGCGATGCGCGAGAACAGCGACCCGATCGAGGGCGTGAAGAAATATCTGATCGACGCCGGCGTCAGCGAGGACGAGATCAAGGTCATCGACCAGGATATCCGCAAGATCGTCGCCGAAGCGGCCGATTTCGCCGAAACCTCGCCCGAACCTGAGATGCATGAACTCTATACCGACGTGCTGGTGGAGCAATATTAATGGGTATCGAAATCAAGATGCCGGCGCTCTCGCCGACGATGGAAGAGGGCACGCTGGCCAAGTGGCTGGTGAAGGAAGGCGATGAAGTGAAGTCCGGCGATATCCTCGCCGAGATCGAGACCGACAAGGCGACGATGGAATTCGAAGCCGTCGACGAAGGCAAGATCGGCCAGATCGTGATTGCCGAAGGCACCGAAGGCGTGAAGGTCGGCACCGTCATCGCGACGATGGCGGGCGAGGGCGGCGAGGCTGCTCCGGCACCTGCGCCCAAGGCCGAGGCTCCCAAGGCCGAAGAAGCCCCCAAGAAGGCGGAAAGCGGCACGTCGAAGCTGGCGTCGGAAGCCAAGGCGACCGTGCAGGATCCGGACCTCCCGGCCGGCACCGAGTTCGTCAAGACCACCGTGCGCGAAGCGCTGCGCGACGCCATGGCCGAAGAAATGCGGTCGGACCCGCGCGTCTTCGTGATGGGCGAGGAAGTCGCCGAATATCAGGGCGCCTACAAGGTGACCCAGGGCCTGCTCGACGAATTCGGTCCCAAGCGCGTCATTGACACGCCGATCACCGAATATGGCTTTGCCGGCATCGGTTCGGGCGCGGCCATGGGAGGCCTACGTCCGGTGATCGAGTTCATGACGTTCAACTTCGCCATGCAGGCGATTGACCACATCATCAACTCGGCGGCCAAGACCAACTACATGTCCGGTGGCCAGATGCGCTGCCCGATCGTGTTCCGTGGTCCCAACGGCGCGGCCAGCCGCGTCGGCGCACAGCACTCGCAGAACTACGGTCCCTGGTATGCCGCGGTTCCCGGCCTGATCGTGATCGCGCCCTATGACGCGGCCGATGCCAAGGGCCTGCTCAAGGCCGCGATCCGCTCGACCGATCCGGTCGTGTTCCTGGAGAATGAACTTCTCTATGGTCGCAGCTTCGACGTGCCCAAGGTCGACGACTATGTCCTGCCGATCGGCAAGGCGCGCATCATGCGTCCGGGCAAGGACGTGACCCTGGTGAGCTACTCGATCGGCGTGGGGCTGGCGCTCGACGCGGCCGAGCAGCTTGCTGCCGAAGGCATCGACGCCGAAGTGATCGACCTGCGCACGCTGCGTCCGCTCGACACCGCGACCGTGCTGGAAAGCCTCAAGAAGACCAACCGCCTGGTGGTGGTGGAAGAAGGCTGGCCGACCTGCTCGATCGCGTCGGAAATCGCCGCCGTCGTGATGGAAAAGGGCTTCGACGATCTCGACGCCCCGGTCCTGCGCGTCACCAACGAGGATGTGCCGCTGCCTTATGCCGCCAACCTCGAAAAGGCGGCGCTGATCGATGCCGCCCGCGTCATCGAAGCGGCCAAGAAGGTCTGCTACAAGTAAGAAAAGAGAAGGGGCGGTCCGGATGGATCGCCCCTTTTTCTATCGGACCTATGGCCGCCGGCTATCAGGAGCAGGCTGCTGTCTGCGTAGCGGACAGGTTGCCGGCATTTTTCATCGCCTGATCGGTCCGTTCGCGCACGTTGAACGCGCTGGTGTAGCGGATGGTCTTTTCGCCGAAGATGCTGTTCGAAATGAGCGGCTGATATTTATAGGCGACTTCGACGAACATCACTGCCGTGCCGTTACCGGCGCTGATTCTTCGGCCGGTTGGTCCCATGCCGTCGACCATGCTGGCATCGGACGCGCCATTGCCTGTGGTTCCATAGGTGGAGGTAAAACTGCCGCTGCCATAGCAGCGCTGCCAGCGGATATATTGGCCTGTGTTGGGCGCATCCTGCTTGTTGGGTTCCAGGTCCGACAGGAAGATTTTGCCATTGGCGGCGAAATTGAGTCCATTGGCGGAGAGCGCTGCGCCACTGAATATCTCGTTGATATCGGCCTCGTCGATTGACGCGCGCACGCGCGAGGCATTGTCCGCGACCAGCATGGCGAGCTGGCTGAGCTTCATATGGGTGATGGCCAGATTGGCGACTTCCAGTCCGCCTAGCGTCAACGCCAGCAGGATAGGCAGCGAATAGGCGAACTCGATCAGGGCCAGGCCTGATTGATCCTGCCGCAGCCGGCGCAGAAGGGGGCGCGAAGGCATGCGCATGTCAGGTGCAGACTTTCGTCGGAGTGATCTGGTTCGACCAGGGCTGGTTGCGAAGAATGACCGATGATTTGGCTGTTTGCGTCGCTGGCCAGCCAAGGATTTTCGCCATGGGAAATAGGCGGGGCATGGTGACCGTGACCTGATAATAGACGACGTCGTCGGCACTGCCGAGGCCGGTCGCACCGGCGCTGGTGTCGTAGATGCCGTTGCCGTTGCTGTCTTCGAAACAGTCGCCTGCGTTATAGGTGCCCAATGGCGCGGTGTCGGTCAGGATTTTCTCGGGCTTCCCGATCCGCGAGAAATTATAATAGCTGGTCTTGGTGATATCCACGCTGCCCTTTTTCGACACGATCGGGGCCATGCGCTGATTGATATAGGTGTCGATCTGGGCCGACGTCATCGTGCCGACTGAGGCTACGCGGGCAGCCTGGTCCAGGACGCCCTTGGTGACGGCGTTCAGATAGCTTTGATAGCCTAGGTCCGCGATGCCCATGATGATGAGGCAGAGCGGCCCTATGACAAAGCCGAACTCGACCAGCGTCGCGCCGCGGCTGTCAGTCGCAAGGTTGCGGACAGGCAGGAGCCGCGCGATCATTGCGAGAGCCTCAGCCCGCCGATATTCTGGGCAATGGTCGTGAACTGGGTGGTCAATGCGGCCGCGTTGGTGGACACGGCGACATGGTCGGTGCTCGAAGCGCAACTGTTGAGCGTGGCATTGGACGCGCTAGCGAAGACGATCACCCAGATGGTGATACCCCTGCGCTTGGCTGCTTCGCAGGCGATCGAGAACCGCTTGTTCTGGATCGTCACCAGATCATCGGTGCTGGTGCCGGTCGGCGCAAGTCGGCCGTCCAGCCTGTTGATGCCCCAGCCGTCATAATTGCCGTCCGCCGCGGTCATCGCACCGTCCGTCATGAAGATGACGTGTCGCGAAATGGTGAAGCCGTTGGGGGCCGCGCCATTATTGGCGGCGAAAATCCCGTTCGGCGACATCATGCGGGCGCCCCAGACCATTCCGGTGGTATGATTGGTGAAACCCCAGGGTTCCAGCGAGTTCACATAGGCGTTGAACGATGTAGCGCTGGGATCGTTGCTGGGAGCCGCATCGCGCGACGTATATTCCGCCAGCGGTCGGGCTGCGGCCGGGCAGGCTGCCTGATCGCCGCCCCAACTGCTCCAATAAGGGGAGGTGGCAGGCGTCGAGGTGCGATACCAGGATACGTCCGGCCAGAATGGGCGCCAGCGGGTCGCGTTGGAATCGGGGATCAGGTCGATGTTCAGGTCGTTCGCGCCGGTGGGGACGGAACTGGACGAGGTGCTCGAATTGATCGTGTTGATCGTATCCGGCTCCTCAATGCAGCCGCCCCAGGTCGACGTCGTGCCGTCATTATAGGCGGGGTTTGGAATGGCCGTGCCGCGGACATAGTCGGAGACCGTGAGGTTGATCTTGTTGTAGGACCATTTGTCGAGCGACGTGTTGCCGGTACCACCGGTCACATTGCTCGTATGCGTGGTCGTCACTTCCTGGCGAACACATTTCTTGTTGTTATTGCCAGAAGATGGGAATGGCGTGACCCCGTCCCACGAATAGGCGGAATAGGTGATCCTGGTGATCGTGTTGGGATAATTGCCGCTAATCGAGGTGGTGGCTTGCGCCCATGATCTGCAGGTGGCGAGGTCCACATTGCTGGAATCGCTCTGGGCATTAGTTGGACCATTTGAACCCGTGCGACAGCTATTGCTTCCGCTGCTCTTGTAGCCCCGATAGCAGGTGCTGGTCGAAGCTGGTGTATCATTATAATAGGTCATCTGGCGGCTGTTATAGCCCCAGGTGTCGCCAGTTGTTCCGCCGACCAATGCCGTCGTGGGCAGCAGGCGCCCGACATTGACGTTGCTGGCATAGGGCATGAAGCCATAGCGCACCCGTCCGGTATTGGTGTTGCCGGGGCCAAGCGTGTCGTAGAAGGCACGGACGGCCTGGCGCAGGGCCGCGATCCGCGTCGTGGTACCGCCCGCGCCGTCGCTGATATTGCTGCTCATCGAACCAGTGGTGTCCAGCACCAGCATCACATCGGTATTGCCGATGTCGAATTTCGAACTGCACGACACGGAAAGGTCGAGATATTGGAAGCCCAATATCCGCATGATCGTAGTCGGAATGCGCGTGTCGGCGGACACCAGAACCGTGGTCGTCAGGCTCGGATCGCTGCGGATGTTCGGTGTGAAGCTGTCCGTCTGGAAGGTGTTCTGCGGGAAGTTGAAATTGAAGAATTTCTGCGCTTCCGCAATGTCCGTGGACGTCATGGCCGAGGTCGTCATGGAGCGTCGACCGGCAAGGGCGCCGGCGTCACAGGCTTGCTGCAGACGCGCCTTGGCCATATAGGCGCGGCTCATGTCGACGCCGCCGCCGATCAGCGCTGCAAGCGGAATAACCGCTGCGGCCACCATGGCGAGCGTGTTGCCCGCCTGGTTGCGCCGAAGCCGGCCAAGGAATGTCATCGCGCGCTTGATCTGCTTGCCCATGTTCCGCATTCACCCATGTCGCCCGTTTCCCCCCAGAAATCTGGACAGGGCCATGGTCGGCCATGCAACGGGACTGGTTAGGGTCTCTATGCGAAGTCTGGTTAAAGGATTGATAAGCCATTTTTAGATCGGGATCGAAATGATGGATCGCACGGACGATCTGGCACCGCTGGCGCGCCTGCTTTCCGGGCATGCGGGGCGCTTTGCCGAGCGGCATCGGGCGCTCTGGGCACTGGACCAGCGCTTTGCGCAAATTGCGCGAACCACCAGCGATCCGGCGATCGGGCAGATGCGCCTCGCCTGGTGGCTGGGCGTCGTCACGGACGAGGCGGGCGTCAAGGGGCAGGGCGAGCCGGTGGTCGACTGGCTGCGCGCGATCGGTGCGTTGGACGCGCCCGGCATTCCCGCGATGCTCGACGGTTGGGAAGTGCTGGTAGTGGAGCCGGAGATCGACCTCACCGGCTTGCGCGACTATGCCGCCGGGCGCGGCGGCGGGCTGTTCCAGGCGTTGGCCGATGTGGCCGAGGTGCCCGACTGGCTGATCGCGGCGGGCAAGGTCTGGGCCTTGTGGGATCTGTCCGCCCATAGTGGGGACGAGGCACTGGCGGATGCGGCCATCGGTCTTGCCCGCGACCTGTTGCCGCAGGTGGGCGATCCGGTGTGGCCCAGGGCGTGGAAGCCGCTGCGCATCGCTTATCTGCTGGCGCGGCACGATGTCCAGCGGGGGCGGCGGGCGCCGGTCGGGATGACGCGGAACATGGCCTGGCGGCTGATGCGGATCGCGCTTGTCGGGCGCTAGCCGATCGCGATAGGTTCGCTGCCGTCACGAAGTGGGGAGCGGGCGATGGGACGGTTGCTGGCAGGTGGCATGGGGGCGTTGCTGCTGGTCGCGGCGGGCCTGTTCTGGTGGCAGGGGCGTGCAAGCAATGAGCCGCCGCCCAAGGCGCTGCTCGCGCCACCGCCGCCACCAGCCAATGAGGCTCTGCCCGAGGGTGACCCCGATGCGGTCGGGGAGGCACCACCGATGCCGGGCGAGGCCAGCCCGCAGAGCCGCGAGGAAAAGCGCTTCGCCCGTTATGACCGCAATCGCGACGGCATCATCAGCCGGATCGAGATGCTGGGCAGCCGCACCGCTGCCTTCAAGCAGCTCGATACGAACAAGGATAATCTCCTGTCGTTCGAGGAGTGGGCGGTAGCGACCGCGGACCGCTTCACCGGGGCCGACGCCGACAAGGACGGCAAGCTGACCCCGGCCGAATTCGCCACTACCGCGCCGAAGCGGGCGGCAAAACCGCGCTGCAAATGCTGAACCTGTCCCGGAAGGGTCAGGCCGGTTCCACCACCTCACCCAGCCAGCGACCGAAGGAGGCGCGGGCGCGGGCGGTATAGGCTTCCTTGCGCTGCTTCTTCTTGACGTCGTCCAGCGTAGGGAAAAGGCCGAAATTGACGTTCATCGGCTGATAGTCGGCGGTCTCGACATTGCCGGTGACATGGCCGAGCAGCGCGCCCAGTGCCGTGTCGGCGGGCGGCGGCGCCAGTTCCTGGCCCAATATCTCGGCTGCGGCGAAGCGCCCGGCGATGAGGCCGATGGCGGCACTCTCGACATAGCCCTCGCACCCGGTCATCTGCCCGGCAAAACGGATATGCGGCGCGCTTTTCAGGCGCAGCGTCGGGTCGAGCAGCTTGGGACTCTGGATGAAGGTGTTGCGATGCAGCCCGCCCAGCCGCGCGAACTCCGCCTTTTCAAGGCCCGGAATGGTGCGCAGCAGCTCGACCTGTGCGCCATGCTTCAGCTTGGTCTGGAATCCGACCATGTTCCACAGCGTGCCCGACGCATTGTCCTGGCGCAGCTGGACCACGGCATAGGGCCAGCGCCCGGTCTTGGGATTGTCCAGCCCCATCGGCTTCATCGGGCCGTGGCGCAGCGTTTCCGGCCCGCGCGAGGCCATCACCTCGATCGGCATGCAGCCCTCGAAATAGGGGGTGCTCGCCTCCCATTCCTTGAACTCGGTCTTTTCGCCGTCGAGCAGTCCCTGGACGAAGGCCTGATACTGCTCCTTGTTCATCGGGCAGTTGATATAGTCCTTGCCCTCGCCACCGCCGGGACCGATCTTGTCCCAGCGATTGGCCATCCAGCATTCTTCCATGTCGATGCTGTCGAAATGGATGACCGGCGCGATCGCGTCGAAGAAGGCGAGATGCTCCATGCCGGCCGCTTCGCCGATGCTGCTGGCGAGTGCCGCGGCGGTCAGCGGCCCGGTGGCGACGATGGTCATGCCCTGTGCCGGCAGCGTGTCGATCCGCTCGCGCACGATCTCGACATTGGGATGTTCGGCGAGTGCGCGGGTGACGCCGTCGGAAAAGACGTGGCGGTCGACCGCCAGGGCGGAGCCGGCCGGCACCTTGGCCGGTTCGGCCCGGTCCATGATCAGCGAGCCCAAGCGCCGCATTTCCTGATGCAGCAGGCCGACGGCATTCTTGTCTGCGTCATCGGAGCGGAAGCTGTTGGAACAGACCAGTTCGGCAAGGCCGTCGGTCTGGTGCGCCGGGGTCATCTCTCCGGTGCCACGCATTTCTGACAGGCGGACCTTGATACCGGCCTGGGCGAGCTGCCAGGCGGCTTCCGAACCGGCGAGACCGCCGCCGATGACATGGATCTGATGATTGGACATATTTCGCTTAACTTCGCACTTTTCCCGCACATTCGGCAATTTCCGAACGCCAGTGGGACATATTGTTATGAGATGCAATCAGTATAGCGGGGCATGGTCCAATAGGACAGGGCGCGCGAAATTCTATTCCGGCGTGTAGGCCAGCCAGCCACTGAGACCGCTGGTGGCGATCAGGGCAAAGCTCAAATCGGGGACTTCCCCGAGCAGGCTGCAGCCATAAGCCACGCCGAAGCCGATGGCGGCACCGGCGAGCAGCCAGAAAGCGCGGGCGGCGAAAACAGGGCAATGATATGCCAGGACGCGCATCGTCGTCGTCCCGATAATGATCGGAATGGCGGCGATCAGCGGTCCGAAGATCAGCGCGAACAGCAATATGAGGGGCAGGACGATGAAAATGCCCCAATCCACCGTGATCGCATCGGGTATGCGACGATAGGTCGCTGCGGCCAGATAGAGCGTCATGAACAGCGGGCCGGCGGTCAGGATCGCGCGGCCGGCGCCGCTAAGATGGGCAGGATCGGCATGGGACATCGGAACCTCCCGGAAAAGGGGAGGGTGTGGGGCACCCTCCCGCCAAGCGATCAGGCGGCCTGGGGATGGCCGTCGTTCAGCCAGCCATTCACCTTGCGACCGAAATGGGCGATCGCGCCCATGTTGAAGAAATGCATCCCGCCCAGCACGAGCACGGCGAGGCCGATCTTGGCGCTGAGGAAGCGGATCGTTTCTGCATAGCTGGTCGGTTCCTTCCCCAGGCTGAGCGTCAGGGTGATGAAGCCGATGTTGACGAGGTAGAAGCCGACGACGAGCAGATGGTTGGTCGACCGGGCCAGTTGCGCATCATGGCCGAAACATTGGGTCAGGAAGACCTCGCCATTTTTCGACAGGGTGCGCGCGACCCAGATGGTGATGGCGAGCGTGATGACCAGATAGAGGGCATAGGCGGTTTCAACCATGGTTCATCTCCTTTTGGCAGTCAGAGAATGGTGGACGCGACCGGCCGTTCGGCGCGCTGCTTGATGAGGGCGAGCAGGTTCTTTTCGATGTCGCCCAGGAAGATTTCGCCCCACAGCCGGGAATAGCCATTGACCGGGGTCTGCATCCAATAATGGGTGTCGATGATGACTCGGGTGCGGCCGGGGCCGGCCGGTTCCATGCGATAGCCGCCGGTCGTCACCTTGAAATAGGCGCTGTCGGGCATCAGGTGCCGGTCGGTGAACTGCCAGGCGTCGAGCCCGCGAAAGTCGAAGCGCCAGCCGATGCTGCGGCCCGGTTGCCAGTCGATGATATGTTCGCGAAACCGCACCTGCCGGCCCCAGTCGGCCATGCGGACCGCGCCGATCCCCTCGCCCAGCATATGGGCGCCGAGCGGGCGAGGCACGCCCAGCACATCCTGGGTGAAGGTCCATGTGCCATCGCCCGGCCGGACATCGGGAATGCCGCGCAGCAACGGCCATATCCGGTCCGGGCTGGCCTCGACGATGATCGAGCGGCTGACCGTGGCGGTGGCGTCGGGCAGGGGGATCATCGGTTCGACCTGCATCGCGATCAGCGGCATGGCGAGCACGGCCATGCAATAGCTGGTGCCGCGATCGCCGGCCCGGCCGCGCAGCCGATAGGTGGCATAGGCGCCGGCCATGCCGCTGGCGATCCAGAGCGGGGCGAGCATGACGATGCAGATCACCCCTTCCTTCAGCACCGGGACGGACAGGAGGATGGTTGCGCCCAGCAGCCAGAGCGGCATGGTCATATAATAGCGGCGCGACTGCTCCGCCCAGGGATCGCCGACATAGGCGACGAACGCGGTGAGCGCGGCGGGCAGGAGCAGCAGGAAGGTGAAGCTGACGAGGCCGTTCACGCGGGTGGCGTCGAGCAGCAGATAGACGCCGATCGCAAAGGCCATGGCCAGCGCGACGGCCGAGGCGATGCGCAGCGCCGCCGATCCGGTGCGAACGGGCGGGGCGATGGGATCGGGGTTCTTGTCGTTCGTGTCAGACATTTCTGTAAACTCCGAAAATGGCTGGCGCGATCGGGCGTCTGGGCGCATCGATCAGCAGCGGCTAGTTCTTGCTCTTGCCGGTGGGGATGAAGCGGGCGACCTTGTTGCCGAGCTTCATGAGAGCGACCAGGGTCGACTTGGGCAGCTTGTTGACCTGCTCATACCAGTTGCCGAGCGTTGACATGAATTCATGCATGCGGGTGATGCGTTCGCGCACATGGGGCGGACAGCTTTCATCCTTGGCGAGGCGCTGGGCGAGATCGTTCAGCAGGGCGATGGTCGGGTCGATCTCCCGCCGCTTGCGCTCGGCGGCGATCCGGGTGAGCATTTCCCACAGATCGGTTTCCGCGACGAAATGGTCGCGCCGGTCGCCCTCGACATGAACGCGGCGGACGATCGCATAGGATTGCAGTTCCTTGAGCGCGGTCGAGACATTGGAGCGGGCAAGCCCTAGCTGGTCGACAATCTCGTCGGCGGGCAGGGGATGGTCGGACAGATAGAGCAGCGCATGGACCTGGCTGACCGACCGGTTGACGCCCCATTGTGTGCCCATCTCGCCCCAATGGAGCAGGAACGCCTTGGCATCGGGATGGTCGAGAAGTGGCATGACGTTCCTTTCTGTAAAAACAGAAATAACGGAATAGAGTGAGTCGGGCAAGAGGGCGGCGACGGCGGAGGAAAAATCGCCGAAATCCGTCGAGCCCGTTGAAAAGCCGCAGCATCTCGGCAATCTGCGGATCAGCAACGGAGCCCCTTATGCCAGTCCTTTCCGACGATCCCTCCTCCCTCGATACATTGCCGACGCCCTGCCTGGTGCTGGATGCCGACCGGATGGATCGCAACATTACGCGGTTGCGCGGGCATCTTGACGGGCTGGGCGTGGGGATGCGGCCGCATCTCAAGACCGCCAAGTCGGTCGAGGTCGCGCAGCGGCTGATGCCGACGCCGCAGGGGCCGGCGACGGTATCGACCCTGCAGGAGGCACGCCGCTTTGCGGAGGCCGGGGTGCGCGACATTCTCTATGCGGTCGGCATCAGCCCGGCCAAATTGCCCGAGATCCTGGCGCTGCGGGCGCAGGGGGTGGACCTGGCGATCGTGCTGGATTCGGTCGAGCAGGCGGAGGCGGTCGCGGCCGCGTCGCGCGCGGCCGGCACCGCCATTCCGGCGCTGATCGAGATTGATTGCGACGACCATCGGTCGGGCGTGCAGCCCGGCGATGCGGTGCGGTTGCGGGCGATCGGCGCGGCGCTGGCGCAGGGCGGCGCCTTGCGCGGCGTGATGACCCATGCCGGCGGCAGCTATCGCGCGCGGGGTGCGGCGGAACTGCGCGCCTGCGCCGATGCCGAGCGGGATGCCGTGCTGTCAGCGGCGCGGGTCTTGCGGGCGGCGGGGCATGATTGCCCGGTGATCAGCGTCGGATCGACCCCGACCGCGCATCATGCCACGGACCTGAGCGGCGTGACCGAGGTGCGCGCCGGCGTCTTCGTCTTCTTCGATCTGGTGATGGCCGGGATCGGCATCTGCTCGGTGGACGATATCGCCCTGTCGGTGCTGGCGACGGTGATCGGGCATCAGCGGGAAAAGGGCTGGATATTGGTCGATGCCGGCTGGATGGCGATGTCGCGCGATCGCGGCACGGCGAAACAGGATGTCGATCAGGGCTATGGCCTGGTCTGCGACCGGGACGGGCGGCCCTATGGCGATCTGATCCTGGTCGATGCCAATCAGGAACATGGCATCATCGCGCTGCGGCCCGGTGCGTCCGGTATGCTGCCGGACCTGGCGGTGGGCGATCGGGTGCGGATATTGCCCAATCATGCCTGTGCCACCGGGGCGCAGCATGATCGCTATCATGTGGTGCGGGCCGGCAGCGATACGGTGGAAGCGGTCTGGCCGCGATTTGGAGGATGGTGATGGACGTGCAGGGGATCGAGACCGACAAGGCGCCGGCGCCCGCCGGTCATTATGCGCAGGCGACGATCGCGAATGGCTTCGTCTTCGTGTCGGGGCAATTGCCGGTGGTGGCGGGGCAGGGGCCACGCAGCGACCTGTCGTTCGAGGATCAGGCACGGCTGGCGATCGGCAATATGCTGGCGATCCTGGCAGAGGCAGGATGCGGGCCGGAGCGGATCGCGCGTGTCACCGCCTATATCGTGGGCGTCGAGAACTGGCCGCGTTTCAACGCCATCTATGCGCAGATGATGGGGGACGCCCGACCGGCGCGCACGGTGGTGCCGGCGCCCGAACTCCATCATGACTGTCTGGTCGAGGTCGACGCGATCGGGCTGCTGCCGGGCTGACTACAACCATGGGAGCGCTATCTTTCCGTCGCCGCCTGTCCTAGCGATAGGTGAGCGAAGGAGACAGGCGGATGAGAAACAAGGCCGGGGCGCTCATGGCCCTGCTGGCGCTGTCGGTGCCCGCAGCGGTGCGGGCGGAGGATCAGTATAAGCTGCTCGTCCTCGCCATTCCCAACAAATATCATTATGAATATATACCGATCGCGCGCGACAGCCTGGAGCATCTGGGTAAGCTGCATGATTTCAGCTTCACCTGGGCGAACAACACGTCGGCTTTCGATGGTGATCTCAGCCAATATGCGGCGGTGATGTTCCTCAACACGCCGGGCGAGGAACTGAACCCGGCCCAGCGCGCCAGGTTCGAGGCCTATATGCGCGCGGGCGGCAATGCCATCGTCGTGCATCGCGCGCTCATCACCCCGCCGGGCGAATGGGCCTGGTACGAGAAGATGGTCGGACGCAGTTTCGTCATCCATCCGATGGTGCAGACGGCGGTGGTCACGCCGACCGACAAGGGCTTCCCCGCCACCTATGGCCTGCCCGATCGCTGGATCTGGACCGACGAATATTATGTCACCGCCAACCCCTATAAGGTGACGATCCATCCGGTGCTGAATGTCGAGGAAAGCAGCTACGACCCGACCAAGATCTGGCCGGGACAGGTGGCGAAGCCGATGGGGCGGGAGCATCCCGTCGCCTGGTATCATGCTTATGAGAAGGGGCGGGTGTTTGTCACCGCGCTGGGCCATAATGGCGAGATGTATCGCGATCCGCGCTATCTCGACCATCTGATGGGCGGCATCTACTGGACGGCGACTGGGCGCGGCCAGCTGCCCTGACGGCGGCGCGGAACGCCCGCGCCGCCCGGTTTTCGATCAGGCGGCGACCAGTTCGCCCTCGCCATAATAGGCGCTCTCGTCGAGGATGCCCTCGCGCTTGGCGACGATTACGCCGACCAGCACCTGGCCCGCGACGTTGACGGCGGTGCGGCCCATGTCGAGGATCGGGTCGATCGCCAGCAGCAGGCCGGCGCCTTCCAGCGGCAGGCCGAGCGTCGAGAGGGTCAGCGTCAGCATCACGATCGCGCCGGTCAGGCCGGCGGTCGCGGCCGAGCCGATGACCGAGACGAAGACGATCAGCACATAATCGATGAAGTGGAGCGGGATGCCATAGAAGCCTGCGACGAAGATCGCCGCCAGCGCCGGATAGATGGAGGCGCAGCCGTCCATCTTGGTGGTCGAGGCGAGCGGGATCGCGAAGGCAGCATAGCCCTTGTCGACGCCCAGACGTTCGGTCACGGTCTCGGTCACCGGCAGGGTGCCGACCGACGAGCGCGAGACGAAGGCAAGCTGGATCGCCGGCCAGGCCTTGGCGAAGAAGGGGCCGGGCTTCAGGCCATTGGCGATCAGCAGCAGCGGATAGACCACCAGCAGGACGAGGCCGAGGCCGAGATAGATGGCGGCGGTGAAGGTGCCGAGCTGCGCCAGCGCGCTCCAGCCATAGGTGGCGATGGCGGTGCCGATCAGCGCGGCCGAACCGATCGGCGTCAGGCGGATGACCCAGCCCAGGATCGCGCGGACGACGGCGAGCAGCGAGCGGACGAAGGAGAGGAAGGGCTCTGCCTTGTCACCGACCTTGAGCGTGGCAAGGCCGACCGCGATCGAGATGACCAGCAATTGCAGGATGTTGAACGAGATGCTGGTGCTGGCGCTGCCGTCGGTGATCTTGGTGCCGGCGGAAAGGGCCAGGCTGTTGCCGGGCACCAGGCCCTTGAGGAAATCGAGCCAGCCGCCGACCGAGTCCGGCTGCTTGGCGGCCAGCGCCGCGCTGCTGATCCCGACGCCCGGCTGCACGATCACGCCGATGGTGATGCCGATGGCGACCGCGATCAGCGCGGTGATCGCGAACCAGAGCAGGGTCTGGCCGGCCAGGCGGGCGGCATTGTCGAGCGCGCGCAGATTGGCGATCGACGCGACGATCGCGGCAAAGACCAGCGGCGGCACGATCGCCTTTAGCAGCGAAACGAAGATCGACCCGACTGTCTTGAGCGTGGTCGCCAGCCAGTTGAGGTCCCCATCCGGACCCGCGCCGATCTGGCGCGCGACGAGACCGAGGGCGAGGCCCACGACCATGCCGAGCAGAACCTGGAAGCCGAAGCTGCGATAATTGAGGGCCATGATGGCTTTATTCCTTTGGACGACCGGCGCGCTATATCGGATGGCATCGATCCGATTGCGCGCAAGCAATTCTTTCAAGGGGTTCAGTGCGGATAAGGTGGCCCTCTTTCCGCGTGCCGTCCGATCAAACGCATGGAACGACGCGATCCGCTATGCCACAATCACCGTTCGGGTCCATCAGGGAGTATAAATATATGCAATTGCGGGGGATATTGCTGGCGGGAGCAATGCTGGCAATGCCGATCGGGGCGCAGGCGGCGGCGGATGCCGGCGCGGCCAAGGAGATACTGAAGCGATCGGTCGCGTTCAAGACGGTCGAGGGGGCAGGGCAGGTGCCCGGGCTGGCCGCCTATTATGCCTCGGTGCTGAAACAGGCCGGCTTTGCCGACGCCGATATCGTCATCACCCCGATGGGCGAGACCGCGACCCTGGCGGCGACGATCAAGGGGCGCGACCCCAGCCTGAAGCCGATGCTGATGATCGGTCATATGGACGTGGTGGCCGCCAACCGCGCCGACTGGACGCGCGATCCCTTCGTCCCGGTCGAGGAGGATGGCTATATTTTCGGGCGCGGGTCGGAAGATAATAAATATGACGTGGCGATGATGGTCGCGACGCTGGCGCAGCTCAAGAAGGAGGGCTGGACCCCGCGCCGCACCATCATCCTTCTGTTGTCGGGCGACGAGGAGACCAACATGGTCACCACCAAGGCGCTGGCGGCCAAATATAAGGATGCCGAGCTGCTGCTGAACGGCGATGGCGGCGGCGGCCTGCTCGACGAGACGGACAAGCCCGTCCTCTACCAGTTGCAGGCGGGCGAGAAGACCTATGCCGATTTCGAGATCGGCTTCACCGATCCGGGCGGCCATTCGAGCGCGCCGACGCCGGGCAATCCGATCTATCGGCTGGCCAAGGCGATAGACCGGATCGCGGCCTATCAGTTCCCACCGATGATCAACGAGCTGACCAAGGCGTCGCTCAGCCTGTCGGCGCAGCGGATCGGCGGCGATGTGGGGGAGGCGATGCGCCTCTATGCCGCGACCCAGGATCCGGCCTCTGCGGAACTATTGTCGAGCCGGCCCGAATTTGTGGGACAGGTGCGCACCACCTGCGTCGCGACCATGCTGTCGGGCGGCCACGCGCTCAATGCCCTGCCGCAAAGTGCCAAGGTCAGCGTCAATTGCCGTATCTTCCCCGGCGTGAAGATCGACGATGTGAAGGCGCAGCTGGTCAAGGTGGTGGATGATCAAAGCGCGACCTTCACCACGCTCAACGACCCGACCGGCAGCGATGCCTCGCCGTTGCGCGACGATGTGGTGAAGGCCGTGGCGGCCGCGATCAAGGCGCGCTCGCCGGCGATCACGGTGATGCCGGGCATGTCGGCCGGCGCGACCGACAGCCTTTATTTCCGCGCGCTGGGCGTGCCCAGCTATGGCGTCTCCAGCCTGTTCATGAAGGCCGAGGATGGCTTTGCCCATGGCCTCAATGAACGGGTGCCGGTGGCGGGCATTGCCGCTTCATTGGCCCAGTGGGACAGCGTGATCCGGACGCTGGCGAAGTAACGACCGCCGCTTAAAAATCTCGTCATCCCCGCGGAAGCGGGGACCCATCTCCCGAACGTCGGTCTATTGGGCAAGGCCAGGAGATGGGTTCCCGCTTTCGCGGGAATGACGGGCATTCATGAATGCGGGGGCGGAATATCAGCCCCGCACGGCCACCGCATTGGCGGCCGAGAGGACGGCCTTGACCGATGCGGTCGCGACGTCGCTGTCGGTGCCGATGCCGAAGACGGTGCGGCCGTCGGCGGTGCGGCATTCGACATAGGCGGCGGCGTTCACATCAGTGCCGGCGCCGATGGCGTGCTCATTATAGTCAGCGACCTCCAGCACCACGCCCAGTTCGTCGCGCAGCGCGGCCAACACCGACGAGATGAGGCCGTTGCCGCGACCCGAGATCGAGCGTTCGCCGCCTTCATGGACGATCTTGCCGGTGAAGATGCGGTCGCCTGCGCTGCCGCTCTCATGATAGTCGATCAGGCTATAGGCCTGGTCGCCGGTCTGGTGATAATAATCATCGAACGCAGCCGAGATGTCGGCGGCGTTGAGTTCGCGGCTCGACTGGTCGGCCAGCGCTTGCACCACCTTCGAGAAATCGGCCTGCATCCGCTTGGGCAGCTTGTAGCCCTTGTCCTGCTGCAGCACCCAGGCGACGCCGCCCTTGCCCGACTGAGAATTGACGCGGATCACCGCCTCATAGTCGCGGCCCAGATCCTTGGGATCGATCGGCAGATAGGGGACGTTCCAGAACAGGTCGTTGCGCGCTTCCTGTGCGGCAAAGCCCTTCTTGATCGCGTCCTGATGCGACCCTGAGAAGGCGGTGAACACCAGTTCGCCGGCATAGGGGTGACGCGGGTGGACGGGCAGCTGGTTGCAATATTCGACCGTCTGGATGACCTCGTCGATGTCGCTGAAGTCCAGTTCCGGGTCGATGCCCTGCGTGTACATGTTGAGCGCGACGGTCACGAGGTCGCAATTGCCGGTGCGTTCGCCATTGCCGAACAGGCACCCTTCGACGCGGTCGGCGCCGGCCATGATGCCCAGTTCCGCGGCGGCGACGCCGGTGCCCCGGTCATTATGGGTGTGCAGCGAGATCACCACGCTGTCGCGGCGCGAGATGTTGCGGCAGATCCATTCGATCTGGTCGGCATAGATGTTGGGCGTCGCGCACTCGACGGTGGCGGGCAGGTTCAGGATCAGCGGCCGTTCCGGCGTCGGCTGGAGAATGTCCATCACCGCCTCGCAGCATTCCAGGCTGAAATCCAGCTCGGCGGTCGAGAAGGTTTCGGGGCTATATTCAAAATGCCAGTCGGTGTCGGGCATCCGCGCCGCATTGTCGCGCAGCAGCTTGGCGGCGTTGATCGCGATCTGCTTGATTTCCGGGCGTTCCATCTGGAACACGATGTTGCGCCAGGCCGGCGAGATCGCGTTATAGACATGGACGATCGCCTGCTTCGCGCCGCGCAGGCTTTCGAAGGTGGTGGCGATCAGATCCTCGCGCGCCTGGGTCAGCACCTGGGGCATGACATCGTCGGGGATCGCGCCGTCCTTGACCAGGCCGGAGATAAAATCGAACTCGGTGGCGCCGGCGGCGGGGAAGCCGACCTCGATCTCCTTGACGCCGACCTTGACCAGCAGGTCGAAGAAGCGGCGCTTCTTTTCCGCGTTCATCGGGTCGATCAGCGACTGGTTGCCGTCGCGCATGTCGGTCGACAGCCAGCGGGGCGCCTTGGTGATGACCTTGGACGGCCATTGGCGATTGGGCAGGTCCACCTGGGGGAAGGCGCGGTATTTCTGCGAGGGGTCGGTCAGCATCATGGGATCAAACTACTTCCTGGCACGGGACGCTATTGTGCGCTCCGGGGTACGACTTGACTGTGATGAATGCCCTTAGGCGGATCGACGCTGCCCTTAGCCGGAAGGCAGCACAAAAGCCACGCCTAAGGGCGTGTAAGTCGTAGCAGGGTAAGAAGCGCGACGCTCTGCATGATGCTGTCCCCATAAACGCGGACCGGGGGAGCGTAAAGCCGTTTCTTGCGAAAGGGACGTCAGGTGCGACGGAAAATTGCGTCGATGGTCAGATCGACCTTGTCGGACACGAAGGGGCGGCCAAAGCCCATGCCATAGTGGCTGCGCTCGACGCTCATGCTGCCGGTGAAGTGGAGGGTGGTGATGCCGGGCGCTTCGTCGGGCGTGACCCCGGTCAGTCGGACGGACAGGGCGACCGCGCGGGTCTGGCCGTGCATGGTGAGTTCGCCGGGAATGATCGTTGCGCTGTCGCTGCCGGCCAGTGGCGCGTCCCTGGCGGTAAAGCGCACGGTCGGGAAATGGACCATGTCGAAAAAGCTGTCGCCTTTCAGCATGGTGTCGGTCGAGGGATCGCCCGTAGTCATCTTCTCGACCGGGAAGCTGATGTCGACGTCGGCCCGCTCGGGCCGGGCGGGGTCGATCATCACCATGCCCTCAGGCTGGGTGAAGTCGCCTTCATAGCCGCCAACCAGGGCCTTCACATGGAAGTGGACCTTGGTCGCATTATTGTCGACCGCATAGCGGCCCGGCGCATAGGGCGCAGGGCCGCCAGCAGGACTGGCCGCCGCCGGCACGCACGCGATCAGGCTCAGAAGCAGGATCGCGCGGGCCGTGCGGGGGATCATCGCATCACTTCTGGAAGGCGACGATGATCTTCAGTTCGACATTGTCGCCGACGACGGGAACGAAGCCGCCCATGCCGAAGTCGCTGCGCTTGATCGTGCCGGTCGCGACGAAGCCGACATTTTCCTTCTTGTTCATCGGGTTCGCACCGGCGCCGTAGAATTCGGCGTCCAGCGTCACCGGTTTGGTGATGCCCTTGATGGTCAGGTTGCCGGTGATGTCCGCGCCGGTCGCGCCGTCGGCCTTCACGCCGGTCGACACGAAGGTCGCGGTCGGGAACTTGGCGGCGTCGAAAAATTCGGGCTTGGCGAGGTGCTCGTTCAGCGCCGGAATGCCGGTGGTGAGGTTGGCGATCGGCAGTTCGATCGACACCTTCGATGCGGAGAGGTTGGCCTTGTCCAGCGTCAACGTGCCGGTCGGCTGGGTGATGACGCCCATATTGTTGGTGAAGCCCATATGGTCATAGGCGAAGACGACTTGGGTGTGGCTGGGTTCGACGCTGTAGGTGCCGCCGGTGACCTTGGCGGCATCCTTGCTGCCGGGGACGGCCATCGGGGCCTGGGCGATGACAACAGTGCCGCCGGCGACCGCGATCAGGGCAGCGGCAGAGATCAGATATTTGCGCATGGGAAACGCTCTCCAAAAGCATTCAAGGGACGAGGCACAGAATATGCCACGTCCCTCGATTGTTCCAGAGGCGTAACCGGAAACGGATCGTTCCGGTTTGCCGCTATTTCTCCCCTCCCTTTTCAGGGAGGGGCAGGGGGTGGGTGCGCCGCACTTGCGGCGCCAATTCGCTGAGCAACAGGCTCGCTTCGCTCGCACCCACCCCAACCCCTCCCTGGAAGGGAGGGGCTGCTATCCGCTTAGTTCTTGTCCTTGTTGACCAGCTTGTTGGCGCCGATCCAGGGCATCATGGCGCGCAGTTGCGAACCGGTCTTTTCGATCTGGTGGGCGGCAGCCTGCTTGCGGCTGGCCTTGAGTTCGGGCTGGCCGGCGCGGTTGTCGAGGATGAAGTCCTTGACGAAGCGGCCCGACTGGATGTCGGCCAGAACGCGCTTCATTTCCTTCTTGGTTTCCTCGGTGATGATGCGTGGGCCGGTCTTGATGTCGCCATATTCGGCGGTGTTCGAGATCGAGTAGCGCATGTCGGCGATGCCGCCTTCATACATCAGGTCGACGATCAGCTTCAGCTCGTGCAGGCACTCGAAATAGGCCATTTCCGGGGCATAGCCGGCTTCGACCAGGGTTTCGAAACCGGCCTGGACCAGCGCGGTGGCGCCGCCGCACAGAACGGCCTGCTCGCCGAACAGGTCGGTTTCGCATTCCTCGCGGAAGTTGGTTTCGATGATGCCGCTGCGGCCGCCGCCGACGCCCGAGGCGTAGGACAGGGCGATGTCATGGGCGTTGCCGGTCGCATCCTGATGGACGGCGATCAGGCAGGGGACGCCGCCGCCGCGCTGATATTCGCCGCGCACGGTGTGGCCGGGGCCCTTGGGCGCGATCATGATGACGTCGATGTCGGCGGGGACTTCGATCAGGCCGAAATGGATGTTCAGGCCATGGGCGAAGGCGAGCGCGGCGCCGGGGCGCAGATTGCCCTTGATGTCGGCTTCATAGATGGCGGCCTGATGCTCGTCGGGCGCCAGGATCATCAGCACGTCGGCCCACTGGGCGGCTTCCTTGTTCGGCAGCACCTTGAAGCCGGCGCCTTCGGCCTTCTTGGCGCTGGGCGAACCGGGACGCAGCGCGATGGCGACTTCGGCAACGCCGGAGTCGCGCAGGTTCTGCGCATGGGCATGACCCTGCGAGCCATAGCCCAATATGGCGACCTTCTTGCCCTTGATCAGGCCGATGTCCGCGTCGCGATCGTAATAAACCTTCATTGGAAAACCCCTTCTCGTCCCCCCATGCAGGGGGCGTTAGACAATAGTGGTGGAACGGAACGCTGCCGAAACAGCGCGGAATGGAATGTCAGGCCGGCTCCTTGCCGCGGATCAGGCCGGCGACGCCGGTGCGACCGACCTCGACCAGGCCGACCTGGCGCATCAGGCCGACGAAATTGTCGATCTTTTCGGTCGTGCCGGTGATCTCGAAGATGAAGCTTTCGATCGTGGTGTCGACCACCTTGGCGCGGAACACATCGGCCAGGCGCAGTGCCTCGATCCGGTGATCGCCGGTACCGGCGACCTTGACCAGCGCCAGCTCGCGTTCGACGAACGGGCCGGCATCGGTCAGGTCGGTCACCTTGTGGACCGGCACCAGCCGGTCGAGCTGGGCGATGATCTGGTCGATCACCTTGGGCGGGCCATTGGTGACGATGGTGATGCGGCTGATCGCATGGTCGTCGGTAATGTCGGCCACGGTCAGGCTGTCGATATTATAGCCGCGCGCGGTGAACAGGCCGGCGATGCGGGCCAATATGCCCGCCTCGTTCGACACCGTCAGCGACAGGACGTGCCGCTCGCTCTGTTCTTCGTGGATATGCATCAGATGCTGTTCCCGTCTTCCATTTCTTCGCGCTCGGGGCGCGGCGAGATCATGCCTATAAAGGCATAGTGCCAATCATCGTCCTGCGGGTGGGCGAGGCGGACGGGGAAGGCCGTCACCGCGTCGAACATCCGCAGGAGATGTTCGCCCACATAGCGTGGGCCGGCCAGCAGCCGATCGACCTGCAAGCCATGATATTCGAACCCGCTATCCAGATGCACTTCCCATTCCTCACTGTCGGGGTCAGCATGGTCGCTGGTCCAGCCGGTGAGTTCGGTCGCGCCTGTGATCCGTTCGAAATCCCAGGGTTCGGTCACGAAAATGCGGACCTTGGTGGAGGCGGTCACACCAGCGCCTTCGCCTCGTCCGACATCACGCCTTCGATCTGGTTTGGATCGAGCAGCATGTCGGTATGGGCCGCGCCCGACGGGATCATCGGGAAGCAGTTGGACAGCTTTGCGACGCGGCAGTCGACGATCACGGGGCCGTCGGTTTCCAGCATCTGGCGGATGCCGGCTTCCAGTTCCTGCGGTCCTTCGATGCGGATGCCGGTCCAGCCATAGGCTTCGCCAAGCTTCACGAAGTCGGGCAGGCTGTCCGAATAGCTGTTGGAATAGCGGCTTTCATAGGTCAGTTCCTGCCACTGGCGGACCATGCCCATATATTCATTGTTCAGGATGAAGATCTTCACCGGCAGGCGATATTGGGTCGCGGTGCCCATTTCCTGGATGTTCATCTGGATCGATGCGTCGCCGGCGATGCAGATGCTAATGCTGTCGGGATTGCCCATCTGCGCGCCGATGGCGGCGGGGAAGCCATAGCCCATCGTGCCCAGGCCGCCCGAGGTCAGCCATTTGTTGGGTTCTTCAAAACCGAAATGCTGGGCCGCCCACATCTGGTGCTGGCCGACTTCGGTGGTGATGATGATGTCCTTGCCGGTCGCGCGGGTCGCCTTGTAGAGGTCCGCGATCGCCTTTTGCGGCATGATCTCGCTGCCGCTTTCGGGGTAGGACAGGCTCTTCTTGGCGCGCCATTCGGCAATCCGCGCCCACCAGGCCGACAGGTCCGCCTTTTCATGGCCGCGCTGCTTCCACAGGGCGATCATGTCCTCCAGCGCGCTGCCCACATCGGCGACGACCGCGACATCGACGTCGACGATCTTGTTGATCGAGCTGCGGTCGATATCGATATGCACCTTGCGGCTGTTGGGCGCGAAGGCGTCCAGCCGGCCAGTGACGCGATCGTCGAAACGCGCGCCGATGCAGAGGATCAGGTCCGCCTGGTTCATCGCCCAATTGGCTTCATAGGTGCCGTGCATGCCCAGCATGCCGACCCACTGGTCGGACGAAGCGGGGAAGGCGCCCAGCCCCATCAGGGTCGAGGTGACGGGCGCGCCGGTCATCGCTGCCAGTTCGCGCAGCAGGGCGCTCGCCTGCGGACCCGAATTGATGACGCCGCCGCCGGTGTAGAAGATCGGCCGCTCGGCCGCGGCCAGCATCTCGACCGCCGTATCGATCGCGGCGGCATCCGCCTTGGTCTGCGGATGATAGCTGGCATGGACCTTCAGTTCCGGCCGGGCATAGGGCGCGGTCGCGATCTGGACATTCTTGGGAATGTCGACGACGACCGGGCCGGGGCGGCCGGTGGTGGCGATATGAAACGCCTCATGGACGACGCCGGCCAGCTTGGCCGGATCCTTCACCAGATAATTATGCTTGGTGCAGTGGCGCGTGATGCCGACCGTGTCGGCCTCCTGGAAGGCGTCGGTGCCGATCAGTTGCGTGGGAACCTGACCGGTGATGACGATCATCGGGATCGAATCCAGCAGCGCGTCGGTGATACCGGTGACGGCATTGGTCGCGCCCGGACCGGACGTGACCAGGACGACGCCCGGCTTGCCGGTCGAGCGGGCATAGCCCTCCGCCATGTGGGTCGCGCCCTGCTCGTGGCGCACTAGGACATGCTTGATCGTGGGGTGATTATAGAGCGCGTCATAGATGGGCAGCACGGCGCCGCCCGGATAGCCGAACACAACTTCGACGCCCAGATCAACCAGGCACTCGACCAAAATGTCCGCGCCGCTCTTTTCGGCCACGATGAAACTCCTCTTTTTTAAGATGCTGGCTCGCGGGTCTGCGCCGTCGCGCCCGCATTGGCAAGGCGCCAGCGTCTAGAGGACATAAAATGCGTGGTCAACCCCTATTGTTGTAATTTAATTGCTAATTCATTGGCAATTTCAGCATCAATCGATCGCTTTTCGCGATGCCAGTCCTGCGGTGGCTGGTTGGAGAACCAGGTATATTGCCGCTTGGCATATTGGCGCGTGGCGAGCTGGCCACGGGCCATCATCGTGTCACGATCGATGTCACCTTTGAGCCAGGCGGCGATTTCCGGCACGCCGATCGCCCGCATCACCGGCAGGTCGGGATTGAGGTTCCGGGGCAACAACGCCTCCACTTCGGCAACGGCGCCCTGATCGACCATCTGTTCGAACCGCCGGTCGCAGCGCTCGATCAGCCAGTCGCGCGGCGGCAGCAGGATCATCGGCGATAGGCTGATCCGATCGGCGATGCCGCCTTGCTTGTGCTGCTGCCATAGCTTCAGCGGCTTGCCGGTCGATCGCACCACCTCCAGCGCGCGGGCAACGCGGGTGGTGTCGGCTGGGGCGAGGCGGGCGGCGGCCTCCGGGTCTTCGCTGCGCAGCGCTTCATGCGCCTGCGCCACCGGCATGGCGCGGACGGTGGCGCGGATATCGGCGTCGATCTCAGGCACCGGCGCGATGCCGTCGAGCAAGGTCCGTATATAAAGGCCGGTGCCGCCGACCAGCACCGGCAGCTTGCCGGCCGCATGGGCGGCGTCGATTTCCGCCCTGGCCTCGGCGGCCCAGCGCGCGGCGGAGCAGGCTTCCGCTCCATCGATATGGCCGAACAGGCGATGGGGCACGCCGCCCATTTCCGCTTCGGAAGGGCGGGCGGACAGGATCGCCAGGTCGGCATAGACCTGGCTGGCGTCGGCATTGATGACGACGCCGTCGGCGATCTGGGCCAGGCGGACGGCGAGCGCGCTCTTGCCGCTGGCGGTCGGCCCGGCAATAAGCGCGACCGGTGGGCGGGATTCGCCCGGCATATGTGCGGGAGTGTTCATGTTCGTCGCGACCTTAGTGGCAGTTGAGACCCTGAAACAGGCGGATATTGCCGAAGCGGCCGGACGGCTGGCCTCTGCCGGCTGCGCCCCGGTCGATAGCGTCTGGCTGGACGAGGGCAAGGCGGCCGATATTTTCTTCGGTAGCGATCCAGTCACCGCCCGCGCGGCCCTCACCGATATCGGCGATCGCGTCGACGTGATCGTGCAGATGGCGGCGGGCCGCGAGAAGAAGCTGCTGATCGCCGACATGGATTCGACCATGATCACGGTCGAGTGTATCGACGAACTGGCCGACTATGCCGGGATCAAGCCGCAGATCGCCGAGATCACCGAACGGGCGATGCGCGGCGAACTGGATTTTGAGGGCGCGCTGCATGGCCGCGTCGCCCTGCTGAAAGGCCTGTCCGACAGCGCGATCGATCAGTGCCGCGAGGAGCGGGTGGTGATCATGGGCGGTGCGCGCGAACTGGTGCGCACGATGAAGGCGCGGGGCGCACGCACCTTGCTGGTTTCTGGCGGCTTCACCCGTTTCACCGGGCCGGTGGCGGCGGAAATCGGCTTCGACGTCCATGTCGCCAATGTGCTGGAAATCGCCGACGGCGCGCTGCTCGGCACTGTCACCGTGCCGATCGTCGATGCCGCGCGCAAGCGCACCGAACTGGAAGCCGCGATCGACGGCGGCATCGACCGTGCGCTGACGCTGGCGGTGGGCGACGGCGCCAATGATATTCCGATGATCGAGGGGGCGGGGCTGGGCGTTGCCTATCATGCCAAGCCCAAGACCCGCGAAGCGGCGGCGGCCGAGATCGTCCATGGCGACCTGTCGGTGCTGCTCTATGCGCAGGGTATCGCCTCGGCCGACTGGGTCCGCGACTAATCCCATATGCCTAACGGCTGGGCGCGCTTGAGGCACGTCCTGCCGTCATTGCACAAGGGTAATGGATTCCATTTCGCCCCTGAACCGTTGTCGTCGCACTGCATCCCGGCAGTGGGTCCAATTGGCGTCGCGACAGGATCGCGGCGCACAGGGAGATGGTATGAAAATCCAGACAATGGCGCTGGTCGCCGGTAGCCTGCTGGCGCTGAGCGCCTGCTCGAAAAATGATGCGCCGGTGACCAGCGCGCCGCCGCTCGGGCCGGGCGCGATTGCCGGCACGGTGGCCGCAGACCGCAACGGCGATGGCTATGTCGACGGCTATTACACGTCGGATGGCATCTATCACCCGGTCCAGGGGCCGCCCTGTCCGCCGCCTCCTCCGCCGCCGGCACCGCCCCGTTCCGGAGAACGCGGCTGAGCAATCTTCCTTTCCGGGCGCGGCATTTCCGCCGCGCCCCCCGACATCCTGTTTCCCTGATCCTTGCCATGCTGATCGCCGGTTCCGTGCCGTGGATGGCGGCTGCGCAGCCGGCCGCCAGCGACACGGCGGCGCGGTCGAGCGTGGCCGCTGAAATCCGGTCGGCGGCCAGCGGCAAACTGCGCGATTTCTATGGCACGCGCGGCTATTGGCCGCTGTGGAGCGAGAAGGGCAAGGTCCGGGCCGAACCGGCGCAAGCGTTGCTGGCGCTGCTCGACAGTGCCGATCAGGACGGGCTGCGGTCGCGCGACTATGATGCCAGGGGATTGTTGCGGGCGATCAAGGAGGCCGATGCCTCTGGCGATCCCAGGGCGCTGGCGCGGGTCGATGTCGCCCTGTCGAAGGCGCTGGCCACCTATGTCGCCGATGTCCGCCGCCCGTCCAAGGCGGTGAAGATGCGCTATCTCGACCCCGAGGTGGAGCCGCAGGCGCCCGATGCGGCCGAGGTGCTGCGCGCGGCGGCGGTGTCGCCGTCGCTGGCGACCTATGTCGAGAAGGCGGGCTGGATGAGCCCGACCTACATGAAGTTGCGCGCGGCGAGTGGCGCCTATGAGAAGCGCTGGGGTGGTCTGCCGGCGGTGATTGTGCCGACCGACGTCAAGCTGCGGCCGGGCGGATCGAGCGGCGAGATCGCGATCCTGCGGCATCGGCTGGGGCTGCCCGACGGGGTCGATTATGACAAGGCGCTAGCGGCAAAGGTCAAGCTGTTCCAGGCCGATCACGGGCTGGATGCCGACGGCATTGCCGGCGCGCAGACGATCGAGGCGCTCAATCGTGGTCCAGGCTATTATGGCCGGATATTGACGCTCAATCTGGAGCGGGCGCGGCTGTTGCCCGGTCCATGGGTGCGCCATGTCGAGGTCGATGCGGCATCGGCGCGGCTCTATTATTATAGCGGCGGCGAACTGGACGGATCGATGAAGGTCGTGGCTGGTGCGAAGGAAAGCCAGACGCCGATGATGGCGGGCATGATCCGCTATGCGACGCTCAATCCCTATTGGAACATCCCGCCCGACCTGGTCGAGCGCAAGGTGGCTCCCAAGATCCTGGACGGGGCGACGCTCAGGAAGATGCGCTATGAGGCGTTGAGCGACTGGACCGCCGACGCGCAGACGCTCAGCCAGAGCGAGATCGATTGGCAGGCGGTGGCAGCGGGGCAGCGCGAATTGCGCGTGCGCCAGTTGCCCGGCGGCAATAATGCGATGGGGAAGATCAAGTTCATGTTCCCCAATGACCTGGGCATCTATCTGCACGACACCCCCGACCGGGCTTTGTTCGCCAAGCCGGTGCGCCATTTCAGCAATGGCTGTGTCCGGCTGGAGGATGCGCAGCGGCTCGGGCGCTGGTTCTTCGGCAAGACGCCGACGGCCGACAGCGATGCGCCCGAACAATATGTGCCGCTGCCCCGGCCAGTGCCGGTCTATCTCACCTATCTGACGGTGGTGCCGACGGCGGACGGGGTGCAGTTTCTGCCCGACGATTATGGACGGGACGGGGAGTAGCCTCCTCGTTCTTCCGATTTAGTGGATGCCGGCCATCATCCGCGCTGTTGGATCAGTGGATGCCTGCCAGCATCCACAGGGCCATGGCGACCATCATGACATTCTCGGTCAGCGAGACAAAGCCGAGCGGCACATTGCTGCTGCCGCCGACGCAGGCGCATTTGAGTTCGCGCTTCTCGATATAGACCGCCTTGAACACCGATATCGCGCCGATGCCGCCGATGAACAGGGCGACCGGGATCGACAGCCAGGGGGCAAGGCCGGTCAGCATCAGCGCGCCCGCGCCCAGTTCCAGGAAGGGATAGATACGGCCATAGGGAATGACGCGGCGGGCGAGCAGGTCATAGTTGAGGAACATGGTCGCGAACCGCTCCACATCCTGCAGCTTCAGCATGGCGAGCAGCATCATGGCGATGGCGATGAACCGCTCCAGCGTCAGCAGGCCTATGAGCGGCGCCAAGGTCAGCCAGTTGATCGCCAGCGCCAGCAGCGCGGCGACGGCGAAGACGGCCAGCACCGGCACATAGCTGGTCGCGCCGGGCACCGGCACCTTGAGGCCCAGGAAGCGGCGCAGATCGTCATGGCCGCCGATCCGCCGGCCATCGATGAAGATTTGCGGCGTCGTCTTCACGTCATGCTGCGCCTTGAAGGCGTCGGTCTCGGCCCGGCTGGTAAGGGCATGATCCTCGACCCGATAGCCATGGCGGCGCAGCAGCCAGCGCGCTTTGAGGCCATAGGGACAGACATGGCCGGGCATCACCATGCGATAAAGTTGGGCCGTCTTTTCCGCGCCCGAATTTTCCGAGGCTGTGGGCATTGCATCATCCTTTGTCAGGCTTGTTTCTGGTGCGATGCCCCGCATATAGGGTCTGTACCATGGTACGGAGTCAAGGCATGAGCATGACAATTTCCGCACTGGCCCGCGCGGGCGATGTCGGGGTGGAGACGGTGCGCTTCTACCAGCGGCGCGGCCTGCTGGATGCGCCCGATCGGCCCGAGGGCAGTGTGCGCCGCTATGGCGAGGGCGATATCCGCCGACTGCGCTTCATTCGGTCGGCGCAGGCGGCGGGCTTTACGCTGGAACAGATTGGCGAGCTGCTGCAACTCGATGCCGGGCAGGATCGCAAGCGGGCGCGCGAACTGGCGGCCGATCGGATCGCGGCGCTGGATGTGAAGATCGCGGAACTGGAGGCGGCGCGGGCGGCGCTGACGCGGCTGGCCCGGCAATGCCATGCCTCCGATGAAGGGCCGTGCCCGATCATCGCGGCGTTCGAGGACGGCGCTCAGACGTCCTGCGTCTGATCGTCCTGCTTCTGCGCCATCTGCCGGCGCGACATTTCCCGACGCACCGAATAGCCGGTGGGATCGCGGCGAAAATGGTCGCGCATCATGCGCCGCTGTTCGCTGATGATGTGCCAGATATCTTCCGGACTCTTGCCTTCGGTCATTGATCCGTCCGCCCTTTTCCGTTCGACTGCAGGGCAGGGAATATCGCTTTCGCAACGATCAATCCGTGAGCGCGATCACGTAAACGGCGCTTTAACGCTGTTGCTTCAGATATATGCAACGCGGGCGGCGCGAGTGTGATCGGGTAAATGTTGGAAATCGCGCGCTTAACTTCGCATATTTCCCGCACATTCTGACATTATGTTGCGTCCGCCTGATCCTATCGGAAAGCGATGCAAGAGGCTGTGGGGATGATAGCGCGCGGGCGCGCTGTAGGACAGGACGGGGCTGTCTGGAGCGGGTGAGGGGAATCGAACCCCCGTCGTCAGCTTGGGAAGCTGCTGCTCTACCATTGAGCTACACCCGCGTCGCGACCGGCCATGGCATGGCCATGGCGCGTGGTCAACGGGGCTTGATGGGCGCGCGCGAAATTAGCCGACCTGGCGTTTCGCCAGCTTGCGGGCGAGGGTGCGGCGATGCATCCCCAGGCGCCGGGCGGTTTCGGAGATGTTGAAGTCGCAATCCTTCAGCACCTCGTGGATATGTTCCCATTCCAGCGTCTTGATCGATGTCGGGCGCGGCGCGAGTGGCGCGCCCGGATCGCCGCCGGAGCGGGCGAAGGCGGCTTCGATATCGTCGGTGTTGGACGGCTTGGCGAGATAGTTGGTAGCGCCAAGCTTGATCGCCTCGACCGCAGTGGCGATGCTGGCAAAGCCGGTCAGCACCACGATCAGCATGGCAGGATCATGGGCGTGTAGCATCTGGACGCAGACCAGCCCGGATTCCGGGCCGAGTTTCAGGTCGACCACGGCATAGCCGGGACGATTGTCCTTGAGCACCTCTTCCAACGCGCCATGACTGGCGGCAGTCAGCACGCTGTAGCCGCGCCGCTCGAAGGAGCGCTTGAGCGTCTTTGCGAATGCCTCGTCATCCTCCACGATCACCAGCAGCCGTTCAGCTGTCATCTTCGTTGTCACCTTCTTCTTCCAGCGCCACCGTTTCCAGCGGCAGGCGCAGCAGGATCAGCGCGCCGCCATCGGCGCCATTGCTGGCCGATACGCTGCCGCCCAGCTTGCGGACGACATTGACCACAAGAAAGAGGCCAAGGCCATGGCCTTCCTTGCCTTTGCTGGAGCGATAGGGCTTGCCGAAATCCTCGAGCATGGTCTGGGAGAAACCGCTGCCATTGTCGCGCACGGCGATGTTGAGCGAGGCGCTGTCGCGTCCGACCAGCAGGTCGATATAGGTGGCGCCGGCCTCCCGCGCATTGTCGAGCAGATTGCCGACCGCCTGGCGGATCACCGGGTCGGCGATGATTCGCGGATAGTCATGCGGGCCGAAGTCGCAGCGCAACGGCATGCCCGGATTGGCGCGGCGCCATTCCGCTGCAATCCCTTCGATGAAGTCGCGGACATTGGTCACGGCCGGCGCCTCGCCGCGCGCTTCGCCCGAGGAGAGGAGGATACCGGTGACGATCGCCTTGCAGCGCAGCACCGCGCTCTGCATCTCGCCAACTTCCTCGACCAGGGCGGGATGCTCGGTGATTTCGGGCATGCGGCGCCAGTCGCCCAGCACCACGGCGAGCTGGGCGAGGGGGGTGCCCAGTTCATGCGCGGCGCCCGAGGCGAGCAGGCCCATGCGGACGATATGTTCTTCCTCCGCCGCATGCTGGCGCATGCTGGCCAGATAGGCTTCGCGCGCCTGAAGATTGCGGTTGATCCGGGTGATGAACAGCACCAGCAGCACCGCGATCATGGTGAAGCAGATCCAGGTGCCGATGATGTGCAGGTCAAACAGCCGGCCCGCCAGCCGGTCGCTAAGGTCGAGCGGGCGATAGTCGAGCGCCAGCAGGCCGGCGCACAGCGCCGACACGGCGGTGATGCCCCAGGCGCTCGCCCGGTCGAGCAGCAGCACGCCGAGCGCGACCTGGAGCAGATAGAGCGAGACGAAGGGATTGGTCGCGCCGCCCGACAGATAGAGCTGGGCTGTCAGCAGCAGCACGTCGAACAGCAGCGATACCGACAGTTCGGCGCGGGTGATGTCGGTCCGGGGGCGGAGCGCCGCAAAGCTGGCGGCGTTGACCAGCACGGCGACGGCCGCGACCAGCAGCATCGGCGCGAGCGGCAGCCGCACCCCCATCAGGAACTGGACGATCAGGATCGTCACGAGTTGCCCGGCGATCGCGATCCAGCGCAGCTGGATCAGCAGCGCCATATTCTTGCGACCGGCGGCATCGGCGGGCCACTGGCTGGGCAGCCAGCGGCGCCTGACGGCTTGGGTCTCGCTCATTCCGCGCTGTCTTCTGGATCCCGACGCATGAGGAAGATGTAGGCGCCTGCGACCATCGCCGCCAGTATGAACCAGGTGATGGCATATTGGAGGTGGTTGTTGGGGAAGCGGACGACGGTCAGGCCGCCGACCGGCGCGGTGTCGGGCGCGCAATTGGCGCCGGCATCGACGAAATAGTCCGCGACCGGTGGGGCGACATGCTGCGCGGCGGCGATCGCGGCGACATCGCGCGAATACCAGCGGCCCGCGGCGGGATCATTGCTGCGCAGGAATCCCCCCTTCGGTTCGGTAAGGCGCAGCAGCCCGACGATCTGGACCGTGCCTTGGGGCCGGCTGTAGCGGGTGCGATTGTCCTGCGGCACGAAGCCGCGATTGACCATCAGGGTGAAGCCGGCATCGGTCACCAGCGGCGTCATCACCCAGAAACCGGGGCCGCGCACGGTGACGGCCTGGGTCAGCACCGCCTTGTCATGCAGGAAATGGCCCGATGCGGTGACGCGGCGATATTCGTCGTCGCTGGTGGCGCTGCGAGGGGCGGGGACGGGCGCGGCATGGATGCGGGCGTCGACCCGGGCGATCAGATCGCGCTTCCAGGCGAGGCGATAGACTTGCCAGCTGCCGAGCGCAAAAAGACCGGAGAAAAGGATGAGGGCGATCAGCGTCAGGCCGATCGTAAAGCCCGGGGAGCGCCGGCGGCGCCCCCCGATCTTTTGTGATGTCACGGCATTTCGCTCATATTCTGCATGGCGCTCATGTCGTGCGTGGCGCTCATGTTCATATCGCCGTGCGGCATCATGTTGTTGTTCATATGATACATGACCCACATCGAGCCCGAGAGGACGATGACGACCAGAACGATGGTCAGCATCATCGCCATGAACGACCAGCCGCTTTCGATGCGGGTGTTCATGTGCAGGAAGTAGATCATGTGGACGACCACCTGCACCGCGGCGAAGGCCATGATGATGACGCCGGTCAGCGCGGGATTGCCCAGCACGTTCGACATCACCAGCCAGAAGGGGATGGCCGTCAGGATCACCGACAGGCCGAAGCCGATCATGTAGCTGCCGAAGCTGCCATGCGATCCTTCTTCATGATGGTCATCGTGATGCCCGTGCGAATGGTCATGACCGTGGGGATGGACAGCATCGCTCACCGCAGGACTCCCATCAGATAGACAAAGGTGAAGACGCCGATCCAGATGACGTCGAGGAAGTGCCAGAACATGCTGAGGCACATCAGGCGACGCTTGTTGGCCGGGATCAGGCCCTTCTTGGCCACCTGAACCATCAGCGTGATCAGCCAGATCGAACCGAAGGTGACGTGCAGGCCGTGGGTGCCGACCAGGGTGAAGAAGGCCGACAGGAAGGCCGAACGCCACGGGCCCGCGCCCTCATGGATGAGGTGCGAGAATTCGTAGAGTTCGATGAACAGGAACGCGCCGCCGAAGAGGAGCGTGATGAACAGCCAGCCCTGCGTGGCGCTGACCTTGTTCTTTTCCATCGCCAGCATGGCGAAGCCATAGGTGATCGACGAGAAGAGCAGCATCGCGGTGTTGAGCGCGATGAGCGGCAGGTCGAACAGATCCTTGGGGCCGGGGCCGCCGGCAAAATTGCCGCCGAGCACGGCGTAAGTGGCGAACAGGATGGCGAAGATGAGGCAATCGCTCATCAGGTACATCCAGAAGCCCAGCATGGTGCTGTGGCCTTCGTGGAGGTGGGGTTCCTCGGGCAAATGATATGCCCGAGGTTCCAGGGTCGCAGTTGTGCTGCTCATGTGGGTCAGACTCCCGCCGCGAGGATGCGTGTCCGCTCTTCCTCGGTGCGCGTGACGACATCCTGCGGGATGTAGAAGTCGCGCTTGTAGTTGAAGGTGTGGAAGATGGCGAAGCCGATCATGCCAACGAAGCTGAGGGCTGCCAGCCACCACATGTACCAGATCAGGGCGAAGCCGCAGACCGTAGCGAGACCCGCGAGGATCACACCGGTGCCGGTGCTGCTGGGCATGTGGATCGGCTGATAGCCGGTCAGCGGACGCTGATAGCCATTCTTCTTCATGTCGGCCCAGCTGTCGGCATCGTAGACGACCGGGGTGAAGGCGAAGTTATACTCCGGCGGGGGCGAGCTGGTCGCCCATTCCAGGGTACGGCCATCCCAGGGATCGCCTTCCACCTTCAGTTCGTCGCGCTTCCAGATCGACACTGCGAACTGGACCAGCATGGCGCCGATGCCGGCCGCAACGATGGCGGCGCCGACGGCGGCGATGATGAACCAGATGTGCAGGCTGGGATCGTCGAACACGCGCATGCGGCGGGTCACGCCCATGAAGCCCAGGATGTAGAGCGGCGTGAAGGCAAGCCAGAAGCCGACCTGCCAGCACCAGAAGCTGACCTTGCCCCAGAACACGTTCAGCTTGAAGCCGAAGGCCTTGGGCCACCAGTAGTTGATTGCGGCGAACAGGCCGAACAGCACGCCGCCGATGATCACGTTATGGAAGTGCGCGATCAGGAACAGCGAGTTGTGCAGCACGAAGTCGGCCGGCGGAACGGCCAGCATGACGCCGGTCATGCCACCGATGGTGAAGGTCAGCATGAAGGCGACGGTCCACATCATCGGCAGTTCGAAACGGATCTTGCCGCGATACATGGTGAAGAGCCAGTTGAAGAGCTTCGCACCCGTCGGGATCGAGATGATCATCGTCGTGATGCCGAAGAAGCTGTTGACGCTGGCGCCCGAGCCCATCGTGAAGAAGTGGTGCAGCCACACGAGGTAGGACAGCACCATGATGCAGCAGGTCGCGTAGACCATCGAGGTGTAGCCGAACAGGCGCTTGCCCGAGAAGGTCGAGGTGACTTCCGAGAAGACGCCGAACAGCGGCAGGATGAGGATGTAGACTTCCGGGTGACCCCAGATCCAGATCAGGTTCACGTACATCATCGGGTTGCCGCCGAAGTCGTTCGTGAAGAAGTTTGTGCCGATATAGCGGTCGAGCGAGAGCAGGACCAGGGTGGCGGTCAGGATCGGGAAGGACGCGACGATCAGGATGTTCGCGCAGAGCGAGGTCCAGGTGAACACCGGCATCTTCATCAGCGACATGCCCGGCGCGCGCATCTTGACGATGGTCGCGATCAGGTTGATGCCCGACAATGTCGTGCCGACACCGGCCACCTGTAGTGCCCAGATATAATAGTCGACACCCGTGGCCGGGCTATAGTCGATCCCCGAGAGCGGCGGATAGGCGAGCCAGCCGGTCTGGGCGAATTCACCCAGGAACAGCGAGGCCATCACCAGCACCGCGCCGCCCGTGGTCATCCAGAACGAGAAATTGTTCAGGAACGGGAAGCTGACGTCGCGGGCGCCGATCTGCAGCGGGACGATATAGTTCATCAGACCGGTGATGAACGGCATCGCCACGAAGAAGATCATGATCACGCCGTGCGCGGTGAACACCTGGTCATAATGGTGGGCGTTGAGGTAACCCTCGGACCCGTTGAAGGCCAAAGCCTGTTGCAGGCGCATCATGACGGCGTCGGCAAAGCCGCGCAGGAACATGACGAGGCCCAGCACCATGTACATGATGCCGATCTTCTTGTGATCGACGCTGGTGAACCATTCCTTCCAGAGATAGCCCCAGAGCTTGAAATAGGTCAGCCCGGCGACGAGCGCCGCGCCGCCCAGCATCACCGCGCAGAAAGTCGCGACGACGATGGGTTCATGCCATGGGAAGCTGTCCCATGTCAGACGACCAAAGATCATCTGTGCTGTTGTGAGTGTGCCAGTCATGGGCCTTACCGATGCTGCGCGTGCGCGTCAGCGCCGCTGTGAGAGGAGTGATCGGCCGCAGGTGCAGCCGCACCAGCGCCCGGCGCGTCAGGGGCGGTTTCCTGCCCCTTGTTGCGGTCTTCCTGGTCGATCACATGGCTGTTGGGGAAGTCATACTGGAGGCCTTCGGTCTCCTTGGCCGATTCCTTGCCCGCGCCGCCCATCTGGTTGATGTGCATCAGCTCGCTCATGCAGCGCTGACCAGGCTTGGGGCAGAGGTTGACGATCGCGTCGAACAGCTTGGGTTCGCTGGTGGCGAAATAGGCGACGGGCGCCTTCTCGCTCGGCTTGGCCAGGGTCTGGTAGACGGTGCGGTCAAGTGCCGCGCCGCTGCCCTTCACCTTGGCGACCCAGGCATCGAAGCCGGCCTGGTCGAAGGCATGATAGCCAAAGCGCATATGGGTAAAGCCCGCGCCCGAATAGTTGGCCGAGAAGCCGATCCCGGTGACGGGCTTGTTGGCGACGGCGTGAAGCTGCGTCTGCATGCCGGGCATCGCGTAGATCTGGCCGGCCAGTTCGGGGACGTAGAAGCTGTTCATCACGGTCGAGGCGGTGATGTCGAAGCGGACCGGGACATTGGTCGGCAGCGCCAGTTCATTGACGGTGGCAATGCCAAGGTCCGGATAGATGAAGAGCCATTTCCAGTCGAGCGCGACGACCTGGACGGTCAGCGGCTTGACCTTGGGATCAATCGCGGTGGTCGCGTTGATCCGGTCGAGCGGACGATAGGGATCCAGCTTGTGCGTGCTCACCCAGGTCAGCGCGCCGAGGCAGATGATGATCAGGAGCGGGGCCGACCAGATCAGCAGCTCCAGCTTGGTGGAATGATCCCAGTCGGGGTCATATTCCTTCTCGGCAGCCTCGTTCGTCGCGCGGTAGCGCCAGGCGAAATAGACGACCAGTGCCATGACGGGCACGACAATGAGGAGCATCAGCGCGACCGAGATCAGGATCAGATCGCGCTGCTGCACCGCAATATCGCCCGACGGGTTCATCACGACCCAGTTGCAGCCCGCCAGCGGCGCCGCAAGGATCGGAGCGGACCAGCGCAGGAGGCGGGTCCAGAGGGGGGAGGGTGGCTGTGACATGGCGCGCGCCTACCGGTTCCGCAGGGAGTCGGATAGAGGGCAATTTGTCCAATGTTGTGCGCGCGCAAAAAATGTTTCGGATGTGGGATACTGCTTAGACTCTGTGGGTTTTCTGTTATGTTGCCATCCTCTGGCCGTCGGGAGACCCAAAATAGGCACCGTCGGCCCAGCCAGGGAGCGGATGCCTATGAGTTCACAGGCCATTGCCTTCACCTCGAGCCAGCTTGAGGATGATGCGCGCAAAATCAATGCACGCGACCACAATATTGCACCGGGGGATATCTCCATTGGTGTGATCATTGGCCGCACCTCCGAATTTTTCGACTTCTTCGTTTATGCCATTGCCTCGGTGATCGTGTTCCCGAGCCTGGTATTCCCCTATGTCGACCCGCTGACGGGGACGCTCTATTCCTTCGCGATCTTTTCCGTCGCCTTCATCACGCGCCCGATCGGGTCGTTGATCTTCATGGCGATCGACCGGCATTATGGCCGCGGCACCAAATTGACGGCCGCCCTGTTCCTGCTGGGCGGATCGACCGCGGCGATCGCCTTTATGCCCGGTTATGCGACGATTGGCCACTATGCTGCGGTCGTGCTGGTCGTTTTGCGGGCGGCGCAGGGCATTGCGCTGGGTGGCACATGGGATGGCCTCGCTTCGCTGCTGTCGCTCAACGCGCCGCCGCACCAGCGGGGCTGGTATGCGATGGTGCCGCAGCTCGGCGCGCCGCTGGCGCTGCTGGTGGCGAGCGGGCTGTTCGCCTTCTTCCTGCTGACCCTGTCGGAAGCGGACTTCCTCGACTGGGGCTGGCGCTATCCCTTCTTCGTCGCCTTCGCGATCAACGTCGTGGCGCTGTTCGCCCGGCTGCGCATCGTGGTGACGCATGAGTTCGAGCGTTTGTTCGAGCAGAAGGATCTGGTGCCGTCCGAAGTGCTGCCGACGGTTAAGGCGGAGGGACGCAACATCATCATCGGTGCGTTCGCACCGCTGGCGAGCTTCGCCCTGTTCCACATGGTCACCGTGTTTCCGCTGAGCTGGGTGGTGCTGTTCACCGACCAGCCGATCGAACGCTTCCTGGTGATCGAGATGATCGGCGCGTCGGTCGGCCTGCTGGCGATCGTGGTGTCGGGCTTCATCGCTGACCAGATCGGCCGTCGCTCGCTGCTCGGCTGGTCGGCGCTGGGCATCGCGATCTTCGCGGTGGTCGCGCCGCTGCTGCTCAATGGCGGCGATCTGGGTGAGGTTGCCTTCATGATCCTGGGCTTCATGCTGCTGGGCCTGGCCTTCGGCCAGTCGTCGGGCGTGGTGGCATCCAACTTCGCGACCGAAGCGCGCTATACCAGTTCGGCGCTGACGTCGGATCTGGCCTGGCTGGTCGGTGCCGGCTTCGCGCCGCTGCTGGCGCTGCTGCTGTCGGTGAAGTTCGGCCTGGCCGCGTCGGGCATCTACCTGCTGTCGGGTGCGATCGCGACGATGGTGGCGCTCTACGTCAACAAGGAGCTGGCGGCGCGGGATCGCTGATCCCGGCCGACGGCCTTGCCAGAATGAGAAGCGTGATCGGCCTGGCCGATCACGCTTTTTTTGTGGCGGCGACCCGTGCTTTCATCCGGGCGAGGCCCTTGCGGTCGAACCAGCCGATCGGGCCGGGGCGCGGGCGCCAGCGTGGCAGCCAGCCGGGATAGAGGCTGACCAGTTCGCGCGGCAGGCCGGTGGGGCCGTCCCGGCTCATGATGTCGGAGACGATGCGGTTCTGATAATAGCGGACCGAATAGTTGATCAGCCGCTTATAATGCATCCGCCAGGTGAGCGGCCGGGTGAGGCCGACCGGTTCGCAGGCAAAGCCTGCGCCCTCACAGGCCAGCACGCGCTCCAATTGCCAGTCGGCATCGCTCGCCAGGTCCGTATGTGCCCAGGAGGCGACCAGCCCGTCATCGCCGATCAGGTCATCGGGCAGGCGCAGGCCGCTCGCCCGGATCGCGGCGACGAAGCGGCCGGACAGGGCATAGAGATCGCCGAAGATGCCGCGCTCGATCCGCAGGTTGCGGCGATAGGTTCCCACTTCGCGGCCATTGACCGGCATGCCGGCGGCGGCGTTGGCTTCAGGATAGGCGGCAAGGTCTGCCACCAGCGCGTCGATCGATCCGGGCGCGATCTGGGTATCGCCATCAAGGAAGACGACGGCATCCTCGGTGCCGGTAAGCAGGTGATGCACGAAATAATTCCAGGTGCGCGACTTGCCGCCGGCGGCGATGTCATGGACGATCACATGGGCGCTGCCGTCGGCGGCGGCGCGGGCACGCTCCACGGTGCGGTCGGTGGTGCCGTTCACCAGCACATGGAAGATCGTGTCCGGGCGGTCGAGCGGCAGCGAGCCGAGGCAGCCGGCGATCCGGCGTTCCTCCTGATGGGCGAAGATGGCAACGGCGACGACCATGGCGGGATCAGCGGAAGTCCCAGCCCTGCTGGCCATGCTCGACCGCATCCGGGCCATCGGCTTCGGCCTGGGGTGTGGCGCGCAGCGGCACCAGGATCGAGACGATCAGCGCGGTGATGGCGGTGCCGACCAGCGCCCACAGCGCAATCACGACCAGGCCGATCGCCTGGGCGAGCAGGCTGGCGGTGGCGCTGATGCCGGCGTCGAACCCGACCCCGCCCAGCAGCGGCAGGACGAACAGCGGCAGCAGCAGCGTGCCGGTCGCGCCGCCCAGGCCATGGACGGCGAAGACATGGGCGGGATCATCGATCCAGGCGCTGACGAAACCGGCGCCGATGCGGGCGATGATCGCGGCAGCGAGGCCGATCAGCATCGCTCCGCCGGTGCCGACCAGCGCGGCCGAGGCGGAAATGGCGGCGAGGCCGGCAATGGCGCCGGACAGCAGGCCGGTGGCGCTGGCATGGGCGCCGAGCAGCCGGTCGACCAGCGCCCAGCCGAGGCTGCCGGCGCAGGCGGCGAAGAAGAGGTTGAGGATGGCGGTGGCGGCATCGTCGGTGGCGCCCAGCGCCCAGCCGCCGACCGCGCCGGCATAGCCGACCCAGAAGAGCGCGCCGCCGGCGATGGCGAGGATATGGGCATGGCCGCCGCCTTGCGCATCGCGGGGGCGCCCGGCGACGAGGGCCAGGGCAAGGGCGGAAAAGCCGGCCAGGACATGGACGACCAGGCCGCCGGAAAAGTCCATCGCGCCGAGCTGTGCGAGCCAGCCACCACCCCACATCCAGTGGACGATCGGGGCGAAGACCAGCAGCAGCCAGAGCGGCGCGAAGGCGGCGACCCATCCCAGGCGGGCGCGGCCGGCGATCGTGCCGACGGCGATGGTGCCGGCCAGCACGGCAAGGCCCATCTGGAACAGGACGAAGGCGGATTCGGGCACGGTGAGGCCGTCGCGCAGCGGCGCGAGATTGGCGAGCAGCAGATTGCTGCCGCCGCCCAGCCATTCGCTGCCCGGCGCATAGGCAAGGCTGTAGCCGGCAAGGCCCCAGCCGAGCAGGATCGTCGCGCCGGCGACCAGCGTCTGGGCCATGGCGGCAAGCCCGTGGCGGACATTGGCCAGCCCCGCATGACGTAGCATCAGGCCCGGTAGCGCGGCGAGCAGCAGCAACAGGGCGCAGGCGATCATCCAGCCGGTATCGCCGCTGTCGGGCGCCGCCACCTGGGCCGCGGCCGGCTGGGCCAGCGACAGGGCGGCAAGGACGGGCAGGGCAAGGGCTGGGCGCATGGAGGAAGGTCCGGTTGGGGTCAGGTCGCCCTGACTAGCCTTGGCAGGGTAAAGACTTCGATAAGCATGGCAATGTTCCTGCGCGGTGGTCCGCCGCCGCGCAGGTCAGAAAGCCTCGGCGCCGCACTGGATGCGGCCGGTGCCTTCATTTTCGACGGTGCAGATCGGCTTGCCGGCGACGCTGACATCGCCCGATCCGGTCGAGCGGATGCTGACCGGGCCGTTGGCGGTGAGGGCGACATTGCCCGAACCGTCGTTGAGGATCGCGGCCTGGCGCGCGACCAGATGGTCGGCGACGATCGCGCCGGGGCCGCTGATGCGCAGATTGGCGACGCCGGCGGTGCCGGCGAGCGTGGTGCGGCCACCGCCGGCGAGCGTGACCTGGAGATTGTCGAGCTGGAGCGACGCGACGCTGACATCGCCATTGCCGCCCTGGACGATCTCGCCATTGAGGCCCTTCATCGCGCTGACCGCGACGGCGCCGCCGCCGGTCAGGACGACGCGGTTCACTTCGCCGGTGGAGAGGCGGATGGTGGCGGGGCCAAGGCCCTTTTCGCCCGGTTCGGGCCGTTCCATCGAGATGATGGCGAGCCGGCCCGAGACATCGACGCGCAGCCGATCAAGCGCGCGCTGATCGCCCTCCGCCCGTGCCGAAACGCCGGTGCCGGTGGTGATGATGACCGTGACCGGGGCGTCGACGCGGATCTGGTCGAAACTGGTGATGGTATAGCCGCGGGTGGCGGCGCCGGCGGGGGAAGCCCCGGCCAGTGCCGCCGCCGCTGCCAGCATCAGGGGCCGCAATGCGCCTCGCCCGGTCCCATCGTGTTCGTCGTGCATTGCGCCTTGCCCTTCACCTTGACGTCGCCAGTGCCCATGATCTTGATAGCGACCGGACCGTCGGAGGCAAAGTCCATGTCGCCTGTGCCCATGATATCGGCTTCGGCGCGGCCGAGCTTCAGCCCGGCGGCGTCGATGTCGCCGGTGCCGGTGATCGACAATTCGCCCTGATCGGCCGTGCCGGCGAGGGTGATGCTGCCCGATCCGGTGATTTCCGCCTTGAGGCTGCCAAGCTTTACCTGGGCGATGTCGAGGTCACCCGAGCCGGTGAGCGAGAGGGCCAGGTCGCCGCCTTCTGCCTTGTCGAGGGTGAAGTCGCCCGAGCCGGTGACGTCGATCGCGCTGATCGCGGGCAGGGTGACATGGATGGTCGCGCCCTTGCCGCCATCGACCTTGTTCCACATGCCTTCGGACTTGCGGCCGATCTGGAGCGTGTCGGCCTTCACCCGGATGTCGAGCAGGGCGACCGACTTGGGATCGCCGTCAGCCTTGATCGTGAATTTGGGGCCGATGGTGACGACGACATTGTCAGGTCCGGTCACGTCGATGCGGCTGAACTGGCTGAGCTTTGCCCAGTCCTGCGGGGTGCTGGTGGAGGCCGGGGATTCGCCGTTGCCGCCGCCGGACTGATGATCGTTGCCGCGCGAGCAGGCGCTGGTGGCAAGGCCGATGGCGAGCAGGGTGGCGAGGGTCAGGTGGCGGGGCAGGTGATGGGACAGGGGCAGGCGCGGCATCATTATCTCCATGCTGTATTATTCTTACAATACACTCTTGCCGTGGCGGTTCCAAGCCCCCTTGTTCGTCGGGCAGGATAAGGCATGATATCTGCAGGATAAAAGAAGGGTATTCCACCGATGCGCAAGCTGTTTTCCGCCCTGCCGCTGATCGCGATGATGGGAGCGGCGGCCAGCGCCGCGCCGACTGAGGATGACCTGGCGGCGCGCGGCGCGACATGGTGGCGCCATGTCCAGATATTGGCGGCGGACGACATGCAGGGGCGCGGCACCGGCACGCCGGGCTATGACAAGGCGGCCGACTATGTGATCGGCCAGTTTCAGGCATTGGGGCTGAAACCCGCCGGGGTCGAGGGCTACAAGCAGCCGATCGCCTTCGTCGAGCAGACGGTGCTGTCGAGCGAGAGCAGCGCCAGCCTGGCCGGCGCTAGTGGCGAGACGGCGTTGTCGGTGCCGGGCGACATCATCTTTTCCGGCAGCGGCGGCCCGGTGCCCGGCGCGATCGACGCGCCGATGGTGTTTGCCGGCTATGGCCTGCATCTGCCCGAAGTGGGCCATGACGATTTTGCCGGGCTGGACCTGAAGGGCAAGATCGTGGTGGTCGTCTCGGGCGGGCCGGCGGAGATCAGCGGCGCGCTCAAATCCCATGCCCGATCGGAACGGGGGCACTGGCTGGCGGCGCAGGGGGCGGTCGGCATGATCAGCCTGGTGACGCCGGGACAGGTCGAGATTCCCTGGGACCGGCGCAAGGCGCTGGCGAGCGCGCCGGCGGTCTATTATGAGGATGTGGCGATGCGCGACACGCAGACGCCCTTCCTCAATGCCCAGTTCGACCCGGCCCGGCCGGCCGATCTGTTCGCCGGCACCGGCCAGGATTTCGCCGCGATCGCGGCGGCGGCCGATGCGTCGAAGCCGGTCGCCAGCTTCCCGCTGACACTGCGGCTCAAGGCGGCGGTCGCGGCCAAGCGGGTGGCCTTGTCCTCGCCCAATCTGGTGGCGGTGATGCCGGGCAGCGACCCCAAGCTGGCCAAGGACTATGTCGTGCTGTCGGCGCATCTGGACGGCTATGGCGTCGGCACGCCGATCAAGGGCGACGCCATCTATAATGGCGCGCTGGACAATGCGTCGGGCGTCGCCAGCCTGATCGAGATCGCCAAGGCGTTGAAGGCAGGCAAGGTGAAGCCGAAACGCTCCATCCTGTTCACCATCGTCACCGGCGAGGAAAAGGGCCTGCTGGGATCGCGCTATTTCGCGCGGCGGCCGACCGTGCCGCAGAAGAGCATCGTCGCCGACCTCAATTTCGACATGGCGCTGCCGATCTTCAAGCTGACCAGCGTGACCCCGGTCGGCTATGACCAGAGCAGCCTGGGCCAGGATGCTGCGGCGGTGAGCGAAGCGATGGGCCTGCCGATCACGCCCGATCCCTTCCCCGACCGCAACGTCTTCATCCGGTCCGACCAATATGCCTTCATCCGCGAGGGGATACCGGCGCTGTTCTTCAAATATGGTTTCAAGGCCGGGACGCCGGAAGCGACGGTGGAGAAGGCGTGGCGCGCGAACATCTATCATTCGCCCTTCGACGACGCGAACCAGCCGGTGATGCCGGCCGAGACGGCGAAGCTGAACGATTATGTGACCGCGGTGACGCTGCGGGTCGCCAATGCGGAAGCACGGCCGAGCTGGAACAGTGACAGCTTCTTCAAGCGGTTCGTGAAATAGGCGGTTCGTGAAATAGGGCGCAGGCGGAGTGGCGGAGGCGATCATGAGCCGGGCCAGGCGCATGCTGACCGGATGCGGCCTGGTGGTGGGGGCGGCTGGCTGTTTCCTGCTGGGTATAGGGGTGTCGCAGCGCGCGGCGCATCGGCAGGAGGCACCGCCTTCTGCCGTGTCGTCGGGCGGGCCGGCATCGGCGCCATCGGGCCGACGGATATTCTCTCCCTCGATCGCGGGAGACCCCTATGTCCTGCAGCAATGGAAGGCGGCCGTCGAGAAGATGGAGCGGCGCTGCCGGGAGGCGAAGGAATTTGCGCCGAAGCCAGGGCGGCCAGGGAACAGATGGACGAAATACGATAGTCGATTGGTTATGGGCTTGGCTTGGTCGATGGGATTGGGCGCATGACCAATTACCCCTGGCGCGGTTGCGTCACGGTTGTTGGCGGGGCTGTTGACCGCGCGGCCAGCGCCGGGGCTGGCAATTGCCGACGCGGGTGCCGGTGATCGACATGAGAAATTCTGTGTCGCCGCCCATGGGGCTGCCCAGATCGCGGGCGGGTGCGCTATTGACCTCGAACAGGCGGATGTTGCGTTTTATCTCGACACTGCGTGGACCGATTTCGCCTTCCAGCTTGCCCTGCATCCGCACCCCCGGACCGATCCAGCAGCGCTGATTGCCGTGAATGGCGGCGCCGTCGCCGTCCAATTTCCATTGCCGGCAATAGCTGGACGTGCCGGGGCCGGCGAAACTGTCGTCCAGCATGGTTTCGATCGTCGCGTCGATCGTGCCGTCGGGGATGCAGAGGTTCCAGGTGCGGATCGGCAGCGTGCGGGCACCATATTCGTTGATCTTGGTCTGGTGCTGGCTGAATGCCCATTGGCCCGCGAGGATCGGGTTGGGACGGCCGGTGACGACGATCGGCGGCCCCTTTGGCGGGGCTGGTGGCGCTTCCTTGGGAATCAGTCCAACCTGTTCGGTGACGACGACGGGCGCAGGCACTGGCACGACCTCATCCTCGAAGCTGGCGATTTTGGCATTGATGCAGGCCTTGCCACCGGCCGGGTCGCTGACGCCCTCGCGCACGCAGGCGCTGAGCATCGCGCACATGATCCGGTCGATCCGGGCGTCGCCGCTGGAGCTGGTGATGACGCATTGGCGCAGGTCGGTGCCGAACGCGGCATAGTCGATCTTCACCTGGCGCATCTTGCGGGCGATGACGACGATATCATTTTCGGCCGGAACGGGCAGGGTGGATTGGGACCGGACAGGGATAGCTGCCAACAAGGCAAGCGACAGGCCGCATCGCAGGGCAGAAAAGGATAACGCCGAATGCCGTGCCACAATTCCTCCCGACTTTACGTCTTGTTGCGCTATCGTAAGGGAAAAGCCGGCTGGTGCCTATAGGGCGCGTAATCTGCTCTTGTGATCTGGCGGGATGCTTTTCGTTTGATTTCGCGCGCGGTGGGTGGTCATGGCATATCCATGATTATCTCGACCATCCCCTGGGACCAGCCTGCCACCATGATCGACCTGGATGGCAAGGCGCCGCTGATCGCGACGGTGCGCGATTGCGTCATTCATTATGGCCTGTTCAAGCCCTTTGCCAAGGAACAGGCGCGGGTGCTGCTGACCCAGCCGGTGCATCGCGAGGGGCAGAAGACCCGGACCTGGCTGCTCAATCCCGATGAAATCCAGCAACTGGCGGATAAGTTGCGCGCCGAGGGCTGAGTTAGCGGCGGCGGCCGGCCTGGAGCAGAGCGTAGAAGGTCACCGCCGAAAAGCCGATCGCGCCGACAAGGCCGATAGCGGCGCCGACCCAGGCGCCGTCCAGCCCCGCCATATATTGGCCGGCGAGAAAGCCGATAATCGGCAATATCATCAGGAGCAGGCAGCCGAGCGCCGCCATGTCAGCGGCCCGTTTCGGCGGCCTTGGCCCGCTCCAGGAAATTGCGCGACAGGCCGTGATAGAGGCGTTCGCGACAGAAGATCTGCGCCGATGCGTCGGCGACCAGTGCGGCGCCGAGCAATGGCAGCATGAAGCCGCGGCTGCCGGTGGTTTCCGAAATGATGATGACGGCGGTCAGCGGCGCGCGCACCACCCCGGTGAAATAGGCGACCATGCCCAACAGCACGACGGCGCTCGCCGGTTCTCCGGGGAAGACCCAGCGCAGCAGATTGCCGAACCCCGCGCCGGTGGCGAGCGAGGGGGCAAAGATGCCGCCGGGAATGCCCGAGACGCTGGTGGCGAGGGTGCTGAGGAATTTGGCGGGAGCGAACCAGAGCGGCTGGTCGCCGCCCGCGATCATGGTGCGGGCGGGGGCATAGCTGGTGCCCCAGGTGAGGCCCGTGGCCACGCCGATCGCCGCCACCAGCAGGCCGCAGCCACCGGCGAACAGCACCGGATGGGCCCGCATCCAGTCGGTCATGCGATTGCGTGCGGTGGCGGCATCGAGGGCCAGCCGGGCGAACAGGCCGCCGGACATGCCGCCCAGCAGCCCAGCCAGCAGCGCGATCGGCACCGCCGATTGCAGCGGCAAATGGGCGGCGACGGCGCCAAAATAGACATAGTCGCCGGCGAGGCCGAGGCTGACCATGCCCGAAATGATGACGGCGGTGATGACCAGCCGGGTCATGCGCTGCTCATAGGCGGAGGCCAGTTCCTCGATCGCGAAGGCAATGCCGGCGAGTGGCGTGTTGAAGGCGGCGGCGACGCCGGCCGCGCCGCCCGCGACCATGACGGACGCGCGCAACGGCACGTTCAGCAGCGCATGGACACGGGCCAGGATGGCGGCGGAAATCTGGACGGTGGGGCCTTCGCGGCCGACCGAGGCGCCGACCAGCAGGCCGGCGATGGTCAGCACCACCTTCAGCAGGGCCATGCGCAGGTCAACGAGGCAGCGGCCGACCTTTTCGGGCAATTGCGTGGCGGCGATCACCTGCGGGATGCCCGATCCGCCGGCAAAGGGCGCGACGCTGCGGGTGATCCAGGCCAGGGCGGCAAAGCCGAGCGGGGTCAGCAGCAGCGGCAGCCAGCGATTGGCGGTGGCCAGGCGATGGAAAGCCTCGGTCGCCTCGTCCGCGACCCAGGCGAAGGCGAGGGCAGCGAGGCCGACCAGCACGGCGCCGCCGATCAGGGCGAGGCGCCGGCGGAACAGCAATGACGTCGGCCCGCTATGGCGCAGAAGCGCGCGGGCGCGGCGGCGGCTCCAGCGCTGGCTCTGACGGCTCATGACGGACGCTGCGCGCTGGGGCGCGATTGACGCAGGACGCGGAAAGGGGGCGGCGCGGATGCCATGGCGCGAAATATCGATCCCGGTGGGCTGGACGCGCCGTCCCTACCAGCAAAATGGGCGATGGCCAGTATTTTCCGGGCTATTTTCGCGGATAAAGCCGGGCCGTGGTCAGAACATCACGCCGATGCCGAGGATGCCGACATTGGCGTCGGGCTCGCCATTGCCGATCAGCAGCCGCTTATATTCCACCTTGAGATAGAGCTTCTCGGTCAGATTATGTTCCCAGCCGGTGCCGATGCCGATGGCGTCGCTGCATTCGCGACAATCCTTCGACTGCCAGTTCGCGCCGACGAACAGCTTGTTCTCGCGCACCAGTTCGACGCCGATACGGCCGCCAATGCCCCAGGCGACCCGCGTGTCGCGGACCAGCAGCTTTTCCGCGACCGCCTCGACGCCGACGAAGAGGCGTTCGTCCAGATCGACGTCATAGCCGCCGGCGATGCCGCTGATGGCATCGGTGCCTTCGCCATTCCAACTGAGGCCGCCGGTCAATTCGACATAGGCCTCGTCGGCGCGGGCGGGACTGCTGGCAAGGGCCAGCGCGGCGGCGAGCAACAGGGTGGGCTTGCGCATGCGGGACACTCCAGGGCCATCGATCCGATGGCTTCTGGCTGCATCGTGCAGGACCGTGGCGTCAATCGGGGTTTGTGCGGGGGAGGCCCTCAGAGCCGATCGATGCGCAGCCAGTCGGGGTTGCCGGACCAGGCCCTGCCGAACGCGTTCCGGGCGGCGGCGGCCTCTGCCTTGTGTCCCTGGGCGGCTTCGGCGCGGGCGAGGCCGTAGAGCGCCCAGCCATTGTTGGGGGCCTGGATCAGCGCCTGGCGGAAGGCGGCGGCGGCTTCGTCGGGGCGGCCGGCAAGGAAGAGGGCGGCGCCGAGCGATTGATGCACCGGATAATACCAGTAGGCCGGTTCCTGATAGGATATCCTGCGCTCCAGCGCGATGGCGGCGCGATAATGATCGGCGGCCTGCGCATAGCGGCGCTGGGCGGTGGCGAGGCGGCCGCGCGCGACCGCGATGGCGAGCGCGATCAGGTCGGGGGCGGGGACGCCCTGCGCGATCATCGGGGCCAGCGCGTCGGAGCGGGCGAGCGCGCTCATCGCAGCGACCTCCGCATCGAAGCCGCGCTGGTCGCGCTGCTGGGCGAAGGCGACGGCACGGGCATAATGACGCATGGCGATGGCATAGGGCAAGCGCGGATCGGGCGCGGGCAGGGCGAGGATGTCGGCGGGCGCGGCGAACTGCGCCATGGCCAGATAGGGGGCGGCGTCGATCGCCTGGATCCAGGCGATGGCGGCGGAGGTCGCGGGATCGAGGATGGTGCGCAGCCGGCGCGCCTCCCGCATCGCGCTGTCCATGTCGCCCGCCATTTGCGCGGAGGCGACGATGAAATGGACATTGTGCGGATAATAGCCGTAGCGCACCAGGCTGCGGTCGTCGGTGGCGCGGATGAAGGCTTCGTCGGCGCGGGCGGCGGCGATGTTGACGCGGATCGAGTCGCGATAGCGGCCGACGACCTGATAGATGTGGCTCGGCATATGGACGAGATGGGCGGCGCTGGGCGCGCCATCCGCGGAGAGGCGATCGGCCGCCGCTTCGGCGCGTTTTGCATCGCTCGCTTCGAGCAGGTGGATCATCAGATGCGCGGCCTGGACATGGGCGGGATTGCGCGCCTGCACCGTTTCGACCAGGTGGATGGCAGCGCCGGCGCGACCGATCGGGGTCTTGCGGTCGGCCTCCCAATAATTCCACGGGCTGGTGTCCATCGCCGCTTCGGCCGCCAGCACGGCGACATCGTCATCGGCCGGGAAGCGGGCGGCGAGCGCCAGCATTGCATCGGCATAGGCGCCGTCGAGCGCGGCGCGGTCGGCATCGGGATCACGGGCATAGCGCAGCGCCGCCGCCGCGATCAGGCCGTGCTCCATCGGTGACGCCCGATTGCGCAGCGCCATCGCCCGGTCCATCGCGGCAAGGGCCGCGCCCCGGTCGCCGGCGTCCATCGGTGCGTTGATATTGGGGCCGAGCGCCACCGCCTCACCCCACCAGCACAGCGCGCAGGCGGGATCGAGCCGCTGTGCCATCCGGAAGGAACGGACCGCGCCGGCATGGTTGAAGCCATACATGAGCAGCAGGCCTTGGTTGAAATAGCGGCGCGCCTGCGGATTGGCGGTGGTGAGCGGGAAGGGCGAATGGCTGAGATCGTCGAACAGCGGGATCGGTGGTGCGTCGGCGATCGGCTGGGCGGCGGCGGCGGCGATCAGCAATTCGCGAGCGAGGGCGGAGCCGACTCTTGGGCCGCTGCACAGGCTGCGGGCGAGGCGGACGGGATCGAGCGCGGCGAGCGTCGCGGGCGAAAAGGTGGGTTCGATCGAAAGCGAGGCGAGCGACAGGCCGATGCCCAGCGCGCTCGCCGCCTTCACCCAGTCAGCCATGCGTCCGGCCCTTTCCCAAAAGCCCGCCATCCTGTGAGACAGGCTATATCATCGGGGAAGGGGCCGGTAAATCAGGGCCTCAATGCGTCTGGGCGATATAGGCGTCGATGGTCGCCAGATGGGCGTCCTTGGCCTCCTGAGGCAGGAAGGAGCCGGTGATGCTGTTGCGCGCCAGCAGGGCGAGCTGCTCGCGGGACAGGTTTCTGGCTGCGGCAACGGCGCGATAATTGTCGTTGAGATAGCCGCCGAAATAGGCGGGATCGTCGGAATTGACCGTCGCGCGCAGGCCCATGTCCAGCATCCGGTCGAGTGGATGGCTGGCGATATCGTCGATCACGCATAATTTGAGGTTGGAGAGCGGGCAGACTGTAAGCACCATCTGCTCGTCCACCAGCCGTTTGACCAGGGCATCCTCTTCCAGCGCGCGATTGCCATGGTCGATCCGGTCGACCTTGAGCAGGTCGAGCGCTTCCCAGACATAGGCGGGCGGGCCTTCCTCGCCGGCATGGGCGCACAGCTTGAGGCCGGCGTCGGCCGCGGCCGCGAAGACGCGGGCGAATTTCTCGGGCGGATGGCCAACTTCGGAGGAGTCCAGTCCCACCGCCTTGATCTGCGGCAGCCAGGGGGTGGCGGCGCGCAGCGTCTCGAACGCCTCTTCCTCGCTCAGGTGGCGCAGGAAGCTCAGGATCAGGTCGCTGGTGATGCCATGGCGTTCTTCCGCGTCCCGCATGGCTGATAGCAGCCCTTCGATCACATGGAAGAAGGGCACGCCGCGTGATGTGTGCGCCTGCGGATCGAACATGATTTCGGCATGGACGATATTGTCCTGCGCTGCGCGATCGAAATAGGCGGCGGCCAGGTCGTGAAAATCCTGCGGCGTGCGCAGCACATTGGTGCCGGCATAATAGATGTCCAGGAAATCCTGGAGATTGCCGAAATCATAGGCCTGGCGGATCTCGTCGATCGAGCCGTAGGGCAGCGTCACGTCGTTGCGCCGGGCCAGCGCGAACATCAGTTCGGGCTCCAGCGTCCCTTCGATATGGAGGTGAAGCTCTGCCTTGGGCAGTCCGGCGATGAATTGGTCGATATCGGTCATGGGGCCTCTATACAGGGTCGGCCACCATGGCACAGCTACGGGCCGCGCGAAACGGCCCGCGGCTCATTTCCGGCGATAGCGGAAGTACCAGACCAGATGATTGAATCTCTCATAAATTATTGATTTAAAATTCTTTATTTCAGTATTTCGAGGTCGATTTTTGCCTCGGGTAACCACCGGGTAATCACCAAATTCCTTCTGATGTCGTAGGTTAGCGCAGGATGGAGCAGCTTGTCACGAAGCGAGCTGATTACCAATGACCGACTCTGGCCGTCTGCGGACCGGCAGCAATCGGCGTCAGATCGCTGATAACAGACATAGGTGTGGTTCGACGGTCGAATCGCTAAGACCCACCATGCAGGTCAGCCTATTCCCGCTTTTTCTGACAACCGGACCATCGTTCGGGGTCGAGCAATCAGGCAAACGGCGCAGCAGCAAAAATATTTTGGCTCTGGACAATGACATTACACCATCGCTTCGCCCGGGTGATCGCGTTGTAGAGCAGGCGACGCTTGTGTTCAGCATCACCGCCAACTTGATAAGGCCAAATGACCACGACGCCCTCAAACTCCCTGTTCTTGGCCTGCTGTACCGTCATCGCTGTTAGTTGATGCGACACACCGCCACCATGCTGCCGTCGCAGAGAAACCTGCCGCGCAATGACAGCCTCAATCTCCGCACGGGTAAAATTGGCCCGTCCGCAGGCGTGAACCTGGTTTTCGATCCATGAAAGTGTCGCACGCACGGGGCCGGTCCGCGGCATTGCCCGCAGCGCTGCGCAGGCAGCCTCCGCCGGGGCATCGGCCGCAAGGTCGAGACCGGCGATGATCGATTGCGCCTCGTCGCGGTCATTGCCTTCCCAGTGAACGGTGTATGGTCCATTCTGTTGTTTGCCGCACGGCCCTTGGGCGAGACGGGCTACAACCGACGTGGCAAATCCACCTTGTAGCGCCGGCGTTATCACCGCGACATCGCCGCCCTGCCGCCAAGCGATGGCATTAGCGAGCAATGTCGTGGCGAGCGGCACGCTGGCTCCCGGGCGCAGCAGCTTGAATCCGGCGCCGTTTACCGGCGCATTGCCCGAGCGGATCGCGGTCGCTGCCGCCAGCAGACCGGGCGAATTCGTGCGGCGCACCTGCACCAGTGCCTCCGGCTCGGCATCCTGCTGCAGCCAGGCGACGAGCGGGTTGGGGCGAAGCGCCTGATCGAGACACTGGAACTCGTCGGCGGCGATCAGCGCATGGACGGCGCCCGCGAGCGCCTTAAGCATGCGCAAACGTTCGGGCTTCAGATCCTGACCTTCATCGACGAGCACGATCGGAAAGCTCAAAGCGACCCAAGCACAGACTTGCGGCTGCTCCAGCAGCAATCCGGCTGCTTCGCAGACGCGATCGAACTCACCCTCGGTTGCAGGAACGATGGCGAGCGCGCCTGCCAACCCTCTCCACCGGCGGTAAATCCGCCACGCAAATGCGTCGATCGTGCAGCATTCCACGCGCCCGCGCAGATTGGCAACGGACCGCAGCCGTTCGGATAGTCGCCGCCGCGACCCATGCATGAAGGTGAGCGCGAGCACGCGCTGTCCGTCATTGAGCGGATGGGTTTCGAGCCGTCCGGCCAACATCTCCATCAGCCGATAGGTCTTGCCGCACCCCGCGCCGCCTTCGACGGCTTGGATGCTCACGGCGTGAAGACCTTGATCGCTGGATGGTCCGGGTCCGCTACGAACAGCGGATTGCCGATGCCCTGGGCAGTTTCGGTGATGCTGTTCAGAAGCGCTCGCGCTCGTGCGCAACATGCTTCATTTGCGCCGATCGCCCCGGCGATCGCTTCGTAGCTGGAACTATCCTTCTTGAGCCCGCCTGTTGCCCGCACCTCGTTCTTGAGGCGCGCGACGAGGCTGTCGACATTCGCGGGAGGGTTGTCGATGGGAATGTTCGGCAGGCAAGCGGCTGCATCGGCATCGATGATCCAGCCAATCACATCCTCGAGCATCTGGCCGTCGGCCCAACGGAGTATGATCCCCGAGTTCGGAGCGCCGGCCGCGGCGAGGGCATTGGCATAGCCCATGCCCTCCGGATCGCCATCGACCAGTGCGACCACGCGCGGGTGAAGGGGAGACATCGCCGACACTGTTCGCACCACAGACCCGTCATGGGTCGGGATGACGCCGATAAAGGCGTCGAACCGGCATTCATCGGCTGCGGCCCAGCTCTGATGAAGATCCACGGCTCGGACGAGCAGACCCAGCCATTCATAATCGGTCCTGCCCTCGGGGATCAGAACGAAGTCGTGCATGACCGCCGCGATCGTCTCCACACGGTTTACCTGGAACAATTTGCGGACGCTGTTGGGCGTGTCAGCCGGCAAGGTCGATTGCAGGAGTGGCACTGAAGTCAGAACATCGTCTTCATTGCGCAGGACCGCAACACCGCTCGGGTCGGCCAGCGCAGCGACCATCGGCGAGTGGGTCGAGATAAGGGTCTGGCGCGACAGTGATTGGATGCGATGCACCAGCCGCCGCTGCAACGCCGGTGGAACATGCAGTTCGGGCTCTTCCAACGCCATCCAGAAATTTTCGTCGGCCTCAACCCGTAATCGCCCAAACTGCAGCAGCAACAACAGATGCTGCAGAGACAATAGTCCGCTGCCGTGCCGCTTCGCTGGGAGCGGCACATCCGCCCCATTATGAGCGTAGTGCGATACGACGGATTCGAGCAGCCCGTCGGAATCGGTGGGCGTCACCCGCAGATGCAACGTCGGATTTGTCCGGAAAAAACCGCGCAGCTCTTGATTGAGCCGGTCGACAATTGGCGCGAGCCGTTCGTCCTGTTCGAGCCTCGCTTCCGGCGCGCGCAAACGGTCGCGCTCGGCAAGCACGGATTCCGAAGGCTGTCCGTCGCCGGCCGCGACAACACGGCGGAACAGTTCAGAACCGAACGACACGGTCCGGTCCCATGTGCGCGCCGCAGGCACGAAGAAGAAGCCGAGCTCGCGGATTAGACGAGCCGGAAGCGGGGTCGCCGTTTCGTCGTCGAACACATCGCCGACGCTATCGTCGTCGTGGAAGTAGCGCAGCGTCTCTACCTCGAGTGATGGCCGATGGAACCGCGCCGAGAAGGCGATCTGGCACGCGAGCTTCCATGCTGGATCGGTACGTGCGGGATGGACGGTGCCGGTCGCCACGTTGCACCATTTGACAATGCCCCTGTCGTCGCGGAACCAGTCCGGATGCTCGGCCGGATCGTCGTCGTGGAATCCGATCACCGTAGCGGTCAGCCGAATGCGATCTGCTGGCAGCGGATTGCTGCCGTGAAAATCATGCTCGGTGAGCTGGCGTATCATCCGATCGCGACCGAACAACAACGCCAGCGCCTCGATCACGGTGGTCTTGCCGCAATTGTTCGCACCAACCAGCACCGTATGCGGGGAGAAGCGGACCGTGCCGTCTCGCACGCCCCGGAAATTCTCGATCTTTAGACTGGTAATCTCCATTCCATCCCCCGTCATCTATTGGATAGCTATCGGAGGGGTTTAAAGCTGTCAGCAAAAAATCAGTCTGTTCCCGTCGCGTCGGCCGCCTATTCTTCAGAAAGAGTATAGGTACTATGGTAAGGCTGTCGTGCAGCGGATCAGGGGTTGCCTTCCGCTGCATAGTCATGACCGTAGCCTTGCTGAAGCCGTCGGTCGCGTCGAGCAGGCGCGTACGTCCCCGCCAATCCTGTAACACCAGCGCCTCGGAATAACCGCGACGCCGCACCCGGGTCTGGCAAACGGAATCGCACCGGATTGAGGCAATTCGCGTTCGCCCGATACGATGGTCAGCCGGGCGACCACTCCAATCGACATCGCGCAGCGTCCTGTAGCCCACCCCGAAGGCCTGCAACGCAATGACATCTGTTCACGCGATCTTGACAAATAACGTATATTTGTATAGTTACGTAAATAATATATTTAACGTAAGGTGCTCTCTATGGAATTTCGCTCCCCCACCGTCGCGCTTCAGCAGAATGCTAAGGCAATGACCTACCTCACAAAAAGCCTGAACAATCCGGATGCCGGCCGTGCGTTAGTCGAGCGACTCATCGAAGAACTCGGCAATGCGGTTGACTATTATCCCGACTGGCACCCGATCCTCACCGCGCCGCCCCGCAAAGGCACTGAGCACATCGGCAGCCTGTCGCAGCTGGAAACCTACCGAGAGCTCGATCATACGACCGAGTTCGTACGCGGGTTCGTCACCTGTCCCTATTCGGATGATGGGGCCGACAAGCTGGTGGCGGCGGTAAATCAAGTGCCGGGCCTTTACGCGTATCGCCTCGACCAGCCGCTATACGCCGAAAGCGCGCATCCCGTCGTCGTCGTCACTAACGCCGTCGAACTCGAGGCCGATGGTACGATCCGCAGCCGCGATGCCCTAGCTTGGTTCGCGCAGCAGGCGGCGGCAGAAGCGAGCAGCGCACAAGTGGCCGAGACGTGGTGGAATATTCGCTCCAACCTGCTCGGCGGTCCACATGGATCGCGCTCGTCGTTGTTCGTGAACCAGCATACCGGCAACCACATGCGCAAGATCCTTGAGGCGATGAACGCCAGCGGGATGTTCGGGCCGGTCAAGGAGTCCTCGCTCGATATGCTGTCGCAGAAAAAACGAGACGCGATCAGCGAGACGCTGATCCGCACCGCCGTGGCCGAATGGGAGAAGGAAAAGCGTGAATCCTTCGCGTTCGAGATGCGCGGGGAAACATGTCAGGCGTCGGTGCGCGATACCTGGAATGACAATCACGAGTTGTCGGTACGGGTGCAGATTGGCGAGTTCGATCTCTACATCACCGGCTTCTACTATCCCGACGATCGCAAGATTACGCATTCCGATCCTCGCGGGAAGCGCGATTTGGCGGAGAAGTTCCTGTGATGAAGACCATCGACAAGGAGTTCGTGCGCCAGCGCGATGACGAACTGATCGCGCAGGGCTTGAAGCTGCACCAGCGGCCGTTCCACGTCGCGATGGCCTGGATGAAGGCCGAGGGTATTTCCGGCGACTTATTCGATAGGGCGATATGGGACCCGCTCATGACGATTTACCATGCTCTTTATCCGGCAGGTGATTTCTCGATGCCCGCGATGCTCAAGGGCGGCGTGGCGCTTCGTGACCAGATGTACCCGGTCCGAGTTGCCGTCGGCTACGGCACCGTGTCGGTAAACCCGATCGACTGTATCGAGATACGGCGCGAGGAACTGGAGCTTATCTTCAAGCACTATCCGGAGCAGGGGTGGCGCGCCTTTTACGGCGTCGCCGACCTGTGGGATTTCGCCTATGGCGTCAGCGATCTGTCTCATGGGACTGGGGATGCGCCGCAGCTATTCGCTAATGCGCGCTCGTCCCTTGCGGCGACCGCTCGTATCCTCGCCGGTGACATCGATATCGACGCGGCCGTGCAGACGATCTGTCTGACCGCCGAACTGGCACTCAAAGGTGCGCTTGCCGCGCGTGGCTGGCAGGAGCCGCAATACCGCAAACTGTCTCACCACCTTGATAGGCTCGCCGAGGCGCTGGTCGGTGAGGTCCCGACTGCGCACGACAATCGCCTGCGCGGCGCCGTTGCGTATTTTCCCGACTATGTTGGTACTCGTTATGCGTCGCATGGCATGACCCGGACCGATCTGATGGTGCTCGCGATGCGCGCGCAGTTCGTAGCAGCCGAGGCATTACGCCGTGTATCTGATCGCAATCTCGCGTCGAAGCTGGAAGCTGATCCGAACACCTCGCCGCGACCAGCGCTTTGGTAGAGGCGAGCTTGGGCGCAGCGTGCAGATGGCATACAGCTTATCTGAGCGGACGTCCGCTTCTGGGGAGAGCCCCAATCAGGGAGGAAGGCCGATGCGGGGCGCAAAGTGGACTTACGGCCCTATAGCGATCCACCGCATCTGATGTTCTATTTTTAAGAAGTGTCAGGTGGCCGACTTGACGGGAGCCGATGACCTCACGAAGCCAGATGTAACAGGGCGATGCACTTCTTATATGAGATAGCAGAGGGTGGAGGTGGAAGACTATGAGCGATTCAGGGAAGGCTCTGCGCGATCTGGCGAGCGGAACATTCGGCAATCTGCACACGCGCAGCGCAGGAAGCGGCGCTCGAAATCCAGCGCAAGGTCGATAAGCTGACCTCGTTTGGGATCTTCAACGATGATCACTTGAGCCGCATCGCCCGTGGCCTGCCGTCCTCCGCAATGGAAAAAGCAATGGCAATTGCCAGCGGCAAGTTGACCGGGTTCGATAGCGCCATCCCCCAGGGTTCGCTGCTCGATCGGGCCCAGCGCGACGCACTCCAGCTCTACGATCCTCTCGCAAAATACGGCGCGATGCGCAGCGCCGTCGAAGCGGCGATCGGAAAGATCAACACGTTTGAAGCAACCGGCTTTGGCCGCGCGCACGATGCCGCCGCAAAGCTCGCTTTCGTCGGCGGACACCGGTTCGGAAGCGGGCTCGATGAGAGGATCGCGGAATCGATCCGGCGGATCAACAAGCCCTATGCGGCGCTGACCGCGCGCCAAGAGGCGCTTCTCGGCATCAATCACGATACCGTTGGCGCACTGGCGAGAACGCGGCATTGGGCCGACGCCCTGACCGGTTCGACTTCGCGGGATTATGCCGCGATCCTTGGCACGGGTGATCGCTACCGCAAAGAGTTCGAGGCCCTTAATCTCGCCGCCGGCAGTATCGCGTCGGCCACCCAAGGATTTGGCGGGAATAGCCTTGCGACGATCGCCGCTTTACGCAGCGCGGAGCTGGGCGCCCTTACCGCGACAGCGACCAAAATGTCGCTGTTCGCAGGCTCGCTCGATGTCCTCGGCCCAGGCGCGGGCGGCAACCATGCTGCTTATACCGCGCTTCTTGGCAGCTACACGACCCCGGCTATGCTGGATCGACCGTATTGGCGCGATCCGCGCGAGCGCGCCCGCTATTATCGCGATCAGGACGTCGACGAAGGACTGATCGACGCCGATAACGCCGCTACCGTCGCGGTGTTGATCGACAGCGGTGTAGTTGAAGGGAAACGCACCCGCGCGGGCACGATGACCGCCGTGGTCGAGGCCGGTCCGGTCAAGGTTCGAATCGTGGCGAGCCGACCGAAGATTGGCGCGTTTGGCGCGATCGACGCGTTCGAAAACGGGCTGCGGACGTTTGTCACGGCAAAGCTCATGGCAGCGCAAGGTCCGAGCTGGTTCAAGCAACGTGTGCCAGGCGATGTCGTCGGCCGCGCCAAAGACCGCCGCCGCGAAGCGATGCGCGCCGGCGAAATCGCGCTGGATCTGATCCACTATATCGATCTCGGTGACATGATCTCGGTAATCACGCGCAAAGACAATTGGGCCGAGGTGTTCGAAGCAGTGTTCGACCGTGCCGAGTGGCTCAAGGTGGATTTAGAGCGGCTTAATGCCAGCCGCCGCCCCACCATGCACAGCCGTCCGGTCGACCCGGTTCAGCTGTGCGAGATTATATTGACGATCCGCCGATTGGTGGGCTGGATTGAGCGCGAGGGACAGTGGGATCTCGGCTGGGACAATGATGTCTGAACTGACAGTATGACAAAATCGAAGATCACCGAAGCCGACATCCGCGACCATTTGGCCAGCCATCTCGATCTTATCGAGCCTGAGCTGACGCTGGTCGACACCGAATTCTACCTTCCTAACAGAGAGGGTGGATCGGGCTTTCTTGACATTTTCGCGCGCGATGCCGCCGGCAAGCTGGTGATCATCGAGATCAAGCGGACTAATGCCGCCGCGCGCGAAGCGATCCAAGAACTCTACAAATATGTGCCGTTGTTGCGCGCGCGGTTCCTACTCAAGGATACCGATATCCGCCTGATCTTGTTGTCGGTGGAATGGCACGAACTTACCACGCCCTATGCGGAGTTCGCAGCTTTTGCGCCGTTCGAGGTGCACGCTGGCGCGATCATGCTCGATGCGGAAGGCGTGCCGCTCGCCATCGTGCCGGTAACCCCGGCGGGCGTTGTCGGCGAGCGCAGGATCGGCGTCCGCCATTTCCTGTGGGGCTTTCCCGACGAAGCGACGGCCAGCCAGGCAGTGGGGATAATCGCGAAGCGCGTGCAAACCTTCGGCCTTAGTGACTTTGTGCTCGTTCAAAGCCACGCGACCGAACCGGCGCTGGGTGGCCGTTCCTTTCTCTATTTCGCGCAACGCGAACTCCCGTTCCAAGACTACATGACCCTGATTGAAGCAAGCTTCAGCGAGGATGAACTTGAAGAATTCCGTGAGAGCATTGCCGATCTGACGGAGCCCGAGGATCGCGTGGCCGAGGCTTCCGACGCAGTTTGGTCGCTTTACGGTGGAGTTCCCTATCGGGAGATCGGATCCGATAGTGCGGAAATCGCTCACCCAGAAAAGGGCCATTGCTGGTTCGAGGATGGTGCACAGGAAGACATTGTCGTGCACCGCTTCGGCCGGTTCGATGATCCCTATCTGAGCGATCAGACGATCATCGACGAGATTCGCGGCGAAGGCGGCGAATCCTCTTTCCGTCTACGGTTCACGGCACATACCGATTCTCCGCCGCAGATGCGCTCACTGCAGGAGCGCGTCGAGAATATCTTTTTTTACAATGATGCTTGGCAGGGCGCGGTTACGCAACTGATCCGCTATGCCGAGCGGAAGCACAAGCAAGCGCGGTTCGAACTGATTGCCTACAGCCCCGAAGATATCCTGCGGACGATCGCATCGTCGGCATTTGGCTATCCTGGGTATGCCCCTGGCTTCCGCCTGGAAATCGAGCATGACGGCGACGTCGAGCGTTTCCTTGGCCTAACCGAATGGGACGGCACGCCGTTCGACTTCGACAAGGTGATGACCGCGCATTTTGGCCCAGATCATTTCGCCTATTTTGCCGCCTGTCATTTCGGCGAAAACCGTTCAATGAATGCCGACATTATGGCCGATGTGGGGGTGCGCTATTCTGTGTTCCGCGACGTCGGCGGCACGCCCGAGCGGGTCCGGGTACAGGGTTCGTCGATTCTTGCGGTGAAGGGGGAAATCCGGTCGATCAAGCAACTGATCCAAGAGCACACCGACGAAGTCCACAAGCTTGTCGCGATGTTCATGACCACCGATCAGGGCTTTTCTGAAACAATTAATGCCTTTGTTAACAACGACCACAATCTGGCCAACCGTCAAGTTGCTGCTATGCTCGAAGAACCGAAGCCGACAAAACTGATGTACTGGTGCGGGAGCGTCACACACTGCAACCTTTGCGCAGAGCCGCTAGCACCACTCAGGTTCATGGTCGATGCAAGTCTTAAGCGTGGAATCGCCGCCAACGTCTGCGCACTTTGTTTCCTGCTGGAAGGACGAGGCATCGGCACCGGGCGCGGACAGGTTTACGAAAATTCGGCAAACGGGTGGCGGTACATCGCCGGATGATTGCACCAAATCGTTATCTTCTTGCCACTGCTCTTTTCGCGCTCCCTTCGCTCCCCGTTGCGCAGGAAACTGGGCGGTTCGCTAGAGGACAATGATGCCAATGGGAGGGCGTACATGCCAAGCGACAGATCAAACTCTCGTATTGTCAGCCTTGCATTCTGGCTAGACCTTCGCGGCTATGGAGCCATGCTTAATCATTCGTCCTTCGACCCGACATGTGAAAGTGCAAAGGTAGCGATCAACCGCCTTCGTCGCTTCCAAGCCGTTGTAGCGAAACACAGTCGAACGACCTTTCCAACCCTCGTAATTAACGATGGTGCCGTAGCCTATCGAGACATCGGCATGACCCGCAGGGATCGCGCTTTGCCATTCATTGAGCGTTGCTGGGCGCTCTTCCAGGAGGCGACAATCGCCGACGCTGAAGACGGCCGTGATGGGAATCTGCGCGGCGTGCTTGCGACCGGGCTGCGCGCTAAAGGGAGCGACCGGGGCATCTTGGCGCAAAATGCTGCAATTACCCAGATCATTGATGATCTAGCTGCTCACAGAATATCGGCGAAAGAAGCGAAGCGGGCTGCCTGGCGCGTTCGCCGAGTACATGACATTGTTCCACAGCTTCAGGCCAACTTTGCTTTCTCCCGCGCTTATACTGCTGAGCAGGGCGGTAAAACAGAGGCGGCTAAGCTGACGGGTCCACGCTTCTATCTCGAAACACGCATTCTGCGTGATGGCGTACCCCCTTGGATGCAAAGCGGTGAGAGAATCTGTTGATTGCTGCTGAGAAGTGACCCGGGGAGGCCAGTAATTTCCACTGAGAAGTGACCCATGTTTGAACACGTCCCTGGCTTTGGCGAGCGGGGGACCATGGAGTGTTGGACATGGCATTA